>Ga0097691_1000718_pt1 | contig 27150 bp, 27 predicted proteins | sample NGESurdeep072012_8_FD_72858 | JGI IMG/M metagenome (GOLD analysis project Ga0097691, IMG submission 72858) | Arctic peat soil microbial communities from Barrow, Alaska - NGEE Surface sample 210-1 deep-072012 | ecosystem: Environmental > Terrestrial > Soil > Wetlands > Peat ... | reverse complement strand
CGAGGCTCTGCGCGTACTCGCGATTGAAGTAGCTCGGGTTGAAGTTCATCGTGACGCTGGAGAAGAAGCTATTGTCGCCCTCGGTGATCGTGCGTCCCCAATGATGCTTGAAAAGATGCCCGACCTCGAAGTCCTCGAAGTAGTGGCCATGCTCGATTCTGCGCACTGCCATGTGAGTCAGGTTGCCTTGTTCATGTGATCGTTGAATCGCGGAAATGGCTCAGGCCGAGTCAGTTTTTTATGGAATTCACGGTTGCGGGTCAACCAGCCCCCGCCGACGCGGCGCGCTACTGAATACTGCTACGGACGTTCGCCGTGGCCTAATGTCCGGATCCAGAACTCGTCGAATGGGCAGGCTCTGACCTCTCCCGCTCTCGAAGAACCGCACTGTATCGTTCAATCTTACGTCTATAGGCTTCGCTCGTCGGCCTCAACTTTACAAGCTGAAGATAAATCTTTAGATTCTCAGCATAGTCGGACGCGGGTATTGGTCGTACTTTTTCAAGCAGATCCTTTTCTAGTGCAGCCTTTTGCCTCTCGCTGAGCGTTACGGGTTCTGAGGGCGTAGGACGCGGTTTCGCTGGCGGAACAAACGATGATTCGCTCACCGCAGGCGTGTTGAGAATTACCGGGTAAAGAAGTGCCGCTGACGTCGCAGTGCACACCGCGGCCAACGTCAAATACGCCAGCAGATATTGTGAATGGTCAGATCGTTGTGGCTGATCCGCCTCGTGATTCTCTGCCCCGGATGCCTGAGAAGTCTGCGGAGCAGATACGGGCGGTGCAGAATTGGCCAACGCCGCATCTACAAACCTTCCCAAATTCGCCAGAGTTTGTATGAGTCCGCTCCGATCTTCGACGTGTGAAACTTGCAGTAACTTCCGAAGACCACTGGTGCTCGTTAACTCGATCTCCTGATAGTTCACAACCGGCAACTGTCTATTGTGGTTAAACCTGCGATCCGGCCCTCCACTTTTATTCACGTACTGCCACGTGTAGCGCGAGACTTGCGAGTCTGAGGGGACCCCTTCCCTCTCGATAAAATTCGTCACGGTGGTTCGAGTCGCGAGGTTCGTATAACTCACGACACCGGCCTGCCTTCCCTCCAGAACGAGAAGAAGGTCTGGGAAAAAATAGAGACTTTGGCGTCCGCCCGTTACCGCCGGAACGCTGACGTTCGTCTTTATTATACTAGGAGCTTTGTAACCGAGAGAGGCCCGGGTTCTATTTAGGGTTGAAGTGGCACCAGCATGGCGTTTCCAGTCGGATTCAGGCCCTTGTGCCTGTATATTCCAGATCCTGGTTGATTGCATGAGAAGGTCGAACGATCGAGTGAATGTCTCGAACAAGTCGGAGGATTCCGAATCTAGGTCGTACATGAGCACAACGCTTCTTCTGATTCGGTCAAGGTAGAGCACGATCAAAGATGCGACGACAATCATGAGAGCGAGGAATCCCGCGCTCAGAAAATAGAGATTTGAGTACAAGAACATAGACGCGGCAAGCCCCGGAACCAGCAGAAAAGGCCAGACGGGAAAGGAAGCCAGCACCTCATTTATTTGGCCAAGTACGTCCTTGGCGTTGGTGTCGGCCATTTCGAGGACCTGCCCAGTTTCGATCTCGGCGAGGGTTTCAGAGGACGGCTCGTGTAGGGTGATCCTCGGGGAAGGTCCACGGCGTCGCGGGCCGTTGAGGGACGCGCGGTAATAGAGACCATATCGCCCCATGTGGACGTAATTTCCGCGGGGCCCTGTTCCAATGCGGAACCCCCTAACGCCGGCCGATAGTCCAATACCTGATTTCGAAAAATTGAACCGAAAGAGTCCGACAGAGACGCTCTTGCGAATATAGAAGGGCACACAACCTCCCCATCGACTGTCTGCCTAATGCTTGACACACTTTCCGGGTCGCGCACCAGTTCGTTTAATTTGTGGACCGGCGGACGGAACTCGGCCGCTACGGGCGCTCGCCATTGCGGATGCGCGCCTCGATCGCGTCGAGGCCCCGTTCCCCAACCCGCGAAAGATAAGTATTGTCATATCTGAGGCAAACCGGTAGCTAATTCCGGCGCGCGTTTTGACCGAAACCTCGAACCAGGACTTGGCAAGCCAACCGGGGCCACCGCCACCACCGCGAGCGGGCCACAACCGTCAGACTGGCGCCGAGTTGACGCTGGAGCGGCTATCCGGCTAAAAATCTCGTGGTTGCAAAGTCAAAATGGAAATTCCGGTCAATATGGAAATTCCGGCTCAGCCTCGGTTTCGGATCATTCGCGCTAGCGTGGCGATCCTTGCGCTCGTCGCGGCGATGTCGCTCGCCCAGCGCATCCACGCGGTCTCGCATCGATACGACCAGTTCGATTTCAACCACTTCTACGGATGGTGGAGCGATTATTCGAGCGGCGGCGACCCGTGGACGGACCGGCGCGGACCGATGCGTGGTTGCAACTACCCGCCGGCTTTCGTCGAGATATTTTCGCCGCTCGCCCGCCTCGACCCGAAGACGGCGTTCCGGATTTGGCAGGCCGCAATGGTCCTTTGCGTGGCAGCCGCCGTACTTTTGCTGGCACACGGGAACGCTTCGCCACTCGGCCCCGGGCCGACGATCATAGTGCTTTCACTGGTGCTGCTGTCACGCCCGTTCGCGGGCTCGCTTGTGTGGAGTCAGGTCGCGCCGATGCTGCTGGCGCTGCTATCGGCGGCATGGTTTTTCGCCCAGCGGGAGCAACAGGCCGCCGCCGGACTGTGCGTGGCGCTTGCGGCGTTGCTTAAGCTCTATCCCGCCGGAGCCGCTGGGTATTTTTTGTTTGGACGCCGATGGCGCGCCCTCGGCTGGACGATCGGTTTTTTTGCCGCCGGCGTACTGCTAACGAATCCCGGACTCTGGCTCGAGCTGGTGACGTGGGGACTGCCCCTCACATATCACGTCAGAGGCGGGCGAGCCGGTGTTACCGTGCTGCCCTTTGTGCGCAGCAGCTTGGCGCATTTCGCCGGCATCCGGATCGCCGCGGAACCGATTCTAGCAGTCTGGGGATTCACCGCGCTGCTCGATCTCGCGCTGCTCGCAATCGCTGGCGCTGCCACGATTACCAGCCGCGCACGCACCGATCTCGACGGCCTGCGATTCGGGCTGTGGGTCGCGCTCGCGCTTCTAATGTCGCCCCTGGCGTGGGAAACGGACACCCTGCTCTTGCTGCCCGCGTACCTGTTCGGGCTGCGTGCTGCATGGGACGGGGACCAGCCGCGCGAAGCAGTCTGGCGGATCGGGTTGATAGCCGGCGCCACGATGCTTGCCATCTGCATCGCGAGCACGTTGATCAAAGCGTTGCCGCATCCGGGATTCCCAGTGCTATTGGGTGCATACCTCGGAGCCGCGTTGATCTTTCGGGTGCGCATCCGCTCGGAATTGCCGCGCTGAAGCGCGGCGCCGACTCGCGCGTTGAAGGTAATTACCGTGATGCCGACAATTGCAGCGATGCGTCCGGCGAGAAGAGAGTTCGCCGTAAGATCGGCTAAAAGCAGAAAACCCAATGCAGAGAAGGAGTTCCTTGGCACATTCTATCGCGGGGAAGTGACGGCCTACGGCGCTGGCGCTGCGGGTTCGAGTCGAATGGGGACGGTTTTGCACTTTTCGCCGGTGAGAAGGCCGCTCTGAGTATCGGTGCCCTCCAGGAAACGTACCCACCTGTCGGCCACCCCGTATTTCTCCCGCAGTAGCTGGTGGACCTTCGCATGCGCCTCGGGATCAGGCAGCGCGCGGTATCGCCGGGTTTTGCCGCCTCGTTCGATCTCGACGATCGGGTGCGCGTCCATATTCCGGATCCACCACGCAGCGTTGGCGTTGCCGGGGTGAATCCAGGAATACGGTCCATCGTCGACGATCCAGAGCCGCGCCTTGCGCACCGCTGCCGTTGGAGTCGGCTCATGGACGACAACGACCTCGCGGCCAACTTCGATCAGGGCCAGATGTGCGAGGACGTATGCCGCGCAGACGCCGACCACGATCGCCGCGACGATGATCACTTGTTTCATCTGAATAACAGAGGGTTAAGCGCCGATAACCAGGCTAAATCAGTTCAGCAACCGACCATGGCCGATCTGTCACGCCAGTGGCCATCGCGGGCGTCATCCTCAATGCCCGATGACTCCGCACGAAATTGTAATGGGCGCAGTGCATCGCCACAAATTCAAATCAGGACATTACCCGCCGACGCGATCCTCCGTTCCCCTGCACCTGAAAGATAAGTATTGTCATATCCGAGGCAAACCGGTAGCTAATTCCGGCGCGCGTTTTGACCGAAACCTCGAACCAGGACTTGGCAAACCAACCGGGGCCGCCGCTCGTCGCGGAGCATCGCCCCGCTGGTAATCAACCAAGCAATTGAAATGAGAGTTAAGGAAATTTACGAGATTGGCGAGATGCCCCCAATCGGGCACGTGCCGAAACAGATGTACGCGCAGGTAATCCGCGCGGAGAGATTCGGCGACCCCAAGCACGCGTTCCAGGTCGAGAGGATCGCGGTGCCGGAAATCCGCGCCGACGAAGTGCTGGTTTACGTGATGGCGGCGGGCGTGAATTTCAACAACGTGTGGGCGGCGCTCGGCTCTCCGATGGACGTGATCGGCGCGCGTCAGAAGGCCAAGTACGATCATTCGGATTTTCATATCGGCGGCAGCGACGCGTCGGGAATCGTCTATGCAGTCGGCCACGACGTAAGCAACGTCAAGGTCGGCGATCGCGTGGTGATTCATTGCGGCGTTTGGGACTGCAACTCGCGCGCGGTGCGCAACGGCGACGATCCGATGTACGACCCGTCGTTCAAGATTTGGGGTTACGAAACCAACTGGGGAAGCTTCGCACAGTTCGCGCGCGTGCAGGCGCATCAGTGCATGCCCAAGGCGAAGCATCTCACGTGGGCAGAGGCCGCGGGCCCCACCCTGGTGGGCGCAACCGCGTACCGGATGCTGATGGGATGGGCGCCGCACGTCGTGCGGAGCGGCGACGTGGTGCTGATTTGGGGCGCGTCGGGCGGGCTGGGATGCATGGCGATTCAGATCGTCAAGGCCGAAGGCGGAATTCCGGTCGGCATCGTCAGCGACGATCGCAAAATCGATTACTGCGTCAGGCTCGGCGCCAAGGGTTGCATCAATCGGAAAAAGCATCTGCATTGGGGCATGATGCCGCATTGGAAGGAAACCGCGCTCTACAACAAGTGGGCCGCGGAATGCCGCGGGTTCGGCAAAGCGATCTGGGACGTCGTGGGCGAGCGGAAAAATCCGCGCATCGTATTCGAGCATCCCGGCGAAGACACCATTTCAACTTCCGTGTTCGTGTGCGACACGGGCGGAATGGTCGTGATCTGCGCCGGCACCACCGGTTACAACGCGGTGGTGGACCTGCGCTACTTGTGGATGCGGCAGAAGCGCCTGCAGGGCTCGCACTTCGCCAACGACGAGCAGGCCTACGCCTTCAATCAGCTCGTGCTCGACGGCAAGATCGATCCGTGCGTCGCCAAGATCTACCGGTTCGACGAGATTCCCGAATGCCACCAGGCGATGCATGAAAATCGCGCGCCCGAGGGCAAGATGGTGGCGCTGGTCGGCTCACCGCAGGCCGGCCTGAAAGATATCCGGCTGTAACCCGCAATCACCGGCGCGCTATTTCGCGCGTCCGATCCTCGACTACAATCGGGCCACGACGATGATTTCGCTCGATTCGGTAAAGCTCGAACTCGCCCGCCAGGTCGAAGGCGAAGTGCGCTTCGACGCCGGCACCCGCGCGGCCTACGCGACCGACGCATCGAACTATCGCCAGGTGCCAGTGGGCGTGGTGATTCCGCGACACGAAGGCGACGTGATTGCGGCGCTTTCGATCGCACGCGAAAACTCGATGCCGATTCTCGCGCGCGGCGGCGGCACCAGCCTCGCCGGCCAGGCGTGCAACGCCGCGCTGGTGCTCGATTTTTCGAAGTACATGAATCGAGTCATCGCCATTGAGCCCGGCGCGCGCGTCGCGCAGGTCGAACCCGGCGTGATCCAGAGCCATCTCAACGCCGCGCTGGCGCCGCACGGCCTGTTCTTCGCGCCCGATCCATCGACGAAAGATCGATGCACCGTCGGCGGGATGATTGGCAACAACTCATGCGGCGCGCATTCGGCGGCGTACGGCAAAACGGTCGATAACGTCGAGGCGCTGGAAGTCATCCTCTACGACGGAACGCAACTTTCGTTGACAGGTTCGATTGCCGACGCGGAAATCGGCCCGACAATCGCGCGCGGCGGCCGCGAAGGCGAGCTTTACTCGCGCATCCGCGAACTTCGCGACCAATCCGCCGATTCCGTGCGCGCTCATTTCCCCAAGCTTCCGCGCCGCGTCTCGGGCTACAACCTGGACGAGCTGATGCCGGAGCGGGGCTTCAACCTTGCGCGCGCAATCGTTGGCTCGGAGGGTACGCTCGCCGCAGTCATCCGCGCGACCATACGAGCCGTGCCGCGCCCGAACGAACTCGGGCTGGTCGTGCTCGGATTCGACGACGTATTCATCGCGGCGGATCAAACGCCGTGGCTGCTCGAGCATCGCCCCGAAGCCCTGGAAGGCTTCGATGAGAATCTTCCCGAGTTCGCGCGCATCAAGGCAATGCCGGGCGTGCGATTTCTGCCCGCCGGGCGCGCTTTTCTGCTCGTCGAGCTGGGGGGAGCGTCGCGGGACGAAGCGCGCGAGCGCGCGCAGCGCGTGATCGCCCAGGCGCGCGGGCTCGGCGAATGCACCGGCGCCACTTACCTTGCCGACGCGCGGGAGCAGGCCGCGGTCTGGAATATTCGCGAGTCGGGGCTCGGCTCGAGCGCGTTCATCCCGGGCCGCCCGCGCACTTGGCCGGGCGCCGAAGACTCCGCGGTGCCTCCCGCCAGGCTCGGCGAGTTTCTGCGCGGCTTCGACCGCATCCTCACCAGCCACAGCCTCAAGGTGGCGACCTACTACGGACATTTCGGCGAAGGATGCGTTCACGCGCGCGTCAATTTCGATTTGGCCAGCGCGCCCGGAATCGCGACGTTCCGTGCGGCGATGATCGGGCTCGGCGAGCTCGTTGCGAATCTGGGCGGTTCGCTCTCGGGCGAGCATGGCGACGGGCTGGCGCGCTCCGAGTTGCTGCCGATGATGTTCCGGCCCGAGCTGATCGCGGCGTTTCGCGATTTCAAGCGAATCTTCGATCCCGATTCGATGATGAATCCGGGCGTGATCGTCGATCCGCATCCGCTCGACTCGCACCTGAAGCTGGGCGCGAACTATCGGCCGCGCGAAATCGCCACGCACTTCAACTTCAGAGCCGAAGGCGGACTGGCGGGTGCGGCGCTCAGATGCGTCGGAATCGGGAAATGCCGAAAGACCGAGACGGGGACGATGTGCCCGTCGTACATGGCGACGCGCGAGGAAATCCATTCGACCCGCGGACGCGCGCGGATCCTGTTCGAGGCTTTGACCACCGACCTGTTGCCCGAGGGTTTCGCCGATCCGGCGGTGCGCGACGCGCTGGATTTGTGTCTGTCGTGCAAAGGATGCAGGAGCGAGTGTCCGTCGTCGGTGGATATGGCCGCGTACCGCGCGGAATTTTTCTTCAACTACTATCGAAGTCATCGGCGTCCGCTTTCGTCGGCGTTCTTCGGCAAACTGAATGAAGCCGCGCGGCTCGCGTCGTACGCGCCGTCGATCGCCAACGCCCTGGCGCACGCGCCGATTGTGGGCGACGTCATGAAAAAAGCGCTCGCGATTCATCCGGATCGTGAATTGCCGCGTTTTGCGCAGCGGACGTTCCGCTCATGGTTCGAGCGCAGGGCGGCTCCCAGAGCGGGCGGGCGCGAAGTCGTGCTGTTTCCCGACACCTTCAACAACTTCTTCGAGCCGCACGTCGCAATCGCCGCGGTCGAAGTCCTGGAGCGGGCTGGATTTCGCGTGATCATTCCACGCCACCAGCTATGCTGCGGCCGCCCGCTCTACGATCAGGGGATGCTGGAGCAGGCGAAGGCGCGCCTGAGAGACGTGATGGAAGCGCTCGATCCATTCGTCGCGGTGGGTATTCCGATCGTCGGGCTCGAGCCGAGTTGCATCCTGACTTTTCGCGACGAGTTGCCGTCGCTCTTCTCAGAAGATCCCCGCGCGAAGGCGATTGCGTCGAGCGTGTTCCTGCTCGACGAGTTCCTCGCCCACGAAGCGCCGGATTTCGCGCCCCCCGAACTACATCGGCGGACTTTGGTGCACGGGCATTGCCATCAGAAGGCAATCGCGGGAATCGGCGACGAGGTCATGCTGCTGTCACGCGCGGCCGGCGCGGAACTCGAGGTGCTCGACGCGGGATGCTGTGGAATGGCGGGAGCGTTCGGTTACGGCCGCGAGCATTTCGAGGTATCGAAAGCGATCGGCGCGAGAGTTTTGATCCCGGCGATCGAAAAGGCGCCGCCAAAGGCGATCATCGTCGCCGACGGGTTCTCGTGCCGCTCGCAGATTCGCCATTTCTGTCCGTCGCGGCGCCCGATGCATCTGGCGGAGGTGCTGAATCTGCCGACTTCGCCCTCGATCGACAGGTAGGATAACCTCGTCCCGCTGCGCTAGATTCGCATCTCTGAGGAAAACCCAAAGATGCGACTTGGAATCACCATCCCATTCGAACCGTTTCAGAGCGCTCATTTCCCCGAGCTGGTGCGCACCGCAGATCGATGCGGCTACACCGACGCGTGGTCGTATGAATCGTTCTCGACCGACGCGTTTGCGCCGATTGCCGCGGCGGCGATGCTCAGCGACAAGATGCGCCTGGGATGCGCGATCATTCCGGTGTTCACGCGGCCGGCGCCGCTGATTGCGATGTCGGCGGTCACCGTCAACGAGCTTGCGGGCGGCCGTTTTATCCTGGGGCTGGGAATCTCGACGCCGAATATCGTCGAGCAGTGGATGGGCGTGCCGTTTCGCAAGCCGGTTACGATGATGCGCGAGACGATCGAAGCGTTGCGCGCAATTTTTCGCGGCGAGAAGGTCACGATGGCGGGCACGATGGTCAAGATAAACGGTTTCCGACTCGATGCGCCGATTACGCGTCCGCCGAAAATCTATATCGGTGCGCAGGGCGCCAAGATGCTGCGGCTGGCGGGCGAGCTGGGCGACGGCGTGATCGTCAATTTCATCACACCCGAGACGGTCGCGCCGATGTTGGACAATACGCGCGAAGGGATGCGCGCGGCGGGCAAAGATCCCGCCGGGCTGGACGTGGTGTGCAGAATAATCGTCGCGGTGGATGAGGACGAAGACGTCGTGCGAAATCTATTCCGGCGGTCGCTGACGGCCTACGTGACGGTGCCGCAGTACAACAAGTTTTTTCGCGAGATCGGCTACGACAAGGAAGCGACGATTGCGATCGATGCGTGGAACGCCGGCGATCGCAACAAAGCGCTCGAGACGATTCCCGACGAGATGGTCGAGAAAATTTTCGTGTTCGGCACGGCTGAGAAATGCCGCCGGCGGCTGGAGGATTACGCGCGCGCGGGAATCACGACTACGGCGCTGCAATTTGCGTCCTTCGCGAAGACGCCGGAAGAGCGCCGCGCAAAGATATTGCGCGCGATCGAGCGGCTGGCTGCGGTGTGAGCAGAGGATGACGGAGCGAGGATTGAAGAAAAGGCCGCGCCCCGCCGGGAGAAGACGGGGCGCGGTGGCCGTCAGGAACGGACCAGATGCATTTTTCACTAGTTACGGGACGAATTGCTGAATCAGCGGGGCGAGCGTCGAGCCTCCGCCGTAAGGCTGGCCGTAACCGCCGTTGTATCCGCCGTAGTTGTTGTACGCGGGCGCTCTACCGGCTCCACCGAACAGTCCGCCGGCGTTAGGCGCCGCGCCTCCACAGCCGCCACGGAACGCCCATTGATTATGTGCGAGCACATAAGCGGCGGCCGCGGGATGGCCGGTGTTCCGGTCGTGATAATAGGTGTTCACGATGCCCCGCGCTTGTCCGCACGGCGCTCCGCCGGCGTAACCCGGCGCGCCAAAATACGGGGCCGCCACAGGATAAGCAGGAGCCCGGTAGTAGCCGGGGTTGCCGTAGTTCCGGTATTCGTTGGCGCCGCGCCGGTCGCGGTCTGCGCGCCAGTCGCGGTCTGCGCGCCAGTCACGATTAGCTGGCACTGCGTTGTTGTGGAACACATGGCGAGCCACGATAGGCGGGGCGACATTGCGCACTGGAGCGAAGGAGCGCGCCGGCGCATTAGAAGAACGTGATACGTGCGCCGCACGCGAATTTTCATGGGCGTAGTTATCGTTGTCGTACGCAGCCGCCGTAATCGGCGTCGCAAGCATCGCCAGACCAACCAGCACCGTCATCAGACTTCGTTTGGATTTCATTGTCGGTTACCTCTACCTGATTGAGAGAGCATTAAGGATGCCATCGATTCGTTTCGGAAAACTTCCTGCAACGCACTTCGTCTTCACACGTTGAGATACGCAATCAGCAGAATTCGGTTGCACTAATTCGAAAATAAAAACACGAAAACGTCAACGGAGAGAACAGGTTAACGCATGTTCAGGTTTCGGCGGCGTGGGGATAAACAAGCGTCCAGGCACGAGCCCTCAGACAAAGGTTTGAGCGGCTGGAAATAAACAAACGTTCAGACACGAGCCAACGAAAAAACGAACAATCAGACGAAGGTGCGCCGCGCGAGGTAGTACATAACGGCGCCGACGATCGCGTAGGCGGCGACTCCCTCGAGCAGCGTCGCGCCGCTGGTGACGACGACCAGGCCGACGACGAGGACGGTGGCAACGACGGCTACGACCTGCTCGATGCGCTTCTCGCGCGCGCGGACCCGGGCGACATGCTCGGTGATGCACGCCCCGCAGTTGGGGCATACGCCGCCGCGCTTGACGACCACGTCCGCCTCGCAGCTGGGGCATTCGATTTTAGTTCGCAGGGGCATCGCAGAGCAGGAATGATGATTGCGATAAAACGCTACAAGGTGTGGCCGCATTTCTGCAAGCTAGTCAGCCGTTAACGACTCCGTTTTCACTTTTTCACTTTTTCACTTTTTACTGCCGTGCTGGCACGGCGCCGGGGAAATCGTGCGGGTGATAGCGGCGCGGGCCCGTCGGCATCGCGGGTGGAAGCGGAGGCTTAGCAGGGTGCTTGAAAAAAAAGCGGCGCGCGTGTCGATGACACGCGCGCCACTTTGCGATTGCCTCTTTGCTGTCTTATGCGCGCGCTTTGCGCAGTTTGCGCGCCGAGCGCTTGGCTATCCGCACGCGCTCGGGGCGGCGCTTGACACGCGCCGGTTTGGCGGCGACTTTGGCAGGCTTTTGAATTGCGACCGCGGCTGCGGGCGCGGGGACTGCAGGGGGCGCGACTGGCGCGGCCGCAGGCTCGGCGGCAGCGCGATCGGCCTCGAGGACGAGCGCGGCGTGCTGGCGCACGATCGCGTCAAGGCGCTTTTCCTTCCACTTGCGCAGACCCATCCGCATGTACTCGGGATTGATGTCGAGCATGTCGCAGACGTTGTCGAACGAAAAGACCCAGCGCTTGTCTTCGTGCGCGATCCATTCGTCAGCGTCGCGGAACAATCGCTGGCCCTTGCTGGTGGACGCATCGATGCATTTCATGAAGCATTCGATCGCGTCCTCGAGCACGCTCAGGATGAGCCGCTTTTCGCCCTCGAGCAGATGCTTCTTGCGCATCGCTTCGAAGTATTGAATGGGCAAAAGGGTGTCGGGCTCGAACAGCCCCGGCAATCTTTCGTCCAGTGTTTCCTTTTCCTGCATCTTCTCTCCGTTACCTGCCTTCAATGTTGTGCGTGCATCCACCGCCCCACCTCCTAGTAGTTATGACGCAACCACGCCTACGCCTATTCAGAGTCGTCTTCGTTCTGTTCCTTGTATATTTCGTGCCATGCCATCTGGATGGCTTCCAATTTCGCTTCGGTAGAGCCCTCGCGACTGTCGTCGAATTCGTCGAGATCGATGACCCATTGACGCAGGTCAGTGAAGCGCGCGGCGAGCGGGTCCAGTCCCGGATGATTCTCCGCAAGCACTTCGGCAATTTCCTCGGCCTGATCCCACTTAAACCCCATTGTCAATACGTCCCTCGCCCGGCTTCCGTTCCAAGTTACCTCGCTAGGAAAGTTCCTCCACTGATTTCTTCTCGAGCGCCAGCTTGATAGCGGCGTCCATGATCCGCTCCGCGAACGGAGTGGTAACTTCGTTCAGCTCCTCGACGAGTTTTGCGATTAGCTCGCGATCGGTTCCGGTTCGGGCCGCCTCCAGCCGCTCCACCACCTCGTCCATGCGCCCACGCTCGCCGACATCGACCAGGGCCCCGAATTCGCCGAGCTGCTTTCGAAGTGCGCCCAGAATTTGCTCCGCGTCGTTGCGGTACGAAATCAGCAGGCGCTCCTCGAGATCCTGCTCCCCGAGATCGATGGCCTCTTCGAGCATTCGCTCGATTTCATCGTCCGTCAGTCCATAGCTTGGCTTGACGTCGACCGAATGCTCGCGGCCCGTGCGCTCATCGCGCGCATTGACATTTAGTATCCCGTTTGCATCGATGAGGAAAGTGACCTCGATGCGCGGGACACCCGCCGGCTGTGGCTGAATCGGCCCCAGCTTGAAGCGCGCTAAGCTACGGCAATCTTTAGCAAGCTCTCGCTCTCCTTGCAAAACATGGACATCAACATGCGTTTGATTATCCACAGCCGTAGTGAAGCCTTCGGCTACGCTGGTCGGGATGGTGGTATTGCGATGTATGAGACGTTCCATCACGCCGCCCATCGTTTCGATGCCTAGCGAGAGGGGAACCACGTCGAGCAGGAGCATATCGCCCTGCGTGCCCATTAGCACAGAAGCCTGAACGGCGGCTCCCAAAGCGACGACCTGGTCGGGATCAATCGAGCACAGGGGTTCCTTGTGGAACATCGCGGCAACACGCTGGCGGACCAGCGGCATCCTCGTCGAGCCACCGACCAGAACAACAGCGTCGATGTCGGCGGGCGTGAGCTGGGCGTCGGCAACGGCCAGTTCGCATCGCTTGAGGGCGCGCGCGAGGAAAGGCTCGGCCATCTTCTCGAGGGCGTCACGCGTCAAGTGCTTGCGAATCGAGTGGCCGAGGAGATCGACGGCGACGGGGGTCTCGGCAACATCGCTGAGGCGTTTCTTGGCGTTCTCGGCGGCCATGCGAGCGCTGTTCCAGACGTGGCGATCGAGCTTGAGAGCGTCGGGGAGTTCAGCGAGCAGCCAATCGACGATCACGCGGTCGATGTCGTCGCCACCGAGATGGGTATCGCCGTTGGTCGCGAGGACCTCGAAGATTCCCTCCTTGACGCTGAGAATCGAGATGTCGAAGGTGCCGCCGCCGAAATCGAACACGGCGACGTTGCCGGTCGCCCTCTTGTTCAAGCCGTAGGCGAGTGACGCGGCGGTCGGCTCGTTCACCAGGCGCACAACTTCGAGACCGGCGAGACGGCCGGCATCCTTGGTGGCCTGGCGCTGGCCGTCGTTGAAGTAGGCGGGAACGGTTATGACGACGCGCTCGACTTTTTCATCTTTGCCGGCCGCACGGAGAGCGCGTTCGGCGCCGTCCTTGAGGGCGCGCAGAATCTCGGCGGAGATTTGCGAGGGAGTTAAGACGCGCTTGCCAATTTGAAAGCGCACCACCGAGCCGCTCAGATCGGCGAACGTGTAGCGCGCGCGATCTTCGGGCGCGATCTCGTCGCCGCCCAATCCCATGTAGCGCTTGACGGATCGAATGACGGCGCCGTATTGGCCGCCGGCAAAACCGATTGCGCTCACGCGGCCGTCGCGTTCGACGGTCAGATGCGGTTCCATCTCGATGGCGCGTTCGCCGACGGTGATAGCGCCGTCGGGCGCAATCGCGACCACGCTCGGCAGCAGAGCGCTGTGGTTCCCGCCCATCGCGATTACGCGCGGCGCGCCGTCTTCCATGGCGGCAATCAGGCTGTTGGTGGTGCCGAGGTCTATGCCAAAAATCCGTGCCATTTTTTTCAGTGTTAAGTCAGGGTCAGGCGGCCTTTGAATTTTCTAGAGCGCGATCGACGTCGCGAATCAGGGTACGCAGGTAGGCGATGCTCGAAAGAATCGCCTTCAATTCCAACGTAAGCATCTTTTCATCCGGGCGCTGATCCCATTTCACGAAATTTCGTTCGAGTTCTGCCCGGCTGGCATCCATCGTGGCTTGAAGCTGGCTACGGCGCGCAACGACCTGGGCTGCGAGTTCGCACGCCGCGTCCGAGTCGGCAGGGGCGTCGTGCATCCCGGCGAGTTGCTCTTGCACCTCAAAGACCAGCTCGGCGAGCTCGGGCGGAACGCGTTTGTTGTTCTCGGCGAGCTTTTCACCGTTTAGTTCGAGCCAGTAAAGACCGCGGGCGACAGGATCGCGCAGCGTGCGGTAGCTGCGAGTGAGAGTCGCGGTTGCGCGCAGACTCGCGTCGCGCACCCGGGCGGCGCTGGATGCAAACCGGTCGGGATGAATCATCCGGCTCAACTCGTGATAGCGGCGCTCGAGCGCGCCGAGATCGATCGTCAGCTTTCGGGGCATCCCCAGCGCGGCGAAACAATCGAGCGGCGCCGCCAGCGGCGATCCGCAATCAGCGCAAATCAGCAGCGGCTGTTGCCGCCGTCCACATGAAGGGCATTCGATCATCTTGAGACAGCAGTCCCCACGTCCACTCGTTCATACGACGAACGATTCTCCACATCCGCAACTGCGCTTGGCGTTTGGATTGACGACCTTGAAGCCCGACGACATCAGTTCTTCGCCGTAGTCGAGCTCGGAGCCGTTGAGGTAAAGAAAACTTTTCTTGTCCACGATCAGACGCGCGCCGTCGCGCTCGAAAACCTTGTCGCGCTCCTTGGCGGCGTCGATTTCCATCCGGTATTGCAAGCCCGAGCATCCGCCGCCAACGACCTTTACGCGCAGGCCGGCGCCTTCGCCCTTGTCGGCGACGAGTTGCTTGATCTTCTGGACGGCGCCCTCGGAAAGAGAGATCACCACGTAAGACTACGCCTCCTTTGCCCTGGGCGGCTGCTCGCCTGAGGCGAGGTTGTCGCCCCTGCGCTTGCGCCAATCGGCGATCGCGGCCTTGATGGCGTCCTCGGCAAGCACGGAGCAATGAATCTTGACGGGCGGCAGGTTGAGTTCCTTGACGATGACGGTGTTCTTAATCGTTATCGCCTCGTCGATATGCTTGCCCTTGACGAGTTCGGTGACGTAGCTCGAACTTGCGATCGCGCTGCCGCATCCGAAGGTCTTGAAGCGCGCATCCTCGATCACGCCATCGTCGCCGATCTTCAACTGCAGCTTCATCACGTCGCCACATTCCGGCGCGCCGACGACGCCGGTGCCGACATTGGGCTCGTCCTTGGCGAAGCTGCCGACGTTGCGCGGATTGTTATAGTGCTCGATAACCTTTTCCGAATAAGCCATGATTTTTTCCCCGAAGCGCCGCGTCGATACGACGTTGTGTTATGACTTCCAATTGACCGACTTGAGATCGATCCCTTCTTTCGCCATCTCATACAGCGGCGACATTTCGCGCAGCCGCTTCACTTCCTTGCTGACCCTGTCCGTCACGTAATCGACTTCTTCCAGCGTGTTGAAACGGCCCAGTCCGAAACGAATCGAGCTGTGCGCCAGTTCGTCGTCGATGCCGAGCGCGCGGATCACGTACGACGGCTCGAGCGTCGCCGACGTGCACGCGGAGCCCGAGCTGACCGCGATATCGTTGATGCCCATCAGGAGAGACTCGCCTTCGACGTAGGCGAAGCTCACGTTCAGATTGCCGGGGAGACGCTCGGTCGGATGACCGTTGACGTAAATTTCGTCGAGGCGCTCGAACAGCCCCGCCTGCAGCTGACTGCGCAACTGAATCAGGCGCTGCGCTTCCTCGGGCATTTCCATCCCCGCGATTTCACACGCCGCGCCCAGGCCGACGATTCCCGGCACGTTGAGCGTCCCAGAGCGCATCCCGCGCTCATGGCCGCCGCCGTCCATCTGGGGAGTCAGCCGCACGCGCGGTCCCTTCGAGCGAACGTAGATCGCGCCGATTCCCTTGGGCCCATAAATCTTGTGCGCGGTTATCGACGCGAGATCGACGCCCGCCTTTTCGAAATCGACCGGCACCTTGCCAATCGCCTGGACCGCATCACAATGAAAGACGATGCCCTTTTCCTTGGCGATCTTGCCGATCTCCGCGATCGGATGAATCGTGCCGATCTCGTTGTTGGCCCACATGATCGTTATCAGCACGGTCTTGTCGGTGATCGCGCGGCGCACCGCGTCGGGATCGACCATCCCGTACTTGTCAACCGGCAGGTACGTGACCGTGGCCTTGCCCGCCCTCTCCAGCGCGCGGCAACTGTCGAGCACGGCCTTGTGCTCGGTGACGCAACTGATGACGTGGTTGCCCTTGTCTTTGTAAAACTCGACGACGCCCTTGATCGCCAGGTTGTCGGATTCGGTGGCGCCGCTGGTAAAAATGATTTCCTTGGACTTGGCGCCGATCAACGCCGCGATCTGGTTGCGCGCGCGATCGACGGCCTCTTCCGCCTCCCAGCCGAAGCTATGGTTGCGGCTGGCGGCGTTGCCGTACTTCTCGGTGAAATACGGAAGCATCGCATCAAGCACGCGAGAATCGACGCGCGTGGTCGCGTGATTGTCCATGTAAACGGGCTTCTTCAGCATCTTCTCTCTCGGTCTCTTTCGGCGTTCCCATGAAAAACGCTCCAATCCTTAATAGTGGACCTGTTTGGTATAATATAAGCCTTCCGCCGCCATAGTCAAATGGAATCCACCCCGAATCAGTTGCCTGATGGAATACTGGACCCAATCAGTCTAGTAAGGCGATTGCGTCCGTTTGTCAAGGACAATATGACCCTTACCGACCGGTCAAAAACTGGAGTTCGATCGAGCTATTTCGGGCGCGGTTTCAGGTCCATCCGCAGATCTTCACGCCAATCGCTGAAGCCCAGGCGACGCCATGCCGTCGCGCCAATCCAGTTGCGATGCAACACGCTCAACGTGACGACCGTGATACCCGCATCGCGGAACCATTCGTAGGCTTCTTCCAGCATCGGCTTCATTAGGCCCCTTCCTCGAAAGTTCTCTTCCATAAAAGCCTGGCTGATATAGCCGATCGATTGAGGAATGGCGCCGTCGCTGTTGCGCTTGAGCCGAATCCACAGATGACCGACGAGGCGCGCGTCGGAGCCTGCGACCCAAACCGCGTGATGCTCGCGATTGAGTACGAGCCTGAGCCAGTTGGGCGCATCGCGAATTCCGTCCCAATCGAACCGTGCGCGCGGATCGAGCGCTTCCTCCCACGCCGCCAGCGCCGCCACCAGCCGCGAAAGCTCCGGGATATCGGACTGGGTGGCGCGGCGAATCTGAACAGCCATCGCAGAGTTCCTCCGTGAGTCAGAAGGGGCCTGGATTTGTCGGGTCGAACGAAATCTCGAGCAAGTGGCGCTCGGCGCGGATCGACTTCAGCGCGGCCTCGCGCGTTTGCTCGAATTCGCGCTCGAGCCACGGCGCAATCCGCTCGATCAAGTATTCAGGAGAGTCCGAATCCGCATTTTCAGGAGAGTTCGATTCCGCAGTGCGTATCAACTCTGTCGCGATGCGGCATCTGAGCGCGACCTTCTCGATTCCGTCCGCGCGCTCGAGGCCAAGCGTCAGCACGACGGAACCGGCGGCGCGCTCGATCGGCGCGGTGCTCGCGATCGCGTAGATGCCGCGGCCGGTTTTCAACGTTGTTGGCAAGGTGAACGCAGTCCACCGTATCGGCGAATCGAAAGGCCCGGCTCTTTCAGGCCGCGCGCGAGGAGCCTGCTCCGGTGCGAGTGCGGGTGGAACCGCCCTCCCAGAACAGCACCACCGGGCCGGCGATATAGATCGAGGAATAGGTGCCGGTGATGAATCCGATCAGCAGCGTGAACGCCGACGGGCGCAGGATCGGCCCGCCGAACGCGAGCAGCGAGAGCAGCACGACGATCGCGGTGCCGGAAGTCAGGATGGTGCGCGAGAGAGTCTCGTTGATCGCGCGGTTCATGATCGACGCGATCGGCTCGCGGCGGCGCTTGGTCGAATCCTCGCGGATACGGTCCGAGACGATAATGGTGTCGTGGACCGAGTAACCGATAACGGTCAATATCGCGGCGAGCGTGGTCAGGTCGAACTGGTACTGCGCGATCACCAGCGCGCACATCACGACCAGCACGTCGTGGACGAGCGCAATCACGGCGCCGGCGCCGAAGCTCCAGCTGACATGGCGGAACTGGATCGCGATGTATACGCCCATGAAGATGGTCGCGAGGATAACCGCGGCAAAGCCTTTGCGGCGCAGATCGCTGCCGACTTTGGCGCCGACGCTCTCGACCCGCACCACCTTCGCGACGTTGGGCCCGTAGGCTTTGTCGAGCGCGGTGCCGAGCTTGGACCCGAGGCTGCCGATGTTCTTAACCGCCTGGAAGCGCGCGAGAAAAGACTGGCCGGCCTTGCCAAAGTCCTGGACGGTGACTTCGCCAAGATCGAGTGGCGCGAGTGCCTTGCGAATCGCGTCGCCATTGGTGCGGGCGGTGAACTCGATTTGCGCGACGCTGCCGCCGGCAAAATCGACGCCGTAGTTGAGCCCGCGGGTGAAGAGCAGCACGATCGCCGCGATATTAATCGCGGTCGAGAGCGCGATGAAGAAATAGCGCTTCCCGACGAAATCGAGATTGATGTCGGGACGGATGAGCTGTAATGACATCGGCCCTGTTTAGCTTTTCGTGGTCACGCGCACAAGTACGCTCAACTCGCGGCCGCGCGCTTGCGCGTCGATCGGGCTGGCCGGCGCGACGGTCCGCCGCTTTCCTTGACCGCGGCGGCGGCGGCGCTGTTGGCCGCGGCCTGGGCCTTGGCACATGCGCCGCACAGATTGTTCTGATTGGCGGGATCTTCGCTGAGCCCGTCATCGAGCGAGTGGCAGACTTTCAGGCACGAGGCGCAGATGAAGTAGATGCCCTCGATCGTCTTGTTGATTCGTTCGCGGTTGAGAATTCTTCCGCGCAGCTTCTCGATGCGGATGCCGAGCAGCTCGCCGTACTGGCGCTTGATTTTTCGCCGGCCGGCTTCGTCCTTGGGAAGGTCGGCATCTTCGTCCGCTTCGTCCGCCATATCGCCGAACGAGGCGTACTTGTCGCGCTTGGAAGCCTTGCTCTTGCGCGCTCTGCCCATCGCGAAATCCCCCCTGCCGCTTAGCGCGTGCGTCCGACGAAGCCGCAGTTCTTCTCGCAGACCAGGTAGAAGCCCTTGCGGCCGAAGCCGGCGAACTTGGTCACCTTGCTCTCGGCTCCGCAACCGGGACAGATGTGTTTTTGCTGGAGGCCGGCGTTCTTCTCAGCGGTCTTTGCCTTCTTCTCTGCCATGACGTGGAATGCTCTCGAGTTGGATTAACGGCCCCGATTTGGACTTGGAAATCAGATCAACGTTTACGCAAAACGACCCGGCCATTGGACGATACCATCTGGCCGGGTGCATCCTCAAAGGTAAGGTCGCGAGGCCGTGTAGTCAATAGCCCGACGCGAGCGAAGAGTTGCCCGCGCGCGCGATGCATGCAAGCGTTGATCACCTTGGACTCGCGCCTGAAAGAAAACGACGCCGTAATATTTATCGATCGCAAGGGCCGCCGCTACCTGAAGATGCTGCGGGCGGGCAAGAAGCTGCTCATCCGCGGCGAGCTGCGCGCCGACGATTTGTTCGGCGTCGAGGAAGGATCGCGCGTCAAGTTCTCCACCGGCGAGGCATTCCTGGTGTTGCGGCCGACCTACGCCGACCTGATCCCGCATCTGCCGCGCGCGTCGCAGGTGATTTATCCCAAGGACACCGGACCGCTGCTGATTTGGGGCGACGTGTTTCCGGGCGCGACTGTAATAGAAGGCGGCACGGGCGCGGGCGCGCTGACGATTGCGCTGCTCAGAGCGGTGGGGCCGGCGGGGCGCGTGATCTCCTACGAGCTGCGCGAGGATTTCGCCGACGCCGCGCGCAAGAACGTGGCCGCATTTTTCGGCGACGCGCCCAACTGGACGATCAAGGTGCGCGATCTCTACGCGGGCTTCGATGAAACCGGCGTCGATCGGATGTTCCTCGATCTGGCGGAGCCGGGGCGCGCGCTCGCGGTCGCGGCGTCCGCCCTTCGGCCCGGCGCCGTGCTGGTCTGCTACGTGCCGACCGCGATGCAGCTCAAGGACACGGTCGAGGCGATTCAGGCGCGGAGCGATTTCGGCGAGATCGAAAGCTTCGAGACGCTGCTTCGTCATTGGCAGGTAAAGGGGATGAGCGTGCGGCCGCACTTCAGGATGATCGCGCATTCGGCGTTTATCATCGTGTCGCGCAAGCTGGTCGCCGACGCGTCGAATCCGCAAAAGCCGTTGGTTGCTGCCGATTCAGCGGAGTCCGACGGGGTCTCGGCGCCGGCGCGGGATTCAGACGAGCCGCTCGAATGATCGCGCGCAGAAAATTCCTGATCGCGTCGGGCGCCGCGATCGCGCTCACGGGCATCCCGCTGGGGATGCGAATCGCGCGCGCGGCCGCACCGGCGTCGAAATTCGGTGGGCCGGCGCCGAACTCGGATTTTTACGTGACGTCGTACGCAAGGACGCCGGCTGTGGACGTCAATTCGTGGCGCTTCCGCATCAAGGGCCTGGTGGAAAATCCGCTGCAATTTTCCTACGCGGATATTCGCAAGCTGCCGAAGATCGAGGAGATGCTGACGCTCGAATGCATCTCGAACCCGCCCGACGGCGCCGCTATCAGCAACGCCAACTGGACCGGCGTGCAACTGCGACCGCTCCTGGAGCGCGCGCGCGTCAAGCGGACGGCCAGGTTCGTCGCGATGCGCGGGGCTGACGGTTATCACACGGTGCTGCCCGTCGACGAACTGATGCGCGAGGAGAATTTTATCCCGTACCTCATGAACGGCGAGCCGCTTCCCGCCAAGCACGGCTATCCGCTCAGGATTTTCATTCCGGGAAAGTACGGGATGAAACAGCCGAAGTGGATCACCGAACTCGAATTCGCCGACCACGAGATACCCGGCTACTGGGAGGTTCGCGGATGGAGCGATACCTGCTGGCGCAAGGTCAACTCGGGCTTTTTCTCGCCGCGCGTCGAAGGCGGCCTGCTGTCGATCTTCGATCGAAAGGCCAAAGTGACGGCGCCGGTGGATATTTATGGATGGGCGTTGGCGGGCCCGTCGGGGATCAAGCGCGTTGAGGTGTCGTCGGACGACGGCGTCACGTGGCACAACGCGCAACTCGTCGCAAACAGCTCGCCGTACGTGTGGACGCTATGGAAGTATCGCTTCGCGCCCCAGGCCGCGGGCGATTTCATGATTCGCGTGCGCGCGACCGACGGCGGCGGCGTCGCTCAACCCCCGACCGATCCGCAGACCGGCAGCGGCATGAGCGGGCAGGCGCGGCTCGCACTCGAAGTGACGAGTGTCTGAAAACAATCCGCGAAAACTAGCGGAGTAACGTTGCGGTGTGGAGTGCCCGCGCCGTGGACATCGCGCCGGTCGCGCTAAAGCTGCCGCCCGCCGCGGGATTGAACAGCTCCGCGCTGCTGAGCGCCGCGCCGTGAGCAGCCGGATCTGCGGCCCCTATCCCACCGGCGATCAGCACGCGATGCGGTAGCGGCCGGGTCGCGAGCAACGTTGCGGTATGCCCCGCGCGCGCAACGCTCATCGATTGATTGCATCGGGTCGTTTCGGTGTTAAATCCGCCGACGCAAGTGAAATCCCCGCTGTTCGGATCGAACGTCTCAGCCGAATTGCTGATCAATCCCGACGCTCCCGATAGCACACCGCCCGAAATCGCGACTGAACCGTTGAACCCTCCCGCGAGCAGCACGCTCCCATCGGCGAGCAGCGTGGCAGTGTGGAGCGAGCGCGGCTCGTACATGAAACTCGAGAGCAGAATGAATTGCTGCGCGGCGGGATCGTAGATCTCGGCGCTGCTATCCTTGAAATAAAAGCTCGAGCCGCCGACTCCCCCCGTTATCAGGACCTTGCCGGCCAGCGGGCCGCTGGTAAACAACGTCGCGGTATGCGCCGCGCGCTGATGGTCCATCGGGAAGGTCGCCGGGGTAAACGAGTTCGACGCGGGATCGTAAATGTCGGCGGAGCTGGTCGTGTCGCCGGATAGATTGGTCGCTCCCCCCACCACCAGCACTTTGCCGCTGAGCAGAATCGTCGCGGTGTGAAACATGCGCCGATCGCTCATCGTGTTGTTGGCCGCGATGAACTTGCGCACGGCGGGATCGTACAGCTCCGCGGTATCGAGCACGTCGCCCAGATTGTCCTGGCCTCCGACGACCAGGATTTTGCCATTGCTCAATGTCGTCGCGGTAGAGCCCATCCGCGCCACGGCCATCCTGCCGGCCGGCGAGAACGCGCCGGTCGCCTCGTCGAATATCTCTGCGCCGCTCAGCACGTAGCCTGTGAGAGTGAGCGAAAAATTCTTAATCGCGGCGGCCCCGCTGAAGCCGCCGTCGAGCATCACCTGGGTCGCCGATAGCGACGCCGCCGATGCGCCCGCGCGACTCGACGCCGCGCCGCCGGTCGCGACGAACTGCCCCGCCGACGGATCGAAGAACTCCGCAGTCGCGAGACTTCGATTCGACGCGTCCGCGCCGCCCGCGATCAACACGTCGCCCGCCGCGGGAATCGCGGCCTTGATTGAATCGTCTGCCACGAATCCGTCGTGGGGCGGCGGTTCGATGCTCTCGCCGTTAATGCATCCGCTCGCCGCGACCAGGCCGATCAGTCCAACGAGGCTCAACGCTGCGAGCGCACTTCGCGCCCATCGGGGGCTGGTATGCAGATACTCTTGCAAACGCATTCGGCTCTTGGAACTAGTGATTCACCCACTCAAAGTTGCCGCATTCGCGGGCATCAGATGGGCATAGATGCACCTCAGTTAGACGAATCTCGGCCAAAAAAGTTTCAGATGAAAATTCATCCGATCGGGCGGCCGCGCGAATTAGTGAGTGAAAAGCCCGGAAAAAAACTTTCCGACCGCGCTAAAGACGTCGGATGATGAAGGTCTCCCCGACGCGGCCCGCGCGCGCCGCGTGAATCCCGGCGCCGATGGCATCATTCCCGACACTGGCGCAGATGGAGGCGCGCTCGCAAAAAGTCCGCCGTGGATCGAGCACATCTGCGTCGGCTCGGTGCCGATCAGGAACGGCAGCGGGACTTGCTTGGGGCACGCCGACGTAGCGAGACCGCCGGACTCGGGATCGATCGTGGCCATCGTAATGCCGGACGGCTCGGGGAAATCCTCGGGAGCCGCCGGCGCCGCATCCTGCATGAACTGAACCCACGCCGGCAGCGCCGCCTGCGCTCCCGTCAATCCCAGGCTTTCGGGTTCGTCGAAGCCGACCCAGACGCCGCAAACAATCGCGGGCGTGTAGCCGATGAAGTACGCGTCCTTGTAATCCTGCGTCGTGCCGGTCTTGCCCGCAGCGGGAAAATCCAGCCCCATGCGGCCCGCGCTCGCGCCGGTTCCATAGCGCAGCACGGCTTTGAGAGCGCCGGTGATCAGATAGGCGACGGCGGGACGAATAACGCGATTCTCCTCGTCCGCGTGCTGGTAAATCAGATGGCCCTTGGCATCGACGACCGCCTCGACAGCGTACGGCGGCGACTGCAAGCCCTCGGTCGCAAAAACCTGGTACGCGGAGGTCAGCTCGAGCAGCGTGGTCTCGTCGGCGCCGATCGAAATCGGCAGCACCGCGGGAAGATCCTCGTGGATGCCCATCTCGTGCGCCGTCTTAACAATCGTCGCGGCGCCGAGCCGGCTGCCGACGTATGCAGTCGGCACGTTGAGCGATTCGAACAACGCCTGCGCTACCGTCACTTGCGGTTGATAATTGCGCTCGTAGTTCGCAGGCGTCCATCCGTTGAACGTCATCGGCTCGTCGGGAAGAGTGGACGCCAGCGTGAGCGGCGGCGAGAACGGCGCGCGGTCGGGATCGAGCGCGGCCAGATAGACAATTGGTTTGAATGCGGACCCGGGCTGGCGCTGAGCGTTGGCGGCGCGATTAAACTGGCTCTCAGAGTAGGCGCGCCCGCCGACCATCGCGCGGATGGCGCCGCTGTCGGCGTCCAGCGCGACCATCGAAGTCTGCAACCTGCCGTCAATCTTCGTGCGGCGCAGGCGGCGATGGTTCTTTTCGAGCTGAGCGATATTTTCCGTGACCGCGTCGACGGCGTCGCTTTGAAGTTCGGTGTCGAGCGTCGTGTAAACCTTGAGTCCCTCGAGATGACCGTTGAAGCCGGGAATCTTGCTCACGAACGCGGTCACATAGTCGGTGAAGTACGGCGCGCGGCGCAGTCCCGGCGGCTTGGTGATTTGAATCGGCGTCGCGACGGCGACGGCGTAGGTGGCGTCGTCGATTACGCCGGCCCGCTTCATCACTCCGAGCACGATGTCGCGCCGCTTGCGGCATGCGTCGGGATGACGGCGCGGATCGTACAGCGTCGGCGCCTGGATCATTCCGATCAGCGCCGCGGCCTGCGCGGGCGTCACCTCGGCCAGGTCCTTGGCGAAAAAATATCGCGCCGCCTGCGACATCCCGTCGATCGGCGTGCCCTCGTACTCGCCCATCGGCACGTCGTTGATGTAGCGGTCGAGGATCTCATTCTTGCGCAGCCGGATTTCGAGCACCGCGGCGACGGCAAGTTCGCGAAACTTGCGGCTGAAGCTGCGCTCGTGGCGTTCCATAAACGTCCGCGCCAGTTGCTGCGTTAGCGTGCTGGCGCCCTGGGCCAGGCGACGGGCGCGCAAGTCGGAAATGGCGGCCTCGACGATACGGATCGGATCGATTCCCGGATGGTAGTAGAAAAAACGATCTTCGTTGGCCAGCAGTCCTTTGACCAGGTACGGCTTCAGCTGGTCCAGTTGGACCTCGACGCGTTCGGCGGGCGCGCCGGGCAGCAGCCGGCCGATCACCTCAGGCTCGAGCATCGCGTCGGACTTGGCCACGCCGAACGAGTCGGCAACGCCCGCGATACGCGTTCCCTCGATGCTCACGCGCACCATTTCGGAGCGATACTCCTTCGCGCCGGCGTGAAACGCTCGCAAGTAAATCGCGATCGCGTGCGGCGCACTTGTGTACTCCCCCGGAGTATGAGCCGCCGCCACCTGCGAGTAGCTCAACTGCGCCAGCCGATCCAGCAGACCGCTGCGTTCGAGGTCGTCGCCGGGGCGGATCGGAAAGGGCGCGGAGAAGATCGCGGAGGTGAGCGCGGCGCGACGATCCTCGATCATCGCGGAGATCTCGCCGTACAGTTGTGCGACATAAAATCCCACCACGAAAAAGACCAACACGCATGCACCGGCGGCGAGATTCCGCACGCGCCATCCGCGGATTCGCCACTCACGGCGTTTCCCTTTCCCCGGATTCGCTTTCGCTTTCGTTGGCTCCGGCCGTCCGCCACCCATCGCTGTTAATCCCTCAGCTACAAGGTTAGCCGCGTCTCGCCGCCCGATCCATCGCGGCGCTTCCCCGCGCGCGGTTGAGCTTCAACCCGGATTTCCATTTCCTCTCCCGGCGCCGCTGGAAACACCGCAGACCAAAAGCGCCTAAAACCACGCAGAGTGAGGCCATTTGGTTTGCACGCTGGAGATGTTCGGGATCGACGCGCTTGCGCTCGATCGCATCGCACGAAGCTGAAAAACAGGGCCACCTCCCGGCGCGGGCATGGCCGCCGTCATTGGGACGGGGCGCGGCGAAAGGTTTGGCGAGCCGCTTGCGAAGACGGTTCAAGAATCATAGAATCAGATAATCATGAAATCAGAGATTTCCGCCACGGAGGCGGCTCGGCGATTTTCAGAAGTCGTGAACCGCGTGCGGTATCGCAACGAGACTTTCGTCGTAAAACGAGGCGGCGAACCGGTCTGCGAAATCGTCCCGGTGCGCCCCGCTGCCTTCACCGGCCGTGAACTCGTGGAATTGCTCCGCTCGTTGCCGCACCCTGACAAGGAATATCTGGACGCGGTTGAGCGGCATGTTCGAAAACAGCCGAGCGCCGAGAAGTCAAAGTGGCCGCGCTGATCGATTCCAGCGTCTTCATCGCCGGCGAGCGCGGCCGGATCGATCTGGCAGACCTTCTGGCATCGCTCGGCGGCGAACTTCTCGCGCTGTCCGCGGTGACTGCGTCGGAACTGCTATACGGCTTGCAGCGCGCTCGAACCGCCGCGCAACGAGAACGCCGCAATGCCTACGTCGAGGCGATATTCGCGCAAATGACGGTGCTGGCGTTCGATCTTACCGTCGCCCGAGTCCATTCAGCCGTTTCGACCGAATTAGACCGCACCGGCCGTCAGGTTGGCGCGCACGATCTGATGATCGCCGCGACTGCGATGGCTCATGATTACCGCGTTGCGACGCGGGACCTCAGGAGCTTTCCGAAAATCCCGGGCCTCGAGACTGTCAGCATATAGAGATCGCCGGGTTCGCCCGGCCTGCATAGCGGCCACGTCAGGAATCCTTGACGCCGATGACGTTTGACCGGTTGGGCTGCTCCTCGCGGGGCACCTGGCTGTAGTCGCCGAAGGCGCCGTCCCGCGCGGCGACCGCGCGATGAATCGCGGCCTCAATCTCATCGGGCATCGGCGGCACGATCGTTTTGAGCCGGTCCGGGCGGTTGAGCATGATCGTCGCGATCGCATCGTCGACCTCATATGGCTTCCCGACGCTCTCAAATTTTGCCTTCGGCCTCGCCAAAAACGCCCCGATAGAGCCCCGTCTTCAAGGGCTTAACCATTCCTCAAAACTTTCAGTTGATAATGTTCCGTCCCGCTGTAAGCGACATCCGTGAGTTTCTCGTACCCGTAGCGTCCGCAGGAAAGAACGGGCGATGTAAACTCCCCATAACCCTTCTAACAGGGACGAAGTCCCGCATCCCGCGGCGGTGCCGATTCTCTCTTCACTTTTTACTTTTTCACTGGGTGCAGGGGTCACCCCTGGCCGTGGCGACGGCAGCGCAGTATTAACCCGTTGGCAGGGGCCGCGCCCGCCAACGGCGGGCGGCGTTAACATTGGATGCAGGGTCACCCCTGCCATCGCGT
>Ga0097691_1000717_pt1 | contig 27156 bp, 28 predicted proteins | sample NGESurdeep072012_8_FD_72858 | JGI IMG/M metagenome (GOLD analysis project Ga0097691, IMG submission 72858) | Arctic peat soil microbial communities from Barrow, Alaska - NGEE Surface sample 210-1 deep-072012 | ecosystem: Environmental > Terrestrial > Soil > Wetlands > Peat ... | reverse complement strand
CGTTTTGCCCCCGGTGCCGTCAGCCGACGAGGACTGGAAGGCAGCGGACTACTTCGGGTGAAGCACCCCCTTGGCCTTGTCGATCACCTCTTCGACCTTCTCCTCGACCTTGCCGACCTTCTCCTTGGCCTCGCCGGCCTGACGGTCAGCCTTACCCTCTGACTTGAGATCCTTGTTTCCGGTCAGGTCTCCGACGGCCTCTTTGGCCTTGCCCTTCATCTGATCAGCCTTCCCAGCCATAACCCTGCTCCTTCTTCGTCCAACTCGGTCCCGGACCCGTACTGGCCGGAGCCACACGTTCAACTATGGCCCCGGCGGCCAAGGCCAGTCAGAGGCAAAGGTCATCATTTGCGAGAGTCCCGCGCCTGAACCAACCCGAGTGGAGAGTGGATCAGCCCGCAACTGCGCCGGAGGGTCGCCTCAATGCGCCAGTCAGGCCCGGCCGATAACCGCCTCCGAGCCGGCGTTATACGTGTAATCCGTGTCAAGTCGGTGCCTCAATGACTTTGGCGACGAGGCTCTCGAAAAGCTCAGCCCGATCCGTTTGACCGTTCTTTCGAGCGTGGTCGCGCTGGCGAAGTAGGACGGGGACGAACTCTGGCCCGGTGCGGAAGTAGGCACAGGTCTCACAGGCTGACTCCATGCGGCACTCGAGCTCGACCGGTCTGGTGCACATCCCGTTGCCCAGCATGCGGGCGTGGGACTCTTTGCGCAGGCGGGTCATGGCGGCCGTCTCGATCTCGGCTGGGAGCGCCCCCGGTCCCGTTCCGGCGGTGTTGTAGAGAGCATCGATCTGGGCTGAGACCGACTCGTACTCGTCGGCCACCACCCGGTCGGCGATGCGGGCATAGGTCAGCGTCATCTCCATGGAGCGGTGGCCGAGCAATGCCGCAATGGCTTCGAGTCGCATGCCCCGGTTGATGGCTTGGGTGGCGAGTGTGTGGCGGAGTTGGTGGGGATGGACTTTCCCGATGCCGGCCTTCTTGGCGGTGGTGGCGACAATGCGGTGCACCGTGCGCCGGTCGATCGGCGAGTGCTCGTCGGCCATCAGGTGCTTCTGGGTCCGGATGTACTCGCTGTTCTCGGCCGTCCAGGCGGCCAAGAGGACGACCAGGTCCGGGTGCAGCGGGATGAAGCGGTCGTTGCGGAGTTTGCCGACGGGGATGCGCAACCAGTAGGCGTCGCCGATCAAGGTGACGGCGTCGGCGGCCAGATCGCAGAGTTCGCTCGCCCGCATGCCGGTGCGGGCCAGCATCTCGACGACGAGCCGATAGCGCGGCAGGCGATGTGCTCGGGCCGCCTTCATCAGCTTGGCGGCGTCCTGGTCGCTCAAGAACTTGGGCAGCGGATCGATCCGGGCTGGGATGTCCCCGTGGAAGATCGGGTTGCGTCGTGGGGCGTCGTCCCAGTCCCACTCGATGATCCGCTCGAGGAAGATCCTGATCATGCGCAATCGCTGGCGCTGGGTGTTCTTGGCCATGTTGGGCCCGTTCACACCGGGCTGGCTGGCCAGCCACACCTTGTAGTCCTCGATGTGGGTGCGGGTGATGCCGGCGACGGTGGTGACGTCAGTGGCGGCCACCAACCAGCGGGCCAGCTGGCGCATCGTGTTGTCGGCGGCATCGACACTGCGAGGTGCCAGAAACGTTCTGAGCTGGATCAGGTAACGACCCATGGTCGCGGCCACCTGCGGGCAAGCGGCGCTGAGCAGTGCCCACTCGCGCTCGGACTCGGTCTCGGGAACCCAGATCACAAGGGGTGCTTGGAGAGCGCTCATGCGTTGATGGCCTCGAGCGCGACCAGCTCGGCGGCATGCCCGGCGTCGATGAGCTCGGCGGCGTTGCGGTACTCGTTGGCCAACCAGTCATTGGTCAGGTGCAGGTAGACCCGCGTCGACTCGATCGAGATGTGACCGGCTTGGGCCTGGACCGCCTCAAGTGCCATCCCGGCCTCTCTGAGTCGGGTCAGACAGGTGTGACGGAGCTGGTGGCAGGTGGCCCGTTCGAGTCCCGCCCGCCCTCGGGCTGCCCGCATGATCACATCGACCCCGTCGACGCTCAGTCCCCGTCCTCGGCTCGGGCCCTTCAAAGCCACGAAGACCCGATCGGTTGGTGCGTTGGCTGGTCGCTCCTCGCGCAGGTAGTCGCCCACCGAGGCGAAGAACGTGTTGGAGATAGGGGTGATCCGCTGGTGCCCGCCTTTACCTTCGGCAATGAACAGCGACCGCTCGGCCACCTGAATGTCGGAAAGCCGCAATCCGAGTACCTCACAGCGACGTAGCCCGCCGAGCACCATGGCGAAGACCATGGCTCGGTCACGATGGGTGCGCAGGGCGCCGACCAAGGCATCGACCTCGGCTGGCGAGAGGATCTTGGGCAACGTGCGGGGCACCCGCACCAGCGGGACGATCGTCGAACGACCACCACGGCGGCGGGTGGACAGCCCCCGCGGCACTGGATTCGAGCGCACCGGCGTGTCACCCCGAGCGACAAGGTAGGAGTAGAAGCCCGAGACCGACGACAGTCGGCGGGCGATCGTCCGGGCCGAGAGCCCCGACTCGCCGTCGCTCATGCGAATCACCCGGCGGTCACCGCGCTGGTGGGCCAAGAAATCGAAGATGTCAGCTGCCACAACAGTGGCCGGATCCTTCTCGACCACGCTGAAGAATGCCTTGAGGTCGAAGGTGACGGCCCGCAGAGTATTGGGTCGCACTCTCCCTGCGACGAACTCGAGGTAGCGGTCAACGAGTGGATTGCCGAGGAAGTAGCGATCCTCACCGGTTGGAGACTTGGCACGGACAAGGGAGGGGAAGGTGGTCATCCCGGCACCCTCCCAGCCCTGCGTGAAAGACACGGGGATGCACTAAGGATCACACGTGTATTAAGCGATCAGGGGCACCCCTCCTCCTGCGACGGCCACCGGGTCGACCTGGATGCGGTGCAGCGGACCCGCTATATCGCTATGGGCTGTTCACGAATACGTCAGGCTCAATTGTCACATTGGATTCAGCCAGGCCACCGCTCTCGGACCCGGCCGTAGAGGGGGGGACCCTAGAAATGGAACTCGTGCTGACCCCCGAGCAGGCGTCACAAGCATCCGTCTATCTCCGAGCTATGGCGGGGGGCGTTGAGGTTGCGAATCTCGCTGATGATGCCGAGATCAGGCGTTCGTGGTCCGCCGCCTACTTCGGCAACCAAGCGAAGTTGCAAAGACTGATCCCCAGCGTCGGGTCCGCCTAGTGGATGCATGACCGTCCGTACCGGCTGCGGACCCACTAGAACGCTGGGACTCGGCCCAGGATCGCCCCTGTGCCCCTGAATCGGTGACCGTGGGGGTCACAAAAACTAAGGTGCGGGCGAACAGTGCCGGGCGTCGAACGTGAGAGGCTGTTCCCTGCTCGGCACCTGGCGATCGGAACGTAACCCGAGCGAATCATCAAGCCCGACTGATCCCTGCGAGGTTCAGAATGGCGACGGACCCCAGCTTCGGCTGGGGCTTTTCGCTGCCCCGCGTCTCGTTCAGTGACGGTAGGGCAAGATAGGGCTATGGACAGAGAGCCCTCCACCGATGCCCTGCCGGATCCTGAGGCTGTTTCCAGTCGCGCCGAGGGCCGGCCGCCCGAAGAGGCGTCAACCGATGATCCTGAGAGGCAAGCGCAGGTGATCCTCGAGGAATCGGAGGAGCGCATCTTGAACGGGGCAGCAAAGTCGGAAGGTGACGAGGAGGAGGCGTCAGGCTCCACGACTACTGACGGCGACCAATCCCAGGCACCAGTGGGCGTCCCCTGCGGTGGTTCACTGACCCGTGAGGACGGAAGCGAGGGTCATTGCTCATTGCCTAACAAGCACTCAGGGCTTCATCTCGAAGCATCACCGCCTACCCCCGCAGCCTGACTCTCCCGCAGCTCAAAGCATGACTGGCCCCCGGCTTCGGCTTGGGGCTTTTCGCGTCAGTCCTTCGCTACGATTTGGACCTGATTGCGTTGCCCATGCTGGTCGTATCTGCGTTCGTCTTGATCCGGCGACGAGTTCTCATCCAACGCGAAGGCCGTCGGCCCCTTCAACGCGTGTAACTATTCAGGCCCCGGCGGGCAGCCAGACCTGACCTTCGAACAGCAGACGTAGTCCGCCGAGGATGTCGGCGTCCTGCTTGCGCATCGTCGAGACGTAACTGCGGATGGCGCAGAAGTTCTTCGCACCTTGGAGTGTCCGCCACGATCCCGAGATCTTCTGTTGGAGCTTGACCATCCTGATGTCCCGTTCGGCCTGGTTGTTGTCGAAGGGAACGGCGAAGTCGGTCGTGAACCGCAGCACGTCGTCCCGTTGTCCGTCGAGACGACGGAGCAGGTTGAACGTCTTCTTGTCGTAGCCCGACCGCTTGCCGGTCTCGGGTTCCGGGTTGAGGCTGAAGCCCTTGGCCACCAGTTGTCCGTAGCGGACTCGGATCGGGTGCAGCGTGGCCGGATCCAGTTGGTCGGACCCGGTTGCCCGGGCGGCGGCAACTGTCCCCTTGGCTTCTCGCATCAGGTCAGCCAGGTTGTTCGCCCATGTCTGGTCCCACCCGATGCCCACGGCGATCAACTCTCGGAGGTGGTGGGCGTTGCAGAGGGCGTGGTCGACGTCGTAGTGGCGATAGGGCTTCCACCCGTCGTGGATGGCCACCCCGGACATGGCCCCGAGCACACCGAGGTCGTCCATGGCCACCCGGCCGCGTCGCTTGTGGCAGCCAAGGAGTGTGAGGAGCGACGTCGAGGCCGAGTGCACCCAGTGGAGGCTTCCCTGCACCCGGCCTCCGGTCTCGTCGAAGTGGACGGCCGGGGCCTGGATCAACAGTTCCCGCACCTGATCGGTGAAGGGACCGGTGGCACCGGCTGCCTCGGTGACCATCTGGGCCAGTGATCCCACCGAGACCGGAGCACCCAATACGTCGGCGAACAACTGGGCCATCCGGTCAAACGGCAGGTGCTGGTGGACGGCCAGGTAGGCAGCGAGGGCCCGTACGCCTGGCCCATAGCAAGCAGGGGCGGTGGCAACCGCTGGGAAGGTGGCCTTGGTGGTGGCCCGGCACCCGCAGCGCCGGCGTTGGGCCCGGTGCTCCGTGACGTGCAGGTGAATCTCGGGGAGATCGAAGACCTGACGGGACTCGGTGTCCACCACCTCGGCACCTTCGAGACCCGAGCCGCACGATGTGCACGCCGTCGGTGCATGGGTGACCACCAGATCGGGGTCGGACCGCTGGGCCAGATGCTTGCCCGGTGCACCGGGCTGCTTACCCTGCTTCTTGGCCGCCGCCCGACGTTCGGCCCGGGACGGCGACGGTGGCATGGTGAACAGTTCGGCCGACGGCGGCATCGACGAGTTGCGGGGATTGCGCTCGAGACGCTCCCGCAGATCGGCCACCTCGGCTCGCAGTACGGTGATTTCCGCTGCCTGGGTCGCCACTACTCCCTGCAAGTCGGTCATCAACCGGACCAGTTGGTCGTAGGAGGGAGCGTCAGGAGTGGGATCGCGGGGTGGAATTCCCCACGGTACGCGCGTCGACCGTGCAGGTGGTGGACGCGACCCTCAGAGGACCTGAACAGTTACGATTGGCCAATCCGACGCAGGCAGTTCGATGAGGTGGAGTTCTGGCTCGCCAGAGCGGACGAGTTGCTCAAGATCTGACCAGCGACGAGTGCCCCACTCGTGCCTGGTTGGTAGGGGCGCAGCAACAGGAGCAAGTGCGGGGGACCGCCAGCGCCCGCCGAACAGGATGCGGAACCGCGCTCGGCAGCCGGTGTTGTGGGTGCCGCCGGCCGTACCCACTCGGGCGCCGAACAACGCGCCAGAACGACGGCCGTCGCCACCTTGCCCGTTGCGCAGAACGGCACGTCGGGCGTGCTCGCGGGCGGCAAGCACGTCCGCCGTCGGGCGGCTTGGGCCACGCCGCGAACCGGTGTAGTGGGATAGCCGTAGGCGGCTCGAAAGCGGCACCGATGAACCATCCGTCCACCGCCGACTTGTTGTTCAGCTCCCGGAGAACTTGCCTCCGTCAGCAAAGGTTTCAATGAGGTCGTTGAAGGTGTGGCACGCTCGATCGAAGGCCCCTCGTGGGAGTTGCTCGCGCCATCGTTGCTCGAGATCGGCCACGGCTTTCCCGGCGGCGTCGAGGACCTCTCGGCCCTTGGCCGTCGGAAAGATCAGCTTTGCCCGGCGATCGGACGGATCGGGCTGGCGTTCGAGGTAGCCGAGACCCTGGAGTTCGTCGACGAGCTCAGAGCAAGCCGCCAAGCTCAGTTGTGCCTTTGTGGCCAAATCGGTCAATCGGATGCCTTCAGTCCCGACGTTCCCCCATACCTGAAGGTGCGGGAACCGGATGTCGCGGAACCGGCCATCCGCTCCTGCGCTGTCGAAAAGCTCGGACCGGAACTGAAAGAGGAGCCGTCCGAGGATCTGGCCAATGGCGAGCCGGTCAGTCGAGAGGCCTCTTGACGTGGTCACGAATAAGGATGATACTTCGGTTACCGAAACTTCGGTAACCGAAGGACATGGGAGGGCCGATGTCCAACATCGAAATCATACGGGAGCTCTACCGAGCGTTCGAGGCGGAGGGTCTGGATCGCATTTTGGAACTGTGCGACCACAACTGCGTGGTGACCCAGGACGACGCCCTGCCATGGGGAGGGAAATATGAAGGACTCGATGGTGTCGCGACCTTTGGACTGGCCCTCGGCGGAACGATCGACTCGGTCCTCACCGCCGACGCCATGTTTGAGGCTGGTGACCGGGTCATCCAGTGCGGCCGAAGCCGAGGAACGGTCTTAGCCACTGGCGCTGAGTTCGATATGCCGGAGGTGCACGTCTGGACCCTGTGCGACGGGAAGGTCACCGCTGCCGAGTTCTACATCGATACTCATGCGATGCTCGACGTTCTCAGTCAGGCGCCGTGAAGGCCGGAACGCGGAGACAGGCCAGCACCGAAGTGCGCGCATCGCCTTCTCAGCTCTATGACGCCGTGTCGGACGTGCGGCGTATGGGCGAGTGGAGCCCGGAGTGTCAGCGTTGCGAGTGGATCGATGGGGCAGTCGGACCAGCCGTCGGTGCCCGATTCAAGGGCAGCAACCGTCGTGGAGTAGTCCGCTGGTCGACAACGCCCCGAGTCGTTGTGGCTGACATCGGACGAGAGTTCGCCTTTGTTACTGGCCACCGCGGTCGGGACATGACCAAGTGGACCTATCGCTTCGACCCTGTTGTCTACGGCACCACTGTCACGGAATCATTCGAGATGCTCAGCGACATGCCCTGGTACTACCGCTTTGCTGACCGATACCTCATGGGCGTCAGGGATCGCACCGCGGATCTCGTGTCGAACATGGAGGCAACGCTCCAACGTCTGAAGACTGCAACCGAGCATCTGGATCGCTCGCATTGACCCAGCTGACCTTCAGGATGCCGCTCCCTTGGGGTGCCCCAGAAGGATTCGTTCAGCCACGGTGGATAACCGACCCTTTGCGGCGGTATGTGGCACCTAGCACCGAAGTGCAATGTTTGACGTTCGCAGGCCCGGCCACCGATGTTCTCCTTCAGCTGCGGTTGCGGGCGGTGAGTAGTAGGTACTCCCAGTCCATGACCGTCGTGTCGGTGCCATAGTCGAAGCGTCGGGCGAGGTCGGCGAGGTCGCGGTCCAGCGCATCAATCCGATCGGGGTCCTCGGCGATGCCCCGGTAGGCGACGATCGTCGGGCCATAGTGGGTCTTGAAGTACTCGCGGAATGTCTCGGGGTCGTCGAAGCGATCGACTCTGACGTTGTCGCGGCGGGCCGTAACGTCAGTGACTCGGTCGCCGAACAACGTGCGCACGTGGTTCTCGTCGCCCCACAGCGGAGGCGGCTGAGCATCGGGAGGAGGCGGGGGCGCGTACGGCTTGATCGTGGCGAGCATCTGACCGAGGAACCCTTCCGGGGTCCAGCTGAGCAGGCCGATGGTCCCGCCGGGGCGGCAGACCCGGGTGAGCTCGTTGGCAGCGGCCTGGTGGTGGGGGGCGAACATGACCCCGACACAAGACAGAACCACGTCGAACTCGCCGTCAGCGAACGGCAGTGCTTCGGCGTCCGCCTCGTGCCACTCCACCTCCACGCCGTGCTGGGCGGCATGTTCTCGCCCCGAGTCGAACAGTTCCGGAGTGAGGTCGCAAGCCACCACGCTCGCTCCGGTCAGGGCTGCGGGAATGGTGGCATTGCCTGACCCAGCGGCGACGTCCAGGACCCGGGCCCCGGGCCCAACCCCGCATGCCTCGACCAGGACGGCACCCAGGTCCGGGATGATCTCGGCGGCCACGCTGGGGTAGTCGCCCAGGGCCCACATGGCCCGGTGTTTGGCCTTGAGGGCCTGGTCTGCCTCGACGGTGTCGCTCAGTGCAGTCATCGCAACTCTCCTCCTATGGCCGTGTACAGCGGTTCGGGACGGACGATGGGCCGAGCGCACACCGTGAGCTGGCCCGATCGCCCGTGGGCTGATCCTCACCGTCACTGCCCTCGGATCAAGGGTAAGGAAGGGCGGGTCCTCGGGCTAGTACAAGATCTGTACTGGTAACGTGTGCAGATGTGGGGTCCGGGTACTACCAGTTCTGCCCCGTCGCCAAGGCGATGGAGCTGCTCGATGAGCGCTGGACCCTGCTCATCGTCCGCGAGCTGGTGAGCGGGAGCCAGCAGTTCAACGAGCTGCGCCGCGGTCTGCCCCGAATGTCGCCGTCGTTGCTGTCCAAGCGACTGCAACAGCTGGCACGTTCTGGGATCGTCGAGAGGAGGGCCGAAGGGAGCGACGTACGGTACGTCCTGACCCCGGCGGGTCAGGAGCTGCGGCCGGTGGTCGAGGCGCTGGGTACTTGGGGTGTCCGTTGGATCGGCGAACTCGGCGACGAGGACCTCGATCCGAAGCTCCTATTGTGGGACATGCACCGCAACATCGACCACGCCGCCGTCCCGGGTGGGCGGACCGTGGTCCGGTTCAGTTTCCCGGACGCACCAGCTAAGGCTCGTGATTGGTGGATGGTGATTACCGCCGATGACGCCGACGTGTGCGATGTGGACCCCGGTCACCCGGTGGCCGTGACAGTGAGCGCCAGCCTGCGCCGCATGGTCGAGGTCTGGCGCGGCGACTCAGGGTGGTCCGACGCCCTTCGTTCAGGCGACATCGAAGTGAGCGGTCCCGAAGCACTTCGCCGGGCCCTGCCGCTGTGGTTCACGCTATCGGTGTTCGCTTCGGTTCCTCGGCCTGCGTAGCGTCTCAACGGCTGCGATTGTCCTGCCCACGAGCACTCGGCGTTCCGAGCCTCCGGCTTTGACGACTGCACTCCTGACTGGCGCACAATAACGCCGACGCATTGCCCATAGCCGGGATCAGGTTCCCCGCTCGCAGGTGGCGGTTACCGAGTGGACTCCCCTGGCTACCTGGCCTGGCCCACTCGTGCCGGGCGCAGCAACTGGAGCAAGAGCGGAGGCCGCCTGCCCCGACTGCAAAGCATAGAGAACAGCGCTCTGCAGCCGGTGCTATGGGCGCCGCCGACCGCGCCCGCTCCGGCGCCGAATGACGCGACAGAACGACGGCCGTCAACAACAAAGGGCCAGCGCATATCGGCACGTCCGGTGCGCTCGCGGACCGCAAGCACGCTTGCCGTCGGGCGGCTTTGGCCACGCCGCGAACCGGGTTCGGAGACAGTCTGAATCGATGAATCGCCGCGCGTTCTGGGATACCCCTCAGGGCTGCCCTGGCTTTCGCTTCTCGGGGTTCTCAACCGGTGCACAGCTAGCATCGGGAACGGGCAAAAGGGGGAGTCGATGCACACGAGACTGCGAATCGCCCTCGCTGTGGTCGTTGGGTCCAGTGCTTTGCTGATCGTGGGGTCACTGCTCCCATGGACCGTCTGGGACAGCGGATACGGCACAGTCACCAGCTATGGATGGAAGGCCGGTGGGCCTTTCACGCTGTTTCTTGGACTGGTGGTCTTGGCCCTTGCCATCCCCATCGCACGTTCAAGTCCTCGTGTCGGCTGGCTAATCGGGGCAATGTGCCTGTTCCTCGTTGCTCTTCTCGTTAGCGGCAACCACATCGCCAAAGTTCCCTCGCCCGCTCCCCATGGAGGAACTTTCTCCGTTGGTGTCGGTGTGTCGCCGTGCCTCGCCGCCTCGATCATCGGAGCCTTGGTCAGCTTGTCCGTCTGGCGCTCGTTATCGCACGGCGGTGTTTCGCTCGCAACGCCTCCGGCCGCATAGACGGGCTGCCCCAGTCGTGCCGGACTCGGTCACCGACCCGGCGTTGTGGGCACCCTCAGCACGGTTGACAGTTACGCGTTATGGGACACTTGTCGCTCGCCGGATCCGTTGATCGGCGTGCTCTTGAACCAGAGTCGATCGATGGCCCGGGTGGTGCAGATCGAATAATCGGTCATGGTCGCGACAGCAAACACTCCTGGGGTCGGACCGCAGAGAGCATCACCCGAAGCCGGTTGGTCTGGGGCACCCCAATCGGATAGTCCTCACCCGCCATCGTGGATCCGAAAAGTGGCCGTTCCGCAACGGTGGTCAAGTGACGAACAGACAGAATTGCGGTGGCCGGGCGCAACCTCTCACCCGTGGTCTGTGTCTTGAACTGATCACTCTGGGTTGGAACGTCATCGGTTTGGTTGTGCGCGCGATCGCAGTAATACAAGCTCTCTCGGTTGCGTTGGTTGGCTTCGCCGTGGATGGCTGACGGTTCCCCCCTGAGCGGTCCACTTGATCAGTTCAAGGGGACGAGGCCGCGCCCTGGGAGCGGGGGAAGCCGCTCCACTTCTCACGCCGCGGCCGGCGCCCGAGAGGCAGGCCGGCGGCTGGATCACACGTGGGGCTTCGCTCATTGCTCCGGCTCGAAGGAGCAGGGCCAGGTCCTCGAGGCTACCGGGGCGGCCCAAGTAGAAGCCCTGGCCGTAGGAGATGCCGAGGTCGATGAGTACTTCGAGTTCAGCCGCGGTCTCGATCCCCTCGGCGATCACTTCGGCTCCGGTCTCATTGCCAAAGGTCACCATCGCGCTGGCGAGGGCACGCCGGACTGGGTCGAGATCGATGTTGGCGATTAACTCCCGATCGAGCTTGATGAATTCTGGGGAGACCTCGAGAACCAGCGAGAGGCTCGCGAACCCCGTTCCGGTGTCATCGATGGCCACCTCGGCACCGAGTGTCCGCAATGCCTTGCAAGCCCGGTGCAGGGCCGAGATGTCCTCGATGCCGACGTGCTCGGTGAGCTCGACGACCACCCGACCTGGCGTGCTCGTTCTGAGCAGATCGAGCAGCTCAGGGGAACAAAAGGTGTCTGGTCCTGCATTCACTGCCATGCGGAGCGGTTTGGGCAGATCCGGCAGCAGAGAGAGGGCATGCTCGATCGCACAGAGCTCGAGCGCTCGACCGAGCCCAACCGAGGCTGCCTCGGCAAACCAACGGTCCGGTCCACGCGCCGGAGGGGCAGCAAACCGTGCGAGCGCTTCGACCTTGATGACTGTTCCGCTCGAAAGCGAGACGATGGGCTGGAGCACGATGGTGAGCCCGGCTCCGGTGAGCGCCTGCTCGATGCGATCCCGACCGGCCCAGTCGAACCCGGCGCCAGGGCATACGACGTTCGCGACAAAGGCCGACCTGGCACGGGCAGCCTCACTCGAACCGCCGAGGTGGCCGTGCCCAAGGGTGGCCGCTGCAACTATCGGGCACGGCCCGAGCAATTCGGAGGTGCACGAGGCCAGGTCGACCGCAGCGCCGACCACGCTTGAGACGAAGTGCGCCAGACCCGCCAAGGTCGTTTCGTCTGCTGGGCCGAAGGCAGACGCCTTGCTCGAGGTGATATTTAGCACCCCGAGTCGCTGGTCGCCCCTGCGTAGTGGCACGCAGATCATCGACAAGATTCCGAGTTCGCCAGCGAGTGTTGTATCCACCCGAGGGTCGGTCGTCGCGTCGTAGCAGCGTTGGGTGACGCCACTTCGGATCGCGAGGCCCGAGAGGCTGTGTGCAACCGACAGCACCGAGCCGACCGAATCCGCGACGTTCCCGCTCGCTGCAGTGATGACGAGGGAGGTCCGCTTGGTGCACAGCTCGATCACGGCACCCTCGGCTGAAGGGACGAGGACCAGCGCCTCTGCTAGTACCCGCTCCATGACGCTTGCAGGATCACTTGCGGTTGCAATCGTCTCGTGTAGCCCCATCATCGCCCCTCTATGTACTCGGGGAATCTCGTCATGCTCTGGATGGGACGTTTGGACCGGGCCATAGAAGCAAAACCTACCTTTCGTCACTACTATCGGCCAGAAGGGTGGCTGTGAGACTTGAGATCCGTCGCGACATCACCGTGTCGACGTGGACGAAGCCACAGGCCAGAGAAGAAGGGGAGCATCGCACCAATGAGGTTCGACAGTGGGACCGAAGCGGAGGAGCGGGTATCCGTGGCCATCAGCGGGGGAGCCCGCCTGGCCATAACCGGGGACTTTTCCTCGGCCACGACAACCGGCTGTTGCCCGGTCCCGGCGAGCTCCGGCCACCCTGTTTCTGGAAGTGACCGCCGAGGCGGAGTTACGGAAATGGCGTCCGGGGTTGGTGGGAGTGGAACGCTCGGCCGAGCTGCGGATTGGTTCCGGTGATTCGGTGGAGGTGGTGTCGTCGCTCCCCGAAGAGGATCACGATTCGCTTCTGACCCGGGAGGAGACCACCACCGCCGGGCACTACGTCAGCTTTCGGTTGACGCCCGCCCAGGTGGAGGCTTTTGCGCGGGGCCCGGTGAGCTTGGCCATCAACCATCCCCACTACTCCGATGGATTGCTGGGCGTGGTGTCGAGTGACGCCACCCGGGCCGAACTCTCCGCCGACCTGACGACCTCCGGAAGCTGACCGGCGACAGGTCTGGTTGACGGGCGCAGGGCTCTTCGTGCCATTCCATCCAGGGGTCAGTGGCGAGCGCTCTGGGGGCCACCCGGCTGCTCAGGTCGAGAGCCCGGCCGGGACCGACTGGTTCACGTCGGCTTGCGGTTGGTCGAGTCTGTGTCGGGCGTCGGGACGCCTTGGTTCTTCGCGGGTGGCGGGTAGGCCTGGGCGTAGTCCACGGTGCCCGCCAGTGAGTCGAGCAGCGCCTGCTCGGCCACGTCGGGGAACAGCAACGAGGTGGCCGGCAGCGCCGGCACCCGGTAGGTCGGCGCCGAAAGGTTGGGCAGCGCCGCGGTGAGGTCGCCCACGGAGTTGTAGCGCCACGGCGACACGTGCAGCCCGCCGCTTCCCATGATGGTCCCGCTCTTGAGGAACACCTTTTCGATGAACTTGAACGTCGAGGTGTGGTCGAAGGTGTCCGAGCACACCCATCCCCCGGCGCTGAACGGGGAGATCACCATGGCCGGCACCCGGAACCCCAGTCCCACCGGGCCGAGCACGCCGCCCCAGTCGGACGGCGGCCCACCGGCAGCGTTGTTCGGAGAGCTCGTCGTCACGTACTCACCATCGAGGTAGCCGCCCGCGCCCGCGCCCGAGGGCAGGCCGGCGAGGCCGGTCACCGTCGGCCCCGGCGTGGGAGGGGCCACGTGGTCGAAGAACCCGCCGTTCTCGTCGTAGACGAGGAGGAACACCGTCTTCTCCCATACAGCCGGGTTGAGCAGAAGGGTCTGCAAGATCTGGGAGACGAGGTACTCGCCGTACTCCGGAGGCGTGGCCGGGTGCTCGCAGCTCGCCGCCGGCGGCAGGATCCACGACACCTTCGGCAAGGTGCCCGCCACCACGTCGGCCTCGAACTCGGCGGGGTACACCGGGGCGAGGCCCAGGGCCGCGTTCTGGACCTGGGTGGCATTGGAGGGCGATGCGAAGCTCTTGAAGTAGTCGAGCACGTTGAACAAAGAGTTGGAGGTGGGGTCCTGGTACACCTTCCAGCTCACGCCGTTGTCGGTGAGGAGCTCGGGCATGGTGGGCCAGTCGAGGGTGCCGGCGAGCTGCGCCCGGTTCTGCACATAGGTCGTGAGGACCGGGCCCCCCACGTCGCTCGAGTGCGCACCGAGGCTGCCCGACATCCACATGAGCCGGTTCGGGTCGGTGGGCCCGATCACCGAACAGTGGTAGCCGTCGCAGATGGTGAAGGCGTCGGCCAGCGCCCGGTAAAAGGCCAAGCAGTCACTTTGGCGGTAGTAGCCCATGGTGAGCAGTCCAATGGGCACGTTTGAGGTCCCCGGGGTGGGCACGCCCGAGGTGCTGTTCAACTGCCACTTGGAAACGGGGTCGTTCAGGAGGTGCTGCACGGCCCACTGGTCCATGGAGCCGTCGTTCCAGGCCAGGTGCTGGGGGCCCCAGTCGTGGGTGATGTCGTTGATGGTCTGACCGGCCACGGTGGGAGGGTTGCTTGTCAGTTCGAAGGGATCCAAGAACGTGTCGCCGCTGGGCAGCGCATAGAGCGGCTTACCGCTGCCGTCGACCATCGTCTGCGAAAACACGGTACCCGGGTGGGTGGAAGGGCCTCCGGAGTAAGAGGAGTACCGCCGGGTGTCTTCGAAGTTGCGCACCCCGGGCAGCGTCCCGAAGTAGTGGTCGAACGACCGGTTCTCCTGCATGAGGATGACGATGTGCTCGACATCGCTGAGGCTCCCTGACGTGGATTTAGCCAGCGCCTCGTCGATGAGCCTCGCGTGGGAAGGCCGGAGTGCGGCACCGGCCACGCCGACGGCGGCGCCCGCCTTCAGAAAATCGCGCCGGTTGACGATTCGGGGGCGTGGCTCCACGTCCGTGCCCTGCTCGCGTCGCTTGCCCACTGAGACCTCCCGGATGTCCGCCATTCCCGCTGCGCCCGCGCTGTGCTTGTCGGGTGCTCCGGCCCCCCGTGGCGCTTGTCGAGGGCACGCAGGTCTTCTTCAGAGGAGTAACTCGCGAGCCGTTCGCCCCTTGCGAAAAAACCCACATATCAGGCGGTCCGGTGAGCCTGGCGGTCAACCTGTCGGGTGCACAAACTCGATTTCACACCGGGTCGGATGATTTCGACGTATCAGATGCTGGACACGGTGCGATCATCGGGCGCCTACACCGCCTGGGGATGGCCCACGGAGGCGGCACTCGCCCGTGCTGACGCTCCCGTCACTTCGTGAGAAATGGCCGTCGGCCCCAAGATTCTCACTGGTGGCCTTGCGCTCTGTCTCTGCCGGCTATCCCGATACTCAGGCATTTGCCACAGTCTCAGCGGCGACTGACCGTGCCGTGACCATCATCGCAAGACGATCCTGTTTAGGGAACGAGTTCGGCGCCCACAGTCGGTGGCGTGCGGACGGACCTTTGTGATTGCAGTGCCCGGCTGCGTAGGGCAGCTTTCAAGGCGAGCGTTGCCGGCACCTTCTCCTACGCTGTCTGTGGTGGATAAAAGGCGGCATGGGCTGCGGTGCTGTGTCGACAACGACGCCGTCGCGCTCGGTGCGGATCAAGGCGGAGCTCTCACGCTCGGGTAGTGCGGAGACGGCGAATCTGAGCCCGAACCGGTCGATCAGTGGCGACAGCGCGAGCTCGACTTCCGACCCGCGGTCGGTGACCGCCACAACCCGGGTCACTACTGGTGACGTCCGAGCCATGACGAAGCACCGGAGGTCGTCGGTCCGCCCACACAACCCGTTCTGCAGCGAGTGGCCGTACAGCTCGGGTCCACCGAACCCGAACCCCGCCACGTGCCGGTCAACGCGATAGACGTGCAACATCGTCATGAGTTGCTCATCGTTCCCGCCGCCGTGAGCTTCGTGACCGACCCGCGCTGAACGTGCCGGAAATCCCAACCGTGCACGGTGGCGAGGACAGCTGTGTCAGTGGGCCCGCCGGTGCAAGAGGTCAGTGCATCAGTGTCACTACTGGAACGAGGCATCCTCGAGCATGATTGGCACCGCCACCGGCGCTGGCCTACCGCTGCGCACCACCGGGTACAGACCGTCCCCATGGACCGCCTCCACCCGGCGCCGGATCGTCTTGGTGTACCAGACAGTGAAGGCGAAGAGCCCGCCGTAGAAGATCCCGCCGAGTACCGGGGAAACAGCCAGGAACGGCCCGGTGGCCAAGACCACCGCCAATACCACCCGTAGCCCTGCCTCACATACCAGGCCTACGCCCCACGTCACAGTGATCACCTTGAAGACCCGATCACCGTTGGGAAGTTCCCAGAGCTGGTTGAAGGCCTGAATCTTCTCGGGGTCGTCACCGGCGGACAGGGCTCGCCCGATGAAGAACATCATGGGTCGGGAAGCTCCGAGCGATCCCAGGCAAGCCAGGCCGAACAAGGCGGTGAAGGCCGAATCGCGCGCTTTGAGCACGAAGGCATTGCCCCCCAGCGCCACCGAGGCGATCAGCCCGGCGATGAACCCGAAGAGAACAATGGCTCCGATCGGGTCGATGCGTCGGCGACGGACCCACTCGAAGGCAATCCAGGCCGCGGGGAAAGCTCCGGCGATGGCGAGAGCCACCGCGTCCCCGTGCACATGGCTTCGGACTAGGTAGTACGCGGCCAGGGGCACAATGGCCCCCCCGACCACGCTGGGGGCCATGGCTCGGAGTGATGGCGCCCCCGGTTCCCACGCGGGAGCCTCGTTCTCGGGTACCTCTTCGGGTCTGTCAGACACTGCGCACGGGTTCGTTTCGGCGGTCGACCCCACACAGCTCACGCCACCCTTTGGGAACGCGTCCTGATCCGAACACGCCGGCGTCGATCATCGTGGCGAGCACCGGCCGGGTGGCGGTGCGGCGCAACTCGATACGCTCGCGGGTCCTGTTGACTTGCTTCCAGGTCGGCCAGGGTTCGAGCCCGATCTGTGCATACACGCCGGGGTGCACCATCAGCGAGAACATTTGCTTGATAGCAAACGCGGCGATCCGACGAACCACGAATCGCTCGACGCGTGTGGCCTCGGACCATATCTCCGGGAGTATCGCACGAGCGAAGGACAGATGCCGAGCCTCTTCCTGGCGGTGGTATCGATTCACTTCGGCGAGGAACGGGTCTGTCTCGGGGTGCTCCGCGGCCCGCTTTTGGAGCAGATCGGGAATCTCCTCACCCGCCAGCACCAGCACGTAGAGCAAGGCCGGGTGTCGAGTGACCCAGCCCGTACCGAAACGGTCGAGCCAATCGAGGAGGGGGTGGCCGAGAAGCGGGTTCGTGGCCTTCGGTGCGATCTGCCCAAGGATCCGTTGGAACATTCGCTGATGGCGGGTTTCTTCGCCCATCTCGTGCAACAGATAGGTGATCCGTGGGTCGGTAAGCTCGCGGGCCCGCGTCACTTGGAGCGCGAAGCCCGCCTCCAGAACGGCTTCGAAGCGAATCCCGGCGTCGAGGATCGACGCAGTTTCCTCCCGGCTGAGGACCCGCTTCTGCTCTACGGACAACTCGATATCGAGCCCGTGGGTGCTCAGCAACTCATCTGGCACCAACTGTCCTTCACCAACCGAACCGGGGAGCTCGGCGTCAGGGTCGATCACCCGACGCTCGGAGATGCGATTGAGGCGCTCGATGCGCTCGGCCAAGACAGGCATTGCGCGACTATAAACCGACCCTTAGTCGGTTTGCAAGCCAGGTTCGGCGATTCGGTAAGCTGCCCAGTCGTGACGCCAAGCCGCCGAGGGCCGGGACGCCCCAAAGGCGTCCGCCGTGACCCCGCGCTCAGACGTGCCGCGTTGGTTGATAGTGCGGAGTCAGCCATACGTGCCTTGGGTCCAGAGGTGTCGATGGAGCAGATCGCAGCGCACGCCGGTGTCTCGAAGGCCACGCTGTACGACAACTTCGAGAGCAAGAGCGGCCTGACTCGAGAGCTACTCGACAGGTTCGGAATCGGGCTGGTGGGGCGGTTTGCGAGGGGGATCAGTGGCCCAGTTGACGCACAGCAGATCGTGCGAGGCGGGATCGAGATCTTCGTGCGGGCGATCGAGCGCGACCCGGCCATCTACCGCTTCATCTTGGCCACCAACGGGCCTCAGGCATTGCTCGATGAAGCCGGCCCGCCGGTCACCGTAATGGTTCAAACGATGCTGCGCGCATCCGGAGCCGATCCGAGTGCGGCCGAACACCTGTCCTACATGGTGCTCGGGGGGGTCTTCGCAACCGCCGATCGCTGGGCAACGCACCACACCGAGCCACGCGCCACCTTCGTCGACCACCTCACCAACTTCGTCTGGTCCGGTCTCTCCGCAACCGGAATCGATCGTTTGAAGGGTCCTGTGGATCTCTCCGAACTTGCAGCCACGCTCACCGAAGCCCTTGATGCCTGACGTAGCCCGAGACCGCCGCCGCGCCGTCCTGAGCTGTCATCCGCTCGTCCGGCCCACGACCTCGCCACTGGCGAACGCAATCGGGCGCGAGTTCGTCGTTCCCTTCACCCACAGCCGCTCACCCATCTCCAATGTGCCGAAGTCGAATTTGTATACCCCGCATCCTCACTGCTTGGCCCGCATCCACTGGTAGGCGGACGGGACGACAGTCCGCATGATGGGTGCGACGAGCGGTAGCGCGGCCGCATTGATTTCCAACCTCGGGTCACCTAGTCGGCGCAGCACGAGTGAGGACACCTGCTCCTCGGTGCGCCGGACCGCGCGCGGCGGCATCCGCAGCCCGCCGTCGGACACCGCCGCCAGTCCCATCTCGGTCGGCACCCACCCCGGGTAGACGACGTGGAGGAAGACCCCATCCGGCCGCACGTCGTAGGACAGGCTCTCGGTCGCCGCGGACAGCGCCGCTTTGCTCGCGGAGTAGTCCCCGGCACCCGGCCCTGGAGCCCGCGCGTCGTCGGAGCTCATATTAGCGATGGCCCCGAAGCGCCGCCGCCGCATGCCGGGCAGCACGGTCAGCATGCCCGCGTAGGGGGCGACGAAGTTCACCTCCATGACCGCGCGGATGGACTCAGCGGTCACCGGCTCGGTGCGGATGACCCCGCCGACGCCGGCGATGTTGAGCAGGACGTCGACCCGGTCGTGCTCCTCCTCCACCCGCTCCAGCAGGTCGACGAAGGCGGCGACATCCGAAAGATCGCAGACCCGGTAGCCCGAGTCCGGACTGCTCCGGCGCATCTCCTCGACGAGCGCACGCAGCCGCTCTTCGCGGCGGGCCACCCCCACGACCACCGCCCCGGCCCGGGCCAGGTCCGCCGCCAGCCGGCGACCGAGTCCCGAGGAGGCCCCGGTTACGACTGCCACCTTGCCTCGATGGTCCATGGCCGCTCGCCGACGTCTGCCCTCCACGGCGGCCAGGGTAGCCCGCCGCCGACGGTTTCGTGGCCGACCCGCGCTGAAGGTGCCGGAAATCCCAACCGGGCACGATAGCGGGGACAGCTGTGTCAGTGGGCCCCCCGGTGCAAGAGGTCAGTGCATCAGTGTCGCTACTGCAACGAGGCATCCTCGAGCATGATTGGCACCGCCACCGGCGCTGTCCTACCGCTGCGCACCACCGGGTACAGACCGTCCCCATGGACCGGCTCCACCCGGCGCCGGACAGTCTTGCTGTACCAGACTGTGAAGGCGAAGAGGCCGCCATAGAAGACGCCACCCAGCACGGGGGAGGCGGCGAGGAACGGGCCCGGTCGGTAGGGCCACCGCGAGGATCACTCGCAGCCTGCCTCACAAATGAGGCCCACTCCCCAAGTCAGTGTGATCACCTTGAAGACCCGGGCACCGCTCGGAAGTTCCCATAGCTGGTTGAAGGCTTGAACCTTTTCAGGGTCTTCGCCGGCAGAGAGGGTCCGTCCGATGAAGAACATCATGGGTCGGGAGGCTGCGAGTGATCCCAGGCAAGCCAGGCCGCACAAGGTGGTGAAGGCCGAATCGCGCACTTTGAGAACGAAAGCATTGCCCCCCAGCGCCACCGAAGCGATCCCGTTGCCTCAGTCAATACCTCCGGCGAGGACCGATCGTTGCCTCATCGAAAACCTTCGCGTAGGACTATGCGTTGAAGGCCCTGTTCACGTGTGGTCTGACCGGGTCCGGAGCTTTGCTGTCAAGAATCCGGCTCCCTCAGTGTCGGTGAACTCTGCACGTCGTACCAGGCATCCACGCCGCCACTCACTACCGGTGCCATACCAAGGGCCTGGGTAAGCAACCAGTCCACCTGTGCGGAGTGTCGGGTTGCCCTATCCACCAGAACCACGCCCACTCGGTACCGGAGGACGAAGTGACGGACGTCAAGTGCCAAGTTGTCGTCGTCGACCACCGGGGCACTCGCATAGAAGGGGTCAGTCATCGCCTCGTCGGCCATCGAGGGGATCGTGGTCGAGCAGGCACGAGCCGAGCGAATCGTCCGCGGTGCCGATCAGCGGCTCCGCGTGCGCAGCGAGAAGGAGCTGGCGGGGTATTGAGACGCCCTCGACTACCTGTTCCAGGATGATCCTGGCGATCTCTCCGTGGGCCTCGTCCTCCATCTCCACCGTCTCCTCTTCGGCCGCGCGGGTGGTGGCGGGGGACAGTCCAAGACCGTCGACAACCTCGTCGTGGACCGACACGCGGATGGGACGTCGAGTGTCCGGTTCACTCCAGTCTCGCACCAGGACACCCCTTCTACATGTCCGAGCTCGTCGATCGGTTTAGCACCGAGCAGGGAGCTGACCACCACCACCGTGCGCTCCTCGTCGGACTGTTCGTGCTCGACTTCCTCACGATCCACCCCTTCGTCGACGGCAACGGACGGCTTTCCCGCCTCCTCGGCACCCGGCTGCTCTCTGAGGCTGGTTACGGCGTCGGTCGGTACGTTTCGCTCGAAGGGCTCGTCTACGAACGGCGCGACGACTACGACGACGCACTCGCCGCGTCGACCGCTGGATGGCAGGACGGGGCCCACGATCCCTGGCCGTGGCTCGGGTTTCTCGTCGACGTGCTTGCGGATGCATACGAGGCCTTCGCAGCGCGTGCCGCCGACCACCGTTCGGGCGTCACAAGCTCCCCGGCGACTGGAACTACACAATTGCCCAATCAGACTCTAGGTGAGCCCAAATTGAACAACCGGCGGTGATGCCTGGCCGTATGTGGCCAGCCGAACCGAAATCTAACCGTGAGAGTTGATCTTCTCCAGGAACGGCACGAGGTGATCGAAGAAGACGTTATTGGGGTAGGCACCGGCCGGGTCGTTGTGAGCGTAGGTGCTCTGGCGGTTGACCAGCGTCAGGTTGCTCATAGGAATGTGCGACTGCTCGGCCAGGATGCCTGCGTCCTCGAGCACCCCCGCCCCACCCAGGCGTGCCCCGAAGGCGTAGATCAGCAGGCCCCTCGGGAGGTCGTGACCCATGGTGGCGTGGACATTGAGCACGCTTTGCGCCGGATTTGCATTTCCGTTGTCCACCGCTCCTGTGTCGTCAGTCAAGCGCTGCGGGAAGTACCACTCGGTGCCATCGACGTTCTCGATCCCTGCCCCCGAGAACATCGTCGCAAAGCGGTTGATCGGCGTGAGGGCTCCAGCGCCGTTCCAGCCATGGACCGGACCGGACGCCGCGATTCCTTGGCCGACGTGCGCCTGGGCCGCGAGCAAGCTCGACGGCGAGGTCCCCACGTTGAGCGAGTAGCCATACTGGCCGACATTGGTGACCCGAACCGGGGGGACCAGATCAGCTGGCAAAAGCCCCGAAACCTGACCCAGTGAAGGCCCGTTCGGGTCTATGAGCGCAGACGCCGATCCTGTGGCGTTGAACAATCCGGCGAAGGGTGCGGAAATCCCGCCGAATGCCAGCCAGGGGGAGGCACCCGGGGCTTCGAGCGACTGCAACTCCTGGGTTGCCGTCTGGGTGCTCACCGGGCTCGGGCTGCTGCCGCCGTCGATGTAGACCAAGCCCGCCAGGTCATTGGCTCCGGCGCGGCCATTGAAGTCCCAAGTGGCATACGCCGTGACCACCGATCCGCCGAGCGAGTGGCCGCCTAGCACGACCTTGCCTCCGAGCTTCTTTGCGGCCTCGATCACCCCATGCAGGTCCTCGACTGCGACGTTCATTCCCCATTGCTTCGCGAACTCGACCGTCGAGTTCGCGACAAGCTGGGAGTGGTGCTTGATGCTCGGGTCCTTCAGGTAGCCGAGGTAGTAGCCGTACAACTCCGTCGCTGTGGCCTTGTGCTCTTTGAAGAGGTTCAGTTCCGACTGGTCCTCGACCAGGTTCTCCCGGCGTTCGACCGACCAGACTTGCCAGCCGCTGGCTTTCGAGACGATCCACTTGGCGAGCGGCACGAAGTAGGCGCTGCCGGCGGAGGTTCCCGGCTCCAGCACCAAGACGTTCTTCGCGCTGCTCGGCCCAACCTTGATGATGCCGACCTTGTCGTACTTGGCCGGGGTCCCGGGAGCGGCGAAGCCCTGCATCCACGTGACGCCCAGCGGCCTGGTAGGCGGACTGGACCCGCAACTCGAGACCAGCACCGCCATGCACCCAACCGCCATCGGAATGAGTAGCGCTCTCTTCAAGCTCCTTCGCCTCACGTTCACTTCCTACCATGCGGTGGGCTTCATTCACAGGCCACAGCCCGAGTTATCAGACGATGTAGCCATGTCCGGGGTGGACTCCAACTGAGTCATCTGCCAGATCACCAAGAACATCGATGGTGTCGAACTACTGGCGGACAGCGCGCCAACATCGACAGCTCATGAGTAGTTCGACAACGGGCAGACTCTGGCGGAATCCTGACAGCTGCTCGTCGACGTTGTAGGCATCGACGGTGATCTCGTCGATGAGCTGTCCCAGGTCCTGCGGCATGGCTGGCGTCGTACAGAGAGGGTGGCGCCACCTTGCTCATCAGTGGCCGTGCCCTGATACCTTTCGCGCTCGACCGATCAGGGCTCGCGGAAGATCCGGTCACCGCCGAGCCTTTGCCGGCGCACAGCGGCGCACAGCGGCGCTGCCGCCTACGGCCTACCGGGCGATCGAACGGGCCGGCGGAACGAGCGGCTTCGTGACCACCCGCCCAGGCAATTATGGCGAAGCGGGCCGAACTTGAGCGCCGCACCAGCGCGACCTCGCCCGACGCAGGTAGGAGGTGCTACGGCCGCACCTGGAGGACGGTGCCGCTGGCCGTCAGTCACGGGCCCGCCTCGAGGAGAAGGAAGTGGTTGGTCAGATGAGGCCAGTCGAGGCCGACGGCCTCGATGGCTCGGGGGACCAGCTCGAGGGAGACGGGCGCCGTGGCCCGCAGGAAACGCCACAGCGGGCCACCAACTGCGGCCGCATCACTCCGGGCGAATGGCGGCAAGCGCCGAGCCAAGTTGACCAGCGAAACGGTGACCTCCATGTGGGCGTATCCCCGGTTGCGCTCGACAGCAACGACGCGCAGGGCGGCCTCGGCAGCCATGGCTTCGTACTCCTGCAGTGACCGGTACACCACCTGGTACGTGCCTGTCTGCACCTCTACCCCTGAGCGAATCCCCGATTCGCGCAGGATGATTCGGCCCCTCGGTGCCAGCTGGCCGAGGCGGACGAGCAGTGCCACAGCGTCGGCACGATCGAGGTACATCAGCAGCCCCCCGAGCAGGACGCCCTGGAACTCGCCGTTGAGGGCCACAGTTAGGGCATCCCCTCGCACCAGTTCGACGTTGCCCTGCCCGGCCAGGCGCCGCCGGGCTGCGGCCAGCATGCCGGCGCTTGCGTCCACGCCGACGACTCGCCCGTAGCGCTGGGCGAACAACTCCGTCCACGCCCCGGCACCGCACCCGACGTCGAGTACCGAGGCGGTGGGGCCCAGCCCGGCGAACCACCGGTCGACCACCGCCCGCTCGAGCGCGAAACGATGCTCGACGCAGCCGCGGGGCAGGCCCTGCTCATGGGCCATGTACGAAGCCGATTCGGCCTCGTGGGCAGCCCCCTCCCAGAAGGAACGCACCAGCTCGTAGTCGAGGCGGTGCCCCTCACTTCGACAAATCGACATCTGGCCCAATCCTAGCGTTGATGACCTGGTGTCGCAGCACCTCGGTCTGCGAACGCAGAGTGAAGTCCACAAGAAATGCTACATTTGATCTGAGCCATCAACAGAGGTTCTCTCGTCTTTCGACGCTGACGGTTCTAGGCCGTACCTCGAGAGTCATTCACCTGGCTGCGCATCGGACTACAACGCAGCCATCGAAAGGCCTGGAGGCTTGCAGTGACGCAGACGGTGGGGGTTGGAGCGATGGAGCCCGTCCCGGGGAACGTTCCCCCGGGGTCGCTGCCCGTACGCCGAGCGCTCATCCTCGCCGCCGGCCTTGGCCAGCGCATGCGGCCCCTCACTACCGACGTACCCAAGTGCCTCGTCGAGGTGAACGGGGTCCCGATCTTGTTCTCCTCGCTGCGGGTACTGGCCTCCGCGGGGGTGACCGAAGCCATCATCGTGGTCGGCCACGAGGCGGCCCAGGTCCGCAGGAGGGTAGGACACAATTTCGCCGGGATCGATATCGAGTACGTCGATGCCCCATTGTTCGACACCACCAACAACATTCGCTCGCTGTGGGACGCCCGCCAATACTGCGACGAGGACATCCTCTTGCTCGAGGGCGACGTCCTCTTCGACCGCGACGTTGTGATGCGCCTGCGCGAGCAGATCGGCAGCAGTATGGCCGTGGCCCCTAACAACGCCAACTTCTCGGGAACCGTCGTGTGTCGCGACGACAGCGGCTTCGTGACTGCCTTCATCCTGGGCGCCGAGCTAGACGGGCACCTCAACGGCAATGATGCTCAGAAGACGGTCAACATCTATCTGCTGCGGGCCGAGGCGCTGCGCACCAAGATCTTGCCCGAACTGTGCCGCCAAGTGGATAGCGGCAACGTGCAGGCCTACTACGAGACGGTGTTCCGCGACCTCGTGGCCGACGGCTCGTTAGCGGATCTCGTCGCGGTCGACGTGTCGACCAGCCGGTGGTACGAGCTCGACGATTACCGCGACCTCGAGATGGCCGAGTTCATATTCCTGAGCCGTGAACACCAGTTCGACCGCATCCAGTCGCTGCATGGGTCGCACTGGCGTTACGGCGTCGTTGACCATTCCTACTTGTACAACCTGTACTTCCCTCCGCCCTCCATGCTCAACGTCCTCCGCGATGAGCTACCCGACATCGTCACCAATTACCCGGTTGGTCAGATAGAGCTCGACCGCCTCGTCGCCCAATGGACGGCAACCCACCCGGCGAACATCGTCGTCGGCAACGGGGCCGCTGAGCTGATCAAAGTGCTGGGCCAGCACTTCATCGAGAAGATGACGATCCCCGTCCCCTCCTTCAACGAGTACGAGAACGTCTTGCGGCCCGAGCAGCTCGACCGGGTGGCGCTCGATCCGGTGACCTTCGACCTCGACCTCGACGTCTTTGCCGAATCGGCTAGGCGGGCGGGCTCCAATGTCGCCGTCCTCGTCACCCCCAACAACCCGACGGCCCTCTCCGTCGACCGTCAGGCAGTCCTGGAACTGGCCCGCCGCCTAGCGGAGCACGGGTGCCGGCTGATCGTGGACGAGTCATTCATCGAGTTCTCCCGTGCCGGGCGGACGGCCAGCGTCGAGGGCGACGTTGACAGCCACCCCAACCTGGTCATCATCAAGAGCATGAGCAAGGTGTTCGGCATCGCCGGCCTGCGCATCGGCTACCTCCTTACTGCCGACCAGCGCTTCGCGGCTGCCGTTCGTTCCCATCTACCCATCTGGAACCTGAACGGCATGGCGGAGTCCTTCCTGCGCCAGGTGGGCCGCTATCGGAGCGAGTTCGCAGCCAGTTGTGAGGTGGTGCGCGACACCTGCCAGGAGCTCTACCACGCGCTGTGCGAGTTGCCGGGCTTGGCTCCCTTCCGGCCCGACGCCAACTTCGTATTCTGTAAGATCACCACACCTGGTCTAACGGGACCGGCGCTGGCTCGAAGGCTGTACGTCGAACACGGCATCCTGATCAAGGACTGCGCGTCGAAGACAATGCCCGAGGCTGATCGCTACCTGCGCATCGCGTCGCGCACGGCGGCCGACAACCGGCGGCTCGTCGACGCCCTGTCCCAGCTCGGGCTGGACCGGCCCTGAGCCGATCACCGGCCGCCGATGGGCGGGGAGACACCGCTCCGCCGCCTCCCACCATCCTGTCTCATCTCGCCGACGTCGCTAATCTGCTCACCCTCGCCGGGCTTGCAGCCAGCATCCTGGCGATCACGCTGGCCGTGCGGGGGGCGCACGCGGGGGCCGCCATCAGCCTGGTGGGCGCCTTTGTCTTCGACGTGGTCGACGGCCCGGTGGCCAAGCGTACGTCGGGGCGCACCGGTGAGCAGGGTGCATTCGGGGCCAGCCTCGACTCGCTGGCCGACATGGTGTCGGCCGGGGCTGCCCTCGGCATTGTGATCTTGTCGTATGGCCACTTCCGGGTTGCGTACGTGCCCGTGGCCATGCTGCTCGCGGTGGCCACGGCTATGCGACTCGGTTACTTCAACGTCCACGGCCTCGATGCAGCCTCGGGTACATACACCGGCTTGCCAACCGACCTGGCCATCATCAGCTTCGTGGCTGTAATGCTCCTCGATGGGCCGCTCGGTCCCGCCGCCTTCCGGGTCGCCCTCAGCGCCGCCGGCGTGGTGCTGGCCGTGCTCATGGTCAGCCCGTTGCGTATCCCGAAGTTGACCGGGCGCTGGTACGTTGCCCTCATCATCTTGGCCCTCGCTCTGGCGGCGGCTCATGCCGCCCGGCTGAGCGCCTGAGCTATCGACCGCATGTGAATGGTGCTACGTGGCAGCTTTCCCGTCACCCGCGACGAAGCAACGAGCAGACGAGGATCCCTGCCCGCAGGCGCTATCTGCAGATCGCTACCATATGCATCAGATGAAATATGCGGCAGTGGTTCGTCTTGTGTAACCCAAGGTTCTCCCCGAAGAGGTGGAACCACCGATCATCGCGACCGTGCGCCTTTCCGCGTGAGCCCAGTGCTTCCGGTGATCTCCGGAGCGGAGGTCATACGGGTTCTTGCCAACCCGGCTGTCAGGCACGCTCAGATCCCGTGCCCACTAGCGACCGGTTCGAGTTCAATCCAGCGGCACTGTCAGCGTCAGGGCCATGGATCATGACCACTCTTTATGCCCCCAGGCAGGGCTTTAGCTGAGAGACGACTAAGGTTTTGCTAAGAGCGACCGAATGTGGGTTCGGCCTGGCTCGTCAGACAGAACCTCGTTCGACCCGACCCGGTGGATGGTTCAGGTTGGACCGCTGCGTCGACGCCTGTGGAGAAGCCAA
>Ga0097691_1000716_pt1 | contig 27242 bp, 26 predicted proteins | sample NGESurdeep072012_8_FD_72858 | JGI IMG/M metagenome (GOLD analysis project Ga0097691, IMG submission 72858) | Arctic peat soil microbial communities from Barrow, Alaska - NGEE Surface sample 210-1 deep-072012 | ecosystem: Environmental > Terrestrial > Soil > Wetlands > Peat ... | reverse complement strand
GGGACGACGGATCAAGCTGCACTTCATCCCAACCTATTGCCCACATTTGAACCCGATCGAACGGTTATGGGGCGTGATGCACAAGCATGTCACGCACAACAAGTGCTACGCAACTTGCGCCCAATTCGCCGATGCGACGCTCGGTTTCCTGCGTGAAAAAGTTCCTCGGAATTGGGCGGAGCTCTGTGATTCGGTCACCGACAATTTCCGCATCATCAACCCCAAGGATTTTCGGGTTATGACGTGAACGGGGTATAGTTTACGGCACGCGGCGATCGCTACGTGGAAAAAGGCTAAGCTTGATCGCGTCACGATTGCGGCCATGGCTGGTCATATTTCGGTCAAGACCGCTTCACGGCGCTATGCGCCTGCCAAGCACGGTTGGAGCCTCGAAATCTTATGTGTCAACGCTGATCCTCGAATGATCGTGGCCGTCCGTCGACATTTGGTGCGAGCATCCCAGTGGAGGCTTCCGCAGCCGTGGCCGCCTCCTGCAGATTGGAACTCTCCATTGGCCTCAATGAATGTCCGAATGCATTCGGTGCCGGGACTATATTTGCAGGAAGAGTTGAGAATATAGGGATTGAACTTTTCTCCGCAGAAGCATTTTCAGCAATTGCTTACCGACGGAAGAGAACCTTGTGGTGAATTACAAAATCGCTCAAAGTGTCCATAGTAGAAGTAAAAGAATTGATGACTGAGCGATATCTTGCTGATTGCCCGGACCTGGAATGTTTCGGCCGAGCGCACCGGATAATGTTTTTGGTACACACAGGACAATATCTTCGGGAGACCAACATGCCGTACCAGGATTTTCGCCAGTTTCTCGATGTGCTTCGTCAGCACGGCGAACTCATCGATATCAATCGTCCGATTGACCTGCGCGGCGATGTCGCCAAAGCGCTGAAGCAGAGCTATGTGCGGCAAGGGCCGGCTTTCGTTTTCACGCGAAACGGTACCGAATTTCCGCTTGTCGCAGGTCTTTACTCGACGAGGAGCAAGGCGCTACTCGCCTTCGAGGCGACGGAAGAAACGATTTTCGAAAAGGTGCTGGCCGGTTTGGACCATCCGATTCCGCCGACTCTTGTTTCGACTGCAGCGCCTTGTCAGGAGGTGGTGCTCTCTGGCGAGGATATTGACATCACTCGATTCCCGATCCCGACCTACAGTCCAAAGGATGGCGGTCCTTACATCACCGCGGGGATTTTTGTTTCGAAAGATCCGGAAAATGGCGTAGCCGATATCGGCCACTATCGCGCACAGATTCTGGGCAAGAATACGTTTTCTTTCTTCGCGCAGCCCTTTCATAGGTTCGGAAAATATCTTGCAAAGTGTCAACGGCTAAACGTTACCCCGCAGGGGGCGATCCTGATCGGGGTCGACCCGGTTCTTGCTTACACTTGCCAAGTTCAGACTACTGACGAAACCGATGACTGGCATGTGGCGGGAGGACTCCGCGGAGCACCGGTCGAATTGATCCGTTGCAAGACGATCGATCTCGAAGTGCCGTCAACAGCAGAAGTCGTCATCGAATTCGATGTCGATCTAAAGAATAACGTTTCTGAAGGCCCCCTGGGTGAATACACTGGATATTACACGCCGGCGTCTCCAAAACCCGTAGCGCGCATCACTGCAATTACGCATCGGCGGAAGCCATATTTCCAAGGGTTGCTTACGGGGAAGCCGGTCACCGAAAACCATATCCTGAAAGCTATTCCGTTCGAGGCGTCGGTCTACCGCACGCTAAAGGCGCAGTTCCCCACAATTGAATGCGTGGCCATTCCTCCTTCGGGCGGCGTTTCCTTCTATGTCGTGATCGCGATGCGTCCGCGGTTCGCGGGTGAGGCGCGCCAAACAATCCTTGCCGCTATTGCCAGCAAAATTCGTCCGAAGTGGGTCGTTGTCGTCGATCCGGAAATCGATGTTCACAATCCTGCAGACGTGGAATGGGCCATGTGTTTTCGTGTCCGGCCGGACCGCGATGTATTCGTGATCGATCAAACGCCGGCGGGCCCACTGGATCCTTCGGTCGGCGACAATGTACCGCTCGCCGCTCGTACGTCGGCAGCAGTTGGCGTTGACGCCACGCGTCCTTTTGGAGAACCATTTGCCGAAGCCGCCGACGTTCCTGGTTGGCAAGACTATGTCGTGCCCGAACTAGACAAATAGCCTTAGCCACTGCACCGAGATGCAGAACGTCGCGTCCCATGCTCGATCATTGCAAACTTGAGCGGCGTTCCCCTGCGGCACTCGCGCACTGCCTTGACATCGCGATTCCAGATTTCTAATATATCAGAGTAGTTTCACAATTCGTTTATCGATCCCGATATTATGACTGCAGTTCACATAGGCCGGCTTCGGCACACGCCGGTTCCGCAGAATGTCGTTGCTCCGATCGCAACGGCCCGTGATGTCGCCGTCCGCGCGACGGTTGTCTTTCGCAATCGTAGGCGCGCGTCCAGTGTCGGCACTTGGTTCTGCGACCGTGCGAATAGGCCTACCGTCACTTGCGAGGAGTAAGAGATGTCGTATCGAGATATGCGAGACTACTTGGCAGCGCTCGAGCAGCAGAATCTCCTCAAGCGCATAACCCGCGAGGTCGATCACAATTGGGAGGTCGCGTGCCTCGCCAAGTGGATGTATCAGGCGCTGCCGGTCGAGGAGCGCTTTGGTTTTTATTTTCAGAATGTAAAAGGAACGAAAATTCCGGTTGTCACCGGGGCGCTCGGCGCCTCGCCGAAAAGCGTTGCCCTCGCACTCCAGTGCGAAGTCCATGAAATCAATTCGAAGATCGTTGACGCTCTGCGCCAGCTTAAAAAACCGAAGCTCGTTAATGTCGGGGTGTGCCAGGAGGTCGTTTTGACTGGTCCCCAGGCGAGGCTCGATAGCCTGCCGATCGTCACCTGGACACCGGGCAAGGACAAGGCTCCCTACATCACCACGATCGTCGTTACGCGAGACTACGACACCGGCATTCCCAATATGGGCGTTTACCGCACGATGGTGCGCGATCCGCATAGCGTTGTGATCAACCTTGCGCCCGGGCGCCAGGGATACCGCAACGTCAAGACCTGGAACGACAAAGGCAAGACCGCGCCAATTGCGTGGGTCACCGCGACCGAGCCGGCCATTCATCTCGCTACAGTCGCAAACCTGCCTTACGGCAAGGACGAAATGGATTTTGCCGGCGGTCTCAAGGGCCAGCCGATCGATTTGGTTCGTTGCAAGACGATCGATCTGCATGTCCCGGCAATGGCCGAGATCATCATCGAGGGAGAAATCGCGCCCGGCGATCTCGATGATGAGGGACCGTTTGGCGAGTTCGCCGGATATATGGGGCCAGTCGAGAAGCGTCCGGTGGCCCATATTACGGCGATCACCCATCGCAAAGACCCTATTTTCTACGGCTACACCAGCCAGATGCCTCCCTCGGAGAGCACGACGATCCAGAGCCTGATGAATTCCGGCGTTATTCTGCAGATGATGCGCGACGATATCGGCGATCAAGCGGTGCATGACGTGTGGATCGATCTGACCTTCGGCGGATTGCTCGCGCACGGCGTCGTCGCGATCACGCCGCAGTTTCCCGGACACGGCAAACGCGTCGGCCGCACCATAGCGGACATCACGACGTTGAAACGGGTCACCGTCGTCGACGCGGACGTCGACATTCGAGACCATACTCATGTCGATTGGGCGCTGAATTCCCGATTCAGTCCGCAACGCGATACCGTGGTCATCGACGACTGCTATGTGCCCATTCAAATGGATCCTTCGGTGCGCGATGCTCGCGGCAACGTTACGCCAGGTTCCAAACTGGTCCTGGATGCGACGCAAAAGATTGATTCCGGCCCGTTCTCGTTACCGCCGAAAGACCTGATGATGAAGGCGCTCGACGTGTGGAAGGATTGCGGCCTTGCGGAATTTCAAATTCCGAAACGGGCAAAGCTAAGACTTGAAAAGTCCTGAGCAAAAGCCGTTGGATCGTTTGCGGTGATGCCACCGCCTGTTAGCTTCGTGCGCATATGTGTTAGACAGGCCGACGCAAGCAACACCGCGGTGGCCGGGCGATGAGCGCAGATCTCGTTGAACGAATTGTCGCGTTTCTCGCGATGCACCACGTACTGTCGCTTGCCACCCATGGCTGGGAAGGGCCGCACGCGACAAATCTGTTTTACGCGCACGATGGTCTTGCGTTGTTCTGGGTGTCGGATCCGAACACGCGGCACTCCCGTGAGATCGAGGCCGAGCCGCGGGTCGCGGTCACAATTGCTCCCGACTATTCGGACTTTTCCGAGATTCGGGGTCTGCAATTGACCGGGACGGCCGCCCGCATCGCCGCCGTGGACCGCCGCGCGTGGCATCTGTCGCAGCTCGCGGCGCGCTATCCGTTCCTGAGACTATTGGCGAACGCCCCAACGACATTGCAAGCAGCCTATGCGCGCGCCGCCATCTATCGTTTTGAGCCGAGCCAGATTGTGTTGATCGACAACACCAAAGGGTTCGGCCACAAGGAAACGCTCGATCTGTCCGCCGGAACCACGGCTAAATGAATTCGACCAGCCGTGGTATTGCGGATCGGCTGGCAGCATGCAAAATGCCCTGCCGATTGCTCAATATGCCAAGGCGTGATCATCTGAAAGCCAAACTCGATTGGCTTCGACGCTTCTGCCGCGGAGGAATCCAATGCGACGTCTAGTCGTTGGTATTACGGGAGCAACAGGAGCCATCCTGGGTGTCCGGTTGCTTGAGGCACTGAAAGACTGCGACGTCGAATCGCATCTTGTCGTCAGCAAGTGGGCGCAGCGAACTATCGAGCATGAGACAAGCTACAGCTTCGACCAGGTTTGTGCGCTGGCCACGGTTGCTCATAGTTCGGCCAACATGGGTGCAACGATCTCATCCGGTTCTTTTGTGACCGACGGCATGGTGGTGATCCCCTGCTCGATGCGGACGCTGGCGGCCATTGCGAATGGCTACGGCGAGCACCTCGTGCACCGCGCGGCCGACGTCATTCTCAAGGAGCGCCGGCGGCTGGTGCTGGTTGCACGCGAGATGCCGCTATCCGAAGTCCATCTCGACAACATGCTCAAGCTAGCGCGCATGGGGGTCACGATTATGCCGCCGATGCCGGCCTTTTATAACCACCCGCAGTCTATCGCGCAGATCGTCGACCATATCGTTGCGCGCGTGCTCGATCAGTTCGCCATCGCCGCCCCTTTTGCTAAGCGCTGGGACGGCCGCATGCAGAACCTCGCGAAGACATCGGCGAGCGAAACGAAGGGCAAGAGTCGCGCCGAGCAGGACTGAACCTTGGGTTCGTACCTGGCGTCCGAGTCCAAGCAACATCGATACAAATTTCGCCTAACCCACTGCAGTCAGTACCGCCGCCGTCGGCTGCCGACACCCTGAGGCCGCCGTCGATCGGCGGCGCTTTGGTCGGGCGCACACGCGCGTTCTTGCCAGCCTCAATTGACACATCAATGTAGCAATTGTAATATATCAGATTAGTATCACAATCCAAGACGGGAATCGTGTGGCCCGCGAACGGCGGGCTGGGACGACCAATGCCGGCGGGTCGCGTTTTCGGTGCGAAAATTCCGGGCGTGGATTGCACCGGTGCAAAGGGTCCCCGATTTCCAATGCCTCGGCGAATAAGGGTTTCAGAACCGCGAAGGGGGAGCCGACGATGACAATGATCGACCGAAAATTCAGCCGCCGAAACGTTCTGTGCGGGATGAGCGCCGGCGTCGCGCTCGGATTGGCGGCCAGGCGCCTGCAGGCGCAGACTCCGATCGTCATGAAGCTAGGCACGCAGACGCTGAACGATGCGCAGCACGAATGGATGAAGATTTTTTCCCGCTTGGTCGAGAGCGGCAGTAACGGCCGGATCAAGCCCGAGCTTTATCCGGGAAGCCAACTCGGCACCGCGCCGCGGATGATCGAGGGCACGCAATTCAATTCGATCCAGGGCTTCGTCGCACCGCCGGAGTTCTTGAGCGGTGTCGACAGCCGGTTCGAGGTTCTCGGCTCACCCGGCTTGTTCAAAAACGTCGAACACGCCAACCGCACCATTCAGGATCCCGAATTCAATAAAGCGTTCCTGTCGCTCGGCGGCAACAAGGGGCTCAAGGGCATCGGCCTGTTCATCAACGCTCCAACCATCTTCAACACCCGCACCAAGATAGCGAAATTGTCGGATTTCGCCGGCCGCAAAATTCGCGTGCTCGCGGCCGCGGTCCAGATGGAGCAGCTGCGCAAGCTGAAAGCGACGCCGGTTCCGATGCCCCTCGGCGAGGTGCTGCCGGCACTTCAGCAAGGCACGATCGACGGGGTGATGAGCGTGCTGCCGGTGCTGACGGCGTTCCGCTACTACGATGCCGCCAAATATATTCTGGAGTCGGAACAGGCGATGGTCAGCGTCGTCACGGTGCTGAGCAAGATCTGGTACGACAATTTGCCGCCGGACCTTCAGACCATCCTTGCCGACGCCGGCCGGCGTGCGAGCGTCGAAGTATTCCCCTGGGCCGTCGAATTCATTGCCAAACAGCGTCAGGTTTGGACGGCGAACGGGGGCGAGTTGGTGCAGTTGAGCACGACCGAGCATGCCGAACTCAACAAGCTGTTGAAGCCGATTGGCGCCGAAGTGACTTCGAATAAGCCTGAAGAAGCGGCGCTCTACGCGTTGCTGCAAAAAACTGCCGATAAGATCGCGTGAGCGCTGCGGCTTTAGCATGAACCACGTATCGACATCCGACCATCCGCCGACAAGCCCCGTTGCGCTTGTCGGCGGCGGGATCGCACATTGTCATCGTGTTGCTGACGGATCTTCAGATCGTGGCAACGCTACAGAATTCTGATCAATGCAGCGACGCGTTGCATCTGCCGATCTGGATCCCGCAGGGCCTTCGTGACCCGCGAGCTTGGGCTTCACAGGGGAAACTTAAATTTGGCGAACATGCTCGATGTCAGGTGCTGAAAGCCATTTTTTGACTAAACCGGCTTGGCGTTTTCGAGGATAGTTACTGCGACCCTTATAATGACCCGGCCCGAACTGAATAGACGACAACCGTAGACCTGCGAATGATCGAAACTCTGTTGCATGTCGTGCGTGCCCTGCTTGCGATCATCCGCGGGCTGGCTGGCGTGCTGCTTATCTGCAGTGTCGCCCTCAACTTCGGAAATATTGTTGCGCGCTATTTTCTCCATTCGTCCATTTCTTGGGCGGAAGAGGTGATGTTGTTTCTAATGGTCGGCTGCGTATTCCTTGGCAGTGGCATCGTCACCTGGTCTGGCCGGCATATCCGCATGGACATTATCGTTCGTGTCATGCCTGAGAAGGTGCGGGCTGCGCTCGATCTGTTTTCCGAGCTTGTCTTTTTGGTTACCGCAATCGCGCTTTTGGTTTTCGCTTGGCCTGTGATCCTTCAGCTTGTGGCATTCGATCAGCGCAGCTTGGCGGCCAATATGCCGCTCGCGATTCCGCAGGCGATGATCCCGATCGGACTCCTGTTTATGGCATTTCTGGTGATCGCACGGCTCATCACCGGCCGCCGGCGCGACCTATCCAGCGGCTCCAGTCATTAGAGGCCGACGTCGATGCTAACGAATTTCATGTATTTCATTCTTCCCGCGATACTTTTGGTTCTCGGCTTCCCAATATTTATCGCTCTTTTCGTGACATCCATTGTGATCGTGCTGGTCACAGGTCTGCCAACGGGATCCATCCAGATCTACATATTCGGAAGCCTCGACAACTACCCACTGCTTGCCGTTCCGTTTTTCGTGTTGGCCGGCGAAATCATGGCGCAGGGCGGCATCGCTCGACGTATCCTGGTGTGGGTAGTTGCGTTGGTCGGCGGGATACGGGGGTCGCTCGGGGTAACGACGGTCGTCGCATCCGAACTCTTCGGCGCAATGACGCATACCGCCGTGGGCACGGTGGTAGCGGTCGGTCGAATGATTTATCCCTCGCTCCGGCAAAGCGGCTATGACGAGCGCTTTTCGGTTGGACTCATAGCGTCTTCAGGCGCCATTGCAATTGTCATACCGCCATCGATCGCGATGATTATTTACTCAATGGTGGCGCAGCAATCCGCAATCGCTTTGTTCACCGCCGGCATTCTGCCAAGTCTTCTCATCGGTTTAGTCGACGCGATCTACGTCATGCTCTATGCGCGTATCAAAGCGGTCCCGCTAACCGCCGGCGCGCGCTGGAATACAATCTGGACCGCCACAAAGGAGGCGAGCTGGTCCATTGGCACGATCTTCGTCATCTTCGGCGGCATCTACGGCGGCATATTCACGCCGACCGAGGCTGCCGGCGTCGCGGTCGTCTATTCGCTGTTTATCACCATGGTGATCCACCGCGAAGTCGGCATGGCTGATCGCTGGCGCATCATTGTGAGCGCGGTAATCCTGATCTCACAAATCATGATGATTGTAACCGCGGCAGGTATTTATGCCTCACTGCTTACAACCAGCGGCATCCCCCGGCAGCTGGTCGCCGAAATCAATGCACTGGACTTGCCGGTTTGGGCGACGCTCTTGTCGCTCAACGTCGTGCTGCTGGTGATGGGAAGTTTTCTCGAGCCGCCAGCGGCCATACTGATCCTTACGCCGCTGCTTCTTCCGATCGTTCAGGCCGTCGGCGTGGATCCGATCCACTTCGGCATCATCATGGCCGTCAATTTGAGCATCGGCATGTACTGTCCCCCGTTCGGCCTCAACCTTTTTGCCTCACAGGCGGTATTCGAGACGCCGCTCGGCAATATCTACCGCGGCGTCCTGCCGTTCATGGCGATTAATTTCCTGACGCTTTTGGTTATTACATATGTGCCGGTAATCTCGATGGTGCTCCTCGGCCGCACGCATTAACCGCATGGATGTGAGCTGACCTGTGGCGTATCAGCACTGAATTGGCGGCGCTGATCGCACAGATATTGATCATCGTTTCCGCGGCCGGCGCCTTTGCGTGGCTGATCACAACCAGCGGCTTTGCCGGCAAGCTCGTCGCCCCGGTCGATAGTATGGGCTGCAAACGTGGGGCCTGCTGCTGGTCATCAACTTGATCCTTCTGGGTGTCGGAAGCGTGCTCGAACCGCCTGCGGCAATCTTGATCCTGACCCCCTTGCTCACGCCGATCGTCTATAAAGCTGGCGTCGATCCGATTCACTTTGGGATAATCGGTACAGTCAATTTGGCGATTGGGATGTTCATGCCGCCATTCGGGTTGAGCCTCTTCGCTTCGCACGCCTTATTCGGCACGGAAATAGCGGCCCTGCGCGGACGCCTCGGAGGGGGGTTGTCCGGCGGTCAAGGCAAGATGGTCGCGCTCGGACGCGCGCTCGTCGCGGGCACGCGCTACGTTCTCCTCGACGAGCCGTTCCAGGGCCTCGCCCCCGCTCTGGCGATGTCATACGCGGATGCGCTGGTGCGGCTTCGCCGCAGCAGGCCCGACCTCGGCCTGCTGATCACCGAGTCGACGCCGAAGCTGCTCGACAAGATCGTCGACAGCTCGCTGACGATCGAGCGCGGCGAAGTGAGCTGATGATCGTGGCCGCTGTGGCGGCAACGGCCCACGTCATGGTCATTTCCGTTTCGATTGTATGGACATGACGCTTCCCAATTCTTTCGGTGGCGGCAGGTCCTTATGGGTGTCCCAGACCTCACGCAGCAGGCGTTGTGATTCTTCCGGCATAGGCTCGACCTTGCGGGTCGTGAGATCGACATGCAAGGCGAGCTGTTCCAGCGTCGCCATCTGCACGTGTGTTTCCGCGTGCCACATGCGGTGAAAATAGTGGATGCGCTTGGCGTCGAATCCGAGCAGCTGGGTGGTCACCGTCACTTCCTCATTAACGCTCAATTCGCGCTGATAGGTGATGTGCGTTTCGACCGCGAAGGTGGATTTTCCGGTCTTCTGGCGATAGGGCTTGCCGAGCCCGATGAGCGGATAAAAAGCATCGGTGCCGTGATCGAAAATCAGAACGAAATACGCGACGTTCATGTGGCCGTTGTAATCTAGCCATTCGGGCAGGACGCGTTCCCGCCATCGTGAAATCGGGGCCTCAAACGTCATTTTAGCTTCCTCTGTGATGCTGCTGGTGAAAGGAGATGTGGCGGCGGTCATGGCCGGCTATTGCACGCTGTGGGGTTGCACGTCTTGCTCGGACCGCAATTGCCGCAGCTTGAAGCGCTGGATCTTTCCCGTCACGGTCTTGGGGATCTCGCGCACGAAATAGAACCAGCGCGGATACTTAAAACCGGCCAACGTCGCCTTGCAGAACTGTTGCAACTCACGCGCGGTGGCGTCGTTTTCGTCGGCAGGATTGACCAGAACGATATAGGCGGCCGGCTTGACGAGGCCGTTGTCGTCGACGCGTCCAATGACCGCCGCTTCGCGAACCTTGGGATGGGCCAGCAAACGCGATTCGATCTCGATCGGTGAGCACCACATGCCGCCCACCTTCAGCATGTCGTCGCCGCGTCCGGCATTGACGTAATAGCCCTCCGAGTCGACGTAATACATGTCGCCGGTGTTCAGCCATTCGCCGACCATCGTGGTGCGGGTCTTCTCGGGGTTGTTCCAATAATAGAGCGCGTTTGATTCCCCCTTCACCCACAGCGTGCCAACTTCGCCGGCCGGCAACGTATTGCCTTCGTCGTCGACGACTTTCACCGAATACCCGGGCACCGGCTTGCCGGAAGTTCCCGGCCTGATGTCATCGACCCGATTCGACACGAAAATATGCAGGACCTCGGTGGACCCGATGCCATCCAGGATGGGCACACCGGTCAGTTCGTTCCAGCGTTGAAAAATCGGCGCCGGCAGTGCCTCGCCGGCAGACAGGCAGCGCCGCAAAGATTTAAGTTTGCGCGGTTTTTTCTCGAGCGCCTGGATCATTTGGCCGTAGAGGGTAGGCACACCGAAAAACACGGTCGCGGCGGAACGCTCGAGGTAATCGAGCGCGAGTTCGGCGGTGCTGCGCGCCGGCTGCACCACGATCGATGCGCCGACCCACATCGGAAACGTCATCCCGCCGCCGAATCCGAACGAGAAGAACAGCTTGCTGGCGCAGAACACGACATCGTCGGCGGTCAAGCCGGCAATTTTTCGTCCATAGCGCTCGCTGGTGACCACCATGTCGCGGTGAAGGTGCACCACGCCTTTCGGCGTTCCGGTCGAGCCCGACGAGTACAGCCAGAAGCATTCTGTGGTGGCCGTTGCCGGCGCCGGCGCGAGCTCGGGGGAGGCGGCCGCCATGCGCGCGGCCAGGGAATCGGGCCCGTCCATTGGAAGCACTATGCGCAATTGCGCAGACGAGTCGGCGACACCGGCGGCTTCCGCGGCCAGGGCGGACGAATAGACGAATGCGGAACATGCGGCATCGGTCACGAGGAACCGATACTCGGCGGTCTTGAGAAAAGTGCTGGCCGCGATCGGAATGATTCCGGCTTTGATGGCGCCCCAGAACACATAGAAAAATATCGGCTCGTCGAGCGCCGCCATGACCAGATGCTCGCCGGGAGCGATCCCGAGACTCAGCAGCGCATTGCCGGCACGGCCGACGTTCTCCGCGAGCTGCGCATAGCTCACCTCGCCGCCATGGTGACGCAACGCAATCCGGTGACCGCGCCCCTCGTCGAGGTGACGGTCAATGAATGGGACGGAGACATTGAAGTTTGCGGAGAAGTGAAGCGCGTTGGGCGTGACACTCTCATCAATGGCGACCGTGTGGTCCCTCGCGGCAGTCCCGACCATGCGCACTTCCTCATTGTGACGTGCGACCAAGCGGCGGGTTCGCCGAATCCGCACCGGAGTTCGCTGTTGACATCCCTTTCAATGTAGCAGATATAAGAAATATCACAACAGTATTACATGTTGCAAATGGTCATGGCAGCTAGCTCGCCCCCCCCTTCGGAAACCGGACCGGAACGCCGTTGGCTTGGCCGCTCGGTCGAGCGGATCGAGGATGCAACGCTGCTAATCGGCCGCGGGCAATACACCGACGACCTGCCGGTCCGGGCCGGAACGCTGCATGCAGCCGTGCTGCGCTCCCCGCATGCCCATGCGGAAATCCTGCGGATCGACGCTGCCAAGGCGAAAGCCCGGCCAGGCGTGGTGGCGGTCCTGACGGGGAGAGAAATCAAGCAAGATTCCGATCCGTTCCTGATTGTTCTGCGCCAGCCCATGGACCAGTGGTCGCTGGCGATCGACCGGGTGCGGTTCGTCGGCGAGGCGGTCGCGCTCGTTGTGGCCGAGGACCGCTATCTCGCCGAGGATGCGCTGGACGATATCGCCGTCGAGTACCGCAAGCTGCCCGCGGTCGTTGACCCGCTTGCCGCGCTGGAGAAGGACGCGCCGCTGGTGCATCCGGCAGTCGGATCGAACCTGCCGTCCGATCGGCATTTCAACTATGGAAATCCGGACGCGAAATTCGCCGAAGCCGACCGCGTGGTGTCGCTCACCATCGACTACCCGCGCAATTCGCAGACGCCGCTGGAGGGATACGTCGTTGTTGCCGATTATCAGCCCGGCGATGGCGTCTACGACGTGCTCTGCAATTTTCAGGGTCCATTCACGGTTCACCCGGTGATGTCGAAGGCGCTTCGCTGCCAAGGCGCGCAACTGCGAATCCGGACGCCGGCCTATTCCGGGGGCGGATTCGGCGTCAAGCAGGCCATCTTTCCTTATGTCGTGTTGATGTGCATCGCGTCGAAGCGCACCGGTCGGCCGGTCAAATGGGTGGAGGATCGTTTCGAGCATCTCACCGCCGCGATCGCCGCCCCGAACCGGGTGATCCGCGCTCAGGCTGCCGTGAAGAACGATGGCACCGTGACCGCGTTTCGATTCGAACAGATCGACGACTATGGCGCCTACCTGCGCCCGCCGATGCCCGGACCGCTCTATCGTCAGCATGGCATCATGACCGGCGCCTATGCCGTGAAGGATATGAGCATCACCAATAAGCTGGTGATGACCAACAAGACGCCCTCGGGGATGGTGCGCGGTTTCGGCGGTCCGCAAATCTATTTTGGCCTGGAACGGCTGATGCATCGCGTCGCCATCGAATTGGGGCTCGACCCGCTCGACGTCATCCGGAAGAACCTGATTCCAGCGGGCTCGTTCCCGTATCTGGCGCCGGCCGGCGCGCTGATCGATTCCGGCGACTATCAAACGGCGATTGCCATGGCCGAGCGCGACGGCGGATTGGCGGAACTGCGGCGCCGGCGCGAGCAAGCGCGGGCCGAGGGTAGGCTCTACGGAATCGGATATGCCGCCGTGGTCGAGCCCGCTCAGTCGAACATGGGCTACCTCAGTACGATCATTCCGGTGGAAGAGCGGCGCAAGGCCGGGCCTAAGGGCGGCAACGTGGCCTACGCGACGGTGCACGTCGATTGTCTGGGCGCGGTCAGTGTCACCGCCGACAGCCTGCCGCAAGGGCAGGGCCACGCTACCATTCTCGCACAGATCGTCGCCGATCAGCTGGGTCTCGACCCGCACGATATTCGCTGCAACATGGAGCGCGATACCCAGCGTGATCCGTGGTCGATCGCGACCGGTAATTATTCAAGCCGCTTTTCTTCATCGACGGTGGTCGCTGCCCAGTTGGCCGCAACCAGGGTTCGCACCAAGTTGGCGCAGATCGCGAGCACGACGCTCAACGTATCGGCCGACCAGGTCGCGTTCGGTCACGGCAAGGCGTTCGCCAAGGACAATCCCGACAACAATATCCGCTTTTCGCGGCTGGCGGGAACCGCGCACTGGTCGCCGGGCGAGTTGCCGATGGGAATGGCTCCGGGAATTTCCGAAACGGCGTCTTACTCCGCGCCCCAGCTCGAGCCGCCCAACGACGCCGATCAGATCAACACCTCGCTGACCTACGGATTCGTCTTCGACTTCTGCGGGGTTGAGATTGATCGCGACACCGGCGCCGTACGCGTCGATAAATACGTCACGCTGCACGATGCCGGAACGCTGCTCAATCCGCTGATCGCCGAAGGCCAGGTGCTCGGCTCGTTCGGGTGGGGTATCGGCTGCGCGCTGCTCGAAGAATTTGTCTACAGCCCCGACGGCAGCTTCATGTCGGGAACCTTCGCCGACTATCTGTGTCCGACCGCCTGCGAAGTGCCGCGCCCGGTCATCCTGCACATGGAGAGCCCGTCGCCCTTCAATCCGCTTGGCGCCAAGGGAATCGCCGAAGGCAACTGCATGAGTACGCCGGTCTGCATCGCGAATGCTGTCGCGGATGCGCTCGGCGTGAAGGACGTCAAGCTGCCGCTCACGCCGGCGCGGGTCAAAGAACTCATGGGGCTTACCGAAAAGCCGCCGCGCGCCAAGCATGCAGCGAATTTTCCGGCCGCGAAAGAAAGCCGTACCGGCGCCAAGGCGATGACCGGCACTGGTTCGCTGACGGTCGCCGTGGCTGCTGAACGCGTCTGGCGCTCGCTGCTCGATCCAGCCATGCTGGCGCGCACCATTCCCGGCTGTCACCAACTCGACGAAGTGGGGCCGAATGACTATCGCGCCGAGGTTTCGCTCGGCGTCGGCGTCATCAAAGGCCGCTTCACGGCCTGCGTCACGTTGTCCGATCTCTATCCGCCGCATAGCGCCTTGTTGTCCGGCTCGCTGAGTGGACCACTTGGGGTTTCGGTTGGCAGCGGCCGGGTGCGGCTCAGTCCGGCCGGCGAGGGGACGAAGATCGATTACGATTACACCGTCGAAATCAGCGGCACCGTCGCGGCGGTTGGCGGGCGAATGCTCGATGGCGCGACCAAGGTTCTGATCAGACAGTTCTTCCAGCGCCTGGTCGCGGAAATGCAAGGCGGTCCAGGTGCCGGGTCGGCACTGCCGTGGTGGCGCCGCCTGCTGCGAGCGCTTGGATTCTGACGCATGAAGCCGAAATCATTCAACTATCTTCGCCCCGACGATCTGCAGGACGCGCTGCAAGCGTTGCAAAGATTGCGCGACGACGCGCGTATCATGGCCGGCGGACTATCGCTGGTGCCGATGATGAATTTTCGTCTGCTCGAAACAAAGTACCTGATCGACATATCCGGCTTGGCGTCGCTGGCCTATATCCGCGAAGCATCCGCAGAGATCGAAATCGGCGCAGCCGAGACCCAGGCCAACGTCCTGGCCTGGCCGAATCTGGTCAAGTCCTTGCCATTGCTGAGCCTGGCAATGCCACATATCGGACATTTCCAGACCCGCAGCCGCGGCACTGTGTGCGGCAGTATCGCGCATTCGGATCCAAGCTCGGAGCTGCCGCTCTGCTTGGCGACGCTTGGAGGCAGTGTCGTGCTTCAATCGGCCCGGGCCACCCGCGTGCTGGCCGCGGAAGAATTTCAAATCGGCATGCTCGCGACCGCTCGTCAGTCCGACGAGATGGTGACCGCGGTACGATTTCCAATCCGTAAACCGGGCGCCGGCTATGCTTTCGCCGAGATGGCGCAACGCCACGGCGATTTTGCCATCTGCGCGGTTGCCGCGGTGGTTTCCGGAACCGCGGTACGACTTGGCGTCGGCGGCGTTGCCGAAAAGCCGACAGTGCGCGATTGGCCAGCGCTCGCTGACGGTGAGATCGATGACGCACTCAACGATTTTGCCTGGGAGCTTGGCGGCAGCGACGACATTCACGCAAACGCCGGTTACCGCCGTGACCTTGTGCGCAAGCTTGGCCGCCGCGTTATCGGGGAGGCGAAGAAATGCTCGAACTGAAAGCCGGCGAGCGGCATCAGATCACATTCACACTGGACGGTGCCGAAGTGCGCGGCTTTGCCGAGCCACGCATGCTGCTCAGCGATTTTCTACGGCATGAACTTGGCCGTACCGAGGTACACGTCGCGTGCGAGCAGGGTGTTTGCGGTGCGTGCACGATCCTGCTTGACGGAAAGCCGGCGCGCAGCTGCCTCATGTTCGCCGTCCAGGCTAGCGGCCGGCGCGTCGAGACGGTCCGCAGCCTTTCGCCGACCGACGGGAAACTCAACGACCTCCAGGAATCCTTCCGCCGCCACCATGGGCTGCAGTGCGGTTATTGCACGCCGGGCATTCTGGTCTCATCCGAAGCATTCCTGCGCGACAACGCCCAGCCTTCCGAGCAGGAGGTACGCGAAATGCTGAGTGGGCATCTCTGCCGCTGCACAGGTTACGTGGGGATGGTCGATGCGATTCTGGAAACTGCGAAGAAGCGCGCAGCGACGACGCCATCCTGAGCGCACGATCTCCCTAGGTGAGCCGCTAGATTTTGAATGCGTGAGATCCATATGCCAGTGAAATATCACGTTGACTTCAATAGTCGATTCTGATGTAATTGTTTGTCAACGGGCTGGCGGCTGGCATCGCGAGGTCAATGCTAGCCCTCCCGCCGTCCAATGTGGCGCTCTTGCCGGCATTCAGCGGCCAGCGCGTCTCGTGTTCGTCGATCAAATGACCGATGAATGGCGCTTGGAGGCGTTTGATGGCTGGCGATCATTTGCCGATGCCCAACAAGGAGCCCGTCATCGCGCGCAGCTCAAGTGCAGCAGGCCGGGCCTGGCAAAGCCTGACCGCGAATCGCGTACTTCTCTGGCCGGTTGGCATGAATGCACCGCATATGACCCGGTTCGCGGCACGAGTAGTCATGCAACTAGACCTCGTATCCGACGGGTAGGGGGAATAAAAATGAGAAGAAGATTTTATGTCCGCTGAGACCCTGACCTTCCGCGCGCATGGTCGCGAGGGTATCGAAACTCGTCCCATCGCTCTGCGAACCGCCGTCATTGCCGGCTGGACCGGGCGTGATCCAGTTGCACGCGAGAAGCACATTGCCGAACTCGAAGTGCTCGGCGTTGCCCGTCCAGCAACCACTCCCATCTACTATCGCGTCTCGGCGTCACGCTTGACGACGGCGCCTCAGATCGAGGCGGTCGGTGAATACTCCAGCGGCGAGGTCGAAGTCGTGCTGATCCGTGACGCCCACGATGTTTGGGTCGGCGTCGGATCCGACCATACCGACCGCAAGGTCGAGACCTATAACGTCACCGTCTCCAAACAGATGTGCGACAAGCCGATCGCGCCGGAACTGTGGGCATTCGAAGACGTGCGCGATCACTGGGATTCTTTGATATTGCGCTCGTGGATCGAGGAAGGCGGCGAACGGCGCCTTTACCAGGAGGGCGCCGTGGCTGCGATGCTAGTGCCGGACACGATCGTCGCCGGTTTTGAGCCGAGCGGTGAATTGGCCGAGGGGACTGCCATGTTCTGCGGAACGCTCGCGGCCCAGGGCGGTATTCGCACGTCCAGCCGGTTTTCGTTCGAATTGGTGGATCCGGTACGAAACAGGCGCATCGCTTACGCGTACGACATCGTTATTCTGCCAAACGTCGGATAGTATCGGCACAATGAGCAAACCAGCCACTCAATCAGTCCGGTCCACGGCGCGTGCCGAGCGAATGCCACTTGGGGAGCGCCCGGCGAAATCTCTGCTCGATCGGGCATACAACGAAATCAAGTTTCGTATCATCACCTGTCGCTATCGTCCCGGCGAGGTTCTGAGCGAGGCTGCGATCTCTTTGGAATTAAAGATTGGGCGCACGCCTATTCATCAGGCAATCCATCATCTGATGATGGACGGCCTTGTATCCATCATACCGCGCAAGGGCGTGATGGTGCGGCCTGTCAGCATCGACGAGGCAATGGAGATTACCGGCGTCCGCTTGGTGACGGAATGCTATTGCGCGCGTCTTGCCGCCGATCGGGCCGACGATTCCGAACTGCAGCGGCTCCAAGACATCGTAGAATCTTCGGAGAAAATCATAGAAGAACGCAATGTCGAACAGATGATGCTGCTCGACCGAGAGTTCCATGACATTCTGGCGCGTGCGGCAAGGAACTCAGTTCTCGCAGATGTCTTGCGAAACTTGCATGAGCGTTCGCTTCGTTTTTGGTTCATTTCTTTGCGCGATCCAGATCATCACCGCAATGTGTGGGCGCAACACCGCGCCATCGTTAAGGCACTGCAAAGCCGACAGCCAGACGCCGCAGAAGCGGCCATGCGAGAGCACATCTTGGCTTTCCAACGCAACGTGACGCGGCAAGTTTGAGTGCACTACGGGTGCAGCAAGTGGGATTGTCACCGATGAAAAATCCGAAGCTCCACGATGAATTCAAAGCCGTCGATATGGCGACGGGCTGGGAAACCCCGGCAGGATATCCTCAAGGCATCCAGCAGAAGATCCTGGCCGGATCATTGGATGAACGCGGCCGGACCGGAAATCGATCACGATTTTTGCGCTTTGCGCCGGGCGTGCATACGACAAAACCGTTCGTCCACGACTATTGGGAAGAGGTACTTTTGATTTCCGGCGATCTGATCGTTGGTAACGATGAGAACGGAAATGGTGGCGAATCGTTCACTCCGCTAACGTTCGCATGTCGGCCACCAGGCGTCCCGCATGGCCCCTTCAAATCTGTTGGCGGCTGTCTACTGTTCGAACTCCACTATTACGACTGATATTGCAGGTCGGCGGTCTTGCTCCGAAACCGCCGCTTAAAGCATGAACGCCACGATCGAGACCCTTCGCGCCGCCTTGGACTCGGGCGCCATCACCAGCAGGGCGCTGCTCGAGAGCTGCCTTGAGCGGGCGACGGCGACATCCGGCGAGGGCTCACGTACATTCGTACATCTCTTCGCCGACGCCGCACGTGCCGAAGCGGACGCTATCGACGGCAGACGTCGTGCAGGGATCTGGACGGGTTTGCTCGGTGGCATTTCGGTCTCGGTCAAGGATCTATTTGATATTCGTGGGCTGCCGACGACCGCGGGATCGACCGTCCTTGCCGATGCGCCAGCCGCGACGGAAGACGCCGCCGTCGTCGAACGATTGCGCGCAGCGGGAGCGGTCATTATCGGGCGGACGAATATGACGGAATTTGCCTTTTCCGGACTGGGACTCAACCCCCATTACGGAACTCCGGCAAATCCCTATGACCGTCCGTCGCGGCGAATTCCGGGTGGCTCGTCCTCGGGTGCGGCGGTTTCCATTTGCGATGAAATGGCAGTCGCCGCGATCGGGACTGATACCGGCGGATCCATTCGCATTCCGGCCGCTTTTTGCGGTTTGACAGGCTTCAAGCCTACGGCGGCGCGCGTTCCGCTTAAAGGTGTGTTGCCTCTATCAAAATCCCTCGACTCGGTTGGGCCTCTCGGCCGCAGCGTGAACTGTTGTCGAATACTTGACGCTGTGCTGAGCGGTCGGCGATATGATCCCCCGCAGCCCATCAATCTGCGTGGTTTGCGAATTGCGGTTCCGACGACGCGCGTATTCGACGACATCGACTCACATGTCGCGCGGACATTCGACGTTGCAATCACAACGATTTCCGATGCTGGCGCGCAAATTGTTCGAATTGAGGTTCCCGAATTCGCCGAGGTCGGGCAGACGGCGCAAGTGGCGACTTTTCCTGCTGCCGAGGGGTTTGAATGGCATCGTGATCTAATGGCAAGGGCCAAGGATCGTTACGATCCGCGCGTCGCGGAACGGCTGGAGCGTGGTCGCAAAATCGGCGCCGCCGATTATCTGTGGCTTGTACGGCGGCGCGAGCAATTGATCGCAACCATGCGCTCGCGTGCGGCGGCGTTCGACGTCCTAGCTATGCCGACCGTGCCGATCGCGGCACCGCCAATCGCCGATCTTGAGCGGGATGACGATCTCTACAATCGGCTGAATCTCCTCGTGCTTCGCAATCCCACATTGATCAATTTTCTTGATGGATGTGCGCTGAGCATGCCGTGTCATCGTGAGGGAGATGCCCCGGTCGGATTGATGCTGGCGCGCTTCGACGATGCGGATGGCACCGTTCTCGGGATCGGCGATGCGATCGAAGCGGCACTTGCTGCCGCCCTCAAGCGCGACAACTAGTTCCCTGTCGCGCGCGGCGGGCTGCGGCGAAGCGGGAGGCCGATAAACCGAAATCACCCAGTTCGCGCGGGTTCTCCTCGCCCCGATTGTGCGACCTTCTCATAGAACCTTGCAATCGAATCGAGCGTTTGCTCCGGCTTCTCGCGGTGCGGGACGTGACCGCAGTCTGGAATGATCAATGTCTCGAGCGGGCACTGGCATCTGTCTTTGGCGATTGCGAGTTGGCGGTGGGTGCCATAGCGGTCATCGTCGCCGCGGATGACCAGCGTCGGTACGCGAATCTTTGCTAGTTCGTCTCGCAGGTTGAAGGAGGCGAAGGCGGGGTCGAGCCACACATCGTTCCAACCCCAGAAAGCCACGTCGACATAGGCATGGTAGCGCGACAGCCGCTGGCGCAGGTTGCGGGTTTTATAGGCTTCGCGTGCGTTGCGGATTTCGGCAAGGGTCTCGGGTTCGACGAAAAAGTGCGGGGCCATCAAGATCAGCCCGGTAATTCTCGGGTCGTCGATGCTCCCAGCATATGCCGCGGCTATGGAAGCGCCGTCGCTGTGGCCGAGCAACATCCCTCGCCAGAATCCGACGGCTTTGAGAACCTTGGGCAACACGTCGAGCGCGTGACGTTTGACATAGTCGATCGGAAGGCCGTGACCGAAAGGCGGCGACGCACCATAACCGGCGCGCGAATAGACGAATACGCCGGCCCCGGTTCGTTCGGAAATACGCCGGGGAAACTCGCCCCAGGTTTTGATGGAGCCGAGCCCTTCGTGCAACATGACGATCATGGGCGAATGCGCGGGCGACGGGCCAAATAGCCGGTACTCGAGGGCCATGCCGTCAATGTCGATCTTCCCCTCACCAGCGAGCGGCTGCATTCACATCCTCCGTTGCCTTCGAGTTTTCGCTCAGCAATCAGTGTGGCAGGCATCGGCGAGGGAAAAAGTAAAAGGCGAATGGTGTTTCCGAATAGATCGACTCCGCACTGGGAGGATTACGCGTGGCGGCACTTATAATCTAATCTCATCTATGGTCGCAAAAATGTTTACGTCGAAAACTTCGATATCTCAGCGTAATGCGCGCGGAAATAATATTTCAGCCAGTATGTGAACGAATTTGGCTCCTGCCTCATTCGACGATCAATCTCACGAGGTGTCAAAAAGTCGATGTTAATGATCTCATCCAAATTTGGCTTTACCGGAGCCACGAGGTCTCCAAAGTAGACGTAGACTAACTCGTTTTCATGCATGCCATTGTCAAGCGCGGTTTGGTAGCGCGAAAAAAAGCCAAACCGCAAGTTTGCCTCAAGCCCGAGCTCCTCACGAAGGCGCCGACGTGCCGCTTGGATGGAATGCTCATGAACTTTGGGGTGCCCGCAGCAAGAATTCGCCCATAAACCGCCTGAGTGATACTTTCGTGGGTGGCGCTGCTGGAGGAGAAATCGTCCTTGGTTGTCGATCAAGAAGATGGAAAAAGCGCGGTGCAATAGACCGTTGCGATGAACGAGCCGTTTCGTCGCCGTGCCGACTGCTCGGTTACGCTCGTTAACAAGGATTAGATTTTCATCGATCATTGCTTTGAACAGTCGGGCACAATGTGATTGTGAGCGGATTCCTGCTTAACGCAGAAGTGAGTTTATTTTTGGCAATACCACTTCTGGCCATTGGGTGAGGTCGAAGCTCGCCATCACGTGTTGATCGTCGGCGATGACCAGCCAAAGCGGCACTCCGGCTCCCTGACTGGCTTGGCGATACACACGTAGGTCCTCGGGCCAGTTCTCGTCCTTCAATACGTCGAAAAGCGAGGGTGATTTCACTTCGCGATAGGCCAAACGACGAAATTCCGCAGAGTCACGGAACGCGGTTCCTTGGTTGCGCAGCCAAATATCTCAGGGCGCGCAATTCTCCGCTTCAACTATATAATACAGAGAAATTTCACAAGCGACACAGAATCTGAGAGATGGGCAGCACAGGGTCAAGCCATTTGACAAGAACAATGATGGTGAAATATCACAAACATGCTACAGTGCGTCCGCCGATCTCATTCGGCTGGACCGTAAGTCCCTTCGCCTGACGTCATGGAGACAATGTGAACCGCACTTTCTCGCTGTGCTTTCAGAATGGTTTGACCGAGACCCGACGTAATGTGACGATCGAGCAAATCGTCGTGGCCGGGTGGACGGGCCGCGACCCGGTGGCGGTCGAAAAGCACATCAAGGAACTTGAACTCCTGGGCGTGAAACGTCCGGCCACTACGCCGATTTTCTATCGCGTTTCGAATGCGCGGCTGACCACGGACAACATGATCGAGGCGATCGGCGAGACGTCCGGCGGAGAAGTTGAATTCGTCCTGCTGCGGCATAACGGCAAAATGTGGGTCGGCACGGGCTCCGATCATACCGACCGGGAAGTGGAGGCCTACGGCGTCACTGTCTCCAAACAGATGTGCGAGAAGCCAATCTCGCCGATCTTTTGGGCCTATAACGATGTCGCCCCGCATTGGGACCGCTTGATGCTGCGCTCCTATGTTCTGAACGGCAAGGATCGCACGCTGTACCAGGAAGGTCCGATCAGCAAGATGATGGACCCGATGGCGCTGCTGGCGCGCTATGTCGAAGGCGGCGAGCTGCCGGAGAACACGCTAATGTTCTGCGGCACGCTGGCCGCGATCGGCGGCATCCGAGCCACCGACGAATTTGAGTTCGAGATCGAAGATCCGGTATTGGGCCGCAAGATTACCCATTCCTATCGGGTCGAGAAGTTGCCAATCCTGGGGTGAGCACCGTGCGCGCGAAAACCAAGGCCAAGCCCAGTCTGAAGCTCGCGTCGGCCGAACGCCCGGAGCCGTCATCCGTGGAGCCGGTCGGCCGGTCGCTGCGCGACGTCGCCTATGACGCCATCAAACACCAGATTATCACCTGCACGTTCAAGCCGGGCGAATATCTAAACGAGGCCTATGTGTCGACGACGCTCGGCATCGGTCGCACCCCGGTGCATCAGGCGCTCGACCGCCTGATGCTAGAGGACATGGTCGAGGTCATTCCGCGCAAGGGCGTGATCGTCAAGCCGGTTAGCCTCGAAGACGTGATGCAGATCATCGAGGTGCGACTGATCAACGAGCCGTACGGCGTCCGGCTCGCGGCCGAGCGTGCCGACGACATCGAGATTTCGGTCCTGGCCGACATTCTGGGCCGGGCCAAGAACTGGACCGCGGTGCGCAACGTCAAGGAGATGATGCTGCTCGACCGCGAATTTCACCTGGTGCTCGCGCGGGCCGCCAAGAATGCAGTGCTGGCCGATATCCTGCGCAAGCTGCATGAGCGTTCGTTGCGATTCTGGTTCATTTCGCTGACGGCGCCCGATCACCACGAAACCGTCCAAGCGCAACACAACAGCATACTGAACGCCATCCGGGAGCGCGACGCTGACGCCGCCGAATCCGCGATGCGCAGCCACATCGAGTCGTTTCGCCACAACGTCGCGCGTTATCTATAACCGCGACGCACGGCCGCCATCGGTAACGGGAGATAATCCAATATCAATAAACAAGCCCCATCTGGAATTTCTGCGCGTCGACCTGAACGAAGGCTGGGCCACGGCTGCATGCTGTTCGAAATCCACCCCTACGACGATAGCAAAAAGTAACAGGTCCGCTTGTTGAATCGATCGCGCATGCCGCAGTAACAGGGAGTATCATTATGATGACACGTCGCCACTTTGTCGCTTCCGCGGCCGGCCTTGCCGCGGCCTGCCTGATCACTCCCGCCTTCGCGCAGGCGTGGCCGCAGAAGCCGGTGACGATCATTGTGCCGTTCGCGGCCGGAGGCAACACTGACGGCATCGCGCGGCTCGCCGCGCAGCGATTGACCGACGCGTTCGGTAAGCAGTTCGTCGTCGAAAATCGCGGCGGCGCCAGCGGAGCGATCGCGGCCGAACAGATCCTTCATAGCGAGCCGGACGGCTACACATTGTTCGTGGCCGCGCTGCCCGTGATGGCGATCGTGCCGGCGATGAGCAAGGTGAAATACGATCCGATCAAGGATTTCGCGCCGATCAGCAACATCGCCACCAACCCATTCGTCCTGGTGGTGCATGAGGCGGTGCCGGCGAAGACTCTCGCGGAATTCGTTGCTTATGTGAAGGGCCAGAACGGCAAACTGTCCTACGCTTCAGCCGGCACCGGTAGCCTCACGCACCTTTCGATGGCGCTGTTCCTTAAACAGGCCGGCATCGACATGATCCATGTCGGCTATCGCGGCAATGCGCCGGCGCTGACCGACGTGATCGCCGGTCATGTCCCGGCGATGTTCTCCAACCTGGCGGACGTGCTGCCGCAGATGAGCAGTGGCAAGCTCCGCCTGCTCGCGGTGTCGAGCGAGAAACGGGTTTTGCAGGCGCCCGATGTGCCTACGGTCGCCGAATCCGGCTATCCGAGTTTCAAGACGCAAACCTGGAACGGGCTTTTGGCGCGCAAGGGAACGCCGAAGGAGGTGATCGACAAGGTCGCGCAGGAAATCGCCCGCGCCGCCAAGGATCCAAAATTTGTCGAACAACTCGCCCGCTTTGGTGCCGATGCGCTCGGCAACACGCCGGAAGAATTCGCCAAGATGATCGCGTCCGATGTCGCCCTGTGGGCGGAAGCGGTGGAAGTCGCCGGCTTGAAGCAGAAGTAACTGCGTGCATCGATGATGGCGAAGCGTCCTATCCTCATCGCCGGCGGCGGTCCCGTCGGCGTCATTGCCGCGCTTGCGCTGGCGCGGCAGGGCCTGGAGGTCCGCGTGTTTGAGGCGATGGACGCCGTGAACGACGCGCCGCGCGCCTCGACCACCCATCCAGCCACTTTGGAAATGCTCGCCGGCCTCGGGATGCTAGACGCGGTGATCGCGCGCGGGCTGGTGGCGCGGACGTTTCAGTTCTGGGACCGGCCGACGGGCCGGATGGTCGCCGAGTTTGATCATGAAGTATTGAAGAATGACACGCCGTATCCGTTCGTCGTGCAGTGCGAACAGCACAAGCGTGCCAGGCTGGCGATCGAGCGGCTCCGCGAAATGCCGAATGCGGACGTGCAATTTTCGGCCCGCGTCGATGCCGTCGAACAGTTCGACAAACGGATCGAACTCACCATCGAGACCGACCAGGGCCAAGAGTGCGTCACCGGCAGCTATCTGATCGGCGCCGACGGCGGCCGCTCGACAGTGCGCAAGGCCCTCGGCATCGACTTCGAGGGCTATACGTTTCCAGAGCGTTTTCTGGTGTTGACGACGCCGGTCGATTTCAACGCCGAGTTTGGCGCCGGCTACCGCAGCTACTTCTCCGACCCCGACGAATGGGCGAACTTGTTCAAGGTCGCGGGCGAGGATGGCAGCGGTCTGTGGCGCGTGGTGTTTCCGACAGTACCGGGCGAGACCGACGAGCAGGTGCTGGGTGACGAGGCGGTGCAGCGGCGGTTACAGAAATTCTTTCCGAAGTCCGCGCCGTATCCAGTCACACATCGCAATATCTACAATGTTCATCAGCGGGTGGCGGCTACGTTCCAGAACGGCCGGGTGTTCCTGGCGGGCGACGCCGCGCATGTGAACAATCCGATCGGCGGTCTCGGCCTTAATTGTGGCATCCACGATGCGGTCGATTTGGCTGCTTTGCTAGGCGCGGTCATCAAGGGCGAAATGCCGAACGATGCGCTGGCGCGCTACGATGAGCGGCGCCGTCCGATCAACATCGAATATGTCCAGCAGCAGACGATCGCGAACAAAAAGCGACTGGAGGAGAAGGACGCAAGCGCACGGGAAGCGAATTTCGCGTTCCTGCGCAAGACCGCGGCTGATCCCGCGGCCCATCGCGCCTTTCTGTTGCGCACGTCCTTGCTCGAAAGCGTGCGCAAGCAGGCTCCCATTACTGTCTGAGTATCTGATCTCGAGCATCGGACGGCTCTATTGGTCGTGGAGTGTGAACATGAAGCTTGCCGTGCCGGATATGATTTCCAACTCCTATTTTCCCGCGATCGCGGCGATCGAGCTCGGCTTCTTCAAGAAGGAAGGTGTCGATGTCGAGTTGGAAATGATCTTTCCAGTGGACAAGGCCTATATGGCGCTGCGCGAAGGCGCGGTCGATTTCGTCGGTGGATCGGCCCATTCGGCGCTCGCCGCCTTTCCGCAATGGGAGGGCGTCAAGCTGCTCTGCGCGCAGGCCCAGGGCATGTATTGGTTTCTGGTCATGCACAAGGACCTCGGTGCCCGGCGCGGCGAGCTCGATGTGGTGAAAGGGCGCAGCATCGGCGCCGCGCCCTGGGTCGAAATGGGGCTTCGCCGCCTTCTCATCGAGGCGGGCTTTGATCTCGAACGTGACCGTGTGAAGATCGCGCCGGTGCCAGGCGCGGTCGGGACCAGCGTCAATTTCGGCCTGACCGCGGCGCAGGCTCTGGAGGACCGCAAGATCGACGGTTTCTGGGCCAACGGCATGGGCGCCGAAGTGGCTGTGCGTCGCGGCGTCGGAACGGTCGTGCTCGACGTGCGCCGTGGTGACGGCCCGAAACCCTGCTTCAACTACACCATGGCTTCGATCGCGACGACCGACCGGCTTATCGAAAAATCGCCGGACACGGCGGCTGCGGCGGTGCGGACGATCGTTGCGACGCAGGACGCGCTGAAGAGGGATCCGGGCCTCGCCACCCAGGCGGCGCAGCGTTTGTTTCCGCCAAGCGAAGCCGCGCTGATCAAGGAACTGATCGAGCGCGATCTGCCGTATTACGACGCGACGATCTCGCGGGAATTCGTCGCCGGGATGAACCGCTTCGCGCACGATGTCGGCATTTTATTAAACGGGCAGATGCCGTATGACCGCGTTGTGGCGACCCAGTTCAGCCATTTGTGGAAGTAGATCGGGCGGCAACCCGTAACGCCGCATTGATCGGCGCTGCGAGCGATGGCGCGCCGCTGCGCAGCCCGTCTTCAGGGTGTGATGTCAGAGGCAATTCGACATTACTGCGGACGATTTTGCACGTGCCGCGGGCGCTTTCGCGCGCCGTCAGGTCTTCCGCCCAGCCAACCAGCAACGGGTGTTCAATCTGTTCTGCGTGAAGTTCGCAGGCGGCGATCTGCCGGCGCAGCGCCTGCACCTCGTCATGCACCATCTCGCGCAGGGCCTTGATGTTCTTTCGGAACTGACCAGTCGCTTGACGGAATGGCTTTTTGTATTATTGTCTTTGTTAAATATCACAATATTACCAGAGAAATGGCATGATCCTGCCGCTGCGCACGAGAGGGAATTCGTGATGGCTGTACGTGCGGCGAGCGCCTCGTGATGGCGGACGTGTTGGACACGCGATTTCGCTCGGCGTTGGCTCGGTTG
>Ga0097691_1000715_pt1 | contig 27259 bp, 19 predicted proteins | sample NGESurdeep072012_8_FD_72858 | JGI IMG/M metagenome (GOLD analysis project Ga0097691, IMG submission 72858) | Arctic peat soil microbial communities from Barrow, Alaska - NGEE Surface sample 210-1 deep-072012 | ecosystem: Environmental > Terrestrial > Soil > Wetlands > Peat ... | reverse complement strand
CGAGCGCCCGGTCATGGAAGGGGTGTTCTGGCGCAGGCTCACCGCCGCCGGCCCGGCCCTGGCCGCCATGGGCGCCACCGTCGCCGTGGTGGTGGTCGGGACCATCGCCCCGTCCGCCGGCGCTGTCGACGTGGTGGGGGCCAGCCACATTTCCGCGGCCGAGTTCCAGGCGCTCGAGTCGGCCGACGCATTCTCCAGCCATCCGGTGCGCTTCCTGTTCGTCGGGGACTCGCTGTCGGTCACCATGGGGATCGGTCTGGCCGTCGGCACGGTGCACGACTACGGGGTCACGGTGATCAACAAAGGGGAGCTGGGCTGCGACATCGACGACCTGCCGACCATCTCCACCACCAACGGGCAACAGGACGATCCCGTGTCACCTTGCGCGCATTGGGAGACCCTGTGGGCCCACGAGGTCGCCACCTACCGTCCCGAGGTGGTGGGGGTGTTGATCGGGCGGTGGAACATTCTCGATCACGTGGACGGTTCCCAGATCGTCCACATCGGTCAACCGGCGCGGGACCGTCACCTGACCGAGGAGATCGATCATGTCGCCACTGTGCTGTCGGCTCACGGGGCGAAGGTCGTCTTCTTCTCCATGCCGTACCTCGACCCGCCGGACGAGACGCTGAACGGCGGGCTGTCCCCAGAGGACAGTCCGGCCCGGGTGGACGACTTCAATCGCATCCTCGCCGAGGTAGCGGCCAGGCATCCCGGGGTGGTCTCGGTCATCGACCTCAACCGGATCCTCGACCCCACCGGTCATTTCGAATCGAAGATCGACGGGGTAGCGGTGCGGTGGGCGGACGGGATCCACATCTCCAAGGAGGGGGGCGAGTGGCTCCAGGCCCGGGTGCTTCCCACCATCGCCCAGCTGGGGCTCGACGCCCGGGCCTCCGGGGCGGGCTGAATCGGGCGGCAGTCTGGGCGGGTCACCGGCCGAACGGACTCCGTCAACGACAGGCACACCGTGCAGGCCCGGGTCATCCCGTTCCTGGGCACAGGCGGAACGAGCAATTTGGAGAAATCGCTCAAGTTCGCTCCAGCGGGTGCCGATTGTCTCATCGGCGGCCGTCTGCTGGCCGTCCCGCCTGGCAGAGGACGAGGAGGCAACGATGCACACGATGACGAACCGGATCCGGCTGCGGATCGACTTGGCCCTGGCCCAAGTGGACGAACCACCGTCCGCCGAGGGCACCCCGAGGCGCCGCCAGCTCCTGGCTCCCCCGACCCAGGCCCGACCTTCGGACCGGGCCCGCCCGACCCTGCTCGCCCCCGGACGCGACCTCACTGCGTGCATCAGCTCCTCGGCGACGCCTGGCTCCTGACTTTGACCTCCCGCCATCCGGCCTCCCCCCCGGGGCCACGACGGCGGGATTATGCGGACTGGGCCGGGGTGGGGAGGGACCCCGCGGAGGAGGTGTCCCCCCGCCACCTGCGTTCCCACCCCGACCAGGCCGCCCGCACCACAGCGGTCACGACCACGACCGCCAGCACGATCGGCACAGGACCGAGCTCCGACCGGAACCGCTCGTTTTCGCCGATCTCGAGCAGCGAACTGGTGCCCAGCGCGTAGGCGGTGGTCCACCACAGCACAGCCAGCGTGCCGGCCAGTGCCGGGTCGGACCTCCGGCGCCGCCAGACCAGCACCGGCACCCCGATCAGGGCCAAGGCGTAGACGGCCATGGCCTGGCCCGAGAGCCAGCCGGGGCGGTGCCACCCCCGTGCGAAGACCACGAACCCCGGCGCCGGGTCCTGGACCGGCTGCCACTCGACCACCTGGTCGTAGGCGCGTGCGTAGGTGCGCACCGCCGGCCAGTTGATGGAGTCGGTGAAGTTCTGGTCGGTGCCCACGAACCAGACGCCGAGTGCATTGGCGACGTCGTCGGCGTACTCGTGGGGGTGGGCCCGGATCCACACCAGGTCGTCGTGGAGATACCGCGACGACACGGCGACGTACAGCGGATTGTTGAAGTTGGTCGAGCCGTTGGCCTTGTGGAGGGCGCCGAGGGCGGTCACCGGGCTCGGCACGGCGCGGACGTACTTCGGCGAGTAGACCTCGGGCCCGGCGAAAGGCGGCACCGAGGCCAGGGCGTCGAGGCGTCCTTGGCGCTGCAGTTCAGCGATCTGGGCGGCGGGTGCCCGGTAGAGGACGGAGCGGGCCAGGTTCATGCCGAGCCAGCTGCTGGTCGTGGTCGTCCCGACCTGCACGTAGTCCTTCACGCACCACCCGGCCACCACCAGCAGCGGAACGACGGCCACGGCTGCCACGGGGCGCCAGTGCCTGCGCAGGACGATGACCACCGCCACGGCGGCCACCGCGAGCCACTCCACCTGGTAGCTGCTGTCGAGCAAGACCATGGCCGAAAAGGCACCGAAGAAACCGAGTCCGAAGCGGGCCCGACGGGTGCGAAGGAACCGGATGAGGGACCAGGCTCCGAACGTGGTGAGGGCGGCCGTGGGGTAGGAGTAGTTGAGCCAGTTCTCGTAGAGTAGGTAGGCGGGTGAGGCCACCACGCACACCAGGGTCACGGCCAGGGCGACCACCCGCGGGACAGCCAGCTCCACCTGCAACAGGTAGGCGAAGAGCACGATGACCAGGCCCAGGGCGAGTGAGCAGGCCACCTCGACCGGACGGCGCAGGCCGGAGGGCAGCTTGACCAGGAACCCGGCGTACAAGTTGAACAGTGGCGGCTGCATGTTGAGGTGCCAGACGCTGGTGGCCAGATGGTCACGGAGCAGCCGGATGTCGAGCAGCTGCCACATGTCGGTCAGGGGGGTACCCCGGATGACGCTGTCGTCGTAGCGGACGCCGGCCAACGCGGCGGCCAACCGGGAGAACCCGAATGCCACCACCAGGACGACCACGGGCACGCCCGGACGGGCGTCGAGCCCGCGGGGCCGTCCGGCCGCAAGACCGGGCCCGGTCGGGGCGTGTGGAGACGGTTCGGTGGTCTCTGCCGGGTGGGCCACGGCTGTCGCGGTGCCCTGCGCAGTGTCGGGGGGACCCGGAACGGTCATCCCGGAAACTCTAGTGAGCACATGGGTGGCGACCCTGGTCCACCTGGCGGGCTCTCACCGGGTGGTGACCGTGCTGGCGCGGGCCGCGGCCAGGACGCAGGTGGCCGCCGTCCCGGGGTCGGATGTGGCCGCCGGGCCGGTCGTGCAGGAGACGAAGGTCCGCGCCGGGACGACCAGGGCCGGTGGCGGGCGCCGGGGCACGTCCCAGACCCAGGCGTCGGCCTGCCACCGCGGCCGGGCACCCAGAGCCGCGGTGAACGTGGCGACGGCCACCGGGACCGACCGGCCCCGCAGAGCTGTGGGCCAGGTGGACTCGTCGGGGACGACGACGGTGGTCGTCCCCCAGTTGCGTATGGCCAGACGCAGCCGGGCCGACTCGTCGCCCCCGCCGGTGGGCAGTGGCAGAAAGCCGTCGGAGAGGTTGATGAGGTCGACCGTCGCCTGGGCCACGGTGCGCTCGGCCGCAGTCGGATGGGCCGATGGGGTGGGGGTGATGCTGCCCCCGCCGACCAACGAATAGCGGAGGCCACCCACCGCCTGCCACGTCATCGGGGCCCGAAGACCGGAGGAGGCGAACGGATAGGTGAGGACCACGTCGGTTGGCGCCACCGTCGTGGCGACCGTCGTGAACCACGGGGGCACGTCGACGGGCCGGGTGGTGAACGGGAGCCGGTACCCGAGGGCGATGGGGAGAAGGGCCACGGCGGCCAGACCCCAGGCCACGAGGGTGCCCGGTCGTGGTGTGCGGGCCCGCATCACATTGGCGGACCCCTCACCGGTCCCGGCGCCCGGCCAGGCCAGGCCCGAGTTCCGGGCCAGGTCGAGGATCACCCCCAACATCACCGCGGCGAACAGGTCGGCGATGCCGGCGATGCGGTCGGGCACCACGTTCGCCACCAGTGGGAGGCGGTCGAAGAGCCGCCAGGGGCCGGCCGTCGCCCCGAGCGACAGCGATTCGAGGATGACGAGCATCGCCGCACAGAACCACAGGCGACCGTCCCGGCGGAACCAGGCCAGCCCGATCACCAACGTGGCCACCATGCCCAGTCCGAGGTAGCCGAGCAGCAGCGGGTGGCTGCCGAAGTAGCCGTAGGTCTCGAGGATGGCGTTGGGGCCGCGGTCGTGGGCGTCAGCCGGAAGGAACAGGGTGCGCCAGGCGCTGCCGAAGAACTGGATGTCCGGCCACACGGTGTGGGGGAGCGCGCGCGGTCCGGCCACCGCGTACCCGGCCGGGTAGGCGAGCAGCACCAGCCCGGCCCCAGCCGCTGTGGCCAGCCCGGCTGCGGCATGGCGCACCCGGCCGGCCACGGCCCGCGGCGACTGCACCAGCCCGGCCACGACCAGGAGCCCGGTGCCGAGGACGGCGGCCAGCACGCAGACGACCAGCAGCTCGGAGCTGAGGAAGAATTGGAGCGCGCCCAGGCCGCCGAGGGCCAGGCCCCACGCCCACGCCCGGCCCCGTTGGCGGACGAGGAGCTCATCGAGGCACCAGAACAGGAGCGGCGGCACCACCAGGGTGGCGAACTCCACGTGCTGGAGCGAGAGGTTCTCGATCACGAAGGGGGAGAACCCGTAGAACAGGCCGGCCAGGAAGGCGGCAGGCTGCCACGTGGTCCACCGCAGCAGCAGGGCCCGGGCCGACAGGGCGGTTGCCACCGGGGCCAAGGTGGCCGCCACGTTCAGCGATGCCACCGGACCGAAGGCCCAGGTGACGGGGGCGAGCGGCACGCTGATGGCGAGGAAGCTGGTGTTTGCCGCCAGATTGATCCCCTGAGGATGCAGCGCCCGCGTCGAGAAGAGGAGCGACTGGCCGTGGGTGAGGGCGAAGGCCGGCCACGACATGAACCAGGTGAGGAGGGAGGTGTCGCCGCAGCCGCAGGTGGCCGTCGACGTCGGGTGGTGGAGCCATACCCCCGACCACAGGACGACGGCCAGGGCCAGGTAGAGCACGGCAGCCAGTCCGTGGGCCGTCCAGCGGCTACGGGAGGCGTGCATCCGCGCAATGTACTGCTCCGGGGCGGTGGGCTACCGTGCGTGCTCGCCGGGTGCGGCCGCGAACCGTGCCGACCCGGTGTCGTCCGAGGAACCACGCCATGACCAGCCCGTCACCGGGAGCACCCCGCCACGCACCCGACGCACCGGGATCGACGGCGCCCCCGCAGTCCTCACCGCCCCACCGCTCCGGTGCCGATGGCCTGGCCCACCGGCCATCGGCCACGGGCGCCACCCGCATCCTGGGCCTCGACGGACTGCGGGCGGTGGCCGTGTTGCTCGTCCTCGGGTTCCACTTCGGCCTCGGTTGGTTGGGCGGCGGGTTCTTCGGCGTCGACGTCTTCTACGTCCTGTCCGGCTTCCTGATCACCGGGCTGCTCCTCGCCGAGTTCGAGCGACAGGAGCGGATCGGCCTGGCCGCGTTCTGGCTCCGCCGTGCCCGTCGACTGCTGCCCGCTCTGCTCCTGATGCTGATCGTCGTCACGCTGCTGGTCCGGTTCGTGGAGCCGTCGGGAGCCATCCCCGGGTACCGGGGGAGTGCACTGTCGGCGTTGTTCTACGTCTCCAACTGGTGGCAGATCGCCGCCAGCGGCAACTACTTCGTGGCCACGGGGGCCACCTCGCCGCTGATCCATACGTGGTCGTTGGCTGTCGAGGAGCAGTTCTACCTGGTGTGGCCGCTCGTGGTCCTCGCCGTTCTCCACCTCGCCGGGCCGTTCCGGCGCGGGGTCCGCGTGGTGCTCGCGGTGGCAGCCACCGGTGCGGTGGCCTCCGCTGTCGAGATGGCCATACTGTTCCGTCCCGGAGCCAACACCACCCGGGTCTATTTCGGTACCGATACCCACGCCCAGTCCGTCCTGATCGGGGCCGTCCTGGCCTGCGTGCTGACCCTCGTGGCCCGCCACCGGGGCGCGACCGGCATGGACCCGGCCGCCCGCACCGGGGATTCACGCGTCCTCCTCGTCGGCGCCGGACTCGGCGGCCTGGTCCTGATCATGGTGCTCTCCGGCGTGCTCGGCGGCGGCTCGGCGTTCGCCTACAGGGGCGGGTTCGCCCTGGTGGCCGCGTGCTCGGCGCTGGTCATCGCCGGCATCGTCACCGTGCCCGGCGGCATCCTGGCCCGGGGCCTGTCGGTGGCACCACTGCTCTGGCTGGGCACCATCTCCTACGGCATCTACCTCTGGCACTTCCCGGTGGCCGTGTTCCTCGACGCCGGACGGACCGGGCTGCACGGCGCGGTCCTACTGGCGGCGCGGACGGCGGTGACGGTCGTGGTGGCCGCCGCCAGCTTCTACCTCGTCGAGCGGCCGGTCATCGAAGGACGGTTCTGGCGGACGGTCCGATCGGCCGGCCCGGCCCTGATTGCAGTGGGTGTCACGGTGGCCGTGGTGGTGGCCGGCACCACCGGGCAGGCCACCGCGGCGCCGACGTCGCCGACCGGCCTGGTCGGCCCGGGGGCCACGGCCGCCGAGTGGCAGGCCGTCCACCTCACCAGCTTCGCCGGGTCGGGCCATCGGTTGCGGGTGCTCATCGTCGGCGACTCGCTCGCTTTGACAGTCGCTGTAGGGATGGCGAAGTACGCGTCGGCCTACGGCATCGACCTCGGCGGTCGCTCCCACACCGGGTGCGGCGTGGCCATCGCCCTCCCCCTGTCCGACCACGGGGTGGTCGGCGACCCGTTCGGCAACTGCCCCACCTGGCCGACGTGGTGGGCCGACGACGTGCGCCAGTTGCACCCCCAGGTCGTCGGATTGGTCACCGGGTTCTGGGAGGTGGTGGACCGCCGGCTCCAGGGCCGCTGGCAGCACCTCGGTGACCCGGCCTTCGACGCCTACGAAACGGCCCAGCTCGAACACGCAGTGACCATCCTCTCCGCCGGTGGGGCGAAGGTGGCCCTGTTCACTTCGCCCTACTTCGATACCGGCGAGCAGCCGGACGGCAACCCGTGGCCCCAGGACGACCCGGCCCGGGTCGACCGGTTCAATCAGCTCATCGCCCAGGTGGCCACCCGCCACCCGGGGGTGGCGTCGGTGGTCCCGCTCAACCGCTTCCTCGATCCGGCCGGCCACTTCACCTGGACCCTCGACGGCCAGGTGGTCCGCCAGGGCGACGGTGTCCACACCAACCTGGCCGGCGGCGCCTTCCTGGCTCCCCGGGTCCTGCCCATGCTGGCCGAACTGGGCCCGAGTCACTCGGCCTGACGGACCTGCCCCCGATCGGAGAACCCGCAGGTGGGAGGCCTGACAGGAATCGTTCGTGGCATTAGTTAGGAAAACTAACTATACTTGGGGCATGACCTCGATCCTCGGCACCGACATCAACGCTCCGGCTGTCCCGGGTGGCGGCGAGTTCGACACCGCCGAGGCGGAGCTGGCCGCCCGTCTGCGCACGGCGGTGACCCGCCTGCACCGACGGCTGCGCCAGCAGGCCGCCGGAGGGTTGACCCCGTCACAGGCCTCGGCGCTGGTCGGGGTCGAGCACCTCGGGTCACCCACCCTGGGTGCCCTGGCCATCCGCGAGGCGGTCCAGCCGCCGACCATGACCAAGGTGGTCGGTGCCCTGGAGGAGTTGGGCTACGTCACCCGGGTAACCGACCCGTCCGACCGCCGGGTGGCCCGGCTCACCATCACCCCGGCCGGCTCCGAGAAGTTGCGGGCCATCCGATCGCTCAAGACCGCCTTCCTCGTCGACCGGCTCCACCGCCTGGAGCCCGGCGACCGGGCCGCGCTCGCCAACCTCACCGACCTCCTCGAGCGTCTGGTCGACATGGACGAGTCGTGACCGCCGTCCGGGCCGCGGCCCGCCAGACCTTTAGCTCGCTGCGGGTGCGGAACTTCCGGCTGTACTTCATCGCCCAGCTGATCTCTGTTTCCGGAACGTGGATGCAGTCGGTTGCCCAGGCCTGGCTGGTCCTCCATCTGACCAACAGCGGATTCGCCCTCGGCATCGTGGTCGGGCTCCAATTCCTCCCGATGCTCCTGTTCGGGCCGTTCGGTGGACTGGTGGCCGACCGGGTAAACAAGCGCCACCTGTTGTACTTCACCCAGTCTGCTGGTGCCCTGCTGGCGTTGGTGCTGGGAACACTCGTGGTCACTGACACCGTGGTCCTCTGGCAGATCTACCTGATGGCCGCCCTCCTCGGCGTGGTCAACGTCTTCGACAATCCCGCCCGGCAGACGTTCATGATCGAGATGGTCGGACGCGACGACCTACCGAACGCGGTGAGTCTCAACACCGTGATCATGAACGCGTCCCGGGTGGTAGGCCCCGCCATCGGCGGCGTTATCATCACCGTCTTCGGGCTGGGCGTCTGCTTCTACGTCAACGCTGCGTCGTTTGTGGCCGTCCTGATCGGCCTGACGATGATGAAGGCCGCCGAACTGCACCGCACCGCACCCGTCGCCCGTGCCAAGGGTCAGATCAGGGACGGGTTCCGCTACGTGTGGCGGACCCCCAGCCTGCGGAACCCGCTACTGGCCGTGGCCGTCATCGGCATCTTCGCTTACAACTTCACCGTCACCCTGGCCCTGTTGGCCAAGGGGACGTTCCACGGTGGCGCCGGGACCTACGCGGCGCTGACCGCGTGTATGGGTGTGGGCGCAGTCATCGGCGGGCTGTTGGCGGCTCACCGGGCACGGCCCACCCCGCGCCTCCTCCAGGTCCTGGCCCTGCTTTTCGGCGCCCTCCTGGCAGGCGTGGCCCTGGCCCCGACCCTGCTCGTGGCCGAGATCCTCATCGTCTTCATGGGCGCGGCGTCCATTGGGTTCATCGCCACCGCCAACGCCACTCTGCAACTGACGTCGGACCCGGAGATGCGGGGGAGAGTGATGGCCCTGTATGCCATGGCGTTCCTCGGCACCACGCCGATCGGCGCACCGCTGGTCGGCGCCATCGCCCAGTGGACCAACCCCCGGGTGGCCCTGATGGCCGGAGCGGTGGCCACCGTGGCCTCGGCGGGACTTCTCATGTGGCGCCACCAGGCCGGTCTCCGTTCAGGGACGTTCCTGGGGGCCGACGACGCCGAGATCCATTTCATCGAGGTCCGGGCCGTCGAGGAGGCGGAGTCCACCACCCAGATGGTCTGACCGGGCTCAGCCGGCGGACAGCAGGGGGACGTCGTAGTCGCAGAAGCGACGATCGATACCTGCGGGGGTCAGACCCTCGAGCATGGCTTGGGCGATCAGCATCCGATTGGATGAACCGGCATGGTGTGCTGGAAGTCGACCGGCGGTCATCACACGCCCAGCAGTCATGGCGAGAATGGTGAACTCGTCGGCGACAGCCGAAACCAGGTCGTGCGGTGCATCCAATCGGCCGTTCGCCTGCTTGATCGAGACTTCCCACACCGATGTCGTGCAACACATCTCCGAGTTCGAGCCCGATCTCCACGTAGAAGGCCCTTTGCGATCTGCGCGGCTCAGTTCATGACACTTAACCACCGAGAACGTTCAAATTGACCCTGTCTTTGCCGCTGATCAAGCTCACGTTCTTCCGTGTGAAGTCGGGATATAGTTCACCCGCGAATCGAAGAAGGGTGCCATGTCTCAAGGCGAAGCGTCGGCGCCTGTCGAGCGCTATCTGGAGTCTGGTGACGAGGCAGGTTCCGCCCCTGACGACCGACCCTACCGTCCCGACGTTGAGGGTCTTCGAGCTGTAGCCGTATCCCTCGTCATCTTGCTCCACTTCGAGGTACCGGGCTTCACGGGGGGATTCGTAGGCGTCGACGTATTCTTCGTGATATCAGGCTTCGTGATCTGCGGTTTGCTGTTGCGAGAGCGTGTCGCGACCGAAAAAAACTCGTTACTGGATTTCTACGCTCGGCGGTTCCGCCGAATACTGCCCGCCTCCACACTGGTCCTTGTGGTCGCCGTGGCCACGACCTATGTCTTCGTAAGCACGAGAGCCGGAGTTTCGACAGCTAAAGATGGCCGTTGGGTCGCTGCCTTTCTCGCGAATTTCTACTTCGCCAAGCCCGGGTCCAATTCATTGTCGGCGCTCGCAAACTACTGGTCGCTCTCCGTAGAAGAGCAGTTCTACTTGGTGTTCCCCACACTCTTCGTACTCGTTTCCAAGTCGAAACGCGGACCTCCGTTTCGAGTGAGACTTTCGGTCGGTCTCGGTGCGGTGATCGTCGGCTCCTACATGCTCTCCGTTATCTCGACGTCAGACAATGCTCGGTGGGCGTACGTGTCTCCATTCACCCGCGCATGGGAACTCGCCCTCGGCGCGCTCATCGCGTCGACCACTCCGTGGCTCAAGCGCATACCGCCGTCCATAGCCGCTGTGACAACCTGGCTTGGAGGAGGAGCCGTCCTCCTCTCGGCTCTCGTCTTTTCTGGAATCAGCGACTATCCGGGTTGGCGGGTAGCGGTGCCCGTGCTGGGTACCGCGATGGTCATCGCCGGTGGCGTCGTGGTCCCTCGACTGGGGATCGAGGTTGTTCTCAGTCTCACCGCGTTCCGATGGATTGGACAGCGCTCGTATTCGCTCTACCTCTGGCATTGGCCGGTTCTCATCGTTGCGGCGGAAATGGGTTTCACCGGAATGTTCTGGAAGGTACGGCTGCCTTGCTTGGTACTCACCATCGTCTTGGCCATGCTCACCTATCGATTCGTCGAGAACCCGATCCGCCACTGGAGACTGCCTTCGAGACAGTCGGTGTGGTTCGGCCTGTTGCTGGCAATCACCACGATCGTGGGACTGTCGGCCGCGATCGCCCTCAGCCGGTGATCTCGCCTCTTCCTCAGAATTGGCATCCCGGTGACGTCATTGTGTTTTTCTTGCGTCCGCCGACATTCGAGGTCGTCTGGCGCCGCGTGATGGCGAGCCGAGCAATTGATTCTGGCACCGACAACGTCGGCAACGATGTAAACGTGAACGATGACTCATGGACACGAGTAGCCGCTGAGGACCGATTGTTCGTACTGACCGGTGTCAGCCGGCGGCGACCACTTTGGGCTCCTTCGGCAGGCCGAGCACCCGCTCGCCCACGATGTTGCGCTGGATCTCGACAGTGTCGCCCCAAATGGTCCCGGCGCGGGAGAAGCAGAACGAGGCCTGGAGGGGCTGATTGGGCAATCGTCAGCCTCTCGCGCAGACCATTATCGCTGACCTCGGTGGGGTCGCTGGTCAGGATCGGGCCGTCCATGCCCGGCAGTTCCACGGCCAGTGCTATCGATCGTCGCGCCCGCAGTGTTCGAAGGAAGTGGTCCGTAACCGCCGAACTCTTGGCAATCCAATCGCCGGAAGTCTGAATGCGTATCACTTACCTTGGGATATAGGGTTCCCCGGCAAGGGGGACCATGTCCACGTTGGCGGAACCAGCTCAGAGTGAAGAGATCGCCGATCATGTGTCGCCGACAAGAGTCATGCGGCTACGGCAGGTCGGTGTCCTGGCGGTTCCGGTCATCATCTTCGTGTGGGCCAGTTGGCAGGTCCGGCACTTCTACGACGACAGTTATATCTACACCCATGTTCTCCAACAGGTGATTGCCGGTAACGGGCCCGTCTACAACGCAGGACAGCGGGTTGAGGCCTTCACCAGTCCTGCGTGGGTAGGTATTTTGTTCCTGGTCCACCTGGTCTCTCCCGTATCCCTGGAAGCTACGGCTGTCCTCGTTGGGATCGCATGCGGCGCCGGGGGCTTCGTCGCCGCTATCGCCGGATCGGTACGGGTGGCGCGCCGAATTGAACCTGGCGCCTTCGTGCTTCCGTTCGGCATTCTCGTGCCCACGTCGGTCTACGCGTTCTGGGGGATGGCATCGTCCGGTCTCGAGACAGGAATGACCTATTTGTGGGTCGGACTTTGTCTCCTCGTAGGAGTCATTGTCGCCGAGAGTTCGCGAACACAGCCGCGGGCATGGCAAGGCGTTGTCCTTGGATTCGGTATCCTCGTCCGGCCCGACCTTCTCATCGTTTCGGTCGTCCTCATGGCGTCGCTCATGTGGGGTCGATGGCCAACCTGGCGGGTCAGGGGATCACTTTCATTTGTTGCTTGGGGTGTCGTCCTTCCGCTGATGTACCAAATCTTCCGCATGGGCTACTACGGAATGGTGGTGGCCAACACGGCGGTGGCGAAGGAAGCAACGATGCTTGTGCCCGCACGGGGATGGCACTACTTCACGAACTTCTTCTTCCGCTACTGGCTGATCTTCCCCGTAGCAATCATCATCGGATCGGTCGGTCTCTCATGGGTCAGACGCCTGGCAGCTTCCCGGGAGGACCGAGCGCTCCTTTCCGTGGTCGTGGGACTCCCCATGGCCGGCGTGCTGTGCATGGTCTACGTCGTGCTCATCGGCGGTGACTACATCCACGGACGAATGCTCCTGCCCGGATTGTTTGCGATCGTTGCGCCCTTCGCCGTGATACCGGTACGTCGTCGGTACCTCTTCGGTAGTGCGATCGTCCCGTGGGCGTTGGTCTCCGTCTTTGCCGTGCGCCCCGTGTTCGGCCTGGCCGGGCTGCCGTTCATCACGGGTGCTCCGAGCCATGCGAACTTTGCGCAGGTGACATCCTGGGGTCCCAATTCACCGAATCAGAAGACCCTTCGCCACCCGGGTGTCTACATCGACAATTTATTCGACTTCGTCAACCTCGCGCAGCCGGTTCCTGGGCCGCCGAATCCAAACCTCCGTCTCCCCGCTTTTGCGGTGGTGGCCCTTGGCAACGAGGCGGTAGCCGTGGGTACGAAGGTAGAGATCATCGACGAACTTGGCCTGGCCAATATTGTGGATTCACACTTCCCAGTGCTGACCAATGGCGTTCTCCCCGGGCATGAGAAGCCAATTCCCGTCCCATGGCTCATCGCCCAGCTCACCGCACCTACGGATTCACCGACGTTGATGCATGAGATCCGGACAGTGATGCCACCGTCATCTCCAGCCAAGAATGATCGCTCCTATCTATTCAGTGACCGTCAGATGGTGGTTCAGGTGGCGTGGGCTCGAGCGGCGCTTCGATGTCCGGCCGTGGCCGAACTGGTGTCAGCTACTCAGGCGCCACTCACACCGGGCCAGTTCTGGAGCAACATCACCCACTCAATTGGGAATACCACGATGAGGATCCCGTCGGACCCGCAGACCGCGTACCACCGTTACTGCGGACCGGGCACTCCAGCCAGCGTGCTGGCAAGTCAACGGGGCTGAACCACCACGCTCCCGCGGAGTCACATCAATTCTCGAAGTCAAATGGATCGAGCACGTCGAGCGCGTTGCGACGACTGGTTGAGCCAACCAAGTGATCAATGGCTCATGGAGACGACTAGCCATGGTGGGCCGGCGGCTCGTCGACCTACCGGCGTCAGCCGGCGGCTACCGCCTTGGGCTCCTTCGGCAGGCCGAGCACCCGCTCGCCCACGATGTTGCGCTGGATCTCGGCCGTGCCGCCCCAGATGGTCTCGGAGCGGGAGAAGAAGAACGAGGCCTGCAGGGGACTGACGGGATAGTCGTCCCGCCCCCGGTGGAGGCCCTGGTCGCTGACGTCGTTGGGGTCGCCGGTCAGGATCTGGCCGTCCAGGCCCAGGATGTCCATGGCCAGCTCCATCGTGTCCTTGTGGTATTCCGACCAGAACATCTTGTTGGCGGCGCCCAAGGCGGCCATGTGGTGGGTGCCGTTCAGGGCGTCGGTCAGCGACCGGTAGCCATTGATCTCCATGATCTTGACCTTGGACCAGGCGGTTGCCAGGCGCTGGCGGACGAGGGGGTCGTCGGCCTTCCCGTTCTTCCTGGCCTCGGCGATGATGGTGTCGAGCTCGCGGAGGAATCGGCGGTGCCCTGTCGTGGCCGACGAGCCGCGCTCGAAGCCCAGGGTGGTCATGGCCACCTTCCAGCCGTTGTTCACGCCTCCCACCACGTTGGCCTTCGGGCAGCGGGCGTCGGTGATGAAGATCTCGTTGAAGTCGGCGCTGCCGTCGACCTGGGCGATGGGCCGCACCTCGATGCCCGGCTGGTCCATAGGCACCAGGAGATAGGAGATGCCGGCGTGCTTGGGGGCGTCAGGATCGGTTCGGGCCAGAAGGAAGATGTAGTCGGCGAACTGAGCCTGGGTCGTCCACACCTTCTGGCCGTTGATCACCCACTCGTCACCGTCGAGCACAGCCCGGGTCTTGAGGCCGGCCAGGTCGCTCCCGGCGTCGGGCTCGCTGAAGCCCTGGCACCAAGAGATGGTCCCTTTCAGGATGCCGGGGATGAACTGTTGCTTCTGCTCCTCGGATGCCCATTGCAGGATGGTCGGGCCGACCAGGGTGTCGCCGAAGAAGTCAGCCCGCAGCGGGGCCTCGGCCCGGGCGAACTCCTCGTTGAGAACCACCGACTCCATCAGGCTGAGACCCTTGCCGCCGTAGTCCTTGGGCCATGAAGCACAGATCCAGCCGCCCCCGTAGAGCTTGGCCGTCCACTGATCCAGGAAGGCCTTGCGGTCTTCCTTGGACATGGAGAATCCAGGCGTGCCCCAGCCCTCCGGCAGGTTGTCGGTCAGCCACTGGCGGATCTCGGCGCGGAAGGGCTCGGTCTCGACGGGGTAGTTCAGGTCCATGGGCGCAGATTACCCCCGGACACCGGCCGTCCGGCACTGGCGGCGGCTGTTGCCGGAGCCCCGTGGCTGCCACCCCTGTGGAAGCGAAGGGCCGTCTACGCTTGGGGACGTATGAGCACGAGCGAGGTGGCGACGCACGCCGACATGGAGATCCTGCATCTCTCCAGCATCATCCGGAGACCACTGGTCGACTCGTCCGGCGACCGTATCGGCCGGGTGAAAGACCTGGTCGTCCGCCTCGGCGACGCCCCGCACCCGCCGGTCGTCGGCCTGGTGGTCACCATCGGCGAGCGGGACCTGTTCGTGCCCATCCGAAAGGTGGTCGGCTTCGAGCCCGGCCGGGTCCGGTTCGACGGCCCCCGGGTGGACCTCCGGCGATTCGAACGCCGGGAGGGGGAGGTCTTACTGGCCCAAGATCTCCTGGCCCGTCATGCCATCAACTTCGTCGGCGGCCGCATCATCAAGGCCAACGAGATCGAGTTGGCCAAGGTGGCCGACACCTGGGAGGTGGTGGCTGTCGACCCGTCCAGTCGGCCGCTCATCCGCCGGCTGCTGCCCGGCCCGTTGGGCAACGGCACCAAGCCCGGTCCCATGGTCGATTGGGCCAGCATCGAGCCCTTCGTCGCCCACGTCCCGACGTCGAAACTCCGGATTCCCTACCGCAAGCTCAAGAAGCTGCACCCAGCCCAGATCGCCGACCTGGTCGAGGCCGCCTCCCACGAGGAGGGCGAGGAGATCATCGAGGCGGTCGGCGAGGACCTCGAGCTCGAAGCCGACGTGTTCGAGGAGCTCGACGCCGAGCACCAGACCGAGTTCGTACGCAGCCGGTCCGACGCCGAAGCCGCCCGGCTGCTCGCTTCGATGGCCCCTGACGACGCCGCCGACCTGATCGGTGACATCGACCAGGAGCGGCGGCTGCCGATCCTGACCCTGCTCCCCGAACCTCAGCAGGGCAAGGTCCGGTCGCTCCTCAGTTACCACCCCGAGACGGCCGGCGGTCTGATGAGCCCCGACTTCCTCTGCCTGCCGGCGACCCTCACCGTGGCCGAAGTCCTGAAGGCCGTGCACGACAGCACCTTCGCCCCCGAAGCCCTCAACGTGGTGTTCGCCGACGGCATGGAGGCCGAGGCGGTCGGATCGGCCTCGGTGGTCCGGCTGGTGCAGTCCGCACCGGCGGCCCCGTTCGGTGCGGTGTGTGAGGAGGACATGGTCCACATGCACCCCGACTGGGACCTCGGTGAGATCGTGCGCAAGATGTCCGACTTCAATCTGATGGTGGCCCCGGTGCTCGATGACGACCACCGCACGGTGCTCGGCGTGGTGACTGTCGACGACGTGCTGGAGCTGCTGCTGCCCACCGGATTCCGACGCGACTTCGGGCGAACGGCGGCGGAGGACTGACATGGTTCGTCGCCTGCGCCAGCCGGGTCCCCCGATCGTCGTCGGCTACCCCCCCAGTCCCGTCCGGTAGGCGGGGCCGCGCCGCTGCCGCGTCCCGACATGGCCCCCCTGCGGGCCCTCATCCAGCCGAACGGGTCGCCGGCGCGGCCCGACTGCACGACAACCGGGCCATAGCGCCCGGATCGACCAGTACGACGGAGCGGCCCGAGCGCGGCCGACCACCGATCCATCCATGAGGCGCCCCGGCGCCCAGAGGTACGTCATGGCCGAAACGCCACCACAGGATCACCAACCCGAAGAGCCCGAAGAGCCGGAGGTGCCGGAGGAGCACGAGTCCTCGGCCGTGCTCGACAGCGCGCACGTGGGCGACATCCAGGGCGCCTTCGGGACCGTCCGCGAGCACGACCTCGAGTCGCGGCGTACCTGGACGGCGCGCCTGCTCACTCTGCTCGCCATCATGGGCCCCGGGCTCATCGTCATGGTGGGGGACAACGACGCCGGTGGGGTCGCCACCTACAGCCAGGCCGGGCAGAACTTCGGTCTCTCGCTCCTGTGGGTCCTGCCCCTCCTCATCCCGGTGCTGGTAGTCAACCAGGAGATGGTCGTGCGACTGGGTGCCGTCACCGGCGTCGGTCACGCCCGACTGATCAACGAGCGGTTCGGCAAGTTCTGGGGTGCGTTCTCGGTGGGGGACCTGTTCATCCTCAACTTCCTGACCATCGCCACCGAGTTCATCGGGGTCAGCTTGGCCCTCGAGTACTTCGGGGTGTCCAGGTACTGGTCGGTGCCGCTGGCCGCCATCGGGCTGGTGGTGATGACGGCGTCGGGCAGCTTCCGGCGCTGGGAACGATTCATGTTCGTGTTCATCGCAGTGAACTTCCTCGTCATCCCCCTGGCGTTCACCTCCCACCCGAGTGCCAGTGCCTTCCTTGCCGGCCTCACGACTCCCGGCGTGCAGGGCGGCTTCACGTCGACCTCGGTGCTGCTGGTCATCGCCATCGTGGGCACGACGGTGGCCCCCTGGCAGCTGTTCTTCCAGCAGTCCAACATCGTCGACAAGCGGATCACGCCCCGATGGATCAACTACGAGCGGGCCGACACGGTGGTGGGCTCACTCATCACGGTGTTCGCCGCCGCCATCCTGATGGCGGTGGTGGCCAGCGCGTTCGTCGGCACCAAGTACTCCGGGAACTTCATCAACGCCGGAGTTGTGGCCAGCGGGCTCCAGCACGAAGTGGGCCGGGCCGCCGGAGCCATCTTCGCCGTCATCCTGCTCAACGCCTCGATCATCGGCGCCGCGTCGGTGACCCTGTCGACCAGCTACGCCTTCGGCGACGTGTTCGGTGCCCATCACTCGCTCCACCGGGGGTGGCGCGACGCCAAGTTCTTCTACGGTGCGTTCACCGCCATGGTGGTGCTGGCTGCCGGCATCGTCCTCATCCCCGGTGCGCCGCTCGGCCTGATCACCACCGGTGTCCAGGCGCTGGCCGGCGTGCTACTACCCAGCGCCACCGTGTTCCTCCTGCTGCTCTGCAACGACAAGCAGGTCCTCGGACCGTGGGTCAACCGCCTGTGGCTCAACATCGTGGCCGGCGTCATCGTCTCGATCCTGCTGGCCATGTCGCTGGTGCTCATGATCACCACGCTGTTCACGACAGTGGAGGTCACCGTCCTGGCTGAAGTGCTCGGGGTCGTGCTCGGGGTGTCCTACCTGGTGGCGGCCATGCTGCTGGTCAAGAACCGCTCCCGCCGCCAGCCGGTGCCGGTTGTTCCGATGGAGCGTCGGGCCACCTGGCGTATGCCCCAGCTCAGCCTGCTCGAGCGCCCGACCTGGTCGAGGACCCGACTGATCGGCATGTGGGGTCTGCGCATCTACCTGGTGCTGGCCGTCGTGTTGCTGTTGGTCAAGGCCATCGAACTCGGATTCCACCACGGAGGGTGACGGCCACCACCCAGCGTCACCGAGGCCGGGGTTTGCGCATCGGCCCTGGTCGCGAGAGTATCTGTCTTCTATGTGTCCACCTGCGCCGGTAATTCATGCCTAGCCTCTGGTTCCGGCGCAACAAGGTCAAGGGTCCGAAGAAGCCACCCCCCGTCTCCGAGCGCATCCCACCCCGCCCCCCGGCGCCCGGCGGACTGCGTGTCGCCTTCCTCGTCTACCGGGGCAATCCGCGCTGCGGTGGCCAGGGCGTCTACACCCGCCATTTGACCCGCGAGCTGGTGGCCCTCGGCCATTCGGTCGAGGTCTTCGCCGGCCAACCGTGGCCTGAGGTGGACGAGGGAGTCGGCTTCACCCCGGTCCCGAGCCTCGACCTCTATCGCGAGCCGGATCCCTTCCGGGTGCCTCACCTGGCGGAATTCCTGAACTCCTATCCGACGTCGGTCGCCGCCCTCGAGTTCGCCGTCATGTGCACGGCCGGGTTTCCAGAGCCGTTGACGTTCTCCATCCGGGCCCGCCGGATGCTGGCCGCACGACGTCACGAGTTCGACCTGATCCATGACAACCAGTGCCTGGGTTATGGCATCCAGGGGATGATGGCCGACGGCTGGCCGGTGCTGGAGACCCTCCACCACCCGATCACCGTCGACCGCCAGCTCGCCCTCAGCCACACCACCAACCTGTGGCAGCAGTTCAGCCAGCGCCGCTGGTTCGGCTTCTTGCGCATGCAGGTCAAGGTGGCCCGCTCGCTTCCCCGGGTGATCACCGTGTCGCAGTCGTCCAAGACCGACATCACCGCCCAGATGGGCGTGGAGACCGACCGCATGACCGTCGTGCCGGTGGGCGTGGACCACACCGTGTTCCGCCCCCGCGACGATGTCGAGGCGGTGCCGGGCCGCATCATGGTCACTTCGTCGTCCGATGTCCCCATGAAGGGCCTCGTCCCGTTGCTCGAAGCAGTGGCCAAGCTGCGCACCGAGCGCGAGATCGAGCTGGTGGTGATCGGCAATCCGCGGCCCGACGGGCGGGTGGCCAAAGCGATCGAACGGCTTGACCTGGCACCGGTGGTGCGGTGCGTCACCGGTATCAGCGACGACGAGTTGGCCCGCAACTACGGACAGGCCCAGGTGGCTGTGGTCCCGTCGCTCTACGAGGGGTTTTCGCTCCCGGCCATCGAAGCCATGGCCTGCGGTGTGGCATTGGTCGCCACCACCGGCGGAGCCCTACCCGAGGTGGTGGGCACCGACGGCGAGACCGGCCTGCTGGTCCCGCCCGACGACCCCGGGGCCCTGGCCCAGGCCATCGGACGAGTGCTGGACGACGATGAGCTCCGGGCCAGCCTAGGAGCTGCCGGACGCGAGCGGGTGCTCGGCCGGTTCACGTGGCAGGTGACGGCCGCCGGTACTGCCGATCAGTACCGTGAGCTGCTGGCCGACGTGGAGGCACAACCATGCTGACCGTCGACTACGCCCGTCTCGGCGTCCTCCCGAGCGACAAGGTGCTCGACCTCGGCTGCGGCTTCGGACGGCACGCCTACCAGGCGGCCCGGCTCGACGCCCAGGTCGTGGCCTTCGACTTCGGCGCCGACGAGGTCCGCAATGTGCGCGACACCTTCGGCGCCATGGCCGATGCCGGCGAGCTCGATCCCGTCGAATCGCGTGTCGGTGCCGTCCAGGGTGACGCGCTGGCCCTTCCCTTCCCCGATGACGCCTTCGACCGGGTGATCGCCTCGGAGATCCTCGAGCACATTCCCGATGACAAGCAGGCCATGCGCGAACTCGCCCGGGTCCTCCGTCCCGGCGGCACCATGGCCATAACCGTGCCCCGTGCCGGACCGGAGTTCATCAACTGGACGCTGTCCGAGCAGTACCACAACGTGCCCGGCGGCCACATTCGGATCTACCGCCAGAGCCAACTGGTCGAGCGGCTCGAGGGGACCGGCATGCGGGCCACCGGCCACCATCACGCCCACGGGCTGCACGCCCCCTACTGGTGGCTCAAGTGCCTGGTCGGCACGAAGAACGACACGCACCCGGCCGTCGCCGCCTACCACCGCCTCCTGGTGTGGGACATCGAGAAGGCCCCGACGTTCACCCGGATGACCGAGAAGGTCCTCAACCCGCTGGTGGGCAAGAGCCTGGTGGTCTACCTGGTCAAGCCCGAAGACGAGACGGCCGGTTCAGCCGACCGTCGTGTGGGGGCGACCGCATGAGAGTGATCCCCGAGGTCCCGGGCATCATGTCCTCGGACGAGGTGATGGCCACAGCCCGTTCCATCGTCGCCCTGCAGCGGCCCGACGGGATGATCCCGTGGTTTCCTGGTGGCCATTGCGACCCGTGGAACCACGTCGAAGCGGCCATGGCGTTGACTGCGGTCGGGCTCGACGACGAAGCCGACGCCGCCTACCAGTGGCTGGTGGACAACCAACTGCCCGACGGCAGTTGGTTCAACTACTACCTGGCCACCGGGGTCAAGGACGCACGGCTCGACACCAACGTCTGCGCCTACCTGGCCACCGGCGCCTGGCACCGCTACATCTCGACTGGTGACCTGGAAGGGCTCGAGCACCTGTGGCCGGCGGTCGAGGGCGGTGTCGACTTCGTGTTGCGCTGGCAGCGGCTCGACGGCTCAATCCGCTGGTCGCTCGACTCCTCCGGCAACCTCGAGGAGTACGCCCTCCTCACCGGGTCGTCGTCGATCTATCACAGCCTGCGGTGCGCCATAGCCATCGCCGAACGGCTCGGCCACGAGCGCCCCGACTGGGAGCTGGCCGCCGGGCGCCTGGCTCACGCCGTGGCCCACGACCCCGACGCTTTCGCCCCCAAGGTCGAGTTCGCCATGGACTGGTACTACCCGATCCTGTCCGGTGCCCTCAGTGACGACGGCGCCCACGCCCGCATTGATGCCTCGTGGTCGACGTTCGTGATGAACGGGCGAGGCGTGCGTTGCGTGTCGACCGGCGAGTGGGTGACGGCGGCCGAAACGGCCGAATGCGTCCTCGCCCTCGACGCCCTCGGGCGCGACGCCGAGGCCATGGAACTGTTCACGTGGGTGCAGGCCCTTCGGAACGATGACGGCTCGTATTGGACCGGCATGGTCTACCCCGAGGAGGCGACCTACCCACCCCTCGAGCGGTCGACCTACACCGCCGGTGCGATGGTGCTGGCTGCCGACGCCCTTGGCCGGTGCACGCCGGCATCGGGTCTGTTCCGGGGCGAGGGATTGCCCAGCCACCTCGACCTCACCGAGCCCGCGCCCGAGGCGCCGGTCGAGCCGGCCGTGCGGACCCCTGGCGCCCCCGGGAACGGCTGAGTCTCCTGGCCGACGGCGGCGGGGATGCGTGTTTCGCAAGTGGCTGACACTCTGATCCCATCGGCTCCTCCAGCCCTTCCGGATGGATCGTCCGGTCAGCGCAGCAGGCTCCGATGGCCGGCCGATGGGCCCGAGTGGGTCACGCTCGGGGTTGCCGTGGCGTGCGTGGTCGCCACCTTCTGGTACATCAACCGCTATGCCCTGAACATTCTGTATTTCGACCAATTCACCAATGTGGTCCTTATTCACCGGGCCCGGACCGGCACGCTGACATGGTCGGACCTGTGGGCCCAGCACAACGAGAACCGGGTGCTCTTCCCCAATTTCGTCGTTCTGTTGCTCGGGTGGGCGGACCACCTGAATGTGGTGGTCGAGGACTGGATCAACGGGCTGCTCGCCTGTCTGGCAGCTGGCCTGGTGGTGCTGACTCACAAGCGATGGTCGCCATCGATCCCTTGGATCCTCTACTGCCCCGTCATCGTCCTTTTGGCTTCCTTCTACCCACTGAGCAATGCCCTGTTCGGTTTCAATCTCACGTGGTATATGGCGCTGGCCGCCACCGCCGGCGCGCTGTACGTGCTGGACCGCCCGCAGGTGACCGGTCGGGCACTCGCCCTGGCAATCGTTATTGCCGTTGTCGCCAGTTATTCGTCGCTCCAGGGCCTCCTGGTCTGGCCAGCGGGTATCGCTCTGCTCTACTTCCGGGGACGTTCGCTGCGACTGCAGGGGGCCTGGGCACTGGCCATGGTCGTCACCACCGCCGTGTTCGTGTGGGGATTCGACTTCGCGGGGTCGACCACCGCGAGCACCTTGGGCATCGGATCGAAGGTTCTGTGGTTCCTGGCCGAGGTAGCCAACGTCACCGGAGGGCCACAGTCGTCGAGTACCACCTACATTCCCGGTGCCATGGTGGCCGTCGGTGCTGCAGTGCTGGTGATTACCGGAGTCGCGTTCGCGTTCGGCCTGCGGAGGGGCCAGATGGACGGCGCCGCCGTGGGATTGGCGCTGGTGGTGTTCGGACTCGTGTTCGTGGCCTCGGCTGTGGAGGGCCGAATCGGACTGGGGCTCAGCACGGCGGATCGCTATTCGATCTTCGTGCTGACCATCTGGGTCGGCACGTATCTGGGGCTCCTCACGTTCCGGGACCGACAGGTAGCCGGGACCGGTCGTGGCTGGCGAGGATTGGCCCGATGGATCGTGGCATCGCCGTCGCCGGGAGCGGGCACGGTGGACGAGGACCGCCGGAGTGGTCAGGTGCGAAGGGCGGTGGACTGGGCGGTGCGGCCGGTCCTCGTCGTCGCGGTGCTCGTACTCGTGATCCAGGCAACGAATTCCATGTCCGCCGGTCTGACCCAGGGAAGGGGCTGGCGGACCCTAGAACTGAATGCGGCCAACATGGCGGCCAATATTGACGAAGCTCCGGATGCAACTCTTCCCTATCGATTGGGGCTGTATCTCAAGGCACCGTACGTCCGCCGCGCAGTAGCCATGGCCAAAGCGGACCAACTCAGTTTGTTCGACTCGCCGCTCGCCGCCGAAGAGGCCCGCAAGGGGCTCGATCCGGCGGTATTAGCCACGATCTTCAAACCGGAGTCAGGTGCATTGGTCAAGGGGCCGACCGCCCTCGCCGTGGGTGTGGTCTACCAGGGAGTGACGAGCGTGCAGTTTGAGATGTCTGGATTGGGCGGCCGCAGCGCCCGTGTGACCCAGATCATCGATGCGGCCAGTGGCTACGGCTGGGTAGCCACCTGGGAGACGCACAGCGTGCCGAATGGTTTCTATCGGATCCGAGCCCTGATTCACCTGTCGACCGGTCAGGTAAAGACTGCCGGACCCATCGTGGTCAAGGTCGCCAACAAGTGGGTTAAGGGGTAAGACGAGGCTGATCACGACCGTACCCATGCCCGGATCGACGGCTCGTGGTCGGCGTTCGTCATGGTTGCCCGGCCCTGCCGGCTTCAGAATCGCCAGGGTCGGGTCGTAGCCCCGATTCCCAGGAGATCCTCAGGTAGGTGTCACGGGAAGTTCGAGTCCGTTCGGTACCGTGACGATCGAAGGAGGTGGACGGCCTCGTCCGTCCCGGTCCGAGTCGCGTGACCTCGGGCCGGGTTCAGACCCGGCGCAGGATCCGCAACGATCCGCTCTCCCCGTCCTCGTCGAACTCCCCCGAGTCGAGCGCGGCCCGCCAGATGTCGTATGGCGGGCGGCCGCCGGCGGCTGGATCGGGGAACACGTCGTGGATGGCGAGCCACCCGCCGGGCACGACGTGGGGAGCCCAGCCGCGGAAGTCGGCCCAGGCCGGCTCCTCGCCGTGGCCCCCGTCGATGAAGCAGAAGGCGAGCGGCGTCGTCCACCGTGAACTCACGGTAGGCGAGTCGCCGACCAGGCCGACCACCGATGACTCGAGTCGGGCGGCGATCATGGCTCGACGCCAGTGGGGGAGCGTATCGATCCGTCCGGTCGACGGGTCGACCAATGAGCTGTCGTGATGCTCCCATCCGGCCTGATTCTCCTCGGAGCCATGGTGGTGGTCGAGACTGAAGAGGACGGACCCGGTCTCTTCGGCTGCCGCTCCGAGGTAGGTGGTGGACTTTCCGCACCAAGCGCCGATCTCGACGAAGGTGGCCGAGGGGATGGCCGAGCCAGCCCGTAGCGCGGCCAAGAAGAGGGCTTCACCCTCGTCGTCAGGCATGAATCCGGTGGTCGTTCGGGCCAACGCGAACAGGTGCTCTCGGCGCGCTTCGACTGTCTGGTGTTCCCCCGTCGGCGCTGGGAGGCTGGTCGAATCCATCCGTCCACCTTCCCACACGGCAGGGGTGCCCCCGGCCGCTCGTTTTCTCCTGGTTGCCCCTGTTCGGTCAAGCGAAGACGGACCGGGCCACCACAAAGACGAGTACCACGATCGACTTGGCGGTACGGAGCTGCCCACCGGGCCGCCGGCGGCCGCCGACGGTCGGACCTGTCTCTTGCTCAGTCCGGCTCGAGGCCGTAGAGGAGCGAGCCGTCCGGGCCCACGTCGTAGATCTCGATGCCATCTTCGACGTGGGCGGCGTCGGCACCGAGTGCCACCGCCACCTTGTTCAGGGCGTTGCGGGTCACATCGAGGACGAGCTCGACCTGTTGGGCCGGATCGGCCTCGGCCTGTAGCCCGGCCACCGTGGTGTCGTCGATTCGCCCGGGACTCCAGATCATGGCGTCGGTCAGGGCCAGGGCCGCCCGCTGAAGCGGAGAGAGATTACTGTGCGCGTAGTCGTCGACGGCGTGGAATGCCTCCTCGGTAGCACCGGCCCGCAGGGCGGTGCGGCTACGTAGCGACCGGCAGAGCCGGCAGTCGTGCTGGCGGGCACCCCGCAGGCGGACCAACTCCGAGGTGACCGCATCGAGTCCGTCAACTACGGGCACCGCCCGGATGAGGCCATCGAGGGCGGCCCAGATCCCGCCGGGCACGGGTAGGGCGGCGGACTCGGGCCACTGGCCGGGTGCGAAGAGGGTGTCCAATGCGGCCCGGGTGCGGGGGATGAAATCGACCACCCACAAGGCGGCGGCCAATGTGCCGGCTCGGTCGCCGGCCGCGGCCAGAAATGCGGCGCGTTGATCGTCGGTAACCGAGGCCACGTCGAGACACGCCTGCTCGGCGAACGCCCGGACGGCGCTGTCGTCGTCCGTCTCCCGGCCCGGTTCAGCCGAGTTCGGTTGCGATGGTTGGAGTGGCGCAAGATCGAGAAGACCGGCCATGGCGGCTCCGCACGAGGTGACTACCCCGGTCAGTCCAGCGGCGGCCACGTCGGCCCACATGGTGACAACGAGGTCGTCGAGGGTATCGGCTGCCCCTGGTGCATGGCGTCGGAGGGCGTCGGCACCGGTAGTCATGTCCGATGACGATATCCGCCCGGCGCAACCCGGGGCATCGAGCGGTTGCGGAACATCGTCCCGTGTGCCTCCAGTCGTGTCCTTCCAGCGCACGCTACGGCCACCGATGGCTGACTGACAGACGACCCCGCTCCTGGCGGTAGTGCCTCTGGATGGAACTGGTGAGAGTCGCCGCACAACGGTTGCCCCTGTGGACGGTCACCAAGATTTGCGCCAGACTGCACGTCAATTGCTGGTGACCCGCGTGACCCGATTGGCGGAATGCGGAGACTGAGGGGGATCGCTCGTGATCACTGATCAGCCGGATTCACTTGGCGTCGATGGTGACAAGACGCTTGGGCGCCAATCGAGGGTCTGGATCGGAATAGTCCAGGTCATAGGTGCCTGGTTTTTCGGTCGGGTTGTTGTGACTGCTCGGAATCCGGCTGCACTCCTCAACTTTGCGCCCAAGCACTGGTACTTCTGGGACGCATTCAATTACCAGTACATCAGTAGCCACGGCCGCAATTTCGGCGTCTGCGGCTCGCCGGGGTTTCCGCGCTTCGTTCTGGGCGGGGCACACTGGTGCGGATATGCCGGGTGGCTTCCCGGGTTTTCGTTCGCCATCAGATTGGCCAGCCCTCCAGGTATCAACGAATCGTGGGTGAGCGACATCATCCCGTCATTGTTCCTACTCGCCGCTCTCGCCATCGTCTGGATGGGATGGACTCGCGGGGTGTCACCCTGGAGATCGTTTGTGGTCCTCCTGTTGATCTCGGTGTTTCCGGGAGCCGTCTACAACTACGCCCCTTACCCAACCTCGCTGGCGCTGCTGGGAATACTCGTCGCCACGTTCGCCGCCGTGCGCAATCGGCCGTTGTTCATCGCCATCGGTATAGCGGTTGCCGTAGTCTGCTACTCCACGGCCGTATTTGCCGCACTCGGTCTGATCGCGGCGATTACGTTCGCCCAGTGGGACAGCGGACTCAAGGCGATGGCCAAGCGAGCTGCCTGGGGACTCGCCGGCTTCTGCTCACTCGCGGCCCTTGCCGTGCACGACCAGATCGTCTTCCATCATTGGAATGCCTACAGCTTGATACAGAGCGAGGCGCACCCGAATTTCGAACTTCCGGGAATCCAGACGTTCGACCTGGTATTCCGGCGCAACACGGTGCCTCAACTCATCATCGGTCACACCGGTGCGATCGTCATGGCGGTTCAGGCTGTGTTGGCCATAGTGCTCATCGCGGCCGCATGCATCATCGGCTTCAGGTGGTGGTGGCGAATGGGACGATCACCCATGGACTTGTATCCAGCAGCCATCGGCATAGGGGTGCTGCTCTACGTCGTGTCGAGCGGCACCGGCTCTGTATGGCACCGTGGCGTGATCCTGGCTGCTCCGAGTGCTCTGGCATTCCGTCACGTGCCGGCGTGGCTGACAGCGGTAGTTGTCTGCGTGGTTGCCGTCGTGACGGCACTTCTGTCGGCCTACTACTTCAAGAACTCCCTGGCCTGACCGACCGGTTCCATGTGCCGGGGAGCGTGAGGTCGGCAGAGGCAACAGACAGCCCGAAAGCCACACAGATATTGCCGTACGCTTGACTCGCTTTCTGGAACTGTCGACCGTTCTATGGATTCGGCTGCTGCCCGAAGATGCCAATGTTGCCGACCCGACCCTGATGGTTGGAGGCTGGTTTATCGGCCCGGGTCCACTGCGCCAGTGCGCTGTGGTTCATCTCACGGCCGCTAGCATCGATTTCGGGACCCACCCAGGCCGGTTAGACAAGCACTTCACCCGGTGCGCAGCACCAGCGGATCGCTGAAGCGGAAAGTGATGCCCAAACCCGTTCGCAAAGTGCAATATGCACGGCATCCGATCGGCACGGCCATCGTACGGGCAGGGCGTTCAGTCCGCAGGTTCTTCACATGGCTATCCAGGAAGCGACCGACGCCCGTAGGTCGTGACCGGCACGGTGGGAACGCAGCAGTGCGAAGTGCAGTAGGCAATACGCCTCGGGACGCAACCGAACAGTCCATGTAGCCGCCCGATGGCCCGACTGATCTTGCCGTAGCTAGGGTGGTGGACTTGTTGCAGTGGCCCGCCAGTGGGAAGGACCTCGGCCTCCGGCCGGTTCCGCCGTCAACTCGCAGAGAAAAAGGGGAGGGGAATGTCGCAAGGGGCGGGACCCGCGGTCGATGAACGGGTCCTGCCAT
>Ga0097691_1000714_pt1 | contig 27281 bp, 29 predicted proteins | sample NGESurdeep072012_8_FD_72858 | JGI IMG/M metagenome (GOLD analysis project Ga0097691, IMG submission 72858) | Arctic peat soil microbial communities from Barrow, Alaska - NGEE Surface sample 210-1 deep-072012 | ecosystem: Environmental > Terrestrial > Soil > Wetlands > Peat ... | reverse complement strand
CGGATCCGTGTGCTCCTCGAAGGAGGCAATCAGCGCATGGCCGCCCTCGTGATACGCGGTGACGCGCTTCTCCTCGTCCGACATGACCATGGACTTCCGCTCGGCGCCCATGAGGACCTTGTCTTTGGCGTAGTTGAAGTCGACCATGTCGACTTTCTTCTTGTCGACGCGCGCGGCCGCGAGCGCCGCCTCGTTCACGAGGTTCGCGAGGTCGGCTCCGGCGAAGCCCGGCGTGCCCCGCGCCACGACCGAAAGGTCGACGTCGTCGGACATCGGAATCGTGCGCGTGTGGACCTTGAGGATGCCCTCGCGGCCCTTCACGTCCGGACGGTCCACGACGACGCGGCGGTCGAAGCGGCCGGGGCGAAGGAGCGCGGGGTCGAGAACGTCGGGACGATTCGTGGCCGCCACGAGGATGACCCCGTCGTTGCCTTCGAATCCGTCCATTTCGACGAGGAGCGCGTTCAGCGTCTGTTCGCGCTCGTCGTGTCCGCCGCCGAGGCCCGCGCCGCGGTGCCGGCCTACGGCGTCGATCTCGTCGATGAAGATGATGCAGGGGGCGTTCTTCTTGCCCTGTTCGAAGAGATCGCGGACGCGCGACGCGCCCACGCCCACGAACATCTCGACGAAGTCGGAGCCGGAGATCGAGAAGAACGGCACGTTCGCTTCGCCGGCGACGGCGCGCGCGAGGAGCGTCTTGCCGGTGCCCGGGGGGCCCATCATGATGACGCCCTTCGGGATCTTGCCGCCGAGCTTCTGGAACTTCGCGGGCTCCTTCAGGAAGTCGATGATCTCGGAGAGCTCTTCCTTGGCCTCTTCGCAGCCTGCGACGTCCTTGAACGTGGCCTTTTTCTGATTAGGCGTCAGGAGCTTCGCGCGCGATTTTCCGAACTGCATCGCGCGGTTTCCGCCCGACTGCATCTGCCGCATGATGAAAATCCAGAGACCGATGAGGAACAGGATGGGCGCCCACTGGAGCAGGATCACGAGGAACGAGCCCTGGCCCGGCTCCTCGGCCGTGATCTTCACGTTCGCCTTCATGAGGTCGGACGTCAATTCGTTATAGGCGGGCGCGTAGGTGCGGACGCCCGGCTCGCGGCCCTCGGGGGAGCCCTTCTTGTAGCCCCGGATCTCCTGTCCGCGGATCGTGACGCGGTCGAGGTCGCCCTTCTTGACCATCTCGAGGAACTCGCTGAACCCGACGGTGGAGGTCGTGGTGCGGCCCACGTCCACGACCCGGAACAGCAGGAGGATCACCACGAGGATGACCATCCAGAGGAGGATGTTTTTGACCGTTGTATTCACCTTGTGCCCTCGACTCTCATACGCCGGTTTGGAGGATGCGGTTCATCGCGGGCGGGCGGGTCGGTCCTGGGCGGACTCGAACGGCGCCTCGCCTTCGGTTCGGACCTGGGCGATGAACGGGAGGTTCCCGCCCTCGCCCTCGAATTCCATGCCATATCCGACGAGGACACTTTCCTCGGCGGGGAAGAGGACGTAGTCCGCGCGGAGCGAGCTTTTCCGGTCCTGCGGGTGATCCACCACACAGGCAAAACGGATCGAGAGCGGCTTTTCTTCCCGAAGCTGGTTCTGGAGCCAGCTTTCCACCACACCGCTCCTCACGACGTCCTTGAGGACGATGAGATGGGAGTGGGCGACGTCGAACAGCGCGAGGAAGTGGTAATTGACCACCTTCTCGTGCGGGCCCTCCCTGAGGACGTCGATGTACTCGCAGCGGACCTTCCGGGGGACGGCGCGGGCCAGGTCCGCCACGAAGAAGCCCGCGCCCTTCAGGACCGCGATGAGGACGATGTCCCCGTCCGGATAGTCCTGGCCGATCCTCCGGCCCACGTCCGCCACGCGCCGGGCGATCTCCTGGGGGCCGTAGAGCTCGTCGTAGACCAGAGCCACAGGCTTGGAAGTCTAGCAGGGGGCCGCGGGGCCGAGGGGAAGTTCACGGCCGCGAATACTCGTCGATGACGCGGGAGAAACTTCTTCTCTACGGCCCCACGAGCCGCACGAGGCGGGGGTCGGCTTCGATGCGGCCGCCCGCGAATTCCTCGCCGAAGGTGGCGTCGCCCCTCCCGAGGCGGCTCAGGATCTTCTTCACCTGGGCCTTCCCGGGGACGCGGCCGCCCGCGCCAGCGGCCCTCACGAGCAGGCGGCCGGCTTCTTCGCCGCCGAGCTCGCGAAAGAGGCGCCTCGGCCAGGGCCCGTTCAAGGAAATCTTCCGCGCGGCGAGCGTCGCGTCGAGGCGCGCGTCGAGCGCGTCCAGCCTTTGTCCCAATTTCGCTCCCGCGCGCGCGAGCCGCTCCGTCCTGCCGGGGTCCTTGCGCTCCATTTGAGGAAGCACGTTCCGGCGAATGCGGTTGCGCGCGAAGCCGTCGTTCTCGTTCGTCTCGTCCTCGCGGAAGGAGACGCCCCTCTCCGCGAGGAATTCGCGGAGCTCGGCGCGCGAGAACGGGAGCAGCGGCCGGACGACGCCGTCGCCGCGGCGCGGGCGGATCCCCCCGCGGGCGCGGCCGAGTCTCCGTTCGAGGTGGAGGAGGACCGTCTCGGCCTGGTCGTCACGCGTGTGGCCCGTGAGGACCGGTGCGTCCTCGAGGTCGTGAGAGAGCGCGAGGAGAGCCGCGTATCGGAGGCGCCGGGCGGCGGCCTCGAGGCTCTCGCCCTTTTTCCGTGAGGACGGCACGTCCACGGGGCGAAACGCGAAAGGCAGAGAGAAGCTGGCGGCCAGGCGCGCGCAGAACCGGGCGTCCTCGTCCCCGGCCGCGCCCCTCAAACCATGCGCGACGTGCGCCGAGACGATCGCGACGCCGCGCGGTCGGGCCCACTCGGAGACCAGGAGGAGAAGCGCCGTCGAGTCGCCCCCGCCCGAATGCGCCACGAGAAGCGTGCGGGCGCCCGTCAGGAGGCCCGCCTCGTCGACGTGGCGGCGAAATCGCTCCTCGAGCAGCTCCTTCATCCTGCGCTATCATCCGCCCTCGCCCGGGCCCCCGGGCGCGCCTTTTCGGGGCGGCGTAGCTCAGATTGGCCAGAGCAGGGGTCTCATAAGCCCTTTGTCGGCGGTTCGATTCCGCCCGCCGCCACCAGCCTCCCCTGAGGCGCATATCATTCCGCCATGCGCCGGCGCGAGCAGGATGACGACGCTTCGCCCTACCTCTTCTGCGAAAGGTGTCAGCAGATGTCCGAACGGATGCTCATCCAGGAGTGTCCCTTCTGCTTCAAGGACTTCTGCCGGACCTGCGCCATCCGCTCGGGCAGCCTCGCGTTCTGCAGCAAGGCCTGCGCGGATGCCTGGTTCTTCGCCGAGGCCGACGAAGACGAGGAAGAAGAGAAGGGAGAGACCTAGATCCGCGCCTTCCTCGCCGTCTCCGTCGGCGATCCGGTGCTCGACACGTCTCTCGCCGCGCGTGGCGTCCACTTTCCAGAAGGCGAGCTCCGGTGGGTGCTTGCCGCTCAGCGCCACCTGACACTTCGTTTCTTCGACGAGCTTCCCGAAGACCGCGTGGAGGACGTTCGTGGCGCGGCAGGCGCGGCGGCCGCGGGCGTGTCGTGCTTCGACCTCGAGATGGAGGGTGTCGGGTGCTTTCCGCCGCGGGGCCCGGCGAAGGTCGTCTGGATCGGCTGCGGTGCGGGACGCGAGGCGCTCGGCGCGCTCGCGGAGGCGATCTCTCGCGCGCTCGCGAGCCGGGGATTTCCGGGCGACACACGGCCGTTCTCCCCGCACCTCACGCTGGCGCGCGCGCGGAACCGGCGCGGCTCCTCGGCGGTCGCCGCGGCCGTGTGCAGGGGCGCCGTCGCCGCAGGGCCGCTCGGCCGCGCTCGGGTCGACCGCCTTCTCCTCATTCACTCGACGCTCGGCTCGGGACCGCCCCGCCACGACGTTCTCGGGACGTTTCCGCTCGCGGTGTGACGTGGCCGGGTGGTTGCGCGAAGGCTCGCGCGGAGATAGACCACGCGGCATGGACCTCCGGGCGCATCTCCTCGCGACTCTGGACCGGGCATACGACGGCCGCTCGTGGCACGGGCCGAACCTCAAGCGCGCGCTCAGGGGCCTCACGCCCGCGGTCGCGTTCTTCCGGCCCGGCCCCGAGCGCCACTCCGTCTACGACCTCGCCCTCCACGCGGCGTACTGGAAGTACGTCGTGAGGCGGCGGCTCTCTGGCGAGAAGCGCGGATCGTTCGCGCTCCCCGGCTCGAATTTCTTCCTCGCTCCGGCGCGTTCGTCCCCGAAGGAGATCGACGCGGCACGGTCCCTTCTCGAGCGCGAGCACCGCGCGCTCCGCGAGCTCGTGGAGGAATTGCCCGAGCACGCCTTCGCCGCGCGCTTCGGGCGCTGGACCGGCGAGGCCGTGATCTCGGGCGCAGCCGCGCACGATCTCTACCACGCGGGACAGATCCAGCTGCTTCGAAAACTCGCGGCGGGAAAGAGCCTCGCGTAACGCGCGGGGAGGGTCACCCCGCCCGGACGGCCCGGCGGAGCTTGGCCGGTTGCGAGCGGGGGTTCGCACGGCGCTCCTCGGACGAGGCGCGCACGACTTTGCGGGAAACCTCCGCGTAGGTGCCATCCGCGTGTCCCGCCGCGAACGCCTTCTTCACGAGGCGGTCCTCGCCCGAGTGAAACGTCAGGATCGCGACTCGCCCGGCGGGGGCGAGGCAGTGGGGCAGGTCGCGAAGGAAGGCGTCGAGCGCCGTCAGCTCGTCGTTGACGAGGATGCGGATCGCCTGAAACGTGCGCTGGAGGGAAGATTTCTTTGCTTCGGACGCGTCACGGGACGTCTGCCCTTCGTAGGCGAGCTCCACCGCAGCCGCTACGTCCGAAGTTCTTAGAAGGTGAAAGGGGCTTTCGCCGCCGCGCGCTTCGATCGTCTCCCGCAGCGCCGCCGCGATTCGTTCCGCTTCGGGCTCGTCCCCATACTTTCTAAGAAGATCTTCAATCTCCTCTTTCTTCATTCGCATCAGGAGAGCTCCCGCCGGCTGGCCTCTTCCCGGATTCATCCGCAGATCCAGCGGAACGTCGTGCTTCCACGAGAAGCCGCGGCTCGGGTCGTCGAGTTGCATCGAGGAGACGCCGAGGTCGGCGAGGACGACGTCGGCGCCGGCCGCGCCGCGGGCGTCTTCGGCGAGGAGCTTCCGGAGACCCGCGAAGTTGCGCCTCACGCAGCGCACCGCGTCGGGCTCTCCGCGCTCCCTCGCGAGCGCCTTGAGCCGCGCCTCGGCCCTCGGCAGCTCGATGGGGTCGACGTCGAGGCCGAGGAGCCGGCCACCGGGCAGGATCCTCTTCAGGAGCTCCGAGGCGTGGCCGCCGAAACCGAGGGTCGCATCCACGGCCAGGTCGCCCGCCTTCGGCCCGAGGGCCGCGAGGACTTCGAGGACGAGCACCGGGACGTGGCTGCCCGCGGGCGTCTTGCCGGAACCGAGCACCTTTTCGCGCTCGTCGGGGAAACGGACGGGGTCGAGCTCCTTGTACTTCTCGGAAAACGCGCGCGGGTGCGTGCCGCGGTAGCGCGGCCGCCTCTTGCACGGCGGCTGCGAGGCCCCGTCCGTCACCGCGGCAGAGGCAGCGCGTGCCCGGTCGCCTCGGGCAGCGTCACGCCGAGCCAGCGGCCGACCGTCGGCGCGAGGTCGTACGGCGTCGTCGCGGCGTCCGAGGCGCCGGCCTTCACCGCGCCCCAGAACACGAGCGGGACGTGGATGTCGTACTCGTACTGCGTACCGTGCATCGCGCCGCGGCCCGGGTTGTACGAGCTCATGACACCCCAGCGGGGGATCACGAAGGCGTCCCCCGAGCGGTCGCGGTCGAAGTCGTTTCGCACGAAGCCGGCGGCGGGCGTCTCTGGCCACGCGGCCTCCTGCGAAACGAGGAGGACGTCCTCGACCTCCTCGTCCCAGACCTGCCGGACGAGCTTCGGGAGGACGCGGTCCACGTCCGCCGCGGTCACGGGCGCCCCGGCGGGGCCGCACGTCCCCGCGATGGTCTTGTACGGGAACGCGGCGCGGCTATAGAAGAGGTTCCAGCCGTCCATGGCGCCGACGACCTTCGCGGAACGGTCGAGGCACAGCGCGTCCGAGAGGAGGCGGTTCAGGCGCTCGCGGTCGTTGTGGAGCGTGTCGCGGCCCGTCTCGAGACGGCCGCCCGTCGCCGTCTTGTCGAGCGCCTTGGCGACCTCCGGCATCATGGGAAAGCCGTGGTCCGCCGAGAGCGCGACGAGGACGGTCCCCTTCGGGTAGTTCGCTTCGAGCGCGTCGAGGACGCGGCCGATCTGGAGGTCGAGTCGGCGCAGCGCGTCGCGCGACTCCTCGCTCTCGTCGCCGTAGTCGTGTGCGACCGGGTCGTGGCCCGAGAAGGAGATGGCGAGAAGATCCGGGACGTCGCCGTGACCGAGTGCGTACCCCGGGTCGTTCAGGAACGCGAGCGCGAGATCGGCGGTCAGCTCGTCGATCAGCGGGCTGCGGTAGATCCCGCCGAAGTACCCGTACGGCCCGCCGGCCGGGATCCGGCCGTACGTCGAGAGGTCGTGGCCGAAGCCGAGGCCGTGCGTCGGGAGCTGGAAGCGCGCGATGATCCCCGGGGGAACGGCCGTCGGAACGGGCTTCGCGCCAGGCGCCGGCTCGGGCAGCTTCTCCCACACGAGGCCGAAGCGCGCCGGGAGCATCCCTCCCGCCCGCGTCTCGTTGAACTTCTTCACGAGAGCGGCCGCCTGGGCCGGCGGGCGGTACGCGGCGGACGTCTGGAAGCGGCCCGTCTCGCCGTCGTACCAGTAGACGGCGTGGGCGGGGTCCTTTCCCGCGAGGAAGATCGCGCCGCGGTCCTTCGCGGAGACGGAGACGACGCGAGCGCCCTTCACACTCTCAACGAGCCGGTCGCCGAGCGTCGGGACGCGGAGGTTGCCGGGGCCGGCGACCTTGCGGCCGGTCGCCGGGTCTTTCTGGTCGGTGCAGTAGATGAGCTGCAGCGCGCCATCCGCGCCGTATGCGTACCAACTGTTCAGGACAATCCCCGTCACACGCGGGGGCGCGCCGGTGCCGAGAGAGGCGTGGCCGGGCCCGGTCTCGGTATTGAGGTGCCGGTAGCGCGCGCCGCGCTCGACCCAGCCCTCGTCGAGGAGTCGCTTGAGGCCCGCCGTGAAGAGCGGACGATAGCCTTCGAGGCGCGCCCAGCCGAGACCGTCGACGGAGATCACGACGGCGAGTTTCGGCTTCGGCGGCGCGGGGGTGAGAGCGGGCGCCTTGGCGGCGAGCGCGAGAAGGGCCGGAAGAAGGAGGGCGAGGAGGGCCGGGACGGCGCGCAGGCGTCGGATCATTCGCCTATCCTGCCATGCCTTGCCGGGCCGTGAGGTCTTCGTGAAATCGGCGTGAATTCCGTCTGATATTCTTCGCCGCGCCGTGTTTCAGCTGTTCCCCCGCGAGGAGAGCTTCCTCCCGCAGTTCGCGCGCGCCGCCGAGATCATTCTCGAAGCCGCGACCGCCCTCGACCAGCTCGCCGCGGATTTCACCGACGTGGAGCTGAAGGTCGCGCACATCAAGCACCTCGAGCACGAAGGCGATCAGGTCGCGCACCAGACGTTCGGGCTGCTCTCGCGCACGTGGATCACCCCCATCGACCGGGAGGACATTTACGCGCTCGTCAAGGCGCTGGACGATGTGCTCGACTACCTCGACGCCGCCGCCGCGCGTCTCGTCCTCTACCGGATCCCCGCGCCGACGCCGGCCCTGAAGTCGGCGACCGCCATCCTCGTGCAGTCGGCCGAGGCGATCCTCCGCGCGATCGGCCTCCTCGGCGACCTCAAGAACTCCGCCGCGATCCTGGAGATCTGCGTGGAGATCAACCGCCTCGAGAACGAGGCCGACAGCCTGAATCGCATCTCCATCGGGAAGCTCTTCGAGACGGAGAAGGACCCCATCGTCCTCATGAAGTGGAAGGAAATATACGAGGTTCTCGAAGAAGCCACGGACTGCTGCGAAGACGTCGCGAACGTCTTCGAGCAGATCGTGCTGAAGTCCTCCTGAGCCTCGCGCGGCGCCGATGAGCCTCGTTCTCTTCGTCGTATTCGTTGCGCTCGCCTTCGACTTCATCAACGGCTTCCACGACGCGGCGAACTCCATCGCGACGGTCGTCGGAACGCGCGTCCTGACGCCGAAAAAGGCGGTGGCGTGGGCGGCCTTCTTCAATTTCGTGGCGGCCTTCTCGCTCGAGACGCGCGTCGCCAAGACGATCGGCAAGGACATCGTGAACCCCACGGTCGTCGACCCCATCCTCATCCTCGCAGCGCTCATCGGCGCGATCGTGTGGAACCTCGCCACCTGGTGGTGGGCGCTGCCGTCCTCGTCCTCGCACGCCCTCATCGGGGGCTTCGCGGGCGCGGCCGTCATGAAGGCGGGACCGGGAGCCCTCGTGCCGAAGGGGATCGGGAAGACACTGGTCTTCATCGTCCTCTCGCCGGTTCTCGGCTTCGTGCTCGGATTCATCTTCTTCCTGGTCGTTGCCTGGGCCTTCCGGCGGGCGCGGCCCGAGCCTCTGGACCGCGGCTTTCGAAAGGTCCAGCTCGTCTCGGCGGCCGCCTTCTCGTTCGGCCACGGGATGAACGACGCCCAGAAGACGATGGGAATCATCGCCGTGCTCCTGTTCTCGACAGGTCACCTGAAGACCCTGGAGATTCCGTTCTGGATCGTCCTCATCTGCCATGCGGCGATCGGCCTCGGGACGCTTTCGGGGGGGTGGCGCATCGTGCGCACGATGGGAATGCGCATCACGGCGCTCAAGCCGATCAGCGGCTCATGCGCCGAGTTCGCGGGGGCGGTGACGCTCATCGGCGCCTCGCTCGGAGGCGTGCCCGTCTCGACGACGCACACGATCACGGGCGCGATCATGGGCGTCGGCTCGGTGCGGCGATTCTCGGCGGTGCGCTGGGGTGTCGCGCGCTCCATCGTGATCGCGTGGATACTGACGATCCCCGCGTCCGCGGCCGTGGCGGCCCTCGTGTGGCTCTGCCTGTCGGCCCTGAAGCGCTGAGGCTCAGCGCTTCGGCGCGCGGCGCGGGTGAAGGATCTTTCCGAGCTCCTTGTTGAGCCGGTGCTCGCGGTTGAGAAACGAGATCGGAGGGGCGGACCGGACGCCGATCTCGTCCCGGAAGGCGAGCAGGATCGCGCTTCTCGGGCTCTCCTTGAGGCCCCTCTCGACGGCGGACACCATCATCGAGCGCACGCGGGCGGCCTGCCAGATCTTCGCGAGATTCAGGTAGTGCTCGCCGCGGTGGGATTCGAGCTGGATCGCGACCTCGCAGAAGCGCGCCCCCTCGTCCGTTTGCGAGGACGTCGTCAGCGCGAGGCAGAGGCCGTAATACGAGAAGCACACGGCTGGCGTCCTCTTGCGCGAGCCGAGCTGTTCGATGCCGCGCGCGGCTTTCACTTCCTCGCTCAGGGCCTCGGTTTCCAGGGAGAACAGCTTGTAGGCCTCGGCGAGGAGCACGAGGCCGCGGGCGTAGCGCTCGGCCCGGGCGGCGTCGATCCCCAGACGCATCAATTCCATGGGGTCGGCTGTCGCGGCCTCCGCGAGCACTTGCGCGGGGACCACGCTTCGTTCGCGCATCTCGTTCCTCTTCCCTGAGGCGAGTCTCGGCTGTCCGAGGGCGCCGCGTCAAGACGCACATGCGGGCGCGTCGGGTATCGTCAGACGATGCGGACACTCCATCTGGCGAAGGGGCGCGACGCGGCGACGCGCCGGCGCCACCCGTGGCTGTTTTCGGGCGCGGTCGCCCGGGAGGAAGGCTCTTCGCCCGACGGAGTCGTCGATGCGCGGGACGCCTCGGGCGCTTTTCTCGCGCGCGGATTCGCGTCGCCCGCCGCGCCGATCGTCGCGCGCTTCTGGACGTTCGAGGACCGCCCGCTCGACGCGGACTTCGTCGCGGGGCGGGTGCGCGACGCGGTCGATCTCAGGGGGCGCGTCGTTCCGCCCGAAACGGACGGCTACCGGGTCGTGAACGCGGAAGGCGACTTCCTGCCGGGTCTCGTCGTGGACCGCTTCGGCGAGGTCCTCGTCGTGCAATCCACCACCGAGGGCACCGCGCGCGCCCGTCCGCTCTGGCTGCCTCCGCTCCTCGAGGCGTTCCCCGGGGCGACGGTCGTCCAGAAGAACAACCTGTCGTCCCGGAAGGGAGAAGGTCTGCCGCTGGACGACGAGCTTCTCGCGGGTGATGCCAGCCCTCGACGGGCGGCGTTCCGCGAGCATGGACTCTCCTTCGTGGCCGAAGTCTCCGCGGGTCAGAAGACGGGCTTCTTCCTCGACCAGCGCGAAAACCGCCACCTCGTGCGGTCCCTGGCAGCGGGCCGGAGTCTCCTCAACCTGTTCTCCTACTCGGGCGCGTTCGGCGTCGCGGCCCTCGCGGGCGGTGCGGCGCGGGTGGCCCACGTCGACGTCTCCGGCGCCGCGCTCGAGCTGGCGCGGGAGAATCACCGGCGGAACGGCCAGCCTGTCGAGGGGGCCGAGTCCCGGGTGGAGACGCTTGAGGCCGACGTCTTCGACGACCTCCGGGCGCGCGTCGCGTCCGGCGAGCGCTGGGACTTCATCGTGACCGACCCGCCCGCCTTCGCGAAGAGGAAGGCCGACGTGGACAAGGCATGTCGCGGCTACAAGGACATCAACCGTCTGGCCTTCCAGCTTCTCGCGCCGGGAGGGCTCCTCCTCGCGTGCTCCTGCTCGGGCCGCATCTCGTCGGACCTCTTCCAGAAGGTGATCTTCGCCGCCGCGCTCGACGCCCGCCGCCCGGCGCGCCTCCTCGAGCGCCGCGGAGCAGGCCCCGACCATCCCGTCTCGATCGACTGCCCCGAGGGTGACTACCTCAAGGCTTTTCTCCTCGAGGCCCCGTGACGGTGCGCGTTGCCCTCGTCGGACCGGTCCCACCCTGGCGGAGCGGAATCGCGGACCAGACGCTGCGCCTCGCGCGGGCGATGAAGGATCTTGGAGTGGAGCCCCGGATTTTCACGTTTCGCAGGATGTATCCCGGATTTCTCTATCCCGGGAAGGGGACCGGGGATTTCTTAGAAGGGGAAGAGGGATGGGGGAAAGAAGCTTTCGCTCCGCGGCCCATTCTCGACGGCCTGAATCCCTTCTCGTTCTATTCCTCTTCGAAGGAAATCTCGGCGTCCGGAGCTTCTCTCGTCGTCATTCCCTGGTGGACCGCCTACTTCGCGCCGCACGTTCTTCTGCTGTTCGCCGGGCTTTCCCGCGGCGGCGCCGGGGCCACGACGCTTCTCCTCTGCCACAACGTGTTCGACCACGAGCGGAATCCGCTGAAGAGCGCGCTGACGCGCGCGGTCCTGAGGCGCACGGATCGCTTCGTCGTGCAGAACCGAGGGAGCGCGCGCGAGGTCGCTTCAGAGCGCCCGGACGCGCGCGTCGAAATCGTGCCGCATCCCTCGGAACCGCGGGCGGTGATTCCGGACCGCGCGGCCGCGCGCGCTCGGCTGGGAGTGCCGATCGACGCTCCCGTCTTCCTTTTCAGCGGGCTCCTCAGGCCCTACAAGGGCTGGCAGGACCTTCTCGACGCCTTTCCCGCCGTCAGGAAGGAATTCCCCGGGGCGCTCCTCGTGTTCGCGGGGGAGCCCTGGGGCGAAGCGTGCGACCTGCCGGGCCGGGCACCGGCGGGCGTCCGGCTCGAGCTCAGGTACCAGCCGGAGGAGGAGCGCGCCGAGTGGTTCGCCGCGTGCGACGCCGTCGTCTGCCCCTACCGTCACGCGACCGGCTCGGGAATCGCCGCCGACGCGCTCGCATTCTCGCGGCCCGTGATCGGCACGGCGGTGGACGGGCTCTTGGGAATCGTCGAGGACGAGAGGAGCGGCCTCCTCGTGCCTCCCGGCGACCGGGACGCCCTCGCGGCCGCGATGGTCCGCTTCGTCCGGGAGGCGCTGGGGCCGCGCCTCTCGGCCGGAGCCGCGCATCGCCGCGCGGTCTTCACGCCCGAGGAGCACGCGCGGCGGGTCCTCGCGGCGGGAGGCATCGACGTATGAGATCCTTCGCGCGATGGGCTCCGTACGCATGTTCCGGGACCGCGTCGTCTCCATGGAGCAGACGCAGGAAATCGGCGAGAAACACATCGATCTTCTGAGCGCCCTCGCGGCCGAGGCGCTGCCCGGCTTCGCGGTCGCGGCGCACGGCCTCGAGCACGAGCGCGACCATTACTGGCTTTCTCTATCGAATGCGGAAACCGGCGCGACGTGCCGTGTCGTCTTCACGCGCATGTTCCTCTCGGACGCGACCCGGCTTCCCGCCGTCGTCGCCGACGCGAAGGCCGGGGTGAGGGAGCAGATCGTCGCGTGCATCCGCGACCAGGCGGGCCGTGCCGAAATACTCGTCACCGTCGCACGCCTCCTGACCGAGGAGGAGCGCGTCGAGCGGGAGGAAATCGAGTCCGAGTGGCGCAAGAAGCACGAGGCCGCCCTCGCGGCCAAGCGCGCCGAGGACGAGCGCAGGGCACACGATCGCCAGCGCCAGAAGCAGCAGGAAGTGGTGCGCCGCCAGGCGCAGCGCGAGCGGGAGCGCCGCGAGCGGGCCGCGGCCGGAAACGCGCCGGGTCAGCCGCCGCAGGGCGAGGGCGCGCGCGCGGGCCGGAGGCGCCGGCGCGGGCGCGGCGGAGCCTCCGGCCACGCGGCGAGCCAGCCGGGAGGAAACGCGGGCGCGGGCCGGACGCAGCAGCCTCAGGCGGCGAGCGCGGCGGGGCCTGCGGCGGGGCCTCGCCCCCAGAATCCGCCGCGCCCGGCGCAGCCCGCCGGCGGTCCTCCTCCCGAGGGCGCGCGCGCCGAGGGGGGGAGCGGACGGCGCAGGAGGCGCAGGGGCCGCGGCCGCGGCGGCTCTGGCGGCCCCGGCGGGCCAGGTGGACCCAAGCCGGGCGGAACGGCGCCTTCGGCCCCGTCGGGCGGGTCGAGCCAGACCTAGCCGAAAACTGTCGGTCAGCGTCCCGGGAAGTACTCGCGCCACCGCCTGTCGACGAGCGCGGCGGTCGAAGGGTCGGCCTGCACCACCTTCGGCATCCACGGCTTGGTCCGGGCGTCGATCACGACGGGTGGCGTGAAGGCGACGTGATTCCGCACGACCTCCCGGCGGCCGTGCACGTCCGCGGCGGGCTCGAATCGCGTGAAGACGTGCCACAGGAACGAGCGGTCGTCCTTCGCGGCCGCCGCCGCATCGTCCGCGAGGACGACGAGGGGCCATTCCCCGACCGAAGGGTCGGTGGCGAGGCGCTCGGCGAAGGCGCGGTCGTCGGCGAAAGACGGTCCATCGACGACGAGGGCACCGGCGCAGAAGACCACCGCCGCGCGCGCGCCGGCGGGCAGTGCGCCGTGGAATTCCCGCGGCAGATCGCGGATCGCGTCCCCGAGGCCAAGGAGAACGCCCTTGCTGCCCTCGTTCACCTTCGGGCCCGTGTAGTCCAGCGTGTCCATCGCGAGATTGCCGAAGAGGAAGAGGTCCGAATCGAACCGGCAGCGCGCGAGCACGTGCTCGAGGAGGCCGCGGAAGTCGCGCAGGTCGCGCCGGGTGTCGGTCACGAGGAGGAACTTCGTCAGCGCGAGCTGGCCTTCGCCGAGGATCCGGAAGGCCGAGTTCATCGCCTCGCGGCGATAGCGGTCCCTCACGACGGCGGCCGCGAGCGAGTGGAATCCCGTGTCCCCGTAACTCCAGAGATCGACGACCGACGGCATCACGAGGGGAAACAACGGGGAGAGCAGCTCCTGGAGAAAGTCGCCGATGTAGAAGTCCTCCTGCCGGGGCTTGCCGACGACCGTGGCCGGGAAGATCGCGTCGCGTCGCCGGTAGACGCGCGCCACGTCGAAGACGGGGTAGTCGTGTTTCAGCGAGTAGTAGCCGTAGTGGTCGCCGAAGGGGCCTTCGGGCATCCGGGCCCCCGGAGCCACGGATCCGGTGAGAGCGAATTCCGCGTCCGCCACGAGCCGATGCGGGTGGGCGGGCACCCGCGTCATCGGGAGCTTCTTTCCGAGGAGGAGCGACGCGACGAGAAGCTCGGACAGCCCTTCGGGCAGCGGCGCGACCGCCGCGAGGATGAGGGCCGGCGGGCCTCCCAGGAAAATCGTGACGGGAAGCGCCACGCCGCGCGCCTCGGCCTCGTAATAGTGGAACCCGCCGCCCTTCCCGATCTGCCAGTGGATGCCCGTCGTTCTCGGGCCGTGGATCTGGATGCGGTACATCCCGAGATTCGACTCGTGGCGCGCGGGATGCTCCGTGTAGACGAGGGGCAGCGTCAGGAAGGGCCCGCCGTCTTCCGGCCACTGCGTGAGCGCGGGAAGCCGCGTGAGGTCCGGCCTGTCCTCGACGACCTCGGTCACGGGCGCGCGGGTTGCGCTCGTCGTCCCGACGCGGAGGGCGCTTCCGAAGAACGAGCGGAACGCCCAGAGCTTCCCCAAAGTCGGCGGCAGAAGCTCCGTGGCTGCGTGGGCCGCCGTTTCGACGAACGCGCGCGGCTTGTTCCCGAACGCGAGCTCGAGACGCTTCGGCGTGCCGAAGAGGTTCGTCACGACGGGGAAGTCCGCGCCCTTCGGGCGCCTGAAGAGGAGCGCGGGCCCGCCCTCTTCGATCACGCGGCGGTGAATCTCGGGGATCTCGAGGCGCGGGTCGGTTTCCGGCTCGATGGTGGCCAGGTCGCCCTCGCGGCGAAGGGCGTCGAGGAAGGCGCGAAGATCTTTCACGGCGTGGAAGCCCTTTTCCCTTTGCCCGCGAGATCCGAAAGCCGGGTCCGCCGAAGGCGTTCGAGGAAGTCCTCTCGCGCCGGCGCGAGGAGGTCGCCCGCGGGCCCGGCGACCGGAGGAAACGCGCGCTCGAGGCCGTCGCGCCGGTCGAGGGCGAGCGCGATGTCGGCGAGCGTGATCTCCGAGGCCGGCCGGCCGAGGACGAACCCGCCCCCCCGCCCGCGACGGCTCCTGAGAAGGCCGCGGTCCACGAGGCGCCCCAGCACTTTGGAGAGAAACGGCGCGGGAACGCCGGCCGCCTCCGCGATTTCCGTGACGCCGCGTCCGATTCCGGAGGCCCCTCGCGGATCGAGGAGGGGGAGCGCGGCCAGCGCGATCTCCTGGGCGCGCGTGAAGAACACTGCGCGTCAGCCGCCGGTGAGGTGCCGGTACTGTGCGTCGGTCAGCGGGACGACCGAAAGCCGCCCGATCTTCACGAGCGGCGAGCTCGCGAAGAGTTCCTCGGACTTGATCGCGGCGAGCGTAACGGGCGAGGCCAGCGGCTTGCCCGCCGCGATCACGACGATGGGGTCGGTCGGGCTCTTCGGATCCGTGTCGGCGGAGACGACCGTCGCGAGGCCGACCGCGGCCTTCACGTCACCCGTGTGGTAAATCACGAGCCGGTCGCCCTTCTTCGTGGACAGGAGATGGCGGATCGCGGTCAGATTCTTCACGCCCGACCACACCGTTTGTTTCTCTCTCACGAGGTCGTCGAAGGAGTAGTCGGAGGGCTCGGTCTTGAGGAGGAAGTTCGCCACGGCAGGGGATTGTACTGATCCCGGCGGTCAGCCGACTTGCCTGAGGGCGTTCGTGATCTTCGTGAAGGCCGCCCGGCCGGCCGGGAAGAGGCCGCCGAAGAAACCCATCACGAGCGAGAAGACGATGCCGGTCATGAGGAGCGCCGGCGTAAGCCGGAACGCGAACACGACCTCCGAGAACGTCGCGAAGTTCGTCGTGCCCGTGACGCCTGACAGGGCGAGCTTCACGGCGAGCCATCCCAGGGCGCACCCGAGGATGCCCCCGAGGAGCGCGAGGCACAGCGACTCGAAGACGAACGACAGCATCACGGAGAGCCGCGAGAAGCCGAGCGCGCGGAGAGTCGCGATCTCGCGCGTCCGCGCGGCGACGGCCGCGTACATCGTGTTCATCGCGCCGAAACACGCGCCGATCGCCATGACGATGCCCACGAAGAACCCCAGGAACTTGATCGGCGCGGCGGTCGAGGTCTGGTCGTCGTAGTACTTGCGCTCGACCTTGCCCTCGAGTGCGAGGCGCGCGTCGCCCGCGAGACCCGCCTGGAACTGGTCGCGCGCCGGGCGGCCGGCGGTCCGCGCGAGAACGGACGAGTACCCGCCCCGCTTGAAGTCCGTGATCATGCCCTCGACGTCCGTCCAGATCTCGCTGTCCGGCGCGGTGCCCCCCGCGTCGAAGAGGCCCACGACCGTCCAGCGGTACGCGCCGAACTTGATCGTCTGGTCCATCGTGCAGTCCTTGAAGCGGCTCGAGACGCTGCGTGAGACGACGACCTCGGACTTCCCGGGCGTGAACCAGCGGCCCTCGACGAGCGTGAGGCCGGGCCGGAGCTTCATGCCCTTTTCGCCGATTCCGCGGATCGTGACGTTCGAGGAGCCGCCGTCACGCTTCTCGAGGTTCAGGACGATGACGAGCTCGGGAGACGCCAGCGGCTTGCCGTCCGCGTCTGGCGAGATCCCGGGGAGAGTCAGGATGAGGGGCATCTGGTCGCGCGAAATCCCGGACTGCAGCTCCGACTGCGAGTTCTGCCGGAGCACGAGGACGTTGTTCTCCGATCCCGACGCCGTGAAGACGCGCGTGAGGCCTTCGCCGAGCGCCATGACGCAGAGGAAGACCGCGACGACGAGGCCGATGCCGAGCACGGTGAGGCCCGTCGTGACTTTCCTCACGAAGAGATTTCGGATGTTGTACTTCAGGGGGATTCCGAGCATCGGGGCTCCTCCTAGGCGACGGATCGGAGACCGTCCGCGATCGGGCGCCGGACGGAGCGGATGGCGGGCACGAGGCCCGCGAGGATGCCGACGAGGACCGTGAGGAGGAACGCGGCGGCGAGGACGTCGGGATAGACGCGGAGGCCGGACGCGAGGCCCGCGAGCGGCGAGTAGAGGACGACGGCGCGGAGCTTCGGGAAGAGAAGGAGGTAGAGGGCGAGGCCGGCGGCGGCCCCGAAGATCGCGAGGAGCGCGCTCTCCCCGAGGAGGAGGCCGAAGATCGTCCCCCTCGGGAAGCCGATCGCGCGCAGGACGGCGAGCTCCGTGACCCTCTCGCGCGTCGCCATCGCCATCGTGTTCGCCGCGATCAGGAGGACGACGGCCGCGAGGACGGCCGTGAGGCTCCGGAAGAAGAGCTTCACGTTCCCGAGGAGGGCGACGTAGTTGTTCTGGAACTCCTTTTCGGTCTCGGCGCGCACCGGAGAGGAGGAGTTCTCGAAGAGCGCGTTGATGCGCGGGATGAGGTCGCGCGTCGCCGCGGCATCGACCGCCTTGACCCAGATCATCGTGTAGCGGCCCGCGCGGGCGGGCAGGGCCTCGTCGATGACCTTCTGGTCGAAGAAGACGGCGGCCTCGTCGTTACCTCGGTAGACGGCCCGGATCGTGAACGCGTAGACGCCCGGCCAGATGTCGCCGACGAGAGTGATCTGCTGCCCGAGCCTCCAGCCGTACTTCCTTATCAGGAGCTCGCCGACGAGGAGGCCGCTCCGGTCGTGCTGCCACGCCTCCGCGGACCCCTGGACGATCGCTTCCGGGTCGAAGACGCCGAAGAAGGCCGGGGGGTCCACGGCAAAGCGCTCGAAGACGTTGAAGGCGGAGAAATCGACGTACCGTCCGCCGAACCAGTTGAAGGGGGTCGCGGCCTTCACGCCGGGGAGCTGGCGGATCTTCTCGAGGTGGGAGGCGGGCAGGACGTTCGTGAACGAGACCCTGTGACGTACCGCGAGGCGGTACATCCCGCGGCCCTGCGAGGGGTCCGCGTCGAGCATCGCGACGAACGTCCCGAGGATGCAGATCACGAAGAACGGGAGCAGGATCGAGCCCACCGTCAGACCCGAGCGCGTCTTCTTGCGCAGGAGGTTCTTGAGAACGAGGGGCAAGAAGCGCATCAGCCGACCTCCCTCAGCCCGTCTGTGATCGAGCGCTGCGCGGAGCGGACTGCCGGGACGAGGCCCGCGAAGAGGCCGACGAGGAGCGTCACGGCGAAGCCGGCGATCAGGACGCCCGGGAAGATCTTCATCCCGCCCGCGAAGCCGGCCATCGGCGAGTAGAGGAGGCCGCGCTTGAAGAACGGGAAGACGGCGACGAAGACGCCGAGCCCGAGGAGGCCTCCGACGGCCGACAGGAGAAGGCTCTCGGCGAGGATGAGGCCGAGGATCGTCCCCTTCTGGTAGCCGATCGTCCTCATGACCGCGATCTCGGTCACGCGCTCGCGCGCCGCCATCGCCATCGTGTTCCCGGCGATCAGAAGGATCACGAACGCGATGATCACGGAGATCGACGTCAGGAGGAGTTTCACGTTCCCGAGCATCGAGACCCAGGTGTTCTGGAACTCCTTCTCCGTCTCCGTGCGCGTCGGGAAGGAGCTGTTCTCGAAGAGGTCGTCGACGAGCTTCGGGAGCCGCCCGGCGGACTCCGGCGAATCGGCCTTGATCCAGAACCAGCCGACGAACCCCTTCACGCGCGGGATCGCCTCCTCGACGTAGGCGTGGTGAAAGTAGACGCCCGACTCGTCCGGGCCCTGGAACACGGCGCGGATCGTGAGCTCGAGCGTCATGGGGTAGATGTCGCCCTTGAGCGCGATCTTCTGGCCCGGCTTCCAGCCGTACTTCTTCATCAGGAGCTGGCCGACGAGGACGCCGGCGCGGTCCTTCACCCAGTCGTCGCCCGAGCCCTCGACGATCTTCGCCTCGTCGAACACCCTCAGAAGCGCCTCGGGGTCCTGCGTCGAGAAGCGCGAGAAGTTGTTGAAGGCCGACTGGTCGACGTACTGGCCGCCGAACCACTGCATCCGCACGACCTCGGCGACGCCGGGGAGCTGGCGGATCTTCGCCGTGTGCCCGTCCACGAGCCAGTTCGTGATCGAGACCTTGTGGCGCGTGATGAGCCGCCACATCCCGCGGCCCTCGGACGGGTCCGTCTCGAGCGCGGCGAGGAGCGTCCCGAGGATGCAGATCACGAAGAGGGGGAGGAGGATCGACCCGAGCGTCAGCAGGGAGCGCGTCTTCTTGCGGAAGAGGTTCTTGAAGACGAACGGGAAGAACTTCATCAACCCACCTGTCTCAGACCGTCCACGATGGAGCGGCTCGCCGACCGGAGGGCGGGCACGAGCCCGGCGAGAACGCCGATTCCGACGGCCAGCGCGAAGGCCAGGGTGAGGACCTCCGGGTACACACGGATCGTTGCCGCGATGCTCGACATCGGGGTCAGCATGAGCTGACGCTTCAGAGAAGGCTCGGCGGCCACGAAGAGAAGGATGCCGAAAGCCCCGCCGGCGAGCGCGATGAGCACGCTCTCGCCGAGGACGAGCGCCAGGATCGTCGATTTCTGAAAGCCGAGCGTGCGAAAGACGGCGATCTCCGTGATCCTTTCACGTGCCGCCATCGCCATCGTGTTCCCCGCGATCAGGAGGATGACGGCGACGATGATGGCTCCGATGGAGGTCAGGAGGAGCTTCACGTTCCCGAGCATCGACACCATGCCGTTCCGGAACGCGTTCTCGGTCTCCGTCTTCGTCGGGTAAGGAGAGTTCTCGAAGAGGGCGTCGATCATGGGTCCGAGGCGCTCCGAGGCGGCCGCGTCCTTGGCCTTGATCCAGATCGTGAAGACCGAGCCTTTGAAGGACGGGAACCGCTCGTCGATGATCCCGCGGTCGAAGAAGAGGGTCGCCGACGTGCCGTTCTCGAGGTGATAGATGCCTCGAATCGTGAGCTCGAGCGTCATCGGGAAAACGTCTCCGACGAGAACGACCCGGTCGCCGAGCTTCCAGCCGTACTTTGCGGCGAGGTTCGTCCCGACGATGCAGCCGGTCCGGTCGTGGAGCCAGTCGCGGGTGGAGCCTTCGACGACCTCGGCGTCGTCGAAGACATTGAGGAAGGTTTCCGGGTCCACTGCGAACCGCATGAAGACGTTTCGCGCTCCGCCGTCGCGATACCGGCCGCCGAAATAGTTGAAGTCGGAGACGGCCTCGACTCCCGGGAGTTGCCGGACCTTCTCTTCGTACGCCGCTGGCAGGCCGCTCGTCAGGGAGACGCGGTGGCGCACGACCAGCCGGAATGATCCGTGGGTCGTCTTCGGGTCTGGCACCTCGAGTGCCTTCAGGAACGTCCCCATCAGGCAGATCACGAGCAGGGGGAGCACGATCGAGCCGATCGTGAGGAGTGTTCGCGTCTTCTTGCGGAACGCGTTCTTGAAGATGAGGGGGAGAAACTTCATGGGCTTCCGAGGCTTCAGGTCGAGGAGGCCGAAATCGCCGCTGCCATGCCGACGGCCTTCCCGCGCTCGGCCTTCACGTCTTCCTTGAGCACGCCCTTGTCGAGGTGGACGAGGCGGTGGGCGCGCGACGCGGCCTTCGGGTCGTGCGTGACCATGACGATCGTCTTCTTGAACTCGGAGTTGAGGCGCTCCATGAGGACGAGGATCTCCTCGCCGTTTCTGGAGTCGAGGTCGCCCGTCGGCTCGTCGGCGACGAGGAGCTTCGGGTCGGTCGCGATGGCGCGCGCGATGGCGACGCGCTGCTCCTGCCCGCCCGAAAGCTGCCGCGGGTAGTGGTCCATGCGGTCCGTGAGGCCGACGACGGAGAGCGCGAGCTCGGCCTGCTTCCTCCGGCGCGCCCGATTCAGGTTCGTGAGCAGGAGAGGGAGCTCCACGTTCTCGAACGCCGTGAGAACCGGCACCAGGTTGTAGAGCTGGAAAATGAAGCCGATGTTCGCGCTGCGCCATTTCGCGAGCGCGGCCTCGCTCATCGAGGAGACCTGCCGGTCCCCGACGAGGATCGTGCCGGACGTCGGGCGGTCGATGCCCGCGATGAGGTTCAGGAGCGTGGTCTTGCCCGAGCCCGAGGGGCCCATGAGCGCCACGAAATCGCCCTCGTCCACAGTGAGCGACAGCTTGTCGAGCACAGTGAGAACCTGGGTGTCGCGCGTGTACTGCTTCACGAGCGAGTCGATGCGGATGAGAGGCGTGCCGGGCGTGCCAGGTGTGCCAGGCGAGATGGCGCTCATGATTCTCCTTCCTAGGGATCAGTCTTTCTTCATGCGGATTTTCTGCTCGGCGCGCCAGGTATGTCCGGCGGACGCGGCATCCGCGACGATCTCCTCGCCGCCCGAAAGGCCCGACGTCACCGTCACCTGCGCGCCCGCGGCGGGCCCGAACGCGAGCGGTTTGAACGTAGCCTTCTCGTTCGCGACGAGGAGGACGCCCTTGTCGCCGCCGATCTCGACGACGGAGGCCGAGGGCACCATGACCTTCGGCTTCGCTTTCTCGTCGACCTTCGCCTGGGGATTCAGGAAGACGACGCGGCAGGACATTTCGGGGAGGACCTTCACGTCCTTGCCCGAGACCTCGATCTTGACCTTGACCGAGCCCTTCTGGCGGTCGGCTGTCGGGACGATCTGGCGGAGACGTGCCTTGTAGGGCTTGTCCGGATAAGCGTCGAGAGCGACTTCGGCGGGTTGCCCGAGAACCAGCTTGCCCACGTTCTGCTCGTTGATGTCGGCTTCCATCTCCAGCGAAGAAAGGTCCACGATCACGGCGAACGTCGCGCCCGCCGATCCCGCTCCGCCGAAGCCCTGCGGCGCGACGGTCTCGCCGAGGAACGCCTTCTTGACCGTGACGACGCCGTCGATCGGCGCGCGGATCTCGGCGTTCTTGATCTGCTCCTCGTAGTAGCGCGCCTGAGCCTCGAAAGACGTGACCTGCGCTTCGAAGGCCTTCACCTGCGCGTCCGCCGTGTCGAACGCCTGCTCTGTTCCGATCTTCTCGTCGAGCATCTGGCGGGCGCGCCCGCGGTCGCGGCGCGCGTTCGCGAGCTGGGCGAGCGTCTGGTCGCGCTGGGCCTGCGAGGAATGCTTCTGCGCCTCCAGCTCCTGCGCCTCGAGCCGCGCGACGAGCTCGCCCTTTTTCACCCGCTGGCCTTCCTCGAGGTTGATCCAGGCGATGCGGCCGACGGATTTTGGGGAGATCTCGGCCTTCGAGCGCGCGACGATGTAGCCGGAGGCCGTGAGGATCGTGGAGGCCTGGGTGGGGGTCACGATGGCCGCGCGGGTCGTCGTGACCTCGGGAGCCCGAAGCGCCATGCCCCCGCGCGATCGCGTGATGAAAAACACCGCCACGAGCGCGACGCACAGGGTCGCGAGCGTGGGGTAGAGGAAACGGCGCCCCCCGGGCCCGCTCTGACGTTCGATGCGCAGGGCCGACAGGTCGGCCGATTTGTTCAAGGGATCCATGGAGGCGACACTTTACCCAATCCTTCTACGAAGGGCGGGACGTCAGGGTTTTCCGAGAGACTCGGCGGCCACGGCCTCCCGGAAGGCCTGGAGAAACGTCTGGAGGTGGCGGCGTTCCGTGCGGACGTTGCCGATGGCGACGCGGAGCGTATAGCGGCCGGAGACGAGCGCATGCGAGATGAAGGTACGACCGTCTTCGTTGATCCGCGCGAGGATCCGCGCGTTCGCCGCGTCGGCGGCTTCCGGGGAGAGTTCCCTGGGCGTCCAGCGGAAGGCGACGACCGAGAACGGCGTCGGCGCGGCGATCGTGACGCCGGGCTCGCGCTCGAGCACGCCGCGGAGCGCTCGCGCGAGGACGAGGTGGGCGCGCAGCCGTGCCCGCACGCCCGAGGCACCGAAGGCGCGAAGCGTCATCCACATCTTGAGGGCGCGGAACCGGCGGCCGAGCTGGACGCCGTAGTCCATGTACTCGCGCACGGTCTGTCCTTCGGGGGTCTCGAGATAGTTCGGCACCACGGAGAAGGCGCGCCGCACGCGTTCCATCCGGCGGAAGAACAGCCCGGTGCACTCGAGCGGCACGAGCATCCACTTGTGCGGGTTGAAGAGGACCGAGTCCGCGCGCTCCCACCCCGCGAACAGAGAGCGCATCTCCGGCAGCGCCGCGGCCGAGCCCGCATACGCCGCGTCCACGTGAAGCCAGACGTTTTCGCGTTCGCAGATCTTGGCGAGTGCCGCGAGCGGATCGACCGACGTCACGGTGGTCGTCCCGGCGGTCGCGACGACGGCCACGGGCACGCGCCCCGCCGCCCGGTCTTTCGCGATCTCCGACTCGAGGGCGGCCGCGTCCATCCGGAATTCCGCGTCGACCTTGATCTTCCGCAGCCCTTCGAGGCCGAAGCCGAGGACCACGCATGCCTTGTCGATCGAGGAATGGGCCAGCTCCGAGCAGTAGACGATACCTTGGGGCCGGCCCGCGAGGCCCGTCCTGCGGACGTCGGGATACGCCTCCTCGCGGGCCGCCGCGAGCGCGATGAGCGACGCCGTCGAGGCCGTGTCGGCGAGCTGGCCGTCGAAGCCTTCGGGTCCCCACGGCAGGCCGACGAGGTCGAGAAGCCAGCGCACGACGCCCTGCTCGAGCTCCGTAAGGACGGGCGACGTGCGCCAGAGGATGCCGACCTGGTTGTAGCCCGCCGCGAGGAAGTCGCCCACGATCCCGGGAGCCGAGCCCGTGTTCGCGAAGTACGCGAAGTACCCGGGATGCTGCCAGTGCGTGAGGTTCGGCTCCACGAGGCGGTCGAGGTCGCGCTCGATCGCCTCCCAAGGCTCGGGCTCCTCCGGGGCGCGTCGCGGCATCTGCGCGAGGACCTCGCCCGGCTTCGTCCGCGCGAGGACGGGCCGTGACTCGAGCGTCTCGAAGTAGCGCGCGAGGCGCTCGACCGCGGCGTGCCCCATCTCGCGGAACACGTCGGGCGGAAAGTCGCCGAGCGGTTCGTCCATGGGGGCGAAGTCTACGGGATCAGCGCGAGGCCTCGACGCGGACCGTGGCGGCGCCGAAGGCCTCGCCGAACGCGTCGAAACCTCAGAACCTCAGCTCTTCGGCGCGGGCGCGCGGACGTTCTTGGGGATCTGAAGAGGCCCGGTCTGGCGCAGGTCTTCCTTGATGATGAGGTCGAGAAACATCTCGCGCACGCCGTCCTTCCCGCGGTCCTTGAAGACGCTGCGCACCTGGCGCGGTTTGAGCCCGACGCCCGTCATCGCCTTGAGGTATTGGCAGAACACGGTGGCCCGGGACCGGAAAGAGATGACGAGGATGAGGAAGAGGATTCCCGCGAATGCGAGGAGGACCAGTCCCGTGAGCCCCCGCACCTCGAAAAGGGACGACGGGTTCATACGCCTTCTCGCCTGGGCCGCCTGGCAGGACGCATCGCGGACTCCTTGCTGTTCAGCGTCCATGATAGCGCGGGGGCGCGACGTCTACTTCCCGAACGAGATCCGGTAGATCGCTCCGGCCTGATCGTCCGAGACGAGAAGAGAGCCATCGGGCCGAACGAGAACGTCCACGGGCCGCCCCCACGCCTTCTCGCCCTGCAGCCAGCCCTGTGCGAAGGCTTCCTCGGAGACAGGCTTCCCGTCCTTCAGACGCACGAGCGCCACCCGGTATCCGACCTTCTTCTTCCGGTTCCACGAGCCGTGCTCGGCGATGAAGATCTGCCCCTTGTACTCGGCCGGGAACATTCCCCCCTTGTAAAAGCGCATGCCGAGAGCCGCGACGTGCGGGTCCAGCTTCAACGCGGGCGGGACGAAGTCGCGGCAGGAGAACTCCTTGCCGAACTCCGGATCGGGCACGTCGCCGCCATGGCAATACGGGAACCCGAAGTGGAGGCCGCTGCGCGGCGCCCGGTTCAGCTCGTCGGGCGGGCTGTCGTCGCCGAGCCAGTCACGTCCGTTGTCCGTGAACCACAGCTCTCTCGTGTCCGGATGCCAGTCGAAGCCGACCGTGTTTCGCACGCCGCGCGCGACGATCTCGAAGCCGGATCCGTCGGCCTTGAGGCGGGTGATCGACGCATAGGGATCGCTGCGCCGGCAGATGTTGCACGGAGCCCCGACCGGCACATAGAGAAGCCCGTCGGGGCCGAACGCGATGAACTTCCAGCCGTGGTGAGGGTCTTTCGGGAATGCGTCCGTGACGACGGCGGCCGTGGGCGGATTCCGGAGCCGTTTCTCGATGCCATCGAAGCGCAAGAGGCGCGAGATCTCCATGACGTACAGCGCACCGTCCTTCACGGCCACGCCGTTCGGCTCGTTCAGGTTCTTCGCGAGTATGAGAACTTCGGCGGCGCGCGTCCCGTCGCCCGCGTCGACGAGGGCATAGACGGCACCCGCGTCGCGGGACCCGACGAAGAGCGTCCCGCCCGGGCCCATCGTCATCGAGCGCGCGCTGGGAACGGCGTCGCTGTAGACGGAGATCTTGAAGCCCGGCGGCAGCTTGATCGTGTCGAGGCGGATCTCCGGCCGGGCGTCGAACGCGAAGGCAGCGAAGAGGATTACGAACGGGGAAAAGCGAGCGCGGGGAAGCCGACTCGTTCTCATCGCGCGCCAGTATGCCGGTCCTTCCCCTACGCCACCCGCAGCAGCTGCCGCGTCGCCGGGGAGATCTTCTGCTCGGGCGTCCGCCGCGTGGCTCCGCCACCGTTGGAACGTCGTCTTCGTCGTCTGATCTCTTTGTTGAGGTGAGCAGATCGTACGGCAGGATCCGTCATTCGTAATGGGTCCACATCCGGATCACCTTTACGGTGCGTTCGTGCTCGAGGACTTGGCACACGAGGCGATGCTGCACGTTGATCCGGCGCGAAAAGGCGCCCGCAAGATCGCCGACAAGCTTTTCGAAGGGGGGCGGATTCCGGAGGGGGTCCATCGCGAGAAGATCGAGAAGGAGCCGCGCCTTTTGCTTGAGACCCGAGCGCGTGAGCTTGCGCGCGTCCTTGCGGGCCTGGCGGGTGAAGACGACCCGCCAGCGCTTCACCAGTTCAGCTCCTCCACGCACTCCGAAAGAGGCGTCTCGAGGCCCTTCCGGATCGATTCGCGCATGCCGGGAATCGACAGCAGGTAGAGCGTCTCCTGAATGGCGCGCCAGTCCGTCTCCGAGAGCAGCACGGCTCCTGCCCTTCGGCCCGTGATCTGAACCGGCTCACTCGTGACCGCGACCTCATCCATGAGCCGGTAGAGGTTTTCCCGCGCTTTCGTAGCCGTGATCGTCTTCATGGGCGTAGCGTACGGAAAACCGTACGCTATGTCAAGATCGCGATCTCATCGCTCGCAGCCACACGACGCGGATCTCCTTCTCGACTGCCCTGAATTCCGGGTCTCCGGTCAGGATCTCGCCTTTGACCTTCGCGGTCAGCGCCGCCGCAAAGCAGTCCGCGAGGGACATCCGGTGGACGGCCTTGAGCGCACCTGCGTCCTCTGCGAGCTGCTGGTCGATCGACACGATTTCGATTGGGAGCGAAAGGAGTCTCGTGCGGACGTCGTTCCAACGCTTCAGGCCGATCTTGCGTTCGACTTGATAGCGGACCTCGGCCCAGTTTGGCGCCGCGACGAAGAGACGCTTTCCGACCTCGGCGGCCTTCTCAAAGGCTGCCGACACGCGTTCGTCGCCCGGCTCGCCGAAAAGGAACGCGAGGATCGCGTAGCTATCGAGAACGGTGGTTCGCAAGGCTCGCTTCCTCGGCCTCCCGTTCGACCTTCCTTTCGCGCAACAGATCCTGCGTGACGGAGGTCTCGCTCTTCAGGAAGCCTCTCAGGCTCCGTATGAACTCCTTCGTGACCGGCTGAAAGACGATCTCGCCATCGCGCTCGATGAACCGAACCTCGGTGCCCGGCTTGATTCCAAGACGCCGCCGGATTCGCGCCGGGACGACGAGCTGCCCCTTCGAGGAGACCGTGGAGGTTTCGAACGACCTCTCTTTCATGGGAGTAAGTCTTACATGTCTAAGAAAGCAAGTCAATCGTAGAAACGTTGGAAAAAAGAAAAGGCCGCCGAAATCGGCGGCCTTTTGTCGAGGAACAGATGATGCCGCGTCAGGCCGCCGCGAGCTGCCTCAGGACGTAAGTCAGGATGCCGCCGTGGCGGTAGTAGTCGACTTCGTTCGGCGTGTCGAGGCGCACCGTGACCGTGAACGTCGTCTTCTTCCCGTCCTCGGAGGTCGCCGTGACCGTGGCCTTCTTGCGGGGCTTGAGGCCCTGGGCGATGCCCGTGACGTCGAACGTCTCGCGGCCGGTGAGGCCGAGGGTCTTCACGTCCTCGCCCGCCTCGAACTGGAGCGGGAGCACGCCCATGCCCGCGAGGTTCGCGCGATGGATGCGCTCGAAGCTCTTCGCGACGACGGCCTTGACGCCGAGGAGCATCGTGCCCTTCGCGGCCCAGTCGCGTGAGGAGCCCGTGCCGTACTCGGCGCCCGCGAGAACGACGAGCGGGGTCTTCTCGGCCTGGTATTTCATCGACACGTCATAGATCGACATCTGCTGCCCGCTGCCGAGATGCACCGTCACATTTCCCTCGCTCCCGGGGACG
>Ga0097691_1000713_pt1 | contig 27317 bp, 24 predicted proteins | sample NGESurdeep072012_8_FD_72858 | JGI IMG/M metagenome (GOLD analysis project Ga0097691, IMG submission 72858) | Arctic peat soil microbial communities from Barrow, Alaska - NGEE Surface sample 210-1 deep-072012 | ecosystem: Environmental > Terrestrial > Soil > Wetlands > Peat ... | reverse complement strand
TTTGAATTCTGACTCTGCACTTGTCCTGCGCCTTGGCCGGCAGTCCGTCGAACCAGACCAGAACCGGCACCGTGCCGTCAGCTTCGCGGTAAAAGACTACCTGGGTCTTGGGCAGGTTGTTTTTCTCTTAGCAAATTTCGCAAAATTGCGAAAGGGCACCAAGCGCGCTTCCGAAGAATCCCCTGTCGTGAGGCGGCGGTCGGCGTCATTGATACAGGGCTTTCACGCTATCGAGCACATGAGCGAATGGCCGGTGGCGGAATCGACGCGCACGTTGACGGTATCGCCCGCGGCGACTCGCTTGACGCCCGCGACGGTGTTGGCGGCGAAGATTGCCGTCTTGAACTGCGGCGTCTTGCCCGCCATCATGCCGCCGCCTCGGCGCGCCGGTCCTTCGACCAGCACGGGAAACTCGCGGCCGACCATCGCGCGATTGCGTGCCAGCGACATCTCTTCCTGAAGTGCGATCAGGGCGATGAGCCGGCGGCCCTTTTCTTCCTCGCCGACAGAATCGCCGAGCCGCAACGCGCGGGTATGCTCGCGCACCGAATATTTGAACATGAAGGCGGAGTCGTAGCCGACCGCGCGCATGACAGCCGTCGTTGCCTCGAAGTCCGACTCCTCCTCGCCGTGAAAGCCGACGATGATGTCCGTCGAAAGCGCGACTCCGGGAATCGCCGCGCGCACGCGCGCCACCAGATCGAGATATTCCGCAACCGTGTAGCCGCGTTCCATCGCGGCCAGAACCCTGTCTGATCCCGACTGGATCGGCAGATGCAGATGGGGCTGGACTTTCGGCTCTGTCGCCATCGCCTCGATGACCGACCCACTCATGTCGCCCGGATGCGGCGACATGAAGCGAATCCGCTCGATCCCGCCGATTGACGCGATCATCTTGAGCAGCGTGCTGAAGCCGGTATCTGCGAAGCGGTAAGCGTTGACGGTTTGTCCGAGCAGGACGACCTCTTTCACGCCGCGCCCGGCGAGTTCGCCAATCTCGCGCATCAGATCGGACGGCGGAATCGAGCGCTCGCGGCCGCGCACGTACGGCACTACGCAGAACGCGCAGAACTTGTCGCATCCGCGCATCGCAGTCACGTAGGCGCGAACGCCGCCGCCGTAATCGGGAGTGATATCGGCGTAAGTCTCGGCGCGATCGAGGCGGACGTCGATCGAAGCGTTGTAGTTGTCGCCGGCGCGGCCGAGCATCTCGGGCAGGCGGCGATAACTGTCGGGTCCCGCGACCACGTCGAGGAAGGCGGCCTTTTCCATGATCGCGACGCGGTTGTGCTGCGCCATGCATCCGAGCAGCCCGAGCTTCACCTCCGGCCGCGATTGCTTCAGCCGCGCAAGCTCGCGGAGCCTGTGCAGCACCTTCTCTTCGGCATGCTCGCGAATGGCGCAGGTGTTGAGCAGGACTACGTCGGCATCTTCGGCACGATCGGCGCTGACGTAACCGGCGCGGCGCAAGACGGCGCTGACGGTTTGCGAATCGGCGACATTCATCTGGCATCCGTAGGTTTCCAGATAAACCCGCGGACGGGCGGGATTTGCGGCGGGAGGGTTCATAAGACGAGAGGAAAGTTTAGGCCACGCCGGTGGCATAAAGGAAGAATCACCTGCGCGGTGGGCGGCAGGAGCTGCGGCCCCTGCACCCGCAGTATCAATCGAAAAGTGCGCCGAAGCGCCCTTTTCTCTCGCCTTCTCGCGCGAGAGCGAGAGACGCGGCTCGCGCGTATCTCGCGATTTACCTTGCGCCCCCGTCGCAACGGGCGCCCACCGCGCAGGTGATTCTTTTCTCATCCTGCCAACGGCTTAATGCTGCGCTGCCGTCGCCACGGCCTGCGGCCCCTGCACCCGCATTGAGAAGACGCGAAAGTCTGCGCAGCGCATCTTTTCGCGACTATGCGATGGCAGGGTGCGGGGGGTCACCCCCTGCTCGGCGTCTCGATCGTCTCCCCGCACGTGGAACCGCAATCGGGGCATACGTACAGGTACTTGTCGCCTTGGGGTAGCACCAGCAGCAGGCGCTTGCGCACTTTCACTGCCCGCTTGCATTGCGGACACGCCAGCAGCGTGGCTTCCATCCGCTCGAACGACGGCCTTCGCTGCTCTCGCATGGGTGCAAACTTAAACGGCGCGACGATTCCCGGCAAGCCTCGCCACGGCCGTTGGCAGGGCTGAGCCCTGCACCCAGTGTTAAGGCCGCGCTCCGTTGTCGCGCGCGGCCCCTGCCAACGGCTTAATACTGCGCTGCCGTCGCCACGGCCGGCTAGCCCATGGTGTGCACGGATGCGGGCTCGATCACGTACGTCACGCGCTTCTCGCCGGGCTGCCGGAACGGATACTTGTCCTGCCCCAGGTACTTCTTGGCGAGGCTGTCGATATGCGCGTCGGCGCCATTCTCGGTTTCGCTCACCACCGGTCCGCGTATTCCGATGTAACGAAATGGATTGTCCGGATCGACGATGGCTATGGCGACCTTCGCGCCGACCTTCATATTGCGCGCCTTTACCCGTCCGCGCGCCGTGTTGATGCGGATTTTTCCGTTGGTGTAGTCGAACCATACGGGGGTCACCTGCGGCGACCCGTCGGGCATCACGGTTGCGATATTGGCAAGCGGCTTCTTGGTGATGAGGAGGTCAAGAAAATTCTCGGGGATCGTTTTCGATGCCATCGGCGGCGCTCCTTGAATGACGGGTCTCGGTCCAGATTAGACGATTGCTCGGCTGAGGCAACCGTCGCGATGAGGTGGGCGGGACGCCAATCAGCCACAAGATGCCGGATAAATTTGACAGCTGCATTTGCGTGGGCTAATAGCCAAGCTTAAGCTCAAACCTTGGAATGCGGCGCGGGGGATTGCCCGATTGCGCCCAGGAGGTTTTGCGATGGCGCTGTTCAGCAAAGAGCCGGAAAAGAATCCGAAAATTCAACCAACCACGGCACCGCACGCTTCGTCGACGTCGCCTGCGCCTGCTGCATCGACTTTCTCCCCGACGTCCACGATGGCTCCGCGAGCCAGCGGGCCTGCTGCGTCCGAGGGGCGCGCGTATCTCGATCGTGGATCGAAAATCGTCGGCAAAATCTCGTTCGAGGGCCCCGCGCGAATCGACGGCGAGGTCGATGGCGAGATCAATGCGAAGGACAGCCTGATGATCGGCGAGTCTGCGGTGGTGACCGCGCAGATACGCGCCGCCTCGGTCTCGGTGGCGGGCAAGGTCAGCGGCGATATCGTCGCGACGCAGCGAATCGAAATCCGTCCTTCGGCGAAGGTGAGCGGAAACATCACGGCGCCCGTGCTTTCGGTTCAGGAGGGCGCGCAGTTCGAGGGCCATTGCTCGATGCAGCCCGAGGGTATCCGCGAAGATCGCAAAGTTACAGTATTCCCCAAGGAGGAGCGCGTGGCGCAGGCCGCCGGAGGGCTGAAGCAGGCCTGAATTGCCCCGGCTGGTTCAGATAGTCCGCGCTCCCCAAGTTCCGATGATGGAGAGAATCTCGAAAATCCCCGCAGGGGAGACGCCGTAACATGCATATCCCGCCGAATTGGGGGACGTTCTTTGCCCTGATTGTTTCGTTGCTGGTTTTCTGGTTTATATTCAGCCGATTATTTTTTCGTCCTTTCTTGAACCTGCTCTCCGAACGTGAGCGCAAATTCAAGGAGTTGAACGATAACACCGAGCGACTGATCAAGGAGGCTCGCGCAGCCCATGAGGAATGCGATGCGCGGCTCGCCGCGGTCCGGCAGGGCGCAATCGCGCGGCGCGAGACCGAGCGCCGCAAGGCGGAATCCGAAGCCGCGCAAATGATGGAAGCGGCCAAGGCTGAGGCGCGGGAGGTGCTCGAGCAGGCGCGGGTCAAAATAGAAACAGAGATCAAGGCGGCCGAGCGAGAACTCGAGCAGATGGGACACAGCCTTGCGGGCGAGCTCGCCGAACGCGTGCTGGGCCGCCCGCTCGGCGGTGGCGCGGCGACGGGCAAGAGCAACTAAGCGCGACTGATTTAACACCCGATGAAGAAGTGGATCACATCGGCGGCGATTTTCGCTGCCGCTTTTTTTCCGGATGCCGCCTTTGCCGCCGAGGATGCGGGCGCGGAGCACGGCTCATGGCTGTTGCTAGCCTTCTTCGCGATCAATTTCATCCTGTTTGTGGGGGTGCTGGTCTATTTCGGCGGTCCTCCGGCGCGGAAGTTCTTTGCCGATCGCGCCGTCACGATTCGCACCGCCCTGTCGCGCGCGGCAAGCGCATTCGCCGAAGCTGAGGAGTTGGCCAACAAGGCGGCGGCGCGGATGGCCGCGCTCGCGGCGGAACTAAAGAAGCTCGCGGACGAACTGGAACGGGAAACTGCCTTCCAGGTCGGCAAGGTCGCCGAGCTGGCGAAATCGACGGCCGAGCGAATCCACCGCGACACCGCGATGAGCAGTTCCGCGCTGTCAGAAGCGGCGCGCCGGCGCGTGCGCGCGCAGCTTGCCGAATCCGCCGTGACACTGGCGCGCGATCTGATCGGGCGCAATTTTCAACCCACCGACCAGGGCCGGCTCATCGACGGCTTTATGGACGAGCTTGCCCCGGGGGACAGGCAATGAAAGGTTCGCGAGTCGCCAAGCGCTACGCGCGCGCCCTGCTCGATCTGGCAGACAAGGGGGTCGAGGAAAAGTGGGGCGTCGAGCTCGAGCGGCTGGCCGCGATGGTCGAGTCGCCCGAGCTCCTCGAGCGCCTCGCGTCGCCGGAGCTTGCCGAGCAATCGCGGCAGGAGGCGATGGCGAAAATTGCCGAGCGCCTCGATCTCAGCATTCCGCTGCGCTCGTTTGCGGTGGTGGTCGCGCGCCACGGGCGGATTCGCGAGCTCGGCGCGATAGCAGAGGCGTATGGCGACTTGCTCGATCGGGCGATGGGCCGTGAGCGCGCGACGCTGACCTTTGCGATTCAACCGTCGGACGCCGAAGTTGCGCGAGTGGTGGGCGGACTCGAAAAGATCGCGGCGCTGAAAATTATTCCAACTGTGAAAATCGACCCCGCGCTTCTCGGCGGCGTGAGCGCGGAATTGGGCGGAAAAATCTACGACGGCAGCCTTGCAACTCGCCTCGCGGAGGCAAAGCGCCGGCTTGCAGGCTAGCCGGGAACAAACGACATCATTATGGCGGAAATCAGACCATCGGAAATCAGCGAAATCCTCAAAAACGAAATCAAGGGTTTTGAGGGCAACATCTCGGTGCGCGAAACCGGCCGCGTCCTCTCCTGCGGCGACGGTATCGCCCGAATCTACGGACTGCAGAACGCCGCGCTCGGCGAGCTGCTCGAATTTCCGCATCAGACGTTCGGGATGGTGATGAACCTCGAGGAGGACAACGTCGGCGCCGTGCTGTTCGGCGATCCCCAGGACATCCAGGAAGGCGACGAGGTCAAGCGCACCGGCAGAATCGCCGAAGTGCCCGTCGGCGAGGGCCTGCTCGGCCGCGTCGTCAACGCGCTCGGACAGCCGATCGACGACAAGGGGCCGATCAAGTCGTCCGAGACGCGGCGTATCGAAATCAAGGCGCCCGGCATCATCCGCCGCCAGCCCGTCAAGGAGCCGCTGCAGACCGGGATCAAGGCTATCGACACGATGCTGGTGATCGGACGCGGACAGCGCGAACTGATAATCGGCGATCGCCAGACCGGCAAGACCGCAATCGCGATCGATACGATCATCAACCAGCGCGGCCAGAACGTGCATTGCTTTTACGTGGCGATTGGGCAGAAGCGCTCGACCGTTGCGCAAGTTGTCCAGCGGCTCACAAGCTCCGGCGCGATGGAGTTCACCACCGTTATCGCCGCGACCGCGTCCGAGGCCGCCCCGCTGCAGTTCATCGCGCCCTATAGTGGCTGCACGATGGGCGAATACTTTCGCGACACCGGCAAGCATGCGCTGCTGGTGTACGACGATTTGAGCAAGCATGCGCAGGCCTATCGCCAGTTGTCGCTGCTGCTGCGCCGCCCGCCCGGGCGCGAGGCTTACCCCGGCGACGTCTTCTATCTGCATTCGCGATTGCTCGAGCGCGCCGCCAAGATGAGCGACGAGATGGGCGGCGGGTCGCTCACCGCACTGCCCGTGATCGAGACCCAGGAAGGCGACGTGTCGGCGTACATTCCGACCAACGTCATCTCGATCACCGACGGCCAGATAATTCTCGACAAAGATCTCTTCAACTCGAACGTGCGTCCCGCGGTCAACGTCGGGCTGTCGGTGTCGCGCGTTGGATTCTCGGCCGCGGTCAAAGCGATCAAGCAGGTTGCAGGCACGCTCAAGCTCGACCTCGCGCAGTACCGGGAGATGGCGGCGTTCGCGCAGTTCGGATCCGACCTCGACGCGTCGTCGCAGCGCCTGCTCGCCCGCGGCGCGCGGCTGACCGAGATGCTCAAGCAGAATCAGTACAGTCCGCTGCCGATGGAGAAAGAGGTGCTGATCATTTTCGCCGCCAGAGAGGGCTACTTCGACAAGCTCTCGGTCGAGCAGATTCGGCCGTTCGAGATGGGACTCTACACCAACTTCGACTCGAGCCACGCCGACTTGCTCGGCGAAATCCGCGACCAAAAACAGATTTCCGACGAGCTGACGAAAAAACTCAAGGCCGGACTCGACGCCTACGAACAATCGTTCCTGGCCGAAAACAAAACGGCCGCGCCGGAGCCGGCGTAGCCGCGATAGCGCTCGACGATGGCATCACTCAAGGCAATCCGGCGCCGGATCTCGTCGGCAAAATCGACGCAGCAGATCACGCGCGCGCTGAAACTGGTCTCGGCCGCGCGGCTAAGGCGCGCGCAGGAAGCACTCACCAACTCACTGCCGTACAGCGAAGCGCTGGCGCGAGTCGCGGATTCCCTGCTCACCTCGGAAGGAATCTCGGTCGGCCCGGTCGAGGGTGCGCAAAAGAGATCGATGCTGGTGGTGGTCGCGTCGGATCGCGGGCTGGCCGGCGGCTACAACTCGTACCTGCTCCGTGCGGCGGAAGCGACGCGACGCGAAATCCGCGGCGCCGGACTCGAGATCGAGCTGTTCGCGGTCGGCAAGAAAGCCGTCGATCATTTCAAGCGCTCCGGGGTGCCGGTTGCGCTGTCGCGAGTCGATAATTTACCGCGCCTGGCCACGATCGCTCTCGCGCACGATATCGCCGCCAGGATGCTCGCCGACTACAGCTCCGGCGCGATCGACGAGGCCGGCATCGTCTATACTCATTTCCAATCCGCCATCACGCAGAAGCCGGTTTACGAGCGCCTGCTGCCGGTCAAGCCGCCTGGCGACGCGGGTATCAAGGAGGGCGCGAGCGTTGACGCCGCGACATCGAAATCCGACGCACCCAAAATCGACTATCTCGTCGAGCCGTCGCGCGCCGAACTGGCGCCGGTCGTGCTGCGCGGATATCTCGAAGCCGCCGTTTATCACGCGCTGCTCGAGGCTGAGGCCAGCGAGCAGGGTGCGCGGATGACCGCGATGGACAGTGCGACCAACAATGCCAGCGACATGATCTCTTCGCTCACGCTCGAGATGAATCGCGCCCGCCAGGCCCAGATAACGCGCGAGCTGATGGACATAGTCGGCGGCGCAGAGGCGTTGCGCTGAAAGAGTGAAAGAGTGAAAAAGTGAAAAAGCGCAAGGCAGAAATCGAAATCACACGGGGATATCACCGTTTATGAGTCAGACCGCTCCAGGACGAATCAATCAGGTGCTCGGCAACGTCGTTGACATCGAGTTCGGCCCCGGCACGCTGCCGCCGATTTTCTCGGCGCTGCGCGTCAGCAATCCGTCGATCAGCGACGTGGCCGGCAACCTCGTGCTCGAAGTGCAGCAGCATCTCGGCGAAAACACCGTGCGATGCATCGCGATGGACTCGACCGACGGGCTGGTCCGCGGGATGGAAGCCGCCAACACCGGCGCGCCAATCTTGGTGCCGGTCGGGCCGGGCACGCTCAGCCGCATCATGAACGTGACCGGAAATCCGATCGATGAGCGCGGACCAATTCAGGGCAAGTCGCTGATGCCGATTCATCGCAACGCACCGTCGTTCGCCGACCAGGCGGTCGAGGCCGAAATCCTCGAGACCGGCATCAAGGTCATCGACCTGATTTGCCCGTTCGCACGCGGCGGGAAGATCGGTCTGTTCGGCGGAGCCGGCGTCGGCAAGACCGTCACCATCCTCGAACTCATCAACAACGTCGCCAAGCAGCACGGCGGCGTGTCGGTGTTTGCCGGCGTCGGCGAGCGCTCGCGCGAAGGCAACGACCTCTATCGCGAGCTGACGGAGTCGGGCGTCATCGCAAAAACCGCGCTGGTGTATGGCCAGATGAACGAGTCGCCCGGCGCGCGCGCCCGCGTCGCGCTGACCGGAGTCACCGTCGCCGAATATTTCCGCGACGAAGAAGGCAAGGACGTCATCTTCTTCATCGACAACATTTTCCGTTTCGTGCAGGCCAACTCCGAAGTCTCCGCGCTGCTCGGCCGCATGCCCAGCGCCGTCGGCTACCAGCCCACGCTCGGCACCGACATGGGCGAGCTCGAGGAGCGAATCACCACGACCAAGAAGGGCGCGATCACGTCGGTGCAGGCCATCTACGTTCCCGCTGACGACTACACCGACCCTGCGCCCGCCACCACGTTCACGCACCTGGATGCGGTCACCGCGCTCGATCGCAAGATTTTCGAGAAGGCGATTTTCCCCGCCGTCGATCCGCTCGGCTCGACTTCGCGAATTCTCGATCCGCAAGTGGTCGGCGACGAGCACTACGACGTCGCGCGCCGCGTGCAGGCCATTTTGCAGCGCTACAAGGACTTGCAGGACATCATCGCGATCCTCGGGATGGAAGAATTGTCGGCCGATGACAAGACTGTCGTCGCGCGCGCGCGCCGCGTCGAGCGCTTCCTGTCGCAGGCGATGTTCGTCGCGGAGCCGTTCACCAATCAGCCCGGCAAGTACGTCACGCGCAAGGACACCGTGCGCGGCTTCGCCGAAATCCTCGACGGCAAATGCGACGACCTGCCCGAGCAGGCCTTCTACCTGGTCGGCACCATCGAAGACGCGCGCGAGAAGGCCGAACGCCTCGCCCGCGGCGAAGCGCGCTAGGCAACGGGGAGTCCGCGATGGCTGCGACGTTCCCATTCACACTCGTCACGCCCACCGGCGTAGTCTTCGAAGGAGAAGCCGAAGAAGTCTCGGCGATCGGCCCGCTAGGCGAATTCGGAGTGCTACCCGATCACATAAACTTCATAACGTCGCTAGTGCCCGGCGTGCTCGAAGCGCGCATCCCCGACGGCGCGGCGATGCACTGGGTTGTGTCGGGCGGGCTGGCCGAAGTGAAGGACGGCGTGATGACCGTGCTGGCGAGCAGCGCCGAATCGCCCGAGAGCATCGACGCCAACACAGCAGCCGCACAAGTGCAGGATGCCGACGAGAAGTTTTCAAATTTAAGTTTCTACGATCCCGATTACGCACCCGCCCAGGAAGCGCTGATGCTAGCGCGCGCCCGCGTCGAAGCCGCCGCCCTGAAAGCCGCCTCGCGCTGAAGCCTCTCCCTGACAGGAGAGCTTTGCATAACCGGATGTTGGTTACGCGCTGGCGCGCGAGATCCTTCGCTGCGCTCAGGATGACACAAAAAAAGAAAGCAGCGCTCGTGTCATTCTGAGCGAAAGCCTCTGTAGCGAAGAATCCCGAAGGACGCTCCGGCGTCCGGCGTTAGTTACGCAAAGCTCTCCTGACAGGGAGAGGCCGCGCCTGCGGCGCGGGTGAGGGTCCGCTCGTAAGGATGCTCTTTTCTGGAATTTACTTCGCCCGTTATTTTACGCGATTATGTCGGGCCTGACACTCATACTCATGGTGGGTGCGTTATTGCTGACAGGCCGGTGTTACTCCTCAGATAATGGTGTTGTATTCTCTGCGCCCGAAGCGAAAGACGTTGCCGGGCCCAAACCACGAATCGGGCGGCTCATAAACGAAGCCAAAATTCATTACGTACTTTTTCCAGGCAGCTCCTCGATAGTGAATTTGCCCATACAGAAGAACCTTCGTTTCAGCTTCAGGGTTAGTGATGCGTTTCCATTCTTCGTCGCTAAACTTGTTATTCTCGTAGATCGCGTAAAAGTCCGATTCCGCATCAACGCGCACGACTTTATCTTTGTACGCGGTGGTCTCGGCGCAATCTTCAAAGCTCGGTCGAAGGGTCAAGTCTTTTCCAAGCTTCATTCGCACGATTATTTTCAAGACAACTGCTGGACTCTGGCCGACGTTGCGAAATGGACAGCGCGCACTTGTGACCAGAAACACTTTCCCTTCTTCACGCGCTTTTTCCCATTCTTTCGGAGTAAAGAATCCTGGCGTTGGCCGTTCGGCGACCAATATAGGCCTAGTCAGGAAAAGCAGCTGATAGTTGAAGATCGCAATGAAAATCGTCGCAATCGTCAGAAGTGTGTTGAAAAACACCTGCGACGAAATGACATTCCAGATCAGAGACAACGAATTATCGGAGTGGTCGGCGCGCTGTCCTGTATCGTGGGCGGTTGGTTCGCTGTTTGGGGCGTTGGCAGTTGGTGCGGAGTGCTGCGCGAGAGGAACCTCGGCCTGTGCGTATTTCTGTTTATCGTTGGTTTCGTCGTTGCGATTTTCGGTCAGGCGCTGGGGATTTTGCTGAACTTTTATTTCGGCGCTTGCGGCGCTTAGAAGTAATCCCGACGCGATCAGGATCAACACCGACAATGGTTTTGAGAGCTTCATGGAACGTCAGCGGATGGAGTCAAACCGGTTTGGCTTTTGGCATAAAACATCCCGGTACGGCAAGCGGCACTGACAGCACTGATCAACCCGGAGTTGACGGGCTTCTCCGTCACCCCGAGCGGAGCCGAGGGACCCCGGATCTTTCTCGTCGCAAAACACTTCGACTTCACTGAGGGCATGCGGAGCCGAGCTGCTCGCGTTACGTTTCATCTTCGACTCGCAGACAGACCCTCAAGACCGAGTCCATTGTTCAGGGATGAACTATTCAGCCTGACCCCAGCCGATTTGTTGTGCTACCCGTACGCTATGGTCAACCGCCAGGATGCCACGTACTCGCCGCGCTCGCCCGAAAGCGGGCGACACCTGCTTCCGGCAGAAATAAATTTGACGGAACGAAACTACGCTTGGTGGTGTACCCGTCACTGGATCGCAACAGGTGGTATAAATTGCCTCTTCCTGGACAAATTGACCATTCAGAACTGCTCACGGGACGCCTATCTGAACACCGGCACCTCGAATTCGGCGCGGTATCTTCCCGCTTTCGCGCTCAGTCGCCATACGATTCGGCTGTTTGGATTCGAATCGTCAGTCGGGCGGCAATCCGGTGCAATCGGGAATGCGACCGGAATCGATCCGGTCGAATCGCTCATCGAAGTCTGCTCAGCGCGCCACAAAATCCGGTCCCAGGTCGTGAGATTGGGCCAAGTTCCACGCGTCGTGCGATTGATGCAAGCGAGTTCGAGCGCGACCTGTTGTCCGGCTGCCAGCGGCTTGTCGACATGAATCGATCCGGCAAGCGAACCGCCGATTCGGCCCGGCACGGAAGCCATCGCGAACCGCGACTCACCGTATAGGTGGATTCGTCGCCGGATTCGCATCGCCCACGCGATCATGACGACGCCGATCAGCGGGAATAGCAAAGACGGTATCGCGAAGTAGTCCGCGCTTCGGAGTGCGCGGTGCGGCACGATGAAGAAGATCGGAAACGTCACGACGCACCACGCGATAGCGATGATCGTCAGCCGATTCGCGTCGCGCCGGGCCGAAGTGCGGACCTCGCCGCGGGCCCAGTCCTCGCGCCACATCCACGGCGCGCCGGGATTCGCCGCGCACAATCGCTCGGAAGGATCGTCGGCGCGCGCGTGGAATCGAACCCACCATATCGCTCCGAAGCCTGCTCCCCCGCACGCTATCGCGATCGACGCGGCCAGCGCCGCTTGCTCCCAATTCCCATTGCGCGCACGAGTGACCGCGACCGTCGCGGCCAGGATCGCGGCGATGCACAACGGTGTGCCGAGAAATTTGATGAAGCCGAGAACGAACCGCTCCGGATTCGCCCTTTCAATTGCCATGTCCAGAAGCCGCTACCCGCCAAGGGCGGCGAGGCGATCGAAAAAATCCGGGAAGGTCTTCGCGACGCATCCGGGATCTTTGATCTTCAGACCGTCGAGCTTCAGACCCGTCACCGCAAAACTCATCGCGATTCGATGATCGTCGTAGGTCTCGATGATCGCCGGACGCATCGCGGACGGCGCAATCTCGAGTCCGTCATCGTTCTCGACGACGGTCGCGCCCAGCCGCCTCAGTTCGGTCGCGAGCGCGCGGATGCGATCGCTTTCGTGATGCCGGATGAACGCGACGTTGCGAATTGTGGTCGGCGACGATGCAAACGGGGCGATCGCGGCCAGCGTCGGCACCATGTCCGGCATCGAATTCATCGTGACGTCGACGCCGATGAGCCGTCCGGTTCCTGCGACCTCGACGTGGTCGGGATGCCACGTGACGCGGGCGCCCATTTGCTCAAGCACGCCAAGAAAACCGATGTCGCCCTGCACCGAGTTCGATGTGAGGCCCTCGATTCGCACCTTCCCGCCGACGAGAGCCGCGGCCGCCGCAAAGTAGCTCGCGCTCGACGCGTCCGGCTCGACGACAAAACGCTGCGCGCGATACCATTGACCGCCGGGCACAACGATCGTTTCGCCCTCGACAGAGCTGTGCGCTCCCCACGCCTCCATCAGCCGGAGCGTCATGTCGATGAAAGGCCGCGCGGCATCGCCGATCACGCGGAGCTTGAGGCCGGCCTTCCAAATCGGCGCCGGCATCAGCATCGCGGAGACGAATTGCGACGACACGCGCGCGTCGATCGAAGTTTCGCCGCCTTCGAAGCGTGCGCGCGACGCATCGACTATCACCGGCGGACAGTGGTTGTTGCGCTCGCTGTAAACGCTCGCGCCCAGGCGCTGCATCGCGTCGAGCTGCGGACCGATCGGACGTTGGCGCATCCGCTGATTTCCGTCGATCCGAAAGCGTCCCTCACCGAGCGTGACCATCGCGACGATAAATCGCATCACGGTGCCGGCGCCACCGACGAAGATCTCGCCGCCATGCGCCGGGATCGTCCCGCCGCGTCCGCTGACTGTAATTCTGCGCGCCGACTCGTCAATCTCGACGGTGAACCCCATTACCCTCAGCGCGTCGCCCATGTAGCGCGTGTCGTCGCTGAGCAGAACTGAGTCGATGACCGAGCGTCCCTGCGCCAGCGCGGCCAGAACCATCGCGCGATTCGTGATGCTCTTGGAGCCGGGGATCACGACGCGGGCGTCGAGCGGGCCGGTCAGGGGAGTGATTTCGATTTCGTCCAAGGTCTTTTCTAAGTATCCATTCCAGACTAACCGCGGGGGTTGATGGGTCACAAGCACGGGCGGTCGCGGGTTCGCGGAATATTGCCTCGCACGTGACGCTACGACTACAGTATGGAACGTTACTGGCAGTAGGCTCAGGGGAGGTCGAACGCCATGAGACTCATTAAGGCGATAGCACCGGCCGTGCTGATTGCGATGCTCGCACTGTTCGCGCCGCGTGCCGACGCGCAAACGATGGGCGAGTATGCGACGACGGTGGGTGTCGCAAGCGGCGGCGGCTCGATGGGCCCCAGCACCAGCTTTGCGCCTACGTCAATCGGATCGGGCTCGGGCAGCATCGGCGGAGGCTCGAGCACTTGGGGAGCCAGCGGATTAGGCGCCAGTTTTGATGAGAGGGCCGGGGCTGCGTCGGCTTCTGGCATGGGCGCGAATTTCGAATCGCGGGCCGGCTCGTCGGCGAGCGGATCGCGCTGGCCGGGGTCCAGTCTTGGCGCCGATTCCTCGAGCAGATTCGGCGGTTCATCCAGTAGATTCCCCGAACAGAATCGATTCACCGAACATAGCGAGCTGTCATCGTCGCCGGATCGCTTTCCGGCCAGATTGTTCAACGACAATCGTCAGGGGCTGGATACCAGCTACAACGCGATCAACAATCACTGACGCCGCCGCCAATTGGCTGGGCGTGGGATCTCAAACGAGTATGGCCGCGCGCCAAACTCGTGATCGTTGACGACGCCGGCCACGAGGCCTCCAACGCGGGCATCACCCGGGAACTGATCCGCGCGACGAACCAGTTTGCTTCGCGCCAATTCGCATCGCGCAGCGAATAAATCCGGCGGGTTTGTCCAGCATCTAAAGGGTGATTGCTGGATACACCTCAAGCCCGAGCATGGAATTTGTTGACTATGGGAGCAACGGGAGCTAATTTTATAGAGTCTGTTCCCAGCGGGCGGCCGGTCAACAATCGGCGCCCATCGGGGAGAGCGAGCGCGAACGGGGACTCGCGCGCGAGGAAGAAGGCATTGTTGGAAGCGAAGTTGCCGGCAAACCGAATAGCCAAAGTAATCGCAGCGTTTGCGCTCGCGATCGCATTTGGCTTTGCGGCCGCGCCCAACGCGTCGTCGGAGACCAAACTCCCATTCCCGCGTCCGGCTTCGATCGAGCCCAACGTCGATTTCTGGGTTAATGTTTTTACCAAGTACTCGGACCACGATTTCATCATCGTCGATCGCGACAACGTGTCGCGCGTCTACCGGGTCTTTCATCTTCCCGGCGACGGTCAGCCGACCCGCACCGATATCGACTGGGCGAACAACTACCTCAAGATCAAATATGGCGACATTCTCAGTCGCCTCGCGACCGGGCGCGAGCCCGCCAACTACGAAGAGCGCGAAGTCGCCGCGATGTTCAAGGGCGAGACGCCGAGCGCCTACGCCGCGGCCGCGCAGAACTTGCGCGTGCAGGAAGGACTGCGCGAACGATTCCACGACGGGCTGTTGCGCAGCCGATACTACATCCCCACGATGGAGCGGATTTTCCGCAGCGCGGGGCTTCCACCCGAGCTGGTGACGTTGGCGCATGTCGAGTCGGGCTTCCACGGCGCTTCGCGATCGAGCGCGGGCGCGGTTGGAATCTGGCAGTTCACGCGCGATACCGGCAAGCATTACATGAAAATCACGCGCTATCACGACGATCGCCTCAACCCGGAGCGGGAGACGCTCGCCGCCGCCCAGCTCTTGCGATCAAACTACGACACGCTCGGCGATTGGCCGCTGGCGATTACGGCGTACAACTACGGCACCGGCGGAGTGGCGCGCGCGGCGGGGATTTACGGCGGCGACTATTGCAAAATGGTCCGGCACTACCAGGGACCGCATTTCGGCTTCGCGGTGAAGAACTACTACGCGGAGTTCCTTGCCGCGTTGCAGGTGCATCGCGACGAGGGCAAGTACTTCCCCGGCATCGAGGACGAGCCGGCGATTCGGCCCGCGCCAATCAAGACCGACTTCGCGCCGAAGTGCTCGAAGAAGTCGCACGCGTCACGTACTCACCGGGCGTCTTCGAAGACGCATCATTCGAAAAAGACTGTCGCGCAGAAGACCTGACCGCAGCGCGGGTCAGGCGTGTGAACTCGCGTCTGCAACCTTGGTGTGCGGGCTGATCGCGCGGTAGCTCGGGCGCTCGCGCAGCCGCTTCAGATACGCATCGACTTTCGGGAAGGCGTCGAGCTTCATCGCGTCAACGTCGAGCACCATCGCCACCGCCATCAGCGGCGCGTCGGCGAGCGAAAATTCTCCGCACGCGTAACCGCCCGCGCCGGCTTGGCCGAGCACCCGCTCGATAAACGGCAGATCGCGCGTTCGTAGCATCTCGCGCCCTTGCTCCATCCCTGCCGCATTGCGCTTGGCCGGCTCGCTCCAGTAGGGCATCCAGATGGGTGGGAGGCTGCCGATCAGCATCGCCTCGTCGACGAAATTCTCGATCTCGCGCACTCGCATCCGGAGCTTCGGATCCGACGGCATCAGGCGCGGCGGCCCGTAACCCTCCTCGAGGTACTCGTTGATTACCGTCGAGTCGAAAATCACCAGCTTGCCGTCCTCTATGTAAGGCACCTTGCCGAGAGGATGCTTCGCGAGCATCTCGGGCGGCTTCTTCCAGAGATTTCCCGGCGGAAGATTTTCGATCCGATACGGGAGGTTTTTTTCTTCGAGGACGACCTTGGTCTTGGCCGCGTGCGTCGAGCGCAACGTGCCCCACGGATAATCGCGTTCGGTGGTGTAGAGAACGATCACAGGGCGGCTCCTTCGGCGGTCATTCGGCTGCCGGGGATTTTAGCATCGACAGTCGCAACGCGGCCATCGCAAATTTTGGCAAGCGCGCGCATGGCCGCATCTGTTATCGTTTATGTGATGCCACGCAAGGACGCGCAATCCCCGCAGCTCGCAGTCCTCGCCAAAAGGCTTAAGGACCGGCTGGGCAACGATCGCCTGGCGCAGCAGGCGCTGGCCGCCGTCGAGGAGCGTGCGCCGGACGACCAGTTGGCGCTGGCGTTTCTACTCAAGCTCACCGAGGATTCCGCCGCCGCGCTGAAAGGCGTGCTGCGCGATCGCGCCGCGGGCGGCGATCTCGTCTTTTGCCTCGGCTCATCGGAGCTGATCGCGACCGAGCTGTCTTTGGCCGGACCCGGGTGGGCGAAAATTTTTCTCGACGCGCGCGCCCAGACTATCGACGGGCTGGTCGCCGCGATGCGCCAGGAGCGCGCCAGGATCGACGCGCCCGATCGCCAGGGCGCAGCCGCGGTGCTCGGGCGATTCATGCGCCGAATGATGGTCCAAGTGGCGATTGCCGATCTGCTCGACCGGCTAAGCGTCGGTGAAACGGCGCTGGCGATGTCGGAGCTGGCCGACGAATGCATTGGCACGGCGCTCGAACTTGCGACCGGCTTTCTGGGCGGACGCGTGGGCGAGATTGGGCGATTCTGCGTCCTGGCGATGGGCAAGCTTGGCGCGCGCGAACTGAACCTCAGCTCGGACGTCGATTTGATTTATCTGCACGCGTCCTCGGGTTCGCCGGATAGTTCCGAAGCGGCGGCGCGGCTGGGTGAATGGTTTACCGAAATTTTATCGGCGGGATGCTTTCGAATCGATCTGCGCCTTCGGCCCGGCGGCCGTTCCGCGCCGCTGGTGACGCCGATTGAAGGTGCGATCAACTATTACCAGAGCCTCGGACAGACGTGGGAACGGGCGGCACTGCTGCGTGCGCGGCCGGTAGCAGGCGCGCTCGAAATCGGGCATCAACTGCGCGCGGAGCTCAATCACTTTGTGTTTCGCAGCTACCTGGATTTCGACACGCTGCGCCAGTTGCGCGCGATGAAGCGGCAGATCGAGGCGGAACTGAAAACGCCCGCGATGATCGAGCGCAACATCAAGCTCGGCCGCGGCGGAATCCGCGAGCTCGAATTCATCGTGCAGGCGCTCACGCTGATTTACGGCGGACGCGATCCCCGGCTTCGAACCGAGCAGACCGTCGGCGCGCTCGAGAAGCTCGATTCGTTCGGCTATATCCCGCCGGAACGCGCGCGCGAACTTGCCGACGCGTACCTGTTCCTGCGCGACGTCGAGCACAAGCTGCAAATCGTCGCCGGCCTGCAGACCCACGTGATCCCCGCCGATGACGGCGGGATGCGCGCGCTCGCGGCGCGAATGGGTTTTGGCAAGGAGCCGGCCGCGCTCGAGAAATTCAGCGAGCAACTGAAATCTCATCGGGCCCTGGTTGCGACGCAATTTCGCGAGACGCTGGCCGGCGGCGAGGAAGAGTCAACGCGCTTGGCCTCCGACGCGGCGGAATTGGCGTGGAACTCGGCCCTCGATCCGAATTCCTCGACACGCTACCTGCGCGAGCTTGGCTTTGCGCGCGCAGACGAAAGCGCACGCCATCTCGAGCTGCTCGCGCGCGGACCCTCGCATGCCCCGACCAGCCCGCGGCGTCGCGAGTTGCTCGAGCGGCTCGGCCCGATGCTGATCGACGAGATAAGCGGGCTGCCCGATCCGGACTTGGCGCTGATGAATCTGGCCGAGTTAATCGGGGCGATCGGCGCGCGCACCTCGTTCCTGGCGTTGCTCGAACAGCATCCCGCGACCCGGCGCATCGTGCTGCGGCTGTTCGCCTCGAGCGCCTACCTCTCCACCATCTTCATCCGCCATCCCGACATGCTCGATACTCTCGTGCGCTCCGATCTCGCGGCGACGCGGCGCAGTCCGGCTGAACTGCGCGATGAGTTGGCGGGATTGATTGCGGCGAGTCCGGATTTCGAGAGCAAGCTCGACGCGCTCCGCGCATTTCGGCATCAGGAATTCTTGCGCATCGCGATCGCCGACCTGGCCGGAGATCTCGAACTGTTCGACGTCCAACGCGAGCTCACGAGTTTGGCCGAAACCGTCCTGGACGAGGCGATGTCGCTCGCGCGAATTCAGACCGAGGCTCGCTTCCCGATTCCTGCAACGATGCAGCTGTGCGCGATTGCGATGGGCCGGCTCGGCGCCAGTGAAATGTCGTACAACTCCGACCTCGACCTGATCTTTGTTTACGACGATCGCGCGGAAGTCGCCGCCGGCAGCCGGGAAATTGCGTCGCGAATCACGCAGAAGTTGATCGCAATCCTCGAATCGCGCACGCGCGAGGGCTACGCCTACAAGCTCGACCTGCGCCTGCGCCCGTCGGGTAACGCGGGCCCGCTGGTCACCTCGCTGGCCAGTTTTCGCGACTATCATCGACAAAGTTCGGCGGTCTGGGAGCGCCAGGCGCTGGTGCGAGCACGGGTGATAAGCGGCGACCGGGAATTGGGCCGCGAGGTCGAAGCGGCGCGCCAGGAATTCGTGTACGGCCGCGGACTGACGGCGGCCGAGGTCGGCGAAATAGCGGCGATGCGCCGGCGGATGGAGAAAGAGATCGGCGCCGAGGACAAGACGCGGCTCAACATCAAGCAGGGTCGCGGCGGTTTGATCGACGTCGAGTTCCTGGCGCAAATGATGGCGCTCAGTCACGGCCATCGCAGTCCGGAGCTGCGCGTGCGCGACACGATAGGATTGATCGAGGCGCTCGACGGCCTCCATCTGCTGACGCCCGCCGACGCGGCCGTTCTCGAAGACGACTACCGATTCTTGTCGCGTCTGGAAAATCGGCTCCGAATCGAGAGCGACCGGCCGGCCTGGGCGGTCCCGACCTCGGTGGTTGCTCTGCGCCCGCTGGCGCGCCGGATGGGATTCGAAGGGGCGAACGGCGCGGCGCGAATGCTCGCCGAGCTGGCGGAGCGGCGCGACCGGATCCGCGCAATCTTCGAGCGATATTTTGCGGCCGAGCAGACGATCGACTCCTGACGCGCGCGGCGCTATTCGAAATCCAGCTTCACCCCCGCCAGCACATTTATCGTCGGCGCGGGAAATCCAAACGCCTCCGAATAGTGGCGGTCCATCAGGTTCGACACGCGCGCGAAAACCTCTTCGTTGTGAACGAACCTGAGCGGGATTCCCATCGCGTACGACGCCACCGCATCGACGCGACTGTACGCGGCGTGATTCGCGACCGTGGACTGGAGCGTGATGTCGTCGCGATCGCCGACGAAGTTGTAATTCACGCTGGCCGTGATTCGATCGTGAGGCAGGAAATTCGCGCTCCGCACGTATTGCAGCAGCGCCGAGGCCGTATGCTTCGCCACGCGCAGCGGCGCCGCCGTCGAGCCGGCAGCATCGGCGTGCGTCTCGTCGAGGACAGTCACGTTGCCGCTGAGCGTCAGTCCCTTGACGAGAGTGAGGCTCGGGACGATCTCGACGCCTTGCACGTCCACGCGCGCCGCGTTGCCCGCTTCCGATCCGAAAATACACGTCGGGCAGGGCACGGTGACAATCAGGTTCCTCACGCGGCGCGAGAAGTAGGTCGCGGTGAGAGAGGCGCGCTCGCCGAAGTTGGTGGTGAATCCGCCGTCGTACTCGCTCGAAATCTCGGGCTTCAGCCTGGGATTGCCGTAGTCCGGGTAGTACAGCTCGTTGAATGCCGGCGCGCGAAAGCCTTCGCTGTAGCTGCCGCGCAAGGTGGTCGAGATTTTTGTAAGCGGAATCGCGACCGACCACGCGGGGCTGACCTGCTTGCCGAACTGGCTGTTGCCATCGACGCGAAATCCGCCGGTGACGAGAACGTGGTCGTTGAACAGACTGGTCTCCTGCTCGACGTAGCCGGCGTACTCCTGGCGGCGCGCGTTGAATTTGCTCACCCCGGCCGCGAACGGAGGCAGGGGATCGCAAAAGCTGCAGAAGCTGCCCGAGCGCAGCCAGCGATCGAGAAAATCGAAGCCCGCAAGCGTGCGGAAGCCGGGAGCCCAGGTGTAGATCGCCTCGGCGTTGCCGCCGCGGGTCTCCTCCGGAATCGAATCGGTCTCGAAATATGGCGCCCCGAAAACGATGCCTCCCGGAAATGGCGGTGCGTTCACGCGCACGTCCTGACGCAGGAAGAAGGCGCTCGCGCGCGCGAGCAGGTTGTCGCCGAAGTGATGCTCGACTTCGCCCTTGAACAGCATGAACTCGTCGCGTTCGTGCGCCGTCGGATCGAGCGGCACACCCGAAAACACCAGATAATCGGGCAGGCTCACGTTCGACGCGATATAGCGCGCAAAGCCGCGGATCACGGTGTCGTCGCCGAGATGGTAATCCAACCGAGCCGAGCCCGAGAGATTGTCCGAGTTGTCGTTGACCGGACGAAACCCTTCAGTCGAGAAGTACGACAGCGCGCCCGAGTAGCCGAGATTTCCGTCGGCGCCGCTCACGGTCGCGACCTGCCGGCTGGTCGCGCGATTGCCGCCCGCTGAAGTCAGGCTCGCTGTCGGCGGGCCCTGCCCCTCCTGCGAGAGCACATTGACGACGCCGCCGATCGCCTGCGAGCCGTATAGCGAACCGCCCGAGCCGCGCAAAATCTCGACGCGATCGAGATTGTCGGTCGTCAGGTTGGCGATGCCGAAGCTGCCGGTCGCGCCCGCGTTGACTTCGACCCCATCGACAAGGAGCAGCGTCTGCGCCGAGGTCGCGCCGCGAATCGATACGCCGGTGACCGAGCCCGGCGAGCCGCTTTGGGTGACCTGCACGCCGGGCACCTGGCGGAGCACGTCCCCGACCCGGTCGATCTTCTGCTCCTGGATTTGCGGGTTCTCGACGACCGTTATCGTCGTACCGATGTCGCCGATCGGCTGCTCGATCCTGGTTGCGGTGACGACCACCGGATTGAGCTTCTGCGCCTCCTGTTTTTTGGGCGGCGTCGCCGGCTGACGGGCTTTGTTGTTTGCCGGCGTCGAGGATTTGGCCTGATTTGCCGGCGTGGATTTGGCCTGAGGTTGCGCCGGCGATGGCGCCGCAGCAGGCTCCTGGGCCCGCGCGATCGGCGCTAGCATCAATGTCGCAACTATTATGGTTGACAGGATCCGACTAGATAACCGCATGAACTCCCTCCGAGCTCAAAGGCTGCCGGCGCGCGCGGAGGAGCGATCAGGTGAGAAAAAAACCCGACCCCTCGCGAATCGAGGGATCGGGCTTCAGGAAAATCGTGCCTGAGGCCACCCTCCCCGCGGAAGGCAGACAGTTAGTGACCCGGCCGGTCTCCTGGCTTGGGGTTCGTCCTCGGGCCCGCCTTCCCGCCTAAGCGGTGGCATGATAGGCCGTCGTCCCCCCACACAGTTGCGGGGCAGCGCCGGATTTGAACCGGCTTCCCGAGCACCGGGTGCGACGCAAAACTTACGCGCGGCACGGTTCGCAGTCAACCCGGATTCGAGCTGAGCGAAAATTTTCGTCATGCGCAATTGATTTGGTGATTCTCAACGGACCCAGGATGAGATAAGCGAGCACGATGCTTGAGAAAATCCATGACGCTCTCTGGCTCGCCGAGGGGGAGATCGTCAGTTGGTATGGCTACCCCTACCCGACGCGCTCGGTCGTCGCTCGTTTGAAAAGCGGCGGTCTTTGGGTGTGGTCGCCGATCGAGCTGGTCCCGGACTTGCGCGCCGAGTTGGATCGTTTGGGGCCCGTTCGCCATCTCGTCAGCCCGAACAAGTTCCATCACCTCTATTTGCAGGACTGGAATGCCGGCTACGATGGTCAACAGAACCGTCGATCGATGAGTTCCCAGACGGCTCTACCGATAGACTTTCGCGCGCGGCCATAGCTGCTGAATCGGGAGCTTGGGGTCGCGGCATAGATAGACCGGGCCGTGCTCGAACGGCATCGAGTATTCGGTGCCGACCATCGCCACCTGCTCGACGCTTCCAAAAGTTTGCTTGAGGTCTTCTTCCTTCGCGCCTATCACGATCCCGACCTTGATATCGCGATCGCCGGGACCCCACAGGTAGTAGCTCATGTGGCCGCTGATTGCCTTGGGCAGACCGTAGCGCGGACCGAAGAAGTCGATCGCTGCCGCCTCGCCATAGTTGCTGGTGAAGATCGCGGTCTGGGCGCGTTCGTTCGGCGGGAGCGAGTCATAGACTTTCGCGACCGTCGCGGCCATCTCAGGCCATCCGAACATATCGGCGTAGTTCTGCGCCAGGACGCCCGTCTTGCTCGTCTCGAAGCGAACGTTCGTGCCGCCGAGCATACGCTGATAGCGGATAAAAGTTTCGACGGGCAGAACAGGAATCGCCATCGGCGCGAGCATCACGCCGACAATGACGATCACGGCGGGAAGCGCGTAGCGAATCGCCGGCCGCCATCCTCGCCCATCGATCGATTCAAGTTGAACCGCACCGGCGCCCAGCAGGACCGGGAAGAACGGCGCGATGTAGTAAGCTTTGCCCTTCAGGATGACGAAGGCGACGTCGATCACGAGATATGCGATTCCGATCGCGCGAAACTTGCGCCCGCGCGCGGAGAGCAGGAAGAAGTAGAGGCCGCTTGCCCAGACGACGCACGACGGCGGCAACATCAACAGGACTTGCACGCCCATAGAGCCGAGCAATGTGATGGGAGTGTTCTTGGTGCTGCCTTTGACGTTGGACAGTTCCTCGTACATTGGGAAGTGGTGCATCGCCTGCCATACCAGCGTCGGCATGAAGAGCAAAAGCGCGACGATCCCGCCAAGCACGAACCATCGGTTGAGCATCAGCTTGCGCTCGGGCACGAGCGCGAGTCCCGCGACGATGCCGAAGCCAAGGAAGACCATCGATTCCTTGTTCTCCAGTCCGAGGCCGGCCGATGCGCCGAACATCAGCCACCATCGCGGGTCGCCGGTCTTGATGACGCGAATCAGCGCCCATACGCATCCCATCCAGAAGATCGCGTCGAAGGCGTTCATCGTGAGCAAATTGCCGCCGCCGAGGTAGGCGGGAGCAAGCATCGCGGCCAGCATCGCGAGCACTTGCGCGAAGCGCCCGCCGCCGAGTTCCCAGGCGAGGATGCCGGCGATGGCAACCGTCGCGCCGCCGGCCAACGCCGGAAAAAAGCGGATTGCGAAGAGCGAGTCGCCCATCGTCGCGCGGCTGAACCTGGCGACGAGCGCGACCATCGGCGGCAGATCGACGTATCCCCACGCCAGATGGTCGCCGCACGCCATGAAATACAACTCGTCGCGGAAGTATCCGTATCCGCCGTTAGTCAGGAAATGAATCAGGATCGTAAGCGCCGCGAAGCTCCCGACGAGGAGCCAATCAGGGCGTCGGAGCGGATTCATCGGATTGCCGGTTGCGGCTCAGGCGCGGGAGGGCGGGCGGTCGGGGGAATCTTCGGGAAAGATCGCGAGCCAGATGGAATGGTCGTCGATCTTTTTCAGCAGGGAATCGGCGGCGGCCGAGCTTCGCTCGCTCGCGTCGCTCCACGAATCGAAGTGAACCAGCGAGCGCGGCGGCAATCGATCGGCCCATTGTGCGCTGGCGAGTACGGGGCGGTCGGGAAACTCGCGGACGTAGCCGACGCATAGATAGGCGATGGGAATGACGTCATCGGGGATGCCGAAAATTTCGGCGAGCGCGTCGTTGCGCATGATGCTGACCCATCCCATCCCCAGGCCCTCGGCGCGCGCCGTGAGCCAAAGATTTTCGACCGCCAGACACGCCGAGTAAATCTCGACGTCGCGGATGGTGGTCTTGCCGAGCACGGCGGGACCGAAGCGATTGGGCTTGCAGGTGACGATAAGGTTGAGCGGAGCTTCGAGGATGCCTTCGAGCTTGAGCGAGAGATATTTATCGCGGCGCTCGCCGCTGAACTGAGCCGCATTTTTTTGGCGCTCGGATTCGAAGACTTCCTTCACGCGACGGCGCCGCTCGAGGCTGCGCACGACGATGAAGTCCCACGGCTGCGTAAAGCCGACGCTGGCGGCATGATGGGCAGCGGTCAGCACGCGCGCGAGGACATCGTCGGGAATTGGATCGGAAATGAACTTCCGAATGTCGCGGCGGCGGAAGATCGCCTCGTAGAGGCCGCGCTTGAGCACGTCGGTGAAGGCGTTGCGATCGGGTGAGTCGGCCGGCATCAAGAAGAAGATCTATCACGGGCGGACGCGTCTGCGACACGTCCGCCCGCGGGATGAATCACGATCAGGCAGCGGCGGCTTTTTTTGCCGCTTCCAGCGCGGCTTCGAAGTTGGGCTGCTCGGCGACTTCCTTGACGTATTCGACGTAGGTGACGGTGTCGTGCTTATCCACGACGAAAACGCATCGCGCGAGCAGATGCAGTTCCTTGATCAACGTGCCGTAGCTGGTGCCGAAACTCGCGCTGCGCCAGTCGCTGAGCGTGGTGATCTTGTCCACGCCGGCCGCGGCGCACCATCGCGCCTGCGCAAACGGCAGATCCATCGAGATGGTGAGAATCTGGACGTCGCCGGGCAGCTTGCTCGCTTCCACGTTGAAGCGGCGCGTCTCGGCGTCGCAGACGGGAGTGTCGAGCGAGGGGATGGTCGTGATGATTTTGACCTTGCCCTTGAACTGGTCGAGCGTCGCAGGCTGCATCCCCTTGCCGACGACGTTGAAGTTGGGTGCCTTTTGTCCGACCTTGATTTCGGGGCCGACCAGGGTCATCGGGTTTCCCCGCATCGTAACGGCGCCTTTGCGTTCTTCCGCCATAAGCGAATTCTCCTTGATGATGAATCGAAAATGGAATCGTGAACTAAGAAAGTTTAGCCGCGGCGGGCGCTTGGGTAAAGCAGGGGCAGGGGCCCGGTCCCTGCGCCTGAGTAAGGAGATACGGGCGGAGGTTATCCGAAGCGGCTATTTTCGCGAAAGTTAAAGCGCGTTGATTGCGAGCCCGATCAAGCTGCCCAGCACGAGGATGGCGTTGATTAAGGCGGTGGCGATTGCGCCCGGCGCGCGCCTGGCCGGCGCGCTCAAGTAGCCCGACGCGTAGATGATCCGCGCGATCACGAACAGCAATCCGAGTGCGACGCCGAAGTGATAGCTCACCGACATCGAGAATATCCACAATGCGGGGATGAAGACGATCAGACTCTCGAGCGTGTTCATATGCACGCGGAAGTAGCGCTCGAAGTCGGGATTGCCGGTGGTGGCGGGCGCCTCGACGCCATATTTAGATCGCGCGCGTCCAACCATCACGCCGAGTATCGAGTATTCGAGCAACGCCAGCAGCGTCACTATCTCGAGTCCGTGAATTCCGTACATATACATCACACCTCCGCGTATGGTTGTCGCAGCGCCGGCCGCTCGGATGAAAAGAAACTACTCGCGCGGGCGGCGAAGCGCGAGAGCGGAAAGGCTCGTGGGCAATGATTGCCGCGAGAGGCAGGGCTGGTCCCTTCGTGGGGCACCGGGAACGCTCCGGAGTGGAAACCGGGTTGGGACTTGTCACATGGAGCACAATTTAGTATATAAGGAATTCTGAATCATGAACCGATACAGAATAAGGCATTCTGCATCCACCCTTGATAAACGTCTTGGTCAGTTCCTGGAGGAAGGGAAGATGGACGGACAGAAAAATGCGACCCGCGACGTCGATTTGTTGAGTCGGTTGAAACCCTTGTCGTTTCTCTCACCTGACGCATTGCTCGAGCTTGCCAACGGCCTCAATTCGGCGAACTTCAGAAGGCGCGAGGTTGTCCTTCCTGAAGAGGCGCTGGCGTCAGGTGTCCATATTCTGTTAAGGGGCGTGGCGAAGATCACTTGCCTGAGCCAGGCTGGCGAGCGTGTAACCATAGCTTTACTTGCGCCCGGTCCAATTCCCCAGTTTGTTTCTCTGCCCGTCAGACGGCGGGATTTTCGCTGCGAGGCTAATAGCGAATGCAGAGTCGGCAGTCTGAGCTGGGAGCAATTCGACGTCATTACCAGGGCGGCGCCCCAATCTGCTTTAAGAAACTTTTACGAAAACAATCTGATGCCATGGTATCGGTTCTTCGCAGAGGGCCTCGACCTTCACGAGCGTCTCCTGGGTGCGCTGCTTCAATTATGTTCGAACTTCGGAGTCACAGAGTCGCGTGGTACCCTTTTGCGAGTCCCCATCAGCCAAAAGGACCTGGCCGGCCTGGTGGGTGCGTCGCGACCCAGAGTCACCGAACATTTAGCCGAGTTGGTGCGTGAGCATCTGATTATTCGTCAAGGTCGGCAAATGATTGTGTGCTTGGACAAGATCGAGGGTTCAACCAGCGTTCCAGCGCCTAACGCGAATTACTCGTACGCAAAGGCTGGCGCACAACCACATTTTTCGAAGCCAGGCCAACTCTATAGTCCACCTTCGCTCGCAGCTATGGCCTCTGGCTATCGCACGGCTACTATGGCGCAGGTGAAATGAGCCTGCTGACCATCGTGCTAATCGTCCTGATGATCTAGCTGGTGATGGGTCGCGACACGCAGTGACTATCCGGTGAGCGTTTTTCGCTTAGGGAGAAGTATCATGCACCGACCATCGTGGATGTGGATTAGGTACAGTGTCATGGCTGTGGTGCTGGGCGCTGCGCTGGCCGCATCGGCCGGGGCGGCGACTCCGGACGCGTGGATCACCACCAAAATCAAGCTGGCGCTGTTGACCACCGAGGGCGTGAGCGGGACGGCGATTAAGGTGGACACCGTCGTGGGCCAAGTCACTCTGTACGGCAAGGTGCACTCCGCCGAGGAGAAGGCGAAGGCCGAGACCATCGCTGGGAAAGTCGACGGCGTTCAAGGCGTGCGCAACCTGCTGCAGGTGGTCGCCCCACAGCATGAGAAGGCGATGCGAGTGTCTGATGAAGACCTCAAGCAGCGGATCAAACAGGCGTTACAGGCCGATCCCTCACTCAAGAGCAGCAATATCGATGTGCAGTCCGCGAACCAGGGCGTCGTGCTGCTGGGCGGCACGGCAAAGACCTTGAGTGCGCACCTGCGCGCCGTCGAGGATGCGGCCGCGGTGCCGGGTGTCCGCCGGGTCGCCAGTGAGATCCAGAGTCCCGACACCCTGGCCGATGCGGAGATCTGGCGCGCGCCCACGCCG
>Ga0097691_1000711_pt1 | contig 27341 bp, 35 predicted proteins | sample NGESurdeep072012_8_FD_72858 | JGI IMG/M metagenome (GOLD analysis project Ga0097691, IMG submission 72858) | Arctic peat soil microbial communities from Barrow, Alaska - NGEE Surface sample 210-1 deep-072012 | ecosystem: Environmental > Terrestrial > Soil > Wetlands > Peat ... | reverse complement strand
ATAGGCGCGCTCGCCCTCGAACACGGCGCTCGCATAGTGCAGGCCGTGGCTGAGCACATGCAGATTGGCGTCAGCCCAAGGCACCAGCTTGCCGTCGTACCAGATGACCCCTTCGAGCCGGTCGTAGGATTGCGCAGCCATCGTCTCCTCCTTCGCCTGATCAGTCCTGCTTGCGCATGATCTTTTCCGAAAACCGGTTGCCACTTTTCGGGATCATGCGCTCTTCCGGGGCCTTGGCGGCCGCTTCTGCTGCTGTGATGGCGCATTTTTCGCGCCTATTCCAACACTTTGCGTCGCAGGGCAACACCCGGTATTACTGGCGCCAGTCCGTCACAGCGCCGGTCCGGAGTGCGCTCGTGCGGCCGGGATGGGGCCTTTCGGCACGATCCTTTCGTCCTTAGCAGTGTTTTTGTAACATAAAACCAAAATATGTCAACATGACTGACGTAAACGTAAACGCCAAGACTGCCGCTGCGACCGCAGGGCTACCCGAGCGTCCGGCTGGGGGTTCCGCGCAGACGGCTGCGCCCGCGGAACCGATCTGGGACATCATCGAGCTTCTGTTCTTTGCCTATCGCGATTTTGTCGGCGATCCGGACGAGGTGCTCTCAAAGCTCGGCTTTGGCCGCGCCCATCACCGGGTGCTGCACTTCGTCAACCGCAATCCCGGCATGAAGGTCGCCGACCTGCTCGACATCCTCAACATCACCAAGCAGTCGCTCGGCCGCGTGCTCAAGCAAATGGTTGATCAGGGCTTTGTGCTGCAAAAGGAAGGCGCGCAGGACCGCCGCCAACGGCTGCTCTATGTGACGCCGAAGGGCGAGGCGCTGGCGCTCAAGCTCGCCGGCTTGCAGACCGCGCGCATCACCCGCGCCTTCGCCGAGCTTGGGCCTGGCGCGCACGAGGGGGCGCGGCGCTTTCTTACCGCCATGATCGACACCGATGAGCGCGAAGGCGTGCTGCGCCTGATCGCACGCGCCGACCATGCCACAAAGCCGCGTAGCTGAGGTGGCACGCTCGAGCATGATCCCGAAACGTGGCAACCGGTTTTCGGAAAAGATCATGCTCAAACAAACGAGCATGATCCCAAAAAGTGGGAACCGGTTTTTGGATAAGATCATGCTCAAACATAATATTAGTTTAGATTCTGCTTCAAATGAACGGATCGGACTCTAAGGAGCCTGGCCGATGAAGTTGCCCGCCACGCTTCCCGACGATGCGCCGCATCTGCTGGTGGTCGATGACGACCGCCGCATCCGCGACCTGCTTTCGCGCTTCCTTGCCAGCGAGGGCTACCGCGTGAGCACGGCCGAGACCGCGGCCGACGCCCGCGCCAAGCTCATCGGGTTGAGCTTCGATCTGCTCATTCTCGACGTGATGATGCCGGGTGAGTCCGGCTTCGATCTCGCCAAGGCGATCCGCGGCACGTCCAGCGTGCCGATCCTGATGCTGACCGCGCGCGACGCCGCCGAAAGCCGCATCAAGGGCCTCGAGATCGGCGCCGACGACTATCTGTCCAAGCCGTTCGAGCCGCGCGAATTGTCGCTGCGTATCGCCAATATTCTCAAGCGCGCGCAGCCGGCCGCCAACCCGCCGGCGGAATCGGTGCGCTTCGGACCGTTCGTCTATCACCTCGCGCGCGGCGAACTGCGCCGCGGCGAGGAAATCATCCGGCTCACCGACCGCGAACGCGAGATGCTGCGCATTCTGGCCGGCACGCCGGGAGAAACGGTGTCGCGTATGGCGCTCGCCGGCAATGGCGGCACGGTCAGCGAACGCGCCATCGACGTGCAGGTCAACCGCCTGCGCCGCAAGCTCGAGCGCAATCCCGCCAATCCGATGTTCGTGCAGACGGTACGCGGCATCGGCTACCGGCTGGTGGTGACCACATGACCAGCCTCGACATCGGCATCGCGACCATCCGCACCGCGCTCGGCCGCATCGTCGAAGCCTGGCGATGGTACGACCGGATCCCGGCGGTGCGCCGCATCCATGCTGCGCTTGGCCGCATCCGCGACGGCTGGCGGCGGAGCAGCCGCTGGCTCAACAGCGTGATGCCGAAGGGCCTCTATGCGCGCGCGCTGCTCATCATCATCTTGCCGATGGTGATCCTGCAGTCGGTGATCGCCTTCGTGTTCATGGAACGGCACTGGAATGTGGTCACCCAGCGGCTGTCCGCCGGTGTCGTGCAGGACATCGCGGCCCTGATCGACGTCTATCGCGGTTATCCGCAGGACACCGACCAGGCGAAGATCCGCCACATTGCGCAGGAGCGGCTCGGGCTGGTGGTGGATTTTCTGCCTTTAACTGAGATGCCGCCGCCGGGGCCGAAGCCGTTCTTTTCGCTGCTCGACCAGGCGCTGTCGGAGGAATTGCGCAAGCAGATCGCCCGCCCGTTCTGGATCGACACTGTCGGCAAGTCGGCGCTGGTCGAGGTTCGCGTGCAGCTCGACAACACGGTCATACGGGTATTCGCACGCCGCAGCGCGGCCTACGCGTCGAATTCGGAAATCTTCCTGCTCTGGATGGTCGGCACCTCGACGGTGCTACTGATCGTCGCCATCATCTTCCTACGCAACCAGATCAAGCCGATCTTAAGGCTTGCCGACGCTGCCGAAAGCTTCGGCAAGGGCCGCGATGCGCCGAATTTCCGTCCGCGCGGCGCGCGCGAGGTGCGGCGCGCGGCGCAGGCATTCATCGAGATGAAGACCCGTATCGAGCGCGCGATCGAACAGCGCACCGCCATGCTCGCGGGCGTGTCGCACGACCTGCGCACCGTGCTCACCCGCTTCAAGCTCGAACTCGCGCTGATCGGCGATAGTCCGGAAGTCGAGGCGATGAAGAAGGACGTGGACGAGATGGCGAGCATGCTGGAGGCCTATCTCGCCTTCGCGCGCGGCGATTTCGGCGAGAGCGCGGCGCCGACCGACATGGCGGCCTTCCTCGAGGAATTGCGTCTCGATGCCGAGCGCCACGGCCACACGGCGAGCGTGGTGTTCCATGGGCAACCGATCGTCACCGTGCGTTCGGCCGCGTTCAAGCGCTGCCTCGCCAACCTGGTATCGAACGCCGCGCGTTTCGCGCCCTCGATCGCGATCACCGGCCACCGCGATCATCGCTGGCTGACCGTCACCGTCGACGACGACGGGCCGGGCATTCCGCCGGATTTGCGCGAGGAAGTGTTCAAGCCGTTCCTGCGGCTCGACGATGCACGCAATCAGGACGAGGGCGGCACCGGATTGGGCTTGGCGATTGCGCGCGACATCGCGCGCTCGCATGGCGGCGACATCATGCTCGGCGACAGCCCGCTCGGCGGCTTGCGTGCCACCGTGCGCGTGCCGGTGTAGTTCGCATAAGTTGTAATCTGCAAATTATGCACCAATATCCCTCTTTCAGCCGAGGGGGTAGGTCCATGCCAAATGCCATGGTGATCGATCTTTCACACCATAATGCCAGCGTGGATTTTCAAAAAAAATCGCGCTGCCGGCGTCGTCGGGGTCATTCACAAAGCAACTCAGGGCACCGGTTTTGTCGATGACAAATACGCGGCTCGCAAACCGGCTGCGCTGGCGGCGGGCCTGTTGTGGGGTGCGTACCATTTCGGTACCGGAGACGATGTCGATGCGCAGGTGTCGCACTTTATCAACACGGTCCAGCCCGACGGCAGTTTCGTGCTGGTGCTCGACTTCGAAAAGAACACCACGCCGCCGATGAATTCGATGTCGCTCGATCAGGCGAAGGAATTTCTCACCGCGGTCGAGCAGCAAACCGGGCAAAAGCCGGTGCTCTATACCGGCTCGTTTCTGACCGATACCTGCGGCAGTGCGGCGATACCTAACCTCGCGCAATATCGGGTCTGGTGGGCGCGCTATTCGAACACGCCGCATCTGCATGCGACGTGGCCGAGCTTTTGGCTCTGGCAATATACCGACGGGCAGAATGGACAAGACGTCAAGACCGTCGACGGTGTCGGGCCTTGCGATTGCAACACCTTCACCGGCGACGAAGCGGCACTGCGTCAGAGCTGGCTGGCTTAGCGCGGCAAGACACTAAGCCGCGTCGGCTTCGGCGGCGCCTTCATCGATTGGCGCGCGGCGGCGGCGGGGGCCGCGCATGATGCAGCCCGGAATGGCGCAGAGGTCGTCAAGAAATCCGGCCCAGCGCCCGGCGCTCGCCAGACCGCGATCGAGCGCGGCCATGGTGCGATCGAGACCTTCCTCGTCGTCATCGACCCAGACGCTCACGACGCGGCCGAACATCAGCGCCGCGCCTTGCGCGCGCAGCGCGCCGCGCGGACCCGAGGCGCCGATGCCGGCGGCCTCCAGCATCCACTGCTGCGAGCGCACCGCCATAGCGTTGAGCGCCAGCGCAAGTCCCGGATTGCGCCGCGCCGAGCGCAGAACCGAGCGCACCGCCTCCTTGTAAGGAGCGAGCGCTTCCAGCCGGCGCATCAGCACGTCGAACAGCCGATCGCGCACCGGCTCTTCGGCCATGGCGGCATCGCCACCGGCAAGCACGGCGCGATCGATGTCCTTGATATGGCCGGCGAGGATCGCCAGCGTCGAGCCGAACTCGGCGCGCAATTGCGACAGCTTGAGACCGGCGCGGCCGGCGATTTCGGCCAGGCCGATCTGCTCGAAGGGATGCTCGGCGAGCAGCGCCATCAGCGCATCGATCGCCTTGTCGCGGTCGGAGCTGCCGCGCGGCGCGGCCGCCCGGGCTTGGCGCTGTTGGCGTTGACGCTTGGGCTTGCGGACCATGGCGGCCTCCCTGGGGCTGTTCGAACGCCGTTAATCTAGGTCGGCAAAGGCGACCGTTCTAGGGCAGGGAACTCTTTGATTTGAGCGTGATCTTATCAGAAAACCGGCACCCACTTTTCGGGATCACGCTCAGCCCGCCAGTTCGCGCGACCGCCGGGTGGCGGCGGCGACCGCCATGGTCAGCAACTCGTCGAAGCCGCCCGGTCCCATCAGCAGCTCCAGCGCGGCGGCGGTGGTGCCGCCGGGCGAGGTGACGTTCTGCCGCAACGTGGCGGCATCGAGGTCCGAGCGATGCAGCAGCTCGCCGGAGCCGGCGACCGTCTCTCGCGCCAGCCGCGCCGCCAGCTCTGGCGGCAGCCCGGCGGCGATGCCGGCCTTGGTCATCGCTTCCGCCAGCAGGAAGACATAGGCCGGGCCGGAGCCCGACAGGGCGGTGACCGCGTCGATGAGCGCCTCATCGCCGACCCATTCGACCTTGCCGATGGCGGCGAGCAGGTCGCCGGCGAGCTTGCGCTGGCGCGCGGAGACTTTTGCGTTGGCGACCGCGACGCTGATGCCGCGGCCGATGGCGGCGGGCGTGTTCGGCATCGCGCGCACGATCGCCGTTCCCGGCGGCAGTGACTTTTCCAGAAAGCCGATGGTGCGGCCGGCCATGATCGAGAGCACCAGCGTCGACTTGCCGACGTAAGGCTTAAGCGGCGGCACCGCGGCGGGCGCGGTCTGCGGCTTCACCGCGATCACGATGGCGGCGGCCGCGGCGGGCGTGCCCTTCGGATTGAGCTTGAGCCCGCGCCGCGTCAGCGCCTTCACCGATTTGCCCGGCTGCGGCTCGATTACGACCAGCTTCTTCGGGCTGAGCCCGCGCGCCAGCCAGCCGTCGAGCATGGCGCCGCCCATCTTGCCGGCGCCAAGCAGGACGAGCGAGCCGATGGCTCTAAGGGGTTGAGGTTTGCGAGCGGCCATGACTCTCTCCGCGGTCATCGTCCGCAAACGTACAAGTAGCGATCACGCCTCGCCAGAGGTCTCGAACATGGCGGCCTCGAGCGCCTCGCGCGCGGCCTTGCCGGCCCAGACCACGAATTGGAAGGCGGTGAAATGGCGCTCGCAGGTATCGAGCGCGGTGCCGAGCAGCGCCTCGCATTGCTTGCCGGAGGCTTCCACGCCGCCCGCTAGCACCAGCGCATGGCGGTACATGACGATGCCTTCTTTGGTCCAGAGGTCGAAATGGCCGACCCACAGCCGCTCGTTGATCAGCGAGATCAACACCTGCACCTCGGCGCGGCGGCGCTCGGGAACCTTGAGGTCGAAGGCGCAGGCCAGGTGCAGCGCCTCGATGTCGCCCATCCAGGTGTAGGAGAGCTGGTAATCGGTCCACTGTCCGGTGACCAGGATGGTGATCTCGTCGTCGCTGGCGCGTTCGAACGACCAGTCATTGCCGGCCGCCAGACGTTCCACCACGTCGAGGGGGTTGATACGTGGCTCGTCCGCGTAGCTGGTAAGGGACATGACGTCTCCGCTTTGCCGAATGGAGCGAGGGGAAACGCACGGCACCGCACGCGCAGGTCACGCAATGACCCGAACTGGGCCCGAACCGCATTTTGACGCAGGGGATACGGGTTGCCTTGACGGCGACAACGAATCACTGGGCGAACTGACTATAACGCTCTCGATTCCGCCCGCCAAAGGCATCGTCGAGCCCTAATGAGCAGTGATTTGGGGTTGTTAGGCAACTGCGCGGAATCGACTCTCCACAGCCAATGCTGCGTCAAGTTGACTCGGCAGTGGATAAGTCTCGTTTCGATTCAGTCGAATAGGCTCGACACCGACTCTTCGGTCGCCGTGCGCCCGATTGCCTCGCCGATCAGTGTCGCGATCGGCAGCACGCGGATATTGCCGGCCGCCAGCACTTCCTTGGTCGGCTGAATCGAGTCAGTGATCACCAGTTCCTTCAGCCGCGACTTGGCGATGCGTGCGACCGCGCCGCCCGACAGCACACCGTGGCTGATATAGGCGTAGACCGCCTTCGCCTTATGCTCGAGCAGGGCGTCGGCGGCATTCACCAGCGTACCGCCGGAGTCGACGATGTCATCCACCAGCACGCAGGTATAGCCGGCGACATCGCCGATCACGTTCATCACTTCCGAGTCGCCGGCGCGCTCGCGCCGCTTGTCGATGATGGCGAGCGGCGCGTTAATGCGCTTGGCCAGCCCGCGCGCACGCACCACGCCGCCGACGTCGGGCGATACCACCATCACGTTGTCGAGCTGGAAGCGCTCCTTGATGTCGCGCACCTTCACCGGCGAGGCATAGAGATTGTCGGTCGGGATGTCGAAGAAGCCCTGGATCTGCCCGGCATGCAGGTCGAGCGTCATCACCCGGTCGGCGCCGGCGCGGGTGATCAGGTTGGCGACCAGCTTGGCCGAGATCGGCGTGCGCGGACCCGGTTTGCGGTCCTGGCGGGCATAGCCGAAATAGGGAATCACTGCCGTGATGCGGCGTGCGGACGAGCGCCGCAGCGCATCGATAATAATCAGCAATTCCATCAAATGGTCGTTGGCTGGATACGACGTGGACTGGATGACGAAGACGTCGGTGCCACGCACGTTTTCCTGGATTTCGACGAACACCTCCATGTCGGCGAAGCGCCGCACCACCGCCTTGGTCAGCGGGGTCTTGAGGTATTCGGCGATCTGCCGTGCCAGGGCAGGATTGGAATTGCCGGCAACGAGCTTGATCGACCCGTTTTTGCCCGACATCCCAAAATCCTCGCGTTAACCGGCGGCTGATTCAGCCAGACTGAATCAGTCCACCCTAACATTTTGCGTGCGCATGATCTTTTCCGAAAACCGGTACCGACTTTTCGGAATCATACGCTAGCAGCAAAGGCGGCGTGGTCATAACAAGGCGGGGAGGGGCCGGCAATACGAGTCGGAATCGTTGTCCCGAAGCTTTTTCCGGCAGAATGAATGCAGCCTTATTAGTGGCTCGACGCCGCCAGCGTCAGGATTTCCCGGGCCGACACCGCCGCGTCCGGCGCGGGCCGGCGGCGCGGCAGCGGCACCGAATCGGCACTTTCGTCGGCCGCGACGGGAGCCTCCGCGGTCGTGGCCGGCACCGGATCGGCATTGGCCCGGAAAATGCGGAAAATGCCGGCGGACTCAGGCGAGGAGTCGCGCTGCCCGATAAAGCCGACCTGCGGCTCGCCGGGCGTGGCGGGCGTGCCTGGCGCGATCTCGGGCGACGTCAGGAAGGTCGCGAGCTGTTCCATGCTGCTGCGGGCGATCCGGTGCAACATCGCGTCGTCGGCGGCGGTCCAGGCGTCGCGCTGCCGGCCCTTGGCGGTCTCCTCGCCGCTGATGCGCAAGGCGCGGCGCTCGTCGCCGTCGAACACGTCCCACACCCACGCGATCGTGGTCTGGCCTTTCGCCACTTTGGCGGCGAGATAGCCGCGCACGCGGTAAACCGACGGGCTTTCGCGCGAGATGACCGCGAGCCGGTGGGTCTGCGCCTCGTCGTTTAGGTTCTGCACCAGGGTGCGGAATTGTGCGGGCGGCGGGCCGTCGATGGATTCGAACGCGACGGTGGCGCCGCGCGGTTGCGCGGCCGACAGGCTTGGTTGGCCGTCATGGTTGCAACCGGCGAGCGCCATTGCGCAAGCGGCGGCCAACACCATGCCCGGACGAGACACACGAGATGCCGCGCCCCCCAAGGCGCGACGGCCGCAACCCCATTGCATAGACACCCCTGCGGCCTTGTTCTTCTTTGCAGCCCCGCTGGCCGGGGCAGACCGTAGCGGGAAGGCCGCCGTCGAGTCCAGCCAAGAGGCGGCTGGTCGCGGACAACGCGTTAGTCCGCGAGCGCGATGGCGTTGATATGGCGGCCGTAATCCGGCTCGCTCCGATGCGTCGCGCGGCGAAAACTGTAGAACCGCTCAGGCTCGGCATAGGTGCACAGGCCGAGATCCTCGAATGCCACAATGCCGGCGCGTTGAACGCGGTCAGCGATACAACCGGTGAGATCGAACATGGCGTGACCGGCGTGCGGCGACGGCGCGAAGAAGCGCGCATCGTCCGCGTCGGCGGCGGTGAAGCGCGCGACGAGTTCCGGCCCGACCTCGTAGTTCGGCTGGCTGATGGTGGGGCCGAGCGCGGCGACGATGCGGGCGCGCTCGGCGCCGAGCGTCTCCATCGCCGCGACCGTCGCTTCGATCACGCCGGTGAACGCGCCACGCCAGCCGGCATGCGCTGCGCCGATCACGCGCGCTTGGGCATCGGCGAACAGCAGCGGCCCGCAGTCGGCGGTGGAAACACCGATGCCGAGCCGCGGCGTGCGGGTGACGATGGCGTCGGCGCGCGGGCGATTGTCATGCGTCCATGGCTGTTCGACGATCACCACGTCGGGCGAATGAATTTGATACGGGGTGAGCAGGCGATCCGGCGTCACGCCCAGCGCCGTGGCCATGCGGGCACGGTTTTCGGCGATCTTGTCGGGCGCATCGTTGGAGCCGACGCCGCCATTGAGCGTGGCATAGACGCCCTGCGACACGCCGCCCGCGCGGGTGAAGAAGGCGTGGCGGAGCCCTTCGAGTTCGGCGAGCGAAAGAGCCTGCAGCATCGTATTCCCGTCCGGGCGGTGTGACCTAGATCAATGAATCCAATTGGCCGCCGTTGCAAACAATACTCGGTGCGTAAGGTGCGCGACCATAGAGGAGTTTGAGCCATGCGATTGCCGCTATCCGCAGCCGGAGCGCTGCTCGGCGCCTGTCTGGTGGCTGCTCCGGCACAGGCCGCGCCTTTGGCCGGCGCCCTGTCGAAGGATCTGTCGACTTAGGCCGACGGTAATTCATTGCTACTGCAAGTGCAGCACCGACACGGCAGTCATCGCGGCGGCGGCGGTCACGGCGGCGGCGGTGGCGGCGCGGTCGCTGCCGGCGTAATCGGCGGTCTGATTCTCGGCGCTGTGGTCGCGAATGCGGCGCAGCGGCAGCAGGCGATCAACTACTGCGCGCAGCGCTACCGCAGTTTCGATCCCAACAGCATGACTTATGTTGGCCGCAACGGACAACGTTATCGCTGCCCGTAATTCTTTAGCGTTCGAAGCCAGGCGGCACGCCGACGGACGGGTGCGCGAAGGCCGCGACCTTGAACAGCGTACCCATGCCGGTGCGGCCGTGGCCGATGAGGCGTGCCAGCGCGGAATCGATGTCGCCGGCCGCGGCGCGCGAAATGGCCTTGGCCTTGAGCGCGGCGGCGCGGGTCTCGATGCCGAGGCGGCGCAGGAATTGCGACTGCTCGACCGGCCCGAAGCCGTTCGCGCCCATCGCCTCCACCGCCCGTGCCAGCGCCTGAAAATCCACATGGGCGGTGAGATCGATGTCGCCCGGCGCGGTCAGCGTGTCGACATAGGCGTGCTGGCCGACCGCCTGCAGGGTTTCGCCGATCGCGCTTTCGACGTGACCGTAGTCGATCACCAGCGCGGCGCCGCCGTGGTCGGCGATCCGCCGGCCCATATCCATGGCCACAGTGTCGGCGCGCCATTCGAAGATCGACTGCTCGGGCGCCTCGCGCGCGGCCGGCGGCAGCAGCATCTCGAAGTGCGGCAGCGGATCGCGCGCCACGGTGAAAGCGAGATTGCCGGCGGAATCGATCTCGATTTGGCGTTCGCACCAGTAGCTCTCGATTTTCACCGCCTGATTGACCGGCAGCGCATCGAAGAATTCATTGGCGACGATGATGGCGGGGCCTTTCGGCACGTCGACGAGCACGGGATGCCAGAACATCGGGATCGACAAGTGCTCCAGCGTGCGCTCCTGCTGCGCCTCCAAGACCGGGCTGACCTCGACCAGATGCAGCGCCACGGCGTCGCGGAAGGCCGGCGCTACCTGCGCCGCGCGCAGCGCGTCCTTCATCATGGTGCCGCGGCCGGGACCGAGCTCGATGATGCGGATGTTTTCGGGCGCGCCCATCTGCTTCCAGACCGCGGCCATCCACAAGCCGACCAGCTCGCCGAACATCTGACTGATCTCCGGCGCGGTGATGAAATCGCCGCGGGCGCCAAGCGGATCGCGCGTCATGTAGTAGCCGTGCTTGGCGTCGCCGAGGCACAGCGCCATGTATTCGCCGACTGGCATCGGACCCGCCGCCGTGATGCGCCGGCGGATCTCGACTTCCAGCGGCGAACGCTCATCCATTAACATTTTCCCTGGCGCATGATCTTTTCCGAAAACCGGTTCCCACTTTTCAGGATCATGCGCTCCGCAGCGGCGGATGCGTGCGCGCATAGACGATGAAGCCGACGCCGGCGAGGAATAGTGGCACCGACAGCAGCATGCCCATGGTCATGCCGCCCCACAGGAAGCCGAGCTGTTCGTCGGGTTCACGGAAAAATTCGCTGGTGGTGCGGGCAATGGCGTAGACGGCCGCAAAGGTGCCGATGATCAGGCCGGGCCGCTTCAAGGCGCCGGCGCGTATTAAAAGCGCCAGCACCGCGAGCAGCAGCAGGCCTTCCAGCGTCGCCTCATAGAGCTGGCTCGGATGCCGCGGCAACGGGCCGCCGCCGGGGAATACCATCGCCCACGGCACGTCGGCGGCACGTCCCCACAATTCGCCGTTGATGAAATTAGCGATGCGGCCGAGGAACAGGCCGATCGGACCGACCGCGCAGGTGATGTCGCCGAGCGAAAGGATCGGAATGCCGCGCTTGCGCGCGAACAGCACCACGGCCACCACGCAGCCGGTGAAGCCGCCATGGAACGACATGCCGCCGTTCCACAGTCGCACGATCTCCAGCGGATCCGCGGCGAAATGCTCAAAATTGTAGAACAGCACGTAGCCGGTGCGGCCGCCGAGGATGATGCCGAGCGTCACCCAGAGCACGAAATCGTCGAAGTCGACGAGGGTCATCGGCGCCTTGCCGCCCCACAGCGTCTCGGAGCGGATCAGCGCGCGGGCGTAAACCCAGCCGAGCAGGATGCCGAAGATATAGGCCAACGCGTACCAGCGGATCGCGAACAGTCCGAGATGCACCAGCACCGGATCGAAGGCGGGAAACGGAATGACGAACAAGGGCATTGCGACGTTCCGGTCGGTTTTGTGTGTGTGCGGTACGATGTCAGCGCGCGGGGATTCTATCATGTGGTAGCATGCCGGGTCTTGCAGCCCGATGACCGTATCGCCATTGTTATGACGAACCGCGCCGGAGGCGAACCATGACCCAGACCAGCAACCGCATTTTCGACGAGATGGCGCGCCTGATGAACGACGCCGCCGGGGTCGCGCAAGGGGTACGGCGCGAATTCGACACCCTGTTCCGGGCCCAGGCCGAGCGTATCCTGCGCGACCTCGACGTGGTCCAGCGCGAGGAATTCGAGGCGGTCAAGGAGATGGCCCGCCTGGCGCGCGAGGAGAACGAGGCGCTGAAGGCGCGCATCGCGGCGCTGGAGGCCAAGCTTGGCGATAAGGGCGCGGCCAAGAAGGGTGCAAGTCCGGCCGCATCGGACTGATTTTACCCGGTTCAAGGGCTTTCTTGCCCTTTCCGACCCACGCCGCTATAACCCCGCCGAAACGTGGCCCCCGGCACCCCTGGAGGCTTGCCGCGTTTGCGGGCGGCCGAAAAAGCCGCCTTTTCCATTGAGTTAGATGAGGGTTTCAAAATGGCGTCCGTCCTGGAAATGAAAGCGACGGTGCGTCCGAAAGGCGGCAAGGGGGCCGCTCGGGCTGCACGTCGGTCCGGTAGCGTGCCGGGCGTGATCTACGGTGAGAACAAGCCCCCGATGATGGTCCTCATGGACCATGCCGAGCTGCGCAAGCGCATCTATGCCGGGCGCTTCCTCACCACGCTGTATCATCTGGATGTGGACGGCACCAAGCATCGCGTGATCCCGCGCGACTTCCAGCTCGATCCGGTGAAGGATCTGCCGATGCACGTGGATTTCCTCCGCGTGTCGGAAGGCGCCACCATCCGCGTGAACGTCGCGGTGCATGTGCTCAATGCCGACCTGTCGCCCGGCGTCAAGCGCGGCGGCGCGGTCAACATCGTCACCCACACCGTCGAGGTGTCGTGCCTAGCCGAGGCGATTCCGGTATCGATCGACGTCGATATTGGCGACCTCGACATCAACCATTCGAAGCATCTCAGCGACGTGACGCTGCCGCCGAATGTGCGCGTGATCGCGCAGGGCGACATCACGCTGGTCACCGTCGTGCCGCCGTCCGGCTACGCGGAAGAGCTCAAGGCCGCCGCCGAAGCGGCTGCCGCCGCTGCTGCCGCCGCGGCCGCTGCTGCTGCCGCTGGTGCCGCACCCGGTGCCGAAGGTGCTCCCGGTGCTGCGCCTGGCGCAGCGCCCGGTGCTGCTCCCGGCGGCGCTCCTGCCGCCGCTGGTGCCGCGCCGGCGAGGTCCGAAAAGAAGTGAGGCGGCGTTCGCGCCTCCTCACCGATTTCGTCCGGAGCGATCAAGTTCTGAGGCGGCAACGCCGGTGAAGCCATGCTGCTTTTCGTCGGCCTCGGCAATCCCGGCCCGCGCCATGTCGCCAACCGGCACAATATCGGTTTCATGGCGGTGCAGGCGGTTGCCCGCCGCCATGACATCGCGCCGTGGCGCCGGCGCTTCCAGGGCGTAGCGGTGGAAGGCACGCTCGCGAGCGAGCGCGTTTTGCTGCTGCTGCCCGACACCTATATGAACGAGTCGGGCCGCGCGGTGGCGGAAGCCGCGAAATTCTACAAGCTCGAGACCGGCCAGATCGTCGTTTTTCACGACGAGGTCGATCTGCCGCCGGGCAAGGTGCGGGTGAAGCTGGGCGGCGGCGTCGCCGGCCACAACGGATTGCGGTCGATCACCGCGCATGTCGGCAACGATTACCGGCGCGTGCGCATCGGCATCGGCAAGCCGGACGTGAAGGAACTGGTGCCGATGCATGTGCTCGGCGATTTCGCCAAGAGCGAATGGCCCCGGGTGGAAGCGCTGTGCGACGTCATCGCCGACACTGCCGGGCTGCTGGTCGAGGGCAAGGATTCGACTTTTCAGAACAAGGTGCATCTCGCCATGGCGGCTAAAGGCTTTGACGACACCGAGGAGCCGTCCGGCTCCGAATGACAATGTGACCAACCAGACGACGCGGATATTTCCATGGGATTCAAATGCGGCATCGTCGGCCTGCCGAATGTCGGCAAGTCGACGCTCTTCAATGCGCTCACGCAGACGGCGGCCGCGCAGGCGGCAAATTACCCATTCTGCACCATCGAGCCGAATGTCGGCGAGATCGCGGTCCCGGATCCGCGCTTGGAAAAGCTTAGCGCATTGGCGAAGTCGGAACAGATTATCCCGACCCGCATCACCTTCGTCGACATCGCCGGCCTGGTGCGCGGCGCATCCAAAGGCGAGGGCCTCGGCAACAAATTCCTCGCCACCATCCGCGAGGTCGACGCCATCGTCCATGTGGTGCGCTGTTTCGAGGACACCGACATCACCCATGTCGAGGGTAAGATCGATCCAGTCGCCGACATTGAGACCGTCGAGACCGAGCTGATGCTCGCCGATCTCGAAAGCCTGGAAAAGCGCGTCGACAACCTGGAGAAAAAGGCCAAGGGCACCGGCGAGGACGCCAAGCAGGCCAAGGAAATGCTCGATCTGGTCACGCGCTCGCTCGTTCTGCTGCGCGAGGGCAAACCGGCGCGTATGGTCGAGCGCAAGCCCGAGGAGGAAAAGCTTTTCCACTCGCTCGGCCTGCTCACCTCGGCGCCCGTGCTCTATGCCTGTAACGTCGAAGAAGCGTCGGCCGCCACCGGCAACGAATTCTCCCGCCAGGTGGAAGAACGCGCCCAGCAGGAGGGCGCCGTCGCGGTGGTGATTTCCGCCAAGATCGAGTCGGAAATCGTGACGCTGCCGCCAGAGGAGCGCACCGATTATCTGGAAGCAGTCGGGCTCAAAGAGACCGGACTCGATCGCCTGATCCGTGCCGGCTACGCGCTGCTTCATCTGGTGACCTATTTCACCGTCGGGCCGAAGGAGACGCGGGCCTGGACCATCACGCAGGGCACCAAGGCGCCGCAGGCGGCCGGCGTCATCCACACCGATTTCGAGCACGGCTTCATCCGCGCCGAGACCATCAGCTATGGCGACTATATTGCGACCGGCGGTGAAGTCGGCGCGAAAGAGGCCGGTAAGATGCGGCTGGAAGGCAAGGAATACGTGGTCGCCGACGGCGACGTGATGCATTTCCGCTTTGCCACCTGAGCATTGCTCCTTCTGTTAGGCTTGCGGCCATGCCGAAGCTCCATTGGGAAGACTTCCAGCCCGGCGCGGTCGCTATTTACGGCCCGCGGCTGGTGACGCGCGAGGAGATCGTCGCCTTCGCCGCCGAGTTTGACCCGCAGCCGATGCATCTCGATGAGGCGGCGGCGAGCGCTACCATGCTGGGCGGTCTCGGCGCTTCCGGCTGGCATACCTGCTGCCTGCTGATGCGGATGATCGCCGACGGCTATGTCCTAGATTCGAGTTCGATGGGCTCACCCGGCATCGACGAGGTGCGCTGGCTCAAGCCGCTGCGGCCGGGCACGAATATCCGCATCCGCGCCACGGTGCTGGAAAGCCGTCCCTCCAACAGCCGGCCGGAGATGGGGTTGACGAAATTCCTGTTCGAGGTGCTCGACGAGGCGGGAAGCTGCCTGACCACAATGATCACGACTTCGATGCTCGGCCGCCGCCAGCCGGAGCCGCGGCCATGAAATATTTCGAGGAAATCCAGGTCGGCGATACTTTCGCGGTCGGCCGCCACACCTTCACCGCCGACGAGATCAAGGCGTTCGCGCAGCGCTTCGACCCGCAGCTCTTCCATATCGACGAAACGGCGGCGGAGCGCTCGCATTTCGGCGCGCTGTGCGCCTCAGGCTGGCACACCGCCGTGGTGTGGATGCGGCTGATGGTCGATCATCGCCGCGGTCTGATCGAAGCGGCGCGCGCGCGCGGCGAGCCGGCCGTCGGCATCGGCCCGGCGCTCGGCTTTCGCGAGCTTAAATGGCTCAAGCCGGTCTATGTCGGCGACACCATCGAATACCAGAGCGAGGTGGTGGAGACGCGAGTTTCCAACAGCCGGCCGGGCTCCGGCCTGATGACCATTCGCTCGACCGGCGTTAATCAGAACGGCGAGCCGGTGATCTCGCTCGTGAGCACCACCTTCGTCGAACGCCGTCCGGAGGTGACATGATCGCCTCAGCCGATGGCGCGGTGTCCGCCGCACACCGCAAAGGCGAGGAGCGGCGCGCGGTGGGAGTCGCCTGCGGCGCGCATGCGCTGCACGACGGCTATACCGACCTCGTCTATGTGATGCTGCCGATCTGGCAGAGCGAATTCGGCCTCGGCTTTGCCGCGCTCGGGCTGATGAAAACCGTGTTCTCCGGCACGCTAGCCGGCTTCCAGATTCCGGCAGGCCTTCTGGCCGAACGGTTCGGTGCGCCGATTGTGCTCGCGCTCGGCACCGCGCTCGCGGGCCTCGGCTATTGCCTCGCCGGCCTCAGCAACGGCGTCCCCTTGCTGGTGGCGGCGCTGTTCGTGGGCGGGCTCGGCGCCAGCACGCAGCATCCGCTGGCGTCCTCGCTGATCGCGCATGCCTTCTCCGGCGCGCGCTCGCGGACGGCGCTCGGCACCTACAATTTCGCCGGCGATATCGGCAAGATGACGCTGCCGGCGGCGGCCTCGCTGCTGTTCGTCGTGCTGCCTTGGCGCGAGGCGGTGGCGCTGCTGGGCGGCATCGGCGTGCTGGCGGCGATCGCCATCTTCTTAGGCGTGCCGCGTTTCCGCGACGTGCCTGCGCCGCCGCCCAAGACCGAAGCCGCCGCGCGCGCCGGCGGGGCGTTGCGGAATTACGGGTTTCCGTTGCTGTTGTCGGTCGGCGTAATCGACAGCGCCACCCGCATGGCCTTTCTCACCTTCTTGCCGTTCCTGCTCACCGCCAAGGGCGCCAGCCTGCCGACCGTCGGGCTCGCGCTCACTTTGGTGTTTGCGGGCGGCGCCGCCGGCAAGCTGGTCTGCGCGTTCATCGGCGCGCGCATCGGCACGGTGGCGACGGTCTGGCTGACCGAGGCGGTGACCGCGCTCGGCATCGTCGCGCTGCTGCCGCTTCCGCTCGAAGCCGCGCTGGTGCTGTTGCCGGTGGTCGGGATCGCCCTCAACGGCACCTCGTCGGTGCTCTATGGCTCGGTGCCCGATCTGGTGGAGCCGGCGCGGCGGCCGCGCGCCTTCGGCATCTTCTATACCGGGACCATCGGCGCGGGGGCGGTGTCGCCGGCGATCTATGGCCTGCTCGGTGACGCGGTCGGCGTGCCGTCGGCGCTTGTTGTGGTCGCCGCTGTTGTCCTGCTCACGCTGCCGATCACGCTGGCATTGCGGCCGGCGTTAGCGCGATCAATTAACGCGTCCTGACTTTGACCTGCTTCACGACGGCGCCCGGCAGTACGTCGAGATAGGGCCCGAGCAGGAACGCCTCGCCCGAGCCGTTGCCGTACATGCGGTCATGGGCGTCGATCATCGCGTGCACCGGCCGCGCGCAAACCGCAATCGAGTCGACGATCAGGTCATTGATGTCGCCCGGCCGCATGTCGGCGCTGTAGCGCGGATCGGCGACGACCTTGCGTACGACGCAGTCGGTCGCCCGGCGCACCAGCGGCAACAGCGCGGCGTCCTTCTGGCGCACCGACATCTGCAGCTAAGTGGCCGGATCGGTGGACTTGGGAATTTGGGTATCAAGCGAGACATTCAACACAAGCGACAATCCGAACAGCGATTCGAGAATCATCCCTTGAGCCCCGCGAATCAGAGTCTCCAACGCTGGTATCGCAGGCCGAGTCGCGCTGCACGCAAAACTTCAATCGCGCGCGCGCGGTGCGCCGATGCTGTGGAGTCTGAGTCACACACGGCGCCGCCATGCGGCGCACTGCGTTGGCGGAACGAAAGGAGTCCGAAACGCGCTAAGCGATTCAGAACGTGGATGTTTTCATGAACGTTGCGCGGGCAACGCGGCATGCAACGTTGTGACCACGGCCATTACCCGCGCGCCGGTGCAGACGCAGACGGTCTACCGCACCATCGTGTGCGAACGCGCTCAGCCGGCGCAGGCGACGCTCGAGTACCGCGTCGGCATGCGCGTGCCGCAGACCGCGCAGCTCTATGCGGTGCCGGAGACGGTCGCGGTCGAAGTCCCGGCGATCAAGACGTACAAATACATGCTGGTAAACAACCGCGTGGTGCTGGTCGATCCGGCCACCGGCGAAGTGGTGGCGGAGTTAACCGATTAAGGCCGTCCGCTGCCGGTGGAATACGCGGCCCGGTGCGCGTGCGCCGGACCGGCGCCGCTCAATTTTCCGGTGTACAGCGTTTACCTTTCCCGGGCCGGGCAGATATGCGCAGGGCCCAGACGCTGGATTTTCGGCGCTTCAGGGGCCATATTGGGCCCGAGGAGTTACGAGTTATGTCGATGATCAACTATCGGGCCCCGTCCGAGCTATTTCCCAGCCGCAGCCGCAAGTCGCGCCGTCCCATCGGCTATAAGCGTTTTCCGACCGCGGCGGAGGCCATCCGTTTCGCCATCGAGGAATTGCCGCCGGAATTGCTGCTCGGCGCCTATCTCGAGGTCGAAGAGAAGCGCTTCGACGGCAATGGCATTCGCCAGCTGTACGAGAGCGCCGACTACCCGCTGCCGCGCAAGGCGGTAAAAGCCGCCAAAGCCGTCGCCGCCAACTGACCAACCGCAGCCGTTGATCGAGCACCGCTGGCCGTTTTCCCGGCCGGATTGGGAACTTGATCGGCTTTCGCGCGTTTAATCGGTCAGTTAACCACGCGAAATCCGCACAATCATGGGGGCCGGTCATGGCCGACAGAAGCGCGCTCGGAGCGATCGGCCTCATGCTGAGCACGGCCACGGTTCTCGTGATGATGGTGGGCACGCTGGTGGTTAGCAATCACCTGACCGGCCGTCTGCAAATCGACGACGGCTTGCGCGTGGTGACGCTCCCGTCAGCCGCGCGCTGAGTGCGACTGCCGCCGCGGGGATAGCTGAGCAGGGCGTTCAGGCGCCGTCCCCACCGGATTCTTAACCACCGAATTCATGCAACCCTACCGCCTCTCGGCCGTTGTTCCCGCAGCCGAGGAGGCTCCCCCCATGAAGCATTTGCACCATCACCTCATGTTGGCGACCGCGCTGGCCGCAGGCATGATCGTCGCGGCTCCGCTCGCGAGCGGACAGGTTCGCGCCGAAGAAAGCGCCACGGTCACGACCAATCCGGGATTCAAGCCCGACACCGGGCAGATCAATCCCGGCGTCACCAAGCAAGCGCCGTCGCAATCCACCGAAGTCATCAAGCTTCCGACGCCGGAGGAAGTGCGCGCGGCGAAAATGATGCCTGTCTCGACGCAGCCTTCGCTCGGTAATGGACCGCAAGCCGGCGGCGCCAATTCCAATGCAGTCAACGCCGCGCCGGCGTTGCCCGCTCAACAGCCGGCAGCGGCGATCACGGGCGCCGCATCGTCGGAAATCGGCGGCACAGTCTCTCCAGTCGGCTCCGGTTCGTCTGCCGCGGCGGAGCCGCCGCCGTCCGGACCGATCGGTTCCACCGGTCAAACTGAACCGGCGAAGTTCTCCAAGCGGAACGACATTCTCGATCGCGTGCCGATCATGGCCATGCCGCTGCCGCTCAGTGATCAGCAGCGTCAGCAGATCTATCAGGCGGTGATGGCGGACAAGTCGCAACCGGCGGCCGACGCGGACGCGCTGGCGCCCGCAAGTGAATTGTCGACCAACCAGGCGCTGAACGAAATGCATGAGCTGCCGGCGAGCGTGCGTGACATCGCTGCGACCAAGGGGCTGAAATACGTGAAGGCCAAGGGCAAGGTGCTGCTGGTCACGCCGTCGACCCGCACCGTGATCGAGCAGATCACCTCGTAAAAATCATACGCATGCGCGTGCAAACCGCCATCGCCGGATAAACCCGGCGATGGCGCTTCACTGCGCGATCGGTCAGTTCACCGAACGCTGGCCGGGCTTGTCCGGCGCACTCTTCCATTGCGTGAGGCTGTCGGCGATCACCTTCATCGCCGTCATGGCCGCATGGCTCAGACTGGCGTAGCCCGCGATCTCACGGCCCACGCGTTCGCCCTCGTTGCGCAACATCTCGCGCACGCTTTGCAGCTCGAGAATGACCCGGTCGATTTCCTCCATCGAGGCGCCGGAGACGCGCCGGATCAGCGCATTCATATTTTCGGTTGCCGGATCGCCCGCCGGCTCACCTTCGCTGCGTTGCCGGCGCAGGAACGCGACGTCGCGCCGGACAAAATCACGGATCTCGCCCTCGAACGCGTTCGTCGCCGCCTGGTCGACATCGCTCAGTTTTTCCGGTGCACGCGGCGCCGGAGCGTATTTCTCCGGGCCGGATTTCTCTGGACCAAGCTTGTCCGCACCAAGCCGCTCGGGTCTGATGGCCGTCATGGTCTACTCCTACACAGGCGCAACCGTTGCGCTGACGCTCCCCAGCGTGGATCGATTGCCGCATGCGACTGCGGCGGCCGTGGGGCAGGGGCGCGGCGGCTTGATGGAACTTTCCGCCCTTCGGACGGACCAAGCCCGGTAGGGTTACCAATTCAGCTTGAAGCCGGCGGTGATGCTCTTGTTGCTGGACGGCTGGCCGACATCGGTCACCGCGGTGGTGACGTGCAGCGGGCCGTACAGCTTCTGCTCGGCGCTGAGCTTGTTGTGGGTGACCGGATCGCTGCTGGTCGAGGCGAGGCCGGCGGCGAGCGTGGTGCCGGTCGGCAGGATGTCGAATTTGGCGACCTTCTCGTTGTCCCAGACCTGCGGCATCGGCTGCGTCGCCGCGACCGTCGGCGCTGCCGTGAGCGGGCTGAAGGTTTCGGTGACCGAGTAGCTGTTCTGCAGCGCGACGGAGAATGTGCTGCCGACCGGCATCGCGTGCTTGAGCGTGGTGCCGAGCTTGCCCTGATCGTTGCTCGGATCGACGCGCGCATCGACCGTGGCGAGGTCGGAGACGCCGACCGACGCCCAGGCGGCGCCGGAGCCGCGGCCGTCGCGAGTCCCCGGCAGCGGGCTGGCCGGCTGGTAGCTGTCGGTCGGGGTGGCGGCGAGCCCGAGATCGGCGCCGATCTTGGCGTCCCAGTCGGTCGGCAGCGGCTGCTTCACGACCACGGTGCTGGAGCCGTCCGACTTGTCGGTGCGGCTGACAGCGAGGTCCTTCGGATCGGACAGGCTGGGCAGCCGCAGCGGCTTGACCGGCGCGGTGCCCGTCAGATTCGGCGGATCGAATATCAGCGCATTGCCGAGCACGGCGCTTTCGTCCGGGCTGAGCGCGTTGTCCGCCGGCGGGGTGGGTTCATCGGTGGAGTTGGCCGGCAGGCCAGGTTCATCGGTGGGGTTCGCCGGCGGCGAGGCGGCTGCATAGGGGGCCGTGCTTAAATCTTGCGCCAGCGCCGCGGTTGGCGCGGCCAACGCACTGCTAAGCGCAAGCATCGTCCACACGGCGCCGTGGGTCGCAGCTGCTCGCATGCTGAAAATCTCCCCCCGTCATCGATTGCACTTCTGCCATGGAACTTGGGCGAAGGTGTGAACGGGCCGCGGCGACGCTGGTATTTTGTTTGCGCATGATCTTTTCCGAAAGCCGGTTCCCGCTTTTCGGGATCAGCGCTAATGGTTAACTGCAACGCGCCGCAATGGCCTCGTTGATGTGCGCGACGTCGGCATCGAGCCGGCCGAGCTCGCGCTCGCGGTCGGGGCCGTTCTTGCACAGCGCGGTGACCGCGCGCGCCTTCACCACTTCGAGGAAATACAGGCGGGTGGCCTTGCAGATCGCCGGCCCCGGCGCGGCGCTGAGGCTTTGCACGCGCGCCTGCATGGCGGTGACGTTGGCAATGCTACCGGCGAGGGTTTGTTCGCAGCCCGGCCGCTCCAGCGGCGCGGGCGAGGCGGGCGCCGCCAGCAGCGCCAGCAGCAAGGCGGCCGGCACGATCAGCCCGATAAAGGCGAGAAAGGCGAGGACAAAGCGTTTCAGCATGGCACGACCTTCCAGCGACCGCTCATTGGTCGGCGGGACCGGGCGAAAGGTTCATCGGCGGGGCGCTACCCGCCTACCGGATGAAATCGGAGGTTTGGCTGTATATGTGTCTCGACGGTGGGGACCCGCGCAATGGAGAATGACCATGCCCGCGTTACTGCCGATCATTTTGACCGCTTCGAACATCGTCCTGGCGGCGGACCGGATGCCGAACTTCAACATCGAGCCGACCTGCCGCTCGGCCGCAGCGGCTGCCACCGCGCCCGATCGGGGCATGGACGCCTGCCGACGCGACGAGCACGAGGCGCGCATCGGGCTCGAACAGACATGGGACGACTACTCGCTCAAGGAGCGAGCGGACTGCATGCGGCTGAGCTTGCTCGACGGCCAGCCGAGCTATGTGGAAGTGCTCACGTTCCTGGAGATCGCTAAGGCAGCCAAGGCAACCCAGAAATAGCCGGTCGCCGGCAGCGGCCGCACCGGACGCTCGTGCATGATCCCGACTGCGCCGGTCCCGGCGCCCGCGATGGGCACCGGTTCTCGCAAAAGATTGTGCGCAACAAGCTCAGGACTTCTTGCCGCCCGGGTTGCTGTAGGGGCTGGCCGTGCCCGAGGTCTGCGACAGCTTATAGGCCGACATATGCTTGGGCTTGTCCTTGTCGGCCTTCGGCTTTTTCTTTTCCTTCGGCACGCGCATCTGACCCTTAGCCATGACTGCCTCCTGCGGTTGCGAATCCCGGATGCTGATACGGCGCGCGGCCGCCCGCAAGGGGGAGGGCGCCTTAGTCCCCCTATTTGCAGGGGTTACCGCCGCGGCCGGCGGCTCTCTTGTATGCGCATGATCTTGTCCGACCTCACTTCGCCCGCCGAAGCGGGCTTCGCGAAGGCGGGAAACCGGTACCTACTTTTCGGGATCATGCGCTAGGCCTTCGGCGCCGCCTGCGCGGCTTTCATTTTGTCGTCGATGCATTTGGTGACGACGTCGGCGCGCTTGTCGAGATTGGCAGCGGCGCTGCCCTTTTCGGTGTTCATCCAGCAATCGCTGGCGGCGCGCGAACGGGTCATCGGCGGCTCCGGTGGCTTGGAGGCCTGCGCCGAGAGCGCAGCCGGGCCGGGGCCGGTGGTTTCGCAGCCGGAAAGCAGCCCGGCGGCGATGACCAGCAGCACCAGCCGGCGCGCCCGGGCGAAATTGTTGCGGGTTTCAAGAGTCGAAGGTCGCATCGTCGAACTTCCAAAATGGTGTCAGCCGCCCGCGCTGGGCTTGAACTCGGGCACATGTTCGCCGCCGAACGCGAAATGCAGGCCGCGCCCCTCTCGGATCACGACATGGATGCGCTCGACCGGCACCTTGCCGACCTCTTGAATCAGATTCGTGATGCCCTTGGCGAGCGCTCTTTTCTGATCGTCGGTCCAGCCTTCGCGGATGTCGATTTGTACCAGCGGCATAGCATGGCCTCCTGAGCTGACGGGCAGCGATTCGGGCGGATGCGCGATATTTGCTGAAATGGTGCTGTCCGGGCAACTGCCGGGCGTACCCGTTTAGATCGGTTGTCATCGCCCGCCAACGGGTCCGGCCAAAGGCCGGCCCGATGACAAGCTCCGGCGGGCGATCCAGTAATCACCGCACTCGCTGTGTTTACTGGGTCCCCGCCTGCGCGGGGGCGACAGCAGAGTGTGTGCCGCGCCTGTTCGCCGATCCATCTGTCAAACAGCCAAGCGCCGCCGCCCGTATTCTTGGCGGCGCCGGGTACGCCGTAACCCTTGCCCGCTTGCGCGGGGCCTTTTCTGTCCCCCGACCACATCGAGGGGATGGAGCACCGAGTGGCGCACCAGTCTTCCGTCTTGCCGCATCCTCTTTTGAAAGATGCGGGCGCCTCTCGGCGCTCCACGGCGGCGTTTATTTCGGCCCGGGGCCGCGCTTTCTGCCGAAGCCTTGCGGCTGCGGCCGTCAGCGAGCTCCTCGCACCCGGGTCATCGTGCCCCGGGGGGCGGGGTCCCGGCGCCGCCCGGGGCGCGGGAGGTACGTTTCCCCCCGCCCGCAGGCGCCGCATCCCACCCCGCCGTCATAACGTCTCATGAGGACGCCCTCGAATGGATGGGATAATGTGGAATATAATCCTATATAGAGCGGAAGTCAACCGTTGGGAATCAAATTTCTGGTAAACGTTATCGGCACCTAAGGGTTGGCATTCGTCATGATAAAACGAAATGTATTGCTTGGAAACATGAGTTGCCTTGCCGATGCAGGCGACCCGAACGAAAGGTACCAGCAATTTCTGCGAGTAGGAAAACCACAATTCAAATGCTTGATAGAAAGTACGCTGCTTTTCGATCAAATAGTAATTCCCACTAATGACTTCATGCCGCTCTCGTTAATGGCGGGAGTCTTAGGCGAACGCGCTCTTCTGAGATTGCTCGATGAGGACACCGTCAGGTTCGCGCGCTTTAGGGGATCACTTGGCTATCTAGGAAACGGAGGCGGCATAACTGTGTTCCAGGTCGGTTCCGCTGTGCAAAACGTCCCGAAATATTTTAGTGCACCGCTTGACGAAGCGACCAGAGCCGCAATCGAAGCAGTCAACGCAAATCTCGACAAGAAGAAATTGGCCGAACTTACCACAAGGGCGACCGCGGAGTTTTCGATTGAAGTCGAAGAGCTTCGCACGATGACTTACGGGCAAATAAAAAAGTCCCCGGAAGTCATAAAGGCAAAAGGGCTCGTCGATGTGCGTCGTCTCAAGGGAATCCAGCCTAATCAAGTTCGCTTGCTCAGCGGCGTTCTACAAGAAGGTCAGAACGATGACATTTTCAGGTCTTGAGAGTGGCGCAAGCCTGCGTAGAGGTTAAGGCGGCTGCAAACACTGACTGTGACGACATCTACACCTCTGACCAAGTCTCGGAATTATTTCGGGGTGCTTTAACGCGCGCCACCGGAAGTGCTCATCCCGGAAATGCTTATGTTAAATTGCGAGAGTTGGCCGATTTGCCCGATGTGGGCGAACTCGTACTCCAGGACACGGGTCTGCTTGAAAGCGTATTAAAATTGCGAAATTCGACAGCGGGAGCGCAATTTCGTGGATGGTTTCAGGAAAATGTCCGAACGGATCCAACCAATGTCGCGCGTGAATACGCCAAACTGTTGCAGGAGGTGCCCGGTATTCAATCGGCTACAGGTCGAACAATCAGATTTTTGGCTCAAGTCGGAGTTGGGGCAGCTAGTGCCATAGCGCTCGATGCCGCAGTCGGGTTCGCTGCAAGTATGGCCGCTGGAGCTATCGACTCGTTCTTAGTCGATCGTATGTTTGGCGGTTCGTCGCCTAAGGTCTTTTTGGAGAGACTTCAAAAATTGGCAGCCGCGCAAACAAAGAAATAGCTTTCCAGAAATGCGCCCAAACTTTCTTATCTGCGCCTCTTCTTAAACCTACCCCGCATCCCTGGCTTTCCGAGCTTGCTGCGCGGGCCCGCCTTCGCGTTGCGCGCTTCGTCGGGCAAGCTGTTGGGCCGTGCGGGGATCGCCTTCACGCCCGCATTCGCGCCCTTGTCTGCCGAAGCACGAAGTGCGGAGGTGGAGGGCGCTTCGGCGGGCGAGCCGCGGCCGATGGCGTCGAGCGCAGCCGTACGCCCGCCCTAATCCGGCGTTTTCGAAATGAGAATCTCGCGGCCGAGCACCTGCTGGACGGCATCGAAGGAATCCATGAACTGGCGCAATTCGACAATGCGGCCGTGGTCAAATCGAATGAAGTCGGCGATGAAAAGCTGAATGGTGCGGCCGGTCGCGCGTTGGCGTAGCCGCGCCAAAATGATCACGGCGGCATCGTCCTGTTCGGTCACCATGAAGACGGGCTGATAGGAGAGATATTCGAATGCCGCGTGCGCCGTGTTCATGGTTGCCGCGACCGCTGCCTTGCCTTGCTTGCGCCCGAGATAAGGAAAGATGTCGACCGGCGCATGGCTGGTCATTACGACATTGTCGTCGTATTCGCGCAGAACCTCGTCGATCCGCCCCTCGGCATAGGCGGCGTAGAGGTCATAAAGACGTTTGCGCAGCAGCTCGCTCAATCGCACCCCCACCCGACCGTGCTTTGACAATTATGCCGGCCAAGCGGCGCCGGGAGTCAAGCCGGCGGCTGCTACCGGGCTACCTCTTCTTAAACCCGCCCCGCATTCCCGGCCTGCCGAGCTTGCTGCGCGGGCCCGCCTTCGCGCTGCGCGCTTCGTCGGGCAAGCTGTTGGGGCGTGACGGGATAGCCTCCAGGCCGGGGCCCATCTCGTCGAGCCGCGGCTTGTGCGGGCGATCGCTGCGCGTGGCGCGGCGCAGCTTGGAGTCCTGCGCCACCATCACATTGCGCACGGTCGGGTTATCCACCACCGCCATCTCCATCGTGCGCAGCCGCTTGATCTCGTCGCGCAGGCGCGCGGCTTCCTCGAAGTCGAGATCGCCGGCGGCCGCGCGCATGCGCGTCTCCAGATCGCCGATCACCGCCTCGAAATTGTGCCCGATGGTGGCCGCGTCGGCGAACTCGCCATATGTGCTCCCTGGGCCGCCGGTGGAGATCAGCACATGGTCGCGCTCGTACACGCTGTCCATGATGTCGTGGATCGAGCGCTTGATGCTCTCCGGCGTGATGTTGTTGGCGGTGTTGTACTCGACCTGCTTCTCGCGCCGCCGGTTGGTTTCCTCGATCGCGCGCTGCATCGAGCCGGTCACCTTGTCGGCATAGAGGATGACGTTGCTGTCGACGTTGCGGGCGGCGCGGCCGATGGTCTGGATCAACGAGGTCTCGCTGCGCAGGAAGCCTTCTTTGTCCGCGTCGAGAATGGCGACCAGCGCGCATTCCGGAATGTCGAGGCCCTCGCGCAGCAAATTGATGCCGATCAGCGCGTCGAACGCGCCCAGCCTTAAGTCACGGATGATCTCGATGCGCTCCAGCGTGTCGATGTCGCTGTGCATGTAGCGCACGCGAATGCCCTGCTCGTGCAGATATTCGGTGAGGTCCTCGGCCATGCGCTTGGTCAGCACGGTGACCAGCGCGCGGTAGCCAGCATGCGCCACCTGCCGCAGCTCGCCGACCAGGTCGTCGACCTGCGTGCGCGCCGGCCGCACCTCCACCGGCGGGTCGATTAGCCCGGTCGGGCGGATCACCTGCTCGACGAACACGCCGCGCGCCTCGTTCATTTCCCAGTGGCTCGGCGTCGCCGACACCGCGACGGTTTGCGGCCGCATGGCGTCCCATTCCTCGAAGCGCAGCGGCCGGTTGTCCATGCAGGACGGCAGGCGGAAGCCGTATTCGGCCAGCGTCGCCTTGCGGCGGAAGTCGCCGCGGAACATGCCGCCGAGCTGCGGGATGGTGACGTGGCTTTCGTCGGCGAACACCAGCGCGTTGTCCGGCACATATTCGAACAAAGTCGGCGGCGGCTCGCCCGGCTTGCGACCGGTGAGATAGCGCGAATAATTCTCGATGCCGGCGCAGCTGCCGGTGGCCTCCATCATTTCCAGATCGTAGACCGTGCGCTGTTCCAGGCGCTGCGCTT
>Ga0097691_1000710_pt1 | contig 27382 bp, 25 predicted proteins | sample NGESurdeep072012_8_FD_72858 | JGI IMG/M metagenome (GOLD analysis project Ga0097691, IMG submission 72858) | Arctic peat soil microbial communities from Barrow, Alaska - NGEE Surface sample 210-1 deep-072012 | ecosystem: Environmental > Terrestrial > Soil > Wetlands > Peat ... | reverse complement strand
CATCGCACCGACGTGCTCACAAGGGATCCTCGCGTGTCGACCTCTTCTCTGGCCAGGAGCGACCTCGGGCCCCCGACCCATTCGATAAGCGACAACAGCTGCCTGCCTTGCGTGGCGCCCGTCGCGGACCGCCAGATGTCGTTGACCGTGGCATCCGAGGGGTCGGAGGTAGCGCCGGGCAAGGTCTCGGGCGCGTTTGGGATGCTCGCCAATGACGCACAATGCAGGGATAACCGCATATACACGCATTTGTCAAGGCCCGATCGGCTCCGTCAAGCGCAGGCAGCGGAGGAATCGTGCTCCCCCTCCAGCGGTGGCCCACGACGCTCTTCAGGGCGAGGAGCTTCGTTCCTCTCGAAGGGCGCGCCTTTGGGAGAGAACGGTGTCACCGGCGTGAGAAGCCCGCTGGCGGCGCTCGCGGCGGGATCTCGGGGTGACCGCCGACGAGAGGAGCCGTGCGACCGTCGTGCAGGCGACACGCACCACGACCAAGGATTGACAAGTAGCAGGACGCAAGCGTAGCGTCGTAACAGCAAAACACAGCGCAATAGCGCATCCGTTCGCCACAACACGGCCGTGCTGGGCCAACCCAAGATACGCGGGTAGGAGCGACGAGCATGAGAGAACCGAGGGACAGACGAGAGGTCTACGATCGCCTCATCGAGGTCGGGACAGATGCCGCGCGGCGGGGTCTTGTCTCCGCTTCAGGCGGCAATCTCTCGGCGCGCATCCCGGGCGGGGAGACGTTCGTCGTGACGGGTACTGGGACGTGGTTGGACCATCTCGAGCCGGACGACTTCTGCGAAATCGACCTGACGACCGGGGTGGTGGTTGACGGTAATCCTGCGCCATCAAGCGAGTTCAAGCTTCATCTGCGGACGTACCAGGTGCGTCTTGACATCCGCAGCATCGTGCATCTTCACCCACAAACGGCCGTGCTCGTGGATGCCCTAGGATATGAGATCAGGCCACTCACGCTCGATCAGGTTTCCTACCTGCGCAAGATCAACCGGATCGACTTCTTCCCGAACGCTTCCGATGAGCTGGCAGATGCAGCTGCGGAGGCAAGTCGCGACAGCAATGCGATAGTCATGGCGAACCATGGCTGCTCGTGCCTCGGTGACTCGGTCCCCATGGCATATCGGCGAGCACTCAACCTTGAGGACGCTGCGCAGGCGTCGTATAGGGCAATTCTGGCCGGGCAGCCGGGGCTGTGCTTTCCGCCCCAGCACGTGCCTCCCCTCCATGGTTTCGCTGTCGTGTGACGGCGCAGCTGCGGCGACAACGGGTCAAATGCCATGCTGGCTGTGCTGGAGCCCACATGACGTGTCGGTTGGATCGGTAAGTGGCTGAGGTTGTCGTCGCAATCGATGCCGGCACGACAGTCGTGAAGGCAGCCGTCTTCGGCTTGGACGGCTCGCGCCTGGGCTCGGGCCGCGCTCTTGTCAAGTCAGCTCGGACGCCCTGCGGAATCGCCGAGCAAGACATGGGGGAAGTCTGGGCGTCGGCCGTCGAGGCGACTCGGATTGCCTTGTCCCAGGTGCCGTTCGTCGCGGTGAGGGCCGTCGGTGTGTGCGGCCAAGGCGATGGGGCATGGCTGGTCGACGAGAACATGCGACCTGTTCGCCCTGCCGTCACGTGGCTGGATTCCCGCGCTCGAGACATCGTTGCGGAATGGCGAGCGGGTGGAGAGGCGGATCTCGTCGAGCGAGTCAGCTGGTCCGGTCTCTTCCCGGGCGCCTTGTTGCCGATCCTGGCCTGGTTCGCGAGACACGAACCCGACACACTCAAGCGCGCAAGATGGCATCTGAACTGCAAAGACTGGATCCGTTACCAGCTGACCGGGCACATTTGCACGGACCCGACGGACGCTGCGCGAACGGCACTTGATGTGGTAAGTGGCGCGTATAACGCGGAGATTCTGGGCGAACTCGGTCTGGCATCGACTGCTCGTCTCCTGCCAGAGATTCGACCGTCCAGCGAAGTTGTTGGCGTAGTTCACGGGCCAGCGGCTGAAGCCACCGGCATCGGCGCGGGGACTCCCGTCATCGTCGGCATGATGGATGGTCCAGCGGCGAGCGTTGGTGTCGGAGCTATCTCTCCTGGCGCTGGGTGCGGGACAATCGGGACGACAGCCTCGTATGGGATCATTTCCGAATTCCCCAGAGTTGCGCAGTCGAGCGTCGGGTTCTGTCTGCCTCAGGGCGCAACCGGCAACTGGCTGATCTCGATGGCGCAAATGGATGGCACGCCCGTGTTGGAGTGGTTACGTGCCAACCTGGCAAGTGACATGTTGTGGCCTGAGCTCGAGGCGCTGGCTGCCCAAGTGCCCGCCGGTTCTGACGGCCTGCTCTTCTTGCCGTACTTGTCAGGCAGCGGCGAACGCGCGCCGTTCGTGAACCCGAACGCTCGCGGAGGTTTCATCGGGATGACATCCCGTCATGGGCGGGCCGCAATGGCGCGTGCCGTCTACGAAGGGATCGCGCTAGGCATGGCTGACTGCGTGGGGATCCTGGGATGTGAGAAGGATGTGCGCATCTCTGGAGGAGGTGCCGCGAGTCCGTTCCTTATGCAACTCATGGCCGACGCCAGTCAACTACCAGTCGAAGTCCCGACTGATCTTGACGCAGGTCTTCGTGGAACCGCCGCCCTGGCCGGCGTTGCCGTGGGAGCATACGCAGATTTGTCAGGTTCTCTGAACTTCGCGGGCGAAAGCGGCAGGCGTTATGAACCCGACCCAGCGGTAGGCGACGTTTACGCCCGCTTACTTGACGCGTTGGCTCTCTCTCGAGCCGCACTGGGAGAAACCTGGTCAAGCCTTCTCGATGGTCATCAGGAGCTGCCTCGCCGCGGGCGGCCAGGAGGACGACGATTCGGGCAGGTCTCCAGCTCCATTCGCTGAGCACGAGTCGGTGGCTCTGCTGAGGCTCGCGTTTCGGGACATCTCACGAGCCGAGACGACCCCTCGCCGCGATTGAGGTGCGCGAGCGCGCCGCCGAGTGTCACCGCAAGGTCCGGTCGCTACACCCCCCACGTCCGGCTCCGGCAAGCGGGCGCCTGGTTCGACTCGTCGCTCCGGAAGGCCGCTCCGCGAATGGATCGCCGGACTCTCGCCCCTGCCCACATCCGAACCGCCTGAAGGTCCGACTGCTCGACCTGAACGACGAAGGTCACGAACATTCGCAGAAGCTCGACGAGCCGGACCACGACCGTAGACGAAGCGTCGTCACTGAGCCGCCGTACTGCCCGGTCGTATCCATGCCCGAAATAGTGGTCCCGGCCAACCCGCTGGAAGGCGTTGTCGCGCTAGAGACATCGATGGTCGTCGCCTCATCGTCTCGGCCGGATACCGCTCTGGCCTAGCCGGTCCCTTCACACACGAGCGTCGCGTCGCCGCCGTGCACCAAGTACACCCGCCACCATGGCACGGGGACGGGCGAGCGGTCGAAGGCCAGCCGCAGGTCGTCGGCGTCCTCGAACATCGCGTCCACGGCGAGGATTGCCCGCTCGGCGTGACCGACGTGTTGGTCACCCGTGGAGTCGATGGTCCGGGCCACGAAGTCGTCGAGGTCCGGCTGCTGCGCCTCATCGGGCTTCTGGACAATGTGGAAGCCATCGCGCGGTCCCGGCACGAGCGTCACGTCTGCCCGCACGACCCAGCGGATCGGCGACCGAATCTGTACTGGCTCGGGGCCCTCGACAAGCCGGTTCAGCGTCTGGCGAATCTCGGACGCGAGAATGCGAGTGTCTGAGGCGAGGCGGTCGCGGCGCCGCTCCGCAACGGCCCGGGCGGAGTACGCGAGCGCGAGAAGGACCTGCCCGCCGACTCCGGTGATGGCGGGCGTCAGAAAGTCGCGGATGCCGATTTCGATGTGAGTCACGACGGCCTGCGCCTTCCGGACGTGGGCTGGCGGCAGGAGTCGCGTCACCTCCAGCGCCGTCGGCTCCCCGTCGAGGGTCATCATCCAGTCGGCACCGCGGGCCTGCCCTTCGTATGGGCGGTAGGGACTCTCGACGACTCGACCCTCAGTTCGCAGAACCGCAGCGACGGCAGAAAGCACCAAGTCCTCGCGCAGGACGCGGTAGCGGCGGCGGTTCGTAACGCCGGGCATTGGGACGTCGCTCAAGGCGCTACCTCCTATCCGACGACCGCCCGGAACCGGGCTTCCAGCTTCGGTGACGACGGCCTCCAGCCGGTCGACGTGCGCCTGCACGAAATCGACTGCGGGCCGGGCTGGAGGCGAGGTGACGCCATGGCGGCGACAAGCCCATCCCTTGCTGGTTCATCGCCCGTGGCCGAGGCGCTCGAGCACCACCACGGGAATGACGCGGGTGGTTCGTCGCTGATACTCAGCGAAGTTCGGGCTGTCGGCTGCGCGCTGCGCAAAGAGCCGGTCACGCTCGGCCCCCTCGGTGACCCTCGCCCGCGCTTCGAACGTCCCTTCGCCCACCTCCACTGTCACGGTGGGGTGCGCGAGGAGGTTCTGGTACCACGCGGGGTGGGTCGGCGCGCCGCCCTTCGAAGCGACGATGACGTAGTGGTCGCCGTCACGGGAGTAGACGAGCGGGGCGAGGCGCGGCTGGCCGCTCTTCGCGCCCGTCGTGGTGAGGAGGAGGACCGGGCGACCGGCGAAGGGGCCGCTCGTGACCTGCCCGCCGTTGGCGCGGAAGTCCGTGATGAGCGCCGCGGTCATCGCCGCAAACGCGGCGCGGGGGTCAGGGTCCGTCATGCACACCATCGTACCCGGCTCGTGCGGCCGAGCGATCGGCACGCCGACCCGCGGTGCTCACTTCGGTCCGAGTCGTACCCCCAGGATTGCGCCACCGTCGTCATTCGGTGGGCCGGCGTCGGCGTCATTGCCTCGTTTGGTCGCGCCGTCGACCGCGTCGCGACGGTCCGCCCTGAGGAGCCCGGTTGAACCTCGCCGAAGCCGTCAGGCGGTCCCGGGACAGGGACACGTCTGTGGGGATCTCGTTCAGTCTGCCAGGGGCGCTGCCTCGGTTGCCGCGAGGACGCGTCGAGCTCGGATCGCGATCACGCAGCCGGCGGCCCGACGGCCGTCAGCCGGCACCTTCGGTCGCCCCGACGAGGCTGTCCTGGATCCGGTGCAGATGCTCGATGTAGCTGGGCAGGTCTGAATCGGAGAGGCTGGCCATCCAGGCCTTCTCCTGACGATGGACGATCGTCCGGAGCTCCTGGACGACGGTCAGCCCTGCTGGCGTGATCCGGACGATCAGGCTCCGGCGGTCGGCCGGGTTCGCGGAACGGCGGACGAACCCACGCTGTTCGAGCGAGTCGAGGAGGCCGGTCACCGTGGCGCGGGTGACGATGAGTCGTTTACCGAGCTCCGAAGGAGTCATCGACCCGTGGTCACGGAGGATCCCGAGGACGAGACCGCCCGCGGCACTGACGTGGAGCGGACGGAGGAGTCGCCCGATTTGATCGAAAAGCATGTCGGCCGTGCGGATGGTGTTCATCACCGCTTCGGTTGCCAGGACATTCGCGTCCGGCGTCTGATCGTAGAAGTCGTCGGGCATCTGGATCGTTGGCATGGGTCCATGATACGGGTATTGACAATACGGTGCCTGACCATATAGTGAGGTGCCTAACGACCGGCCACGAAGACTCGGTCCGGCAAGTAGGGGGGTCCCGCGATGACCAAGGTGATCGTTCAGCACCACGTGGTTGACTACGACCGCTGGTACCCGGTGTTCACAGAGCACGAGGCCGTCCGCCGACAGCACGGAGCGACGGGCCACTCGATCAGCCGCGAGGTGGCGGATCCGAACACGATCGTGATCGTGAACGAGTTCGCGACGCTCGAGGGCGCTCGAGCGTTCACGCGGGACCCCTCGCTCCCGGCGGCCATGGAACGAGGCGGTGTTGATGGGGCGCCGCGGGTCTGGATCGTCGACGAGGCCGAGGCCAGGCAGTACTAAGACTGGCCACAGAGCGGCTGAGATGCGGTCACGGGCGACAGCGTTGTTGAGTCGCGGAGAACGAGATCGCCGAAGCGACGACGCGGTCGGCGACCGCGTCGTCGCCTGCCAACCGTAACCTTCACGTATACGGCAAGGTTTGATATCATCGCTGGGTGACGACGGCCCTGCCTCCAACCCTGACCGGACCCTCCGAGCGCCTCCTCCGCATCCAGGAGGTGGCCGAGGAGGTAGGCCTCACGCCGCGCTCGATTCGCTACTACGAGGAGCGCGGACTCCTGCGGCCGGCCGCACGGTCCGAGGGGGCCTACCGCCTCTACGATGCCTCGGACCTGGAGCAGCTGCGCTTCATCAAGGGCCTCCGCGACGACGCCGGCCTGTCCATCGCCGACATCGGCCAGATCCTCGAGGACGAGGAATCGCGGCGGCGGACCCGTGCTGCTCTGAAGGTGACCGAGAACCCGGCCGAGCGACGGCGGATCCTGCTCGAGCGCCTGGCCAGCATCGAGGGACTGCACGGGCTGCTGGCCGCGAAGCTGGCGCGCCTCCAGGCGATGTTCGATGACGTCGAGCACCGGCGAGGCAGGTTGCACGACCTCCTGGCGGCTGCTGACGAGGAGGTGGCTGCCGCGACCGAGCCGGGGCCGGACCGGTGAGCCTCCCCGCGATTCCCCGGGGCGGCGAGCTCCGCTGGCGCGGCGCGCTGCGCCACCGCAACTTCCGGCTCTTCTGGTTCGGCCAGCTGATCTCGCTGATCGGGACCTGGATGCAGTCCGTCGCCCAGGCCTGGCTGGTGCTGCTGCTGACCCACGATCCGTTCTGGTTGGGTGTCGTCGCCGCGGTCCAGTTCACGCCGGTGCTCGTGCTCGGCCTCTTCGGTGGCATCCTCGCCGACATCCTGCCCAAGCGGCGGACGATCATCGGCACCCAGGCCATCCTCATGGTCCTGGCCCTGGTCCTGGCCGTCCTGTCCTGGAGTGGCATCGTCCAGGTCTGGCACGTCCTCGTCCTCGCCTTCGCCCTGGGCCTCGTCAACGCCGTCGACATGCCGACCCGCCAGGCCTTCGTCATGGAGATGGTCGGGCGCGAGGACGTGGCGAATGCCGTCGGCCTGAACTCGGCCATGTTCAACGCCGCCCGCATCCTCGGCCCGGCCGTGGCCGGCCTCGTCATCGGCGTGGCGGGCGTGACGATCTGCTTCTTCCTCAACGGTCTGAGCTTCGTGGCGGTCATCGCCAGCCTCCTGGCGATGCGCGAGGCGGATCTGCGCGGCGGGGCGCGCCTGGCCCGCCCCCGCAGCGTGGGCGAGGTGGCTGCGAACCTGGGCGAGGGCCTCCGATACGTCCGCCGGACGCCGGTGGTGCTGCTGGCGGTCAGCCTGGTCGGCCTGGTGGCGACCGCGGGCATGAACTTCAACGTCCTGATGCCGGCGATGGCCAACGACGTGCTGCACGTCGGCGCGTCGGGCTTCGGGTTCCTCATGTCCGCGATGGGCCTTGGCTCGCTCCTGGCCGCCCTCGTGATCGCCTATCTGCGCCGTCCCAGGATCTCGATCCTGCTCGTCGGGGCGTTCGCGCTCGGAGTGCTGGAGCTGGTGTTCGCCGGTGTCCGCTTCTTCCCGCTGGCGCTGGTCGCGGTCTTCGGGGCGGGGGCCGGCGCGATCGCCATGACGGCTACCGCGAACTCGGTAATCCAGCTCGCGGTACCGGATGCGCTGCGCGGTCGCGTCCTCGGCGTCTACTTGACGGTGTTCGCGGGCTCGACCCCCGTGGGCGGCCTGTTCGCCGGGTGGTTGGCCTCGTCCTTCGGGACGCCGGTCGCGCTGGCGGTGGGCGGCGGGACGTCGGCGCTGGTTGCCGTCGGGGCCACCGTGTGGGTCATGCGGAGCGGCCACTTCGCGGTGCCGCGCCTCGGTAGGCCGCGGCCGGCATCGCGTGATGAGGTTGGCTTCCAGAACGAGCGCCTCGCTGACGGAGTCGGTCAGCGTGTACTCGACGTCGGCGAGGCGATCGATGACGCCGCGGATTCGATGGGTCTCCCCCCGGCCGTCTGCCGTTGACAGTAGCTTCGGACGCGGCTCCGCAGCCTTTGCAGCTTGCCCACCGTGAAGAGCGGCGCGTATTGCGCCAGGACAACTGACGCGCGTCGCTCGGGCGAGTAGCTTGCCCTCAGCTGTAGGAGTGTCGTCTGGGACGAGAACATCTCGGCCCGTCAGAGCTCGGCGCGATTTCCACACATCCCGACATTAGCTCCGCCAAGTGGGGACAGATGTCAGCGATACGGCTTGAAACGGCTAGCTTCGCCGCATCGGTCGGCCGTTCCCATGGTCGCGCCCGTATCAAGCGTGCTCTCGCAATCATCATCGCGGCGGGAGCGCTCATCCTGCCGCTCACGTTCACGATCGCGCTGACTGACGTCTTCGCCCTGCCCAAGACGGTCGTCATGCTTGGACTGTCGGTCCTGCTGCTCGCGGGGCTGCTCCGGCTGGTATCGCGACGCATTGCCACTCGCTCGGGCCGGTTGTCGGCCATAACTGTGGCGCTTGCCCTCTATCTCGTCCTGACGGCGGTGGCGACGCTGCGCTCCGCGGACCCATACCACAGTCTCGTCGGGGAGAACCTCCAGTATCAGGGCTTTCTCGCCACCCTTGGCTACGCGGTAGCCTTCCTCGCTGCGCGACGCAGCCTGGGCGACATGCGGCACGTTCGTCGGCTGTTCGCCGTGATCGTGGCTGGGGCGGTGCTTGTCGCCGGGTACGGAATACTCCAACAGGTCGGCCTTGACCCGATCTGGCACGTCCTCGACAGGGGCCGAATCTTCTCGACGCTCGGCCAGGCCAACGCGCTCGCAGCCTATCTCGTCCTCTGCCTGCCGATCGCGCTCGCAATCGCGGGCGCGACGCGCACTGTCGGCCGCACAATCTCGGCGCTTGCAGCGGTGGCCATTGCCGCTGCCCTCGCGCTGACGCTGAGTCGGGGCGGGTACCTCGGAACGGGAACCGCCCTCGTGGTCTTCGTCGCCTGTGTAGGCCCGCGGTCGATCCTGACCCGACGCCGCGTCGCGATTGGTGCCGGCGTCGCCCTCGCGACACTCGTGTCGATCGGCGTCTTCCCGCCGCTCGCCCGCTCGGTCGAACGAGTCGTGGATCGCGGGATGCTGGCCGCGGATCTCGGCGAGAGTTCGACTGCAAGTCATCTCGATCTCCTGGCGGTCGGCGTCCGCGTGGCGCTCGACTACCCAGTCTTCGGCGTCGGACCGGAGATCTACCCTGCGGTCTTCGCTCGGTACCGCGACGTCGTCCTGCCGCCTGCTCGCGCCGCCGTCATGGCCCGTTTTCGGCCGGAAAGCCCGCAAGACGTTCCACTCGCAATCGCCGATGGTGCAGGGCTTCCCGCCCTCGCCGCCTACATCGCGGTCGTCGTTCTGGCGATGTTGGCGGGCTGGCGGCGCCTGCGACACGGATCGCCGAACGAACGGTGGCTTCTCGCCGGGTTAATGGCCGCGCTTGCGGGACACATCGTGACCGACCTGTTCATGACCGCAGAGGTCACCGGGTCCTGGATCTTCTGGGTCCTGTTGGGCGTGCTTTGCGCGACGCGTGAACGAGGGACGAAGCCCGCCCCGTGATCGAGAATGTGCCGGCCGCTGCCAGGAGCGAGCGAACGGCGAATTGGTCACGGAGACCCTCGTGGGCCCGAGAGGCCGGAGAGGCGTCGCGCCAGGACAGATCGTAGGTCGGGGGGCCCGCCCTCGCGGAACCGACCTGTGGCGCTACTCCTCTCGCTCCGACCATCTACGGATATTCCGACCGTCTCCGGCAGCACCGCATCGAAGCCGTGAGAGCCAGCGAGAAGGTCTGGAATTAGGAAGACGTGACAGCACCAGGCCAAGTGGGGAGGCGATGCCCCCGACCATCCGACCTACTGCCACGTGGAGGGCGTCGCCCTGACGCTCTTGCGTCTAGGACGGTGATGCCGAGGGCGACTCGATGGGTGATACCGGGGCCGACACCGGGGCCGACACCGAGGGCGCCGCACTCGGGAAGAGCGTCGGCGATGGCGTCGCGCTCGAGCCGCACGCCGCCAAGAGGCCTGCCAATGAGGCCGACAGCAGCACGGTGATACAAACTCGCTTCAGCATGGGTTCCTCCGTTGAAAGAACAGGGACCACGAACTCACCATGCCGTGCCTGGCGGGCCCGAAGCGGCGGCATGGAGCGGTTGGTCCAATCGGCACCCTGACGGCCGATGCTTAAGGAGTCCTGAAGAAACGGCACCCTTGTTGGGGGCCATGAGTCCCACCATCGAGACCCTCCGGACGAAGCTCCGCCTGCGGATGGCCGGCCACGCATCACGTCCGTGCCTGAGAGGGTAAAGGACTCTCAACCATCAGGAACCTTTCAGGAATCCGGCCGAGGCTGGTCCCCAGCGGCCCTCACCGCCTGCCTCGAGGAGTAGACACGCATCATGGATCACGATCTCATCGAGTCCCCCGCGCCGGAAGACATCGCACACACCTGGAGCCCGACCGTATCCGCATCCCCATCCGCATCCGCATTCGAGCGCCCGACGGCATTGACCGACGAAGAGCCTCCGGCGGCCATGAACACCCGGGTGCGCACGACGCCATCGACGCGGAAGCGCGCCCTCGCCGGGATGGCGGCACTCGCGATTGGCGCCGCCACGCTGGCCTCGGGCGGGACGGCGGTCGTGCTTCTCGCGTCGGGCGCCCTGAACAGGCCCGCTGTCACGGTCGTCGCGGCCGACACGCCGGCGAGCGTCGCGAAGTTCGTGACACCAGGCGCCTCCGCCTCGGGTGGCACGGGCGGCTCGTCCAACGGAGCGTCCGCACTTTCGAGCGACAGAGTCGTCTCGGCGGCGGCCATGGTCAGCCCGGCGGTCGTCACGATTGTCACGTCGAGCTCCGCCGGCACCACCGGCCCTGGCCAGAACCAGAACCCGCTCGGCCAGGGGAACGGCAACGGCAGCGGCGGGACGCCGGGCAGCGGCTCCCAGGGCCAGTCGCCGTACGGTCTCCCACAGGGCCAGACGCCGGTCAGCGTCGGCTCGGGCGTCATCTTCGACGCCAACGGCTGGATCCTCACGAACCACCACGTCGTCGCTGACTCCGGCACGCTCACGGTCCAGCTCTCCGACGGCCGCTCGTTCCCGGCGACTGTCTACGGCACTGACACGCTCACCGACCTCGCGATCGTGAAGATCAACGCGACAGGGCTCCCGACGGCCACGCTCGGCGACTCGTCGGCCCTCAAGGTCGGCCAGCTCGCGATCGCGGTCGGCGACCCGCTCGGCGAATACCCGGGCACCGTCACGACAGGAGTCGTGTCCGGTCTCGGCCGCTCGATCTCGGACAGCACCGGCAGCCTGAACGACCTCATCCAGACGGACGCGGCGATCAACCCCGGCAACAGCGGGGGCCCCCTGGTCGACGAGAACGGCGCCGTCATCGGCGTCGACACGGCGGTGGCCGGGGCGGCCCAGGGAATCGGCTTCGCGATCCCGATCAACGTCGCACGTCCGCTCACCGAGCAAGCGCTCGCAGGGGCGAAGCTCACACGAGCGTGGGTGGGCATCCGATACCAGGCACTCAACGCGGGCCTCGCCGCGCGCAACGGCCTCTCGGTGAACGAGGGCGCGTGGATCACGTCGGGCGGGAATGGCGCGGCGATCGAGCCCGGCAGCCCCGCCGCGTCGGCGGGTCTCCAGGAGAACGACGTCATCACGGCGGTCGACGGGACGAAGGTGGATCCGAACCACCCGCTCGTCGAGCTCCTCACAGCCCACGCGCCCGGCTCCACGGTCACCCTGACCATCCGGCGGGGAACGACCGACAAGGCGGTCCCGGTCACCCTCGTGACGCGGCCGTCGACGACGAACTAGCCTCTGCCCCGCTCTCTCTCCGATCGACCAAACCCGCGGTCAGCGTGCCCCCGACTTCCTTCTACGCGGGACCATCGCTGTCCCCCCTGTCAGGGCGCGAGCGACGCGTGGCAGTGCGCTCGCTGCCGCGGCGGCGAGTGGCGCCCGGAATCGGCTGGACTCGACGCGCCGCCCGGCCTCAGGGACAATGACGGGCGTTGGTTCCCGCGAGATCCCGAAACTCTGGGCTCGCGGGCCGATCGCGAGGGAGGCGAGCGATGAAGGTGCTGTTCATCGGTGGCACCGGCCTGATCAGCAGTGCCTGCACCCGCCTGGCCTTGGAGCGCGGCGTGGAGCTGTTCCTCCTGAATCGCGGCAGCGATCCGGACCGGGCGCGCGGCGCAACATCGCTCGTGGCGGACTTTCGGGACGAGGCGGCGACGAAGCGAGCGCTGGCCGGCCACCGGTTCGATGTCGTGGTGGACTGGATCGCCTTCACACCCGACGACATCGAGCGTGATCTTCGCCTCTTTCGCGACCGGGCCGACCAGTTCGTCTTCATCAGCTCCGCCAGCGCCTACCTGAAGCCGCTGGGTCACTGGCTGCTGCGCGAGGATTCGCCGCTCGCAAACCCGTTCTGGGACTACTCTCGCAACAAGATCGCCTGCGAGGAGCGCCTGCTGCGCGCATACCGCGAGGACGGGTTCCCGGTCACGATCGTCCGCCCGTCGCTCACCTACGGCGACACGCAGGTCCCACTGGCCATGAACAGCTGGGAACGGCCCTTCACGGCGATCGCGCGGATGCGCCAGGGGAAGCCGCTCATCGTGCCCGGCGACGGCACGTCGCTGTGGACGATCACCCACAACAGCGATTTCGCCAAGGGCTTCGTGGGCCTGCTGGGTCGCCGCCAGGCGATCGGCCACGCCTTCAACATCATGTCGGACGAGGTCCTGACCTGGGACGAGATCTCCCGGCAGGTCGCCGCCGCCGTGGGTGCGGAGGCAAGGATCGTCCATATCGCGTCAGACTTCATCGCGGCCTGCCTGCCCGACATGGGCGGCACGCTGCTGGGAGACAAGTCGGTGAGCGCTGTCTTCGACACCACGAAGATCAAGCGCTTCGTGCCGGATTTCTGCGCCACGACGCCATTCGCGGAGGGGATCCGGCGGACCGTGGCCTGGTTCGACGCGGACCCCGCCCGACAGCAGGTGGACGCCGAGATGGACGCCCAGTGGGACCGCCTGATCGCCGCCTACGAGCAGGGCCTGGCGAACGCAGTGACGGCGGTCGCGGGAGGGGCCTGAATCCCGACCGTATCGGTCGGAATTGCGCCCAGATCGCCCGACCGCGCTAGACTTCACGCCCCATGGACGACCTTTACCGCGACTACATCCTTGAGCACTACCGGCATCCCCACAACTTCGGGATCATCGAGGCGCCGGACGCACGCTACGAAGGCGCGAACCCGCTGTGCGGCGATCGCATCACGATGATGCTGGGGATCCGCGACGGGGTGGTCGCCGAGGTCGCGTTCACCGGCCGTGGCTGCGCCATCAGCCAGGCGTCGGCCAGCCTGCTCACCGACGAGATCAAGGGCAAGCCGGTGGACGAGGTCGCGAAGCTGACCGCCGCCGACGTCCTGGATCTCCTGGGCATCGAGATCAGCCCGGCGCGGCTCAAGTGCGCGCTGCTCAGCCTGGACACGGTCAGCCACGCGCTCGAGGAGCGCGGCAACGTTGCCGCGGGTGCTTCCGCGGACGCGGGCGCCGGCACGGCGATGGACGCCGCGACGACCGCAGGGGCCTGAGCCGCGAGCTCGGGCGCCCGATGACCAAGTCCTACGCCGACCTGTTCCGCGAGGCGCGAGCAGAGGTTCGCGAGGTCACCCCGCGGCAGGCCGATGCGTTGCGCAGCGACCCGGCCACCCTGTTCGTGGACGTCCGCGAGGCCGACGAGTGGGAGCAGGGGCACATCCCGGGCGCCGTGCTCGTCCCGAAGAGCCACCTCGAGCAGGAGATCGAGACGAAGGCGGCGGACCGCACGCGGCCGGTGGTCCTCTACTGCGCCGGCGGCATCCGCTCGGTCTTCGCGGCCCGAACGCTGCAGGGCATGGGCTACGCGACCGTCGTCTCGATGTCCGGTGGGTTCACCGAGTGGAAGGCGCTCGGCCTGCCGTCGGTTCGGCCGGCCGGCCTGACCGCGGAGCAGAAGCGGCGCTACAGCCGCCACCTCCTGATGCCGGAGGTTGGGCCCGAGGGGCAGGCGACGCTGCTGCGGTCGAAGGTGCTCCTCGTGGGGGCGGGCGGGCTCGGTTCGCCGGCCGCCCTCTACCTGGCGGCCGCCGGGGTTGGCACGCTCGGGATCGTGGATTTCGATGTCGTCGACATCAGCAACCTCCAGCGCCAGGTCCTTCACTCCACGGACCGGGTGGGGCTGAAGAAGGTCGTCTCGGCGGAGGTGGCGATCCGTGCCCTCAACCCAGACGTCACAGTGGTCGCCCACGACGAAGTCCTTGGCCCGGCGAGCGTGGAGCGGCTCATCGCCGGTTACGACGTCATCCTGGACGGGACCGACACGTTCGAGACGCGCTACACGCTCAACGATGCTGCCGTCGTGGCCGGGATCCCGGTGGTCCACGCGTCGGTCTTCCGGTTCGAGGGCCAGCTGACGACGTTCGTCCCGTACGCGGGGCCGTGCTACCGATGCCTCTACCCCACGCCGCCGCCGCCGGAGCTCGCCCCGGGTTGCTCGGTGACCGGCGTGCTGGGCGTGGTGCCCGGGATCATGGGGCTCCTCCAGGCGAACGAGGTCCTCAAGATCCTCCTGGGGATCGGCGACACCCTGGCCGGGCGGCTCGTCCTCTTCGACGCGCTGGACGCCACGTTCACGGAGCTGCGGCTGCGCCGCGATCCTGACTGCCCGGTCTGCTCGGACGCGGCCCTTGCGGCGCGGGCGGCCGGGCGACCGATGCCGATCCCGGGGGCGGCCGGCGGGCCGGCGTCGGGTGCCCCGTCCTGGGTTGCCCCGTCCGTTGGGGCGCCGTCAGGGCAGGACCCCGCGAACGAGGGCCTGGCGTTCCCGTTCCCGGCGCCGCCGCAGGAGATCATCGCCTGAGCGGGGCGCGGCTCCGATCCGCACGGGCGTCGCTCCCTGCCGAGATCCGCCGCGCGCTCGTGGCGCATGCCCGGGCCGAATACCCGAACGAGGCATGCGGCCTCATCGCGGGGACAGCCGCGGCCGCTGCCGGCGGCTCGGCGACGCGATGGCACGCGACCCGCAACCGGGCCGCGTCGCCGCTCCGCTACGAAATCCACCCCGACGACCTCCTGCGGGTCCTGCTCGCGATCGACGATGCGGGCGAAGCGATCTGGGCGATCGTGCACTCCCACGTCCGGTCGCCCGCGCGACCGTCGCCGACCGACGTGAGTCAAGCCTTCTACCCGGACGCGTTCTACGTGATCGTCTCGCTGAGCGCCGCCGAGGCGGACCCGGTCACCGGCGCAGAGAGCGTCCGCGCCTGGCGGATCGTCGACGGGCAGGTCTTCGAGGTGGGTCTGGATACGGCGTGACGCGACACGTCGAGACGACCGGCTCGCCGGTACGCCGATCGACCCCCTGGCGAACGAGCGTCGAGACCCGGCTGCGGCCGTCCAGGACCGCGGCGATCCTGGCCCCTGGGCGGCGCGGGCCGCACCGCGGGTCACGTCCCGCGATCACCTGCCCAGGCGAGCACGCTCAGCAGCCGCGCCCTCCACGCGCGGCGTGTCGCCGCCGGATGCGCGGGCGAGCGGTGGAGCATCTCCAGGCACTGCAGCGCGGCCATGAGATCGAGGCGCGCGGCGGTTCGCGGCCCGTCGTCGAGGCCGGCCGCGAACAGGAACGCCGGACCGGCCGCGGCCCAGCGTTCCGGGTGGTGATGGCGCAGGATCCAGCGCCACCAGGCGGCGTCGAACAGGGGATGCGCGAGGCGGGCCCGCTCGAGGTCCAGCAGGGCGACGGCGTCCCCATCGCGCAGGATGACATTGACCGGCGCGAAGTCGCCGTGCGCGAAGACCGGCGCATGGCCGCCGAGCTCGTCCGGCAGTCGGTCGAGAAGGCGGTCCAGGACCTGCCTCGCCGGCGGCCCGAGCTCGGTCGGGGCCCCGTCCAGCCACCGGCGGGCCGCGGTCGCGAGCCGGTCCGGGTCGCCCCACAGGCCGGACAGGCGCACCGCCCGGGTGGGCACCCGCGCAAGGTCCCTGGCCAGCTCCCCCATCCGCCGTCCCAGCAGCTCGGCGCCCGCATCGTCCGCCAGGAGCTCGCGTCCCGAGACGCCGGGGACAAACCGGGTGACCGCGAACGGCGCCGGCGCAGCAGCGTCGCCGGCCAGCACCTCCGGCACGGGCACCCACGGCGCGATCGTCGGAAGGAGCCGGCCCAGGCGCAGGCGTCGGCCGAGGGCGCGCCGATCACTCATTCGCTGGACGACCACGCGATCGCCCCGGCCCAGGGTGACGACTTGCGTCCCGGTCCTCGTTTCCCACGGCGGGGTGACCTCGACGACGGCGACGACCCGGTCCCCCAGGAGCGCCTCGAGCCACAGCAGCTCGGCGGCGTCGGCCGACCCGGGCGACATCGTCATTTGGGCGCGGGGCGGCCCGCTTGGTCTGCCCTCGTGCGACGGTCCGCGGGCCACCCGACGGTGTCCCCGCCTACAGCCCTTGATCCACGAACAGGCCGCCGGCGTCGAAGCGGATCGGGTGGAGCGGCTCGACCACCTCACAGCTCCCGCCCGCCAGCACCTCGGGCAGGGCGGGCGCGCTGACGTAGAGGAGCTCCAGGTGCTTGGTGTCGCGCACCCGCACGATCCTGGCGTCCCCCGGCGTGACCCGCAGGCAGCAGGCGAGCGCCACGGCGAGCGCCTCCCGGTCGGTGTCCACCGTCAGTGCGACCCGCGCACCCTCCGGCGTCTTGGCGGTGATGCAGTTCATGTACGTCTTGCGGTGGTCGATTCGCTCGACCGCGCGGCGCAGGACCACGTCGGCCATGCCGATGCCGACCGCGTTGCCCTCCGTCTCGTCGGTCAGGTCGCGGACCACGATGCGCTGGATGGCCGGGCCGGCCCCGGTGGGGCCCGTGTAGTAGCGGCCAACCACGTTGGAGTCCATTCCCAGCCCGCTGATGTCTTTGCCGATGAAGTCGAGCACCAGCAGGTCAATGGCGGCGAGCGGGAGGCGGGCCATGGCGTTCCGGGCCATGACCAGCAGCTCGCGCTCGCGTTCGGCGATGCGAGCGGCGAGGACCGTCTCGACGTGCATCAGCCGAGCGAGGCCGTTCTCCACCAGCGCCAGCCCGAACGGGATGGGGGCGTGCGCCAGGGTGTACGTCGCGACCGCCGGGATGAGCTCGTGGAAGGTGGCGAACCCCTGGCGATGGAAGGTGTCGGCGCCCTTCTGCTTGCCCAGGCCGATGGCGATCATCTTCAACAGGCCGCTCTCGATCTCACCGGTGAAGTCGGTGTGCGGCTTGACCCGGTTGATCGGCACGATCAGGTCAGCGTCCTCGAACGCGTGGCGGTCCACGAACACCGGCACGCCGGGGCGCACCTCACCGAGCTCTATGCTCTCCATGCTCGAACGGATCTCGCAGCCGATCGACTCCGGGGTGATGCCGTAGGAGGCGAGCACCTCGAGCTGCCCCTCGGCGGTGGCACCGCCATGGCTTCCCATGGCGGGCACGATGAACATCTCGGCGCCTGCCTCGCGCATCCGTTCGACCGCCGCCGCCACGACCTCGTCGATCCGGTCGATGCCGCGGCTGCCGACGGCCAGGCAGACCCGCGCGCCCGGCGTGATGGCGGACATGACCGGCCCGAGCGCCGCGCGCACCGCAGCGCGCACGTCCCCGATCTCGGCCGCGTCCATGCGGTGGCGCACCAGGGCCCACTCGGGCAAGGTGCCGTGCATGAACTCGGCGAAACGGGACCCGCCGTCGGGCGGACCGGTCGCTTCGCCTGGCTCGCGCAGGGTCGGCGGATCGCTCAGCTTCCCGCTGCTCGTATCCGACCGGCGACGATCGGCCTCGCTCATCCGCCAGTCTCCCTGCTCCGCGGCATGTCCGCGGCCTACCTCTGGATCCGCGCCGAGCCGCCCTGCGCCAGCGCCTGCACCTGCCCGAGCGTGGCCATGGTGGTGTCGCCCGGATAGGTCGCGACGAGAGCCCCGTGGGCCCAGCCCAGGCGCAGCGCCTCGTTGGGCTCGGCGCCCGTGAGCAGGCCATAGAAGAAACCCGCGGCGAAGCCATCGCCGCCGCCCACGCGATCGTATACGTCGAGCTCCATGGTCGGCGCCACGTACGACGCGCCGTTCACCCATGCCACCGCGCCCCAGGAGTGCCGGCTCGTGGAGTGCACCTCCCGCAGCGTGGTGGCCACCACCTTGACCCGCGGATAGCGCGCCACCACCTGCGAGATCATGCCCAGGAAGGCGCTCGGATCCATGCTCGAGGTCGCCGCCTCGGGGCCCGGGATGCCCAGGCCCTTCTGGAGGTCCTCCTCGTTGCCCACCAGGACGTCGACCTGCTCGACGATCCGCCGCATGACCACCTGGGCCTGCGCCAGCCCGCCCTGGGCCTCCCAGATCTTGCCGCGGTAATTGAGATCGAAGGAGACCACCGCACCCGCGAGATGGGCGGCCGTCATGGCCTCCACGATGAGGTCCGCGCTGGACGGCGAGAGGGCGGCGAAGATGCCGCCCGCGTGGAACCAGCGCACGCCGCCGCCGAAGATCGTCGCCCAGTCGAAGTCGCCGGGTGCCAGGCGCGCCGCCGCCTCGTCGGCTCGGTTGTAGAAGACGACCGGCGCCCGCACGCCGACCGGGCGATCGCTGTACACGGTGGCGATGTTCGGCCCGCGCACGCCGTCGTGGGCGAACCGGCGGTAGAACGGGGTCACGCGCATCGAGCGGATCCGTTCGTCCACGAGATCGCCGATCGGGTAGTCCACCATGGCGGTGGCGATCCCCGTGCGCAGGCCGAAGCAGTCCGCCAGGTTGGCGGCCACGTTGTACTCGCCGCCGGAGACATGGATCGCCACCTCGCGCGCCCTGCGGAAGGGCACGATGCCGGGGTCGAGGCGGATGGCCATCCCCCCGAGCGCCAGGAGATCGAGGGCGCCCCGCTCGGGGATGACGAGTCGATCTTCCATGGTGCTCAGCTCCTCTTCTCCAGGTGCCCTCCGAAGCCGAAGCGCATCGCCGACAGCACCTTGTCGCCGAAGTCCGCCTCGCCCCGGGACGTGAACCGCTCGTACAGCGCGGTGGTCAGGATCGGGGCCGGCGCGCTGACGTCGATCGCCGCGATGCTCGTCCAGCGGCCCTCGCCCGAGTCGGACACGCGGCCCGAGAAGTCGGCCAGATCGGGGCTCTGGAGCAGCGCCTGGGCGGTCAGGTCGAGCAACCAGGACGCGACGACGCTGCCGCGGCGCCAGACCTCGGTCACCGCCGGCAGGTCGAGGCGGTACTGGTACAGCTCCGGCTCGCGCAGCGGCGACGTCTCGGCGTCGATCTCGCGCTGGTTCAGGCCGGCGTCAGCATGGTGCAGGATGTTGAGACCCTCGGCGTACGCGGCCATGAGGCCGTACTCGATGCCGTTGTGGACCATCTTGACGAAGTGGCCTGCGCCGGCCGGGCCGCAGTGCAGGTATCCCTGCTCTGCCGTGCCCGGTTCGCCCTCCCGGCCCGGCGTGCGCGAGGCCGTCGCCACCCCGGGGGCGAGTGCCTTGAACAGCGGATCGAGGCGCGCCACCGCGTCGTCCGGCCCGCCGATCATCAGGCAGTAGCCACGCTCGAGGCCCCAGACCCCGCCGCTGGTGCCGCAGTCGACGTAGCGGATGCCGGCCGGCTCCAGCTCGTTCGAGCGGCGGATGTCGTCGCGGTAGTAGGAGTTGCCGCCGTCGATCACGATGTCGCCGGCCGCCAGAAGGGGGACGAGCTGCTCCAGGGTGGCGTCGACCGAGGCCGCCGGCACCATGAGCCAGAGCACCCGCGGCGTCTCGAGCTTTGCCACCAGGTCCGGAAGCGAGGTCGCTCCGCCCGAGATCGCGCCGTCCTTCACGAGCGCCTCGACGGTGTCGGCATGCCGAGCGTATCCCAGCACGGTGTGGCCGTTGCGCAGCCAGCGCCGCGACATGTTGGCGCCCATGCGCCCGAGTCCCACCAGCCCCAGCTTCATGGCGAAGCCCTCCTTGTGCGTTCTTGCTCCAGACGAGAGGCTTCGCCGGGCCAGGTCAGATCGTCATGGCGGCGAACCCGCCGTCGACAGGAATGAGGGTCCCCGTCACGAACCCCGACGCGCGCTCCGATGCGAGCCAGACCGCGGTTCCGACCAGCTCGTCCGGCTCGCCGAGCCTGGCTGCCGGTGTGTGCCCGAGGATGGCGCGCACGCGATCCTCCGAGAGGAGCCGGCGGTTCTGTTCGGCCGGGAAGAAGCCGGGCACGATCGCGTTGACCCGGATGCCGTGGGGCGCCAGCTCGCGCGCGAGATACCGGGTGAGGATGTTGACACCGGCCTTCGAGACCGAGTAGGTCAGGACGCGCGACAGCGGGATCTCGGACGACGTCGACGAGATGTTGATGATCGTTCCTCCCTGCCCGCGCTCGACCATGGCGCGGCCGAAGACCTGGCAGGCGAGGAAGACCGACGTCAGGTTGGTGTCCAGGATCCGATGCCACTCGTCGAGGTCGATCTCGAAGAACGGCGTCGAGCTGTTCACGCCCGCGGCGTTGACCAGGATGTCGGCGGGACCCAGCCGCTCCTCGACCTTGCGCCGCGCGGCTTCCAGTGACGAGCGGTCCGATGCGTCGAGGAGGACGGCATCGGCAGTCGCGCCCTGCGCGCGGAGGGCGGCCACGCGGGCGTCCGCCCGCTCGCTCGAGCGGCCCATGACCGCGATGGATACCCCGGCGCCCGCCAGCCCATGACAGAGCGCACCGCCGAGGACGCCGGTCCCGCCGATCACCGCGGCGACGTGCCCCGTCAGGTCGAAGAGCGCGGCGCCCGCCGTCTCGTTCGTCGCCGTCATCGTCGCGCCCTTGTGCCCGCCCCCGGAGCCGCGTTGGACGCGACGGAGAACGGGGCAAGGTGCCGCTTGATGTGCTCCGCGAGCAGCGACCAGTAGTCGTCGCGGTGGGCCCACACGGCACCGCGCACCTCGCGCGCCAGCTGGCCGGCGGCCTGCCCCTGCTGGGCCCCGTCCGACCCGCCGAGGACCGCGCCGAAGCCCACGTGGAGGATCTCGCGCGTGTTGGGGTCGTCGAAGAGGCGCGCGAGGGCCGCGTCGGGGAGGTCGGCGACGTTCTCTTTCTTGACTTCAGCAGACACGTGGTAGCTGGCGCGTGCCGTCGTGTACGAGCCGAGCGCGACGTGCCATACGCGCCGCAAGAGCTCGGGCTCGGTCAGCGCGAGCGTGTGGAGCGCCTCCAGGTAGCTCGTCCCGGAGGTCTTCAGGTGCACGAGGCCGCGCGTCTCGCGCATCGTCGCCTCGTAGATCGAGAACTTGTCCGAGCCCGAGTGGACGCTCAGCTTGTACGGGCCGAGCGCGCGGGCGATCGCCGCGTGGAGCGTGACGTCCGCCTCGTACGCGCCCGGGTCGCCGATGTACTCGACGCCCTTCTCGAAGCGACCCACGAACCGCGGGGCGAAGCTCACCCACGTGACGCCCAGGCGGTGGAGCTCGGTGGCGAGATAGACGTGGTCGACGCCGGTTGTCGGGTGGTCGATCTCGTCGACCGCGACTTCGAACTCGACCTCACGCCCGTCCGACGCGTCGCGCAGGTGCCGGTACATGGTGGCGACCTGGACGACCGCGGCGCCGAACCGCGCGGCCGCGGCAGCGAGCGCCTCGCGCGGGAGCGGGAGCTGCTGCCCGTCGAGGGCGAGCGCCTCGGGATACCGCGAGGCAAAGGCCTTCGGGTCGTCCTCGAGCGACGCCCACGGCACGCGCTCGAACGCGGCTGCCAGCGCGTCGCGCGGCGCGTCCGCCGGGAGGTCCGGAACGAACTCGATCGGGTCGGCCGTGACCATCGTGCAGCCGGCCTCGAGCGCGGCGTCGAGTTGCTCGATCGTCTTGAGGTGGTCGCCGTCCGCGCCATACCCCTCGCGCCATCCGGACGCCAGCGCGCCGAACGTCGCGGCGTCGACGACGTCGCGGAAGGTCCGGCCCGTGCGGCCGAGCTCGCGTGCGGACTGCTGGGCCAGGACCGGCGCGACCCCGGGGCTTGCGAAGAGCGCCTCCACGTGGGCCGGGGTCGCCATTCCGAGCCGGTCGCCCAGCCCCATGGACGTCACATCGCCGAGGGGGCGAGGGCGCAGCCAGGGCACCAGCTGACGCAGCGCGGCCGCGGTGTCTGGCGTGGCCGCAGCCGTCACGAGCGTTCCGGGCCCAAGGGGTCCGGTCTCGCCGGCGATGCCGACCGGAAGGTGGACGCCCGAGGGCGTCCAGGCAAGGACCTCCCACCAGTCGGGCCCCGGCCGGACGCCGAGGGTCGAGCCATCGTCGAGGCTGACCAGCGACGTCTCGAGCGCGCCGATCCCGCGCAGCCTGAGTGCCGCCTGCGCGTCGATCTCGCCCTTCATCGGCTAGGCCTCCGCGACCCAGGCGTGCGCCGGGTCCATGTACGGGATCATCTGGCGGCCATCACCGGCCATGATCCACAGGTAGTAGAGCGAGTAGCCGGGTGCCGCCACCAGCGGGTGGTAGCCGCTCCGGATGACGGCAGAGTCGCCGTCGCGAACGGTGAACGCCTCCGTGCCGGCATCGTCGTAGCGGACCTGGACCCCGAAACCTTCGGGCGGATCGACCTTGAAGAAGTAGACCTCCTCGAGTCGCACCTCCTCGGGCGGCGCCTCGCGGTCGTGCTTGTGCGGCGGATATGAAGACCAGTTACCGGGCGGGTTGATCGTCTCGCCCAGGAGCAGCCTGCCCGCGGCGTGCTCGGGGCCGAGGATCGTTCGGACGGTGCGGCTCCAGTTCCCTTTGCCAACGTCGGCGAGGCGCTGATCCCCAGGCCCGATGATGCGCGCCTTGAGCGGCGCCCCCTGGCCGGCCGGGGCCGTCGCGATGGCGATCTGCGCGGGCGTCGTGGCCTTTAGCCGGAGAACCGTTCCGGGGGGCGCGTAGACTGCGTGGCCCGGGCCTTCGAATACCGACGATCGGCCGCCGGCTGACCCGAGCGATTCGCCGTTCGCCTCCACGTCGACGACGCCGCCGAGCAGGACGACCACGGTCTCGAGATCGCCGGTCGACTCGAACGACTGGCCGGCATCGAGGTCGGACAGGGCGAGTCCTATCAGGTCCCCGGGTCGCTCGGGGGTGACGGCGGTTCGGGTCATGTCAGGTCCTTTCAGTTCCGGTCGCGATTAGCCGGATCGTCGGCCGCCGAGCGCCCCTTGGGGCGGCCCGAGGCCATAGAGGCTCGACTCAGCGCTCGCCGACGCGGGTCACCAGCTGAGTCGGATTGACGAAGCGAAGGGCGATCACCAGAAGCAGGAGCATCGAGCCCGTGTAGACGACGGCCATCGCGTCGACCTCTTGCGGGGCGCGGATTCCGGCGCCGAATACGGCGTCGTAAAGGACGACGACGAGGGTCGAACTGGTCGGACCCGAGGTCAGGAAGGTCAGCTCGAACATGCCGACCGTTCGTACGAGCACCAGGATCGCAGCGGCAAGAATGCCGGGGATGAGCAGAGGTCCGAGGATGCGGAAGAAGATAGTGGTCGTGCCGGCGCCGCACATCCGAGCGGCGGCATCGATCTTCGAGTCGATCTGCTCCACAAACGGAATCATGACGAGCACCACGAAGGGCACGGTTGGCACCAGGTTCGCCACGATCACACCGAAGATGCTGCCCGCCAGATGGACCTTGTAGAGCACGGTCGCAAGCGGGATGCCGTAGGTGATCGGCGGGATGAGGATGGGCAGCAGAAAGAGCAAGGTGACCAGGGGCTTGCCCGGGAAATTGCGACGGGCCAGGGCATACGCCGCCGGGACGCCGATGAGAGCCGAGATGACGACGACGGCAATCGCCACCTGGGCGGTAACCGTGAGCACGTCGAACAGGTTGAACTCTGCCCAGGCGTCGCCGTACCAGTGAGTGGTGAAGCCGTCGGGCACCCACGACCCGAACCACGTGGTCGCGAACGAGTCGAGGACGACGGTCGATATAAGCGCCGCAAGATTGAGGAAGAAGAAGAGGACCAGGCCCCAGACCACCCAGCCGCCAATGCTGGATGGCCGGAAGCGCCGCTTCCGAGTGGGTTCCGCGATAGTGGCGGGAGCGTTCATCGCGGCGGCCATCAGCCCTTGCCTCCCGCAGGTCCGCGGAACAACGTACTCCGCCAGCCGAGAACGAGGGCGATGATCGCCAGCATGACCGCGCCCATGATCATGGAGATGGTGGAGCCCATCGAGTAGTCGAATTGCTCGAACGCGGCGTGGTAGGCGGCGATCGAGATCACGCGTGTCGAGCCTGACGGATCACCGACCAGGTTGGCCGAAGGAAAGACCGAGAAGGCGAGCACGAACGACAGGCAGAACGTGATAGCCAGGCCTGGCACGAGCAGCGGGAAGGTTATTCGGCGGAAGCGCTGCGCCCATCCGGCTCCCATCACCGATGCCGCCCGCTCCAGGTTCGGATCGATCCCCGAGAGGTACGACAGCACGAGCAGAAACGCGAACGGGAAGCCCGTGATGACCAGCGAGAAGAAGACGCCCCAGTAGTTGTGGACCAACAGCACCGGCTGGTCAACGAGATTGAAGTCGCGCAGGAACTTGTTGAGCCAGCCCGACGGGCCCAGGTACTCGATGAGGCCTTCGGCCGTCAGAACCGTACCAAGGGCGATCGGCACCACGAGCAGCGTCGTGAGGGTCCGCTTGCCGCGAAACCGGCCCCGCATGCGGTACGCGATCGGCACCGAGACGAGCACGTTGAGGAGCGCGGCCGGCACGCCTAGGCTGAGGGTGGTCCCGATCGTGTCGCGCAGGTACGGGTCCGAGAAGAAGGTCTGGTAGTTGGCGAGCGGTCCCCCGCCGCCTTCCGGCGCAAATGACAGCTGAAGGCCATAGAGGAACGGGTAGACGAACAGCAGAATGAGAAACAGAGTGCCCGGCACAACCAACAGCAACACGCGGTCGACGCCGCGGTCGGCCAGACGATGTTTGAGCGAGCGCCGCCCGCCATCGTGTCCGAGCGCGCCCGGCACCGAGCCGGCGGCGGACGTCATACGATCGCCTCCGTCGGCGCCGCGGGAGCGTCGGCCGGGTAGATGAGAACTCGCTCCGGCGGCACGGCAACCACGATGGAGTCGCCGGCCACGCACCGCTCCTCAGTGCGGATGTAGAGCGCTTCGCCAGCGGGCAGCCTGGCCAGCACGAGGATCTCGCGGCCGTGATACTCGACGACTTCGGCGGTCACCTGCAGGCGGTTGGGCCCCGGGCCGTTTACGACGATGTCCTCGGGGCGGATCGCGGCCACGGCGCGCTTCGCCTCGATCGGACCAAACGTCATGCCGCTGAGCCGGACGTCCTTCGAGGCGAGAACCGCGGTCTCGGCGGTAGCGCTCTCGAGGTCGAACTCGAGCATGTTTCGGTAGCCCATGAAGCCGGCGACATAGCGGTTGACCGGATGGGCGTATACGTCGTCCGGGGTGCCGACCTGCTGTACAACGCCCTCGCGCAGCACGACCAGCCGGTCGGCCATCGAGAGGGCTTCTTCCTGATCGTGCGTCACATAGATCGTGGTCAGGCCGAGTGTCTGGTGGAGACGCCGGATCTCGGTCCGCATAGCCAGCCGCAGCTGGGCGTCCAGGTTGGAGAGCGGCTCGTCCATGAGCACGAGCGGCGGCTCGTAGACAACGGCGCGCGCGATGGCGACGCGCTGCTGCTGCCCGCCCGACAGCTGGGCCGGAAGCTTCTCGGCCTGATCCTCGAGCCGGACGAGGGCCATGGCCTCGTCTACCCGGCGGCGGAGCTCGGGACCGGGCGTTTTGCGCATCTTGAGCCCGAAAGCGACGTTGTCACGGACGGTCATGTGCGGGAAGAGCGCGTAGTTCTGGAAGACCATGCCAAAGCCCCGCTGCTCGGGGGGCAGCCCGTCGATGCGCCGATCGTCGAGCCAGATGCTGCCGCTGGACAGCGGCAGCAGCCCCGCCAGGCAGTTGAGGGCAGTCGATTTACCACAACCCGACGGCCCGAGGAGGGCGATGAACTCGCCTCCTCGGATCGTCAGACTGAGCTCGCTTAGCGCGGCCTGCTCACCGAAGTTGCGGCCGATGCGGTCAAGACGCAATTCAGAGAAGCTTCGGTCGCGCACGGCTAGGTTCCTTTTGCTAACCAGTCAACTGATTGTCGGTGGGTCGATCCGGCTACTTCTTGCCGATGTTCTTGTCCCAAAGGTCAAACGCAGTCACCTGCGCGTCGGCGGGCAGCGACGTCTTCTTGGGGAATTGCGTGATCCACTGGTCGAACTCCGCCGGAACGACGCCCTTGAGTGCCGCCTGGCTGTCGGCCGGGGCCATATCGATCGTGACGCCCTTTACGGCCGGGCCGGGATAGAAGTAGCCCTTGTCGTAGGAGATGGCCTGCTGATCGGGCTTGAGCATCCAGGCGATGAGATCCAGGTCCGCGGTGAGAACGTCGGCGGAGACGCCGCCCGGGATGACGGCGTACTGCGCGTCAGTGACCCAGGTCATGTTGTCGAAGTGGCCGACTGCGGTCGTCTTCGGCACGGTGCCGAGGATGATCGGGTTGACGTACCAGCCGGTCGTCGAGGCGATCATGTCGACCGTGCCCGCGGCCAGGTCCTTCATGGTCGCTGTGGTGCCGGTTTGGTACACGTTGATGTATTGGCCCAGGTCCTTCAAGTAGGCCCACGTATTTGCCCAGCCGTTGACCGGGTCAGTGGGATCCTTGTCGCCAAGCAGATACGGCAGAGCCATCAGGAAGGTTCGGCCGGGGCCCGAGTTCGCCGGGCGTGCGTATTCGAACTTGCCGGGGTTGGCCTTCGCCCAAGCCAGCAGTTCTGCGGGAGTGGTCGGGGGCGTGGTGACCTTGGTCGGGTTGTACTCATAGAGCGGACCGGACGGGTAGTAGACGACTTCGATGCCGTATCCCTGCGCCAGGCCCTGCATATCGGCCGCGGGTGCGAGGTAGTTGTCCATCAGACCCGGGAACATGTCCTGATGGTCGGGTATGACCTTCGTCAGGAGGTTGTTCTTGATGCCCGCCGACAGGCCGTCAGTGCCGGTCAGCACCAGGTTGATCTGAACGTTGCCGCCCTGCTGCTGGGCTTGTAGCTTGCCGGCCAGTTCGGGCGCAGTTGCGGTCGCGTAGGTGACGTTGTTGATGATGTCGGGATGAGCGGCCTTGAAATTCTCGATCATCCCCTTGGTAAGCTGAAGGTTGCCCGCGACGTCAAGGACATTGATGGTGACGGGGGCGGACGGAATCTTCATGGCGGCCGAGCCGCCTGTGCCGGCCGAGGCGCCTGCGCCGGCCGAGGCGCCTGCGCCGGCCGAGGCGCCTGCGCC
>Ga0097691_1000709_pt1 | contig 27403 bp, 24 predicted proteins | sample NGESurdeep072012_8_FD_72858 | JGI IMG/M metagenome (GOLD analysis project Ga0097691, IMG submission 72858) | Arctic peat soil microbial communities from Barrow, Alaska - NGEE Surface sample 210-1 deep-072012 | ecosystem: Environmental > Terrestrial > Soil > Wetlands > Peat ... | reverse complement strand
CTTCGACGGCCTGCCGGCCTCGGTGTCGTCCAGCTTGACGGCGATCACGGGCCCGTGCGGCGACGGTCCCAGACCGGTCAGGGGGTTGACGGGCGCGACGGTCGGTGCCGGCGGCGGTGTGTGCCCCGCGGCCTTCGGGTGCAGCACAGCAATCCTATGTACTTCCTTCTTGGGCGTGGCGTGGCTCCACCACCACACAGCCGTTACCGCCAGCACGGCCACCACCAAGGCCCCAGTCAGCCTGAAGGCCATCGATCCAAGGACCTTCGAGGCGCCCCTGCGAAACCCGTCAGCGCTCATGCCCACCCCTGTCCTGCAGTTGTCACCATGGCGGCGAGCTTGGCACGGGGAACCTCGGGAGTTCTGTGAATCGCACGAACCCCCGAAGACTCTGCTGCTTCAACCTGGCGCGGTCCCAGTTCATGCGACATGTTCCGCGCGCCGCCGATCGCAGGCGACCAGAAGCCACGGGGGATACCAGTTGCCGTTCGGCTTCCGATACGGCCATGCGTAACCGGGCACAAGAGATCAGCGACAGACATCCGGGAAGTACATCATTGCCCGTCATCTTGTGCAGACGCGACATCACCCGCCCGAGCGCGCGACTTGACCTTGAGCACGAACCCGTCCGTATCTCGGCGCAGCGCTGGGGCCAAGATCGGAGACCATCGGTGGGGCCAGAACTCTTGACGAGACTCAAGCCTCCCGACTGCGCAACGGCAACGGCAACGGCAACGGTGATCGGTGGCAGCCCTCGGCCGCCGACCCTCTGGTCACCGCAGGCGATCGTCGTGCCAGCCACCATTGTCCACTCCATCAGCCAAGCTGACCCCGGACCCTGACCCAGCAACACAGACACGTTGAGCCGCTGCGGACCGCTCCAAATGAGGCAACGAAACCTGCTAAACCGACCTCTCCGATGAGCCACTGCCATGGTCTTGACCGGCCGGTCAGTCAGGGGGAAAGTGAAGGTACTCGGTCCGTCTTCGGAACGATGGACCATCGCACGAAAGGTGGTTGGTTCGCATGAGCAAGTGGACTCACCCTCAGGGTCTGGCCGCGCTTATTGCGGGTGTCTATGCGGCGTTGAGCCCGATCTGGACGACACACCCAGAAGGCAACAAGGCCCTCTACACGATGATCACGCTTGGGGTCATCACGGCCGTGTTGGCGCTGATCTCACTGGCCAGCCCGGGCAGGATCGCTTTCGAGGGACTCGTCGCGCTGATGGGCGTGCTCTTCGTTGCCTCGCCGTGGGTCATGGGTTTCAGCACCGGTTTCACCGCGTACGCGTGGACCGCGTGGATCGTGGGCGCCGTGACGTTGGTGGCAGGCGCCGCGGACCTGCAGGTGACTCGCACGGAGCACCGTGGTTTGGTAACCCACTAGGAAGGGGGCCCGCCGAGGAGGAGGGCTATTCGATGGCGCGGGTTCGCACGGCAATGCCGGCGCGGGCCCGCGCCCTCGTCCCTGAGGGCTCCGTGAGCCCCTCCGGCGACTCGTCGAGCGTGGGCGAGGTTGCGGGCAGCGGTCAGGCGCGCGAACGGATCCTTGACGCTGCCGAGGACCTCTTTGCCGCAGACGGCTTCGACGCGACGCCCACCTCCCGCATCGCTCGTCGAGCTGCCGTGGCCAAGGGACTACTCTTCTACTACTTCCCACGCAAGATGGACCTTCTGCGTGCGCTGTTCGCCGAGCGACTCCCCGTGCATCCCTTGTCCAGCATCGCAGGGGTCGTGGTCAAGGGTGATATGGCGGGCTCGCTGGTGCGGTTGGCGGACAGGGCCGGGCTCACCGGTCATCACTGGCAGGTGCTCAGCGCGATCCTGTTCCGCGAAGCCGGCACCCACCCTGACGTTCGCGAGCACCTTCGCGGCCTCTACGCCGCGCTGATGGAGCTCACCGAATCAGTCCTGGCCGCTGCCAGTCCACGGAAGTCGGACCCTGGTCAAAGGAAAGCGGCCGCCGGTACCTTCGTGGCCGTGCTGTTACATCAGGCCAACTCCCAGCGGTTCGACGGCCTGGCGCCAGACCTCGGCGCCACTGCCGAGATCGTCTCGGGCGCACTGCTGGCCCAGCTGGACTGACGACAGGTTCTCGTGGCCGTTCAGCATTGGCAGATGGCACAATCACGATCTGTTCGTAGGTGTCCAAGTCGATACGTTCGACGCGTCAGTCAGCGTTGCCAGCACCAGGCGGGACCTTAGGTCATCGCGTGAAAGAGACTATTCATCGACCCTTTCCTTTGTCCTTCACCGTGTCGACCCCTTCGACACCTCAATGGACGCCGCCCGAACGTTCTTCGCCAATCCCGAGCTGCCGGGCGCGACGCAGCGGGGCGGGTCAGGGGTGAGCCCCGCGTCGAGTGCTACGAATAGCTCTGCCTGGGGGTTATGGCACGCATGGTTTCCAGGGAGCTGCCGGATCTGAGCGCCGCCGATGGCGGCAGGTGGCAGAGTGGCTCGGCGGTTGTCGAGTCGATACGCCAGAGCGCCTACCCCAGGACCGCGAGGAGGTCTCTCATGATCGATTCGGTGTCCCTGCCGCTGTCGGGGATGAGCACGGCCGCCGCAAGATGGCGTGCGGGGACGACCGCCAAAAGTGACGTGTAGCCCGGGTCCAGACCGCTATGGCCGTATGTGGCGTCTGGGGACAGCCCCATGAACACCATGGTTCCCAGGCCGTAACCGCGACCTGGAGCGACACTGCCCGTTGAAGGTTGGGTCATCATCGCGCGCACCGACTCGATGGGTAGCAACCGCCCGCCGTAGAGCTGATATCCCCATTTGGCCACTGTCGCCGCATCCGCGGCAATACCTGCGAACGAGTCCAGTCCTGAGCGAGCCAACACCCGAGACGGAAGGTACCCATCGGGTGTGACGCGGAGGCTGTGTGGCGGGGCGGCCACCGGTGGTGTCGGTCGTTCGGCGTCCTGGGCCACTATCCGGCCAAGACCTGCCGGGGTGAACAGATCGGCCCGCTCCACCTGTGCCACCGTTCTTCCAGTGATCTTCTCGATGAGCATGCCGAGCAGCAGGTAGTTGGTGTTGGCGTACACGGGGACCCCACCGGGTGCAGAGGAGCGTGGCTTGAGGTAGGCCAGCGTCTCCAGTGCCGTCCAGCGCTTGGCTGGGGCGGCCGTTTGTGCGCCGACCATTGCTTCGACGACTGCTCCGGGTGGGTCGATCAGGCCACTACGCATGCTCAACGTTTGACGAACGGTGGCGCCGTTGGCTGTCAGCGAATGCGGGACGTAGATCGACAGCGGGGCGTTCAGATTCACTTTGCCTCTGGCTGCCAACCCCATCACCTCGGCGGCAATGAAGGTCTTGGTGATGCTGTCGATCGCCATCATGGCGTTCGGCGTCAGTTTCGTGCCGTCACCACCGTTCCCGGCCGCTCCGGCCCACGAACCGTGATCGCTGAGCACTGCGGCGGTTATTCCCGGCGCTCCCACGAGGTGAGTATGGGCGTAGTCCGATACAACCCGAGTCAATATCGCTTGCAGCGCCGTGGCTTTGGTGGCCGGGAACTGGCTCGTCACCGGGTCCGGGAACTGGGTGGCGACTGATGCCCGTCCGGCCACGCCACCGTGGGCCGAGGTGCATCCGCCGGCGAGGAGCACCGTCATTGCGAGCCCCACCCTTAGAGCAATGCCAAAGCGCACCGTGATGGATTCCTCCCGCAGTAATTGCTTGATCCAGAGGAACCTGAAGCGGTCCGGCGGACACGGGCGGCAACCCGATCATGTCGCGTCCTGCACGGCGGTGTGAAGAGCCAAGTTCAAGTCTGGAGTGCCGGCTTCGCCTTCGCCAGCATTGAACCGAGACCCCGCCGTCCCTGGACGCAGTCAGTGTGCCATAGATCTCGGAACTGGCGTTGCGCTCACCTCAGAGCCGACGTTCCCCGGCCCGAATCGATATATTGCTCGACCCCGACTTCCGTGAGATCGGCGCCTCGGGGCGGATGTGGACCCGGCCGCCGATGATGTCAGCTCTGAATGAGGAAGGCTCCGACGACGATGAACAATTCGCGACAGCAGAGCTGGAGGCAGCCATTGTGGGTCCCGCCCCACTCTTGGTGACCTTGGTGTCCGATCGTGGGCAGCGTTGAGCCACACGGAGTTCCCTCTGGCGCCGGTCCGGGATGGGTGACAACTGCTGCACCACCAAGGCAGGCTACTCACCCACAGCCCCCTTACGATTGTTACCTCCATTGGCGGCCAACTCGCCGGTAATCCCGCGAGTTGGTTTGCGCCGCCGTTGCGTGGTCCGACCTGGTCTCGGCGGCGTCGCGCAACCGTCCCCTGGTCGCCGCTGGGCGGGCCAGTGGCTGTGTCACTGTGGGCACCGGCACGGGCTTTGGCGAGGTCAGCCCTGTGGGTCTGAGACGTCGACGGTCTGAGACGTCGACGTGCAACGCCGGACCATCTGGACCAACAAGGTGTGGAAACGCGACGGCGAGAACAACGAGCGGGACACCCCCTCCAGGTTGAAGAAGGCGCTCCGGGCCAAGCACGAGATGGGCGGCCACCGCCTGGCAACCCCAAGCCCTTGGTGGTTTCCTCGGGGTTCAGGTCAGTTCCCCGACGGACTGTGCCTCTGCCTCGACGCCGGCCAGAGGGACCACGAGGTGCAGGCGCCAGGTCGATACCTGCTGACACACCAGCCGAGGTGATCACCTCGGCGTCGCCGGCGAGGCGCTCCTGTGTCCGCACATCGATGGTCGCAACCGCGGGTGGAGTGTGTGCGTCGTGTTTGTTCTGGATGGAGCTTTCGCTGAGTGTGTCCAAGATCGACTCGACGGTTTGGTGTACCGGTTCGAAGAACCGGCCGCCGGCCCGTTCGGGTTCGCCCTTGAGGTTCAATCCGCTCGAACCCCACAACCACCTACTGGTAAAATGGCGCGCATGCCGGTGGTGGTACCCCGATGGCCGCGCACCCTTGAGGGACCAACGTAAAGGAAGAACTGACTCGTGTGCGGGATCGTCGGATGGATCAGCACCAGCGACGGCGGGCAGGGCTTTAGCCACCTTGGGAGCATGTCCGCCGAACTGGCACATCGAGGTCCTGATGACTCCGGGCGGCGGGACTGGCCCGATGCGGGTCTGGCGTTTCGACGTCTCGCGCTGCTGGACCTGCCCGGCGGCAATCAACCCGCCCGGACCGAAGATGGACGCTACTGGTCGGTCTTCAACGGTGAGATCTACAACCACGCAGAACTGCGTCAGGAACTCATCGAGCAGGGGCATCAGTTGCACGGCTCTGGCGATGCAGAGCTCATTCCGCACTTGTATGAGCAGTGGGGCATCAGCTTCCTGTCCAGACTTCGTGGCATGTTCGCGATCGCGATCTTCGACCAGGACACCAGCGAGCTGTTGCTGGCCCGCGATGGATTCGGGATCAAGCCCCTCTACTGGACGCACACCGGCGACCACTTGGTGTTTGCCTCCGAGATCGGCGCCCTGCGAGTCGCCGGCCTGGTCCCCACGGAGGTTGAACCGGACGCCGTTTGGCAGTATCTGGGGTTCGGCTATGTGCCGGGACCGATGACGATGTGGCCCGGAGTCAAGATGCTTCCGGCCGGGCACTTCTTGCGGGTGAAGAAGGGTGCCGCGACCGTCACGAGCTGGTGGGAGCCACGTTTCGCGCCGGACGACTCCCTGCGCGACGCCGACGTGACCGACCGTCTCCTGGCCACGATCCAGAAGTCAGTGGCCGCGCACCTTTCCGCTGATGTCCCGGTCGGCTCCTACCTGTCGAGCGGCATCGACTCCAGCCTGCTCACGGCCCTGGCTACACGCATTCAACCCACCGTCCACACCTTCAGCATCGGCTTCGAAGGCACCGAGGACGGCCTGGGTGAACTGGAACGAGCGCGGGAGCTGGCACATCAGCTGGGCACCGAGCATCACGAACAGGTCATCTCCGCGGCCGACTACTGGCGCATGCTTCCCCAGATCATCGCGAGCCAGGAGGAGCCGCTCGCCGATCCAAGTGCGCCTGCCCTGTGGTTCCTCGCGCAGCAGGCAAGCCAACATGTCAAGGCGGTGTTGTCGGGTGAGGGCGCCGATGAGTTGTTCGCCGGGTATCCGATCTACCGGGAACCGGCGGCGTTGCGCTCAGTCAGTGCTCTGCCAGCCGTGCTGCGCCGAGCCGTCCGCCGCGTCGCCCTGGTCATGCCAGCCAAACGACGCGGAAGAGGCTTTCTGCTTCGCGGTACCACGCCACTGGAGCGGCGGTTCCTCGGCAACGTCCAGATCTTCAGCGAGGACGCCAAGCACGCCCTGCTTGCACCCGGCTCAAGCATCGTGGGCCTTCGTGCATCCACAGATCTGGTCAAGCCCGTGTACGACAGGACGGCAGGACTCGAAGACGTGGCCCGGATGCAGTCCGTGAGCTGCCACACCTGGCTTGCGTCCAGCATCTTGATGAAGGCCGACAAGATGTCGATGGCCCATTCGCTCGAGGTCAGGGTCCCTTTCCTGGACAAGCATGTGTTCGACCTCGCCGCGACATTGCCCCTGCGGCTCAGGGTCGATGGAGACATAACGAAGGTGGCCCTGCGGCGCGCAGCCGCTGGCATCCTGCCCGATGCCGTTGCCATGCGCCCCAAGCTCGGCTTCCCCGTCCCCTTCCGGTCCTGGTTGAACGGCGCGGTCGCCGGTCAGGTCCGGGACCTGTTCGCTGAATGCGAGGATCCACTGCTGGACCGCCGAGCCCTCGTCGGCCTCCTGGACGGCGGGAGTGGTCCCACTCACGAACGGCGTGTGTGGACCGTCATGACGTATCTGCTGTGGAGGCGGGAGCAGCGGGAAACGACGACACGGGCATGCGTGAGGATGAAGTGATGTCCGTGCGCCCTAGATTTGTCGCCATACTGTCGTCCCGTCGTGTCGTGTCCATGCGTCGACTCGTGTCCAAACGCAGATGGCCACTGATCGCCGTCACCCTCGGGCTTGCTCTCGCCATTGGCATCAGCGCTCTGCCCGCTCAGGGCACGCATCGGAGCGCGGCAGTGTCTGCGCCTGCGTCTGCGACCACCAACCGGTTCGGTCCGTCACCATCGGTTACGCAGCCACAAGCACCAGTTCCGACACCAGCTCCCACACCGATGCCAACGAAGGCCAGCCCAACCCTGGCTCCGACGGGATCCGATGTTTTCGCGCCGATTGGCTCTGTGTTGTTGAGTGTGCCGACCCAGAGTCAGCTCCCTGACCTGCCGAACGGCTGCGAGGTGACGAGTCTGTCCATGCTGCTCACGGCCTGGGGGAGTCCAGTCGACAAGGATGTCCTTGCCCGGGAACAGCCGACCGACCCCACATCGCCCGTGTTCTCTGGGCCGCCCGGCGACTTCTACTCCATCAGCCGATGGGGAGATCCCAACACGGCGTTCGTCGGCAATGTCGAGGGCTACGGATACGGCATCTACCACGCGCCGCTGGCCAGGCTTCTCAACAGCAAGACCCAGGGACATGCACTCGACCTGACCGGGCGGCCGTTCAGCGAGATCCTGGCGCGGCTGCGCCTCGGAAGGCCGGTTGTTGTGTGGACTACCAGCACGTTTGCGCCCACGACGGGCTGGGTCACCTGGACGACATCAACAGGACCCTTCCGTGCCACTCCGTTCGAACACGCGGTCCTGCTCGTGGGGTACACGCGCGACAAGATCATCGTCAACAATCCGCTGACAGGTCGCCAAGAGCAGGTCAGCCCGGCGCCCTTCATCGCGGCATGGCAGCAGATGGGTAGGCAAGCCCTGACCCTCACCCGGTGACTGCCTGGTTCGAATCGGCACTGTCCGGGCAGGGCGGGAGGGCCAGCTTGAGCTCGCCATCGGCTTGGCGACGCTCGGCAGAGCACGTCGAGTGGGGCCAGCGTCCGGCTGGATCGATCGTCGCGCCGTATCCGGACTCCTCAGGCTTTGGTTCGCCGCTCGATCGGCCGGATCGTTCCCAGGTTCGCAGACCCGAGGGAATGTCCGGCACGGTTTGTGGCGTTGACGGTGGTGATTCGCAGACGAAAACACGATGCTGGCCACGAACTGCCCACGAAAACCTGTCAAGGAGCGATGTCTTGCAGACTGCCGAGTTGACACCGGTTACCGGGAGCACCCAGGTTCGCTTCCGTTCTGGACTTGAGCGTCCCCTTTCGGCATTAGGCTGGAAGGTGATGAAAGCTGATCAGCGCGCCCACCAGAGCGCATCGCAGACACCCACCGCCGACGAGCCGGTTGTTGATGGGTCGAGTGTCGATGGGTCTGTCGAGCCGACGCTCGACATGAGCACAGAGACACCGGCCGAGCGAGCCGCACGGTTTGAGAAAGACGCCATGCCGTTCCTGGACCAGTTGTACAGTGCCGCGCTGCGTACGACGCGCAACCCGGCCGACGCCGAGGACCTCGTCCAGGAGACGTACGCCAAGGCGTTCGCCGCTTTTCACCAGTACAAGCACGGGACCAACCTCAAGGCCTGGCTCTATCGGATCCTGACGAATACGTACATCAACAGCTATCGCAAGAAGCAGCGCCAGCCTCTACAGTCTGATGCTGCCGAGGTCGAGGACTACCAGCTCGCCCGCGCCGAGTCGCACACGTCCAAGGGTCTGCGTTCGGCCGAGACCGAAGCGCTGGACCACCTGCCCGACTCAGACGTCAAACGCGCCCTGCAGGAGATTCCTGAGGACTTCCGCCTCGCGGTCTACCTGGCTGACGTCGAGGGGTTCGCCTACAAGGAAATCGCCGAGATCATGGATACGCCGATCGGCACCGTGATGTCCCGGTTGCACCGCGGCCGTCATCAGCTGCGCGCGCTGCTGAGCGACTACGCGCGCGAGCGCGGTTTTGTTGTTGAGGCAGTCACCTCATGACTGGCGCTGAACACGACGAATATGACTGCTCCCGGGCACGGCTGCAGCTCTACCAGTACCTCGACGGCGAGATGGACCCGGACGACTGCGCCAAGATCAGCGAGCACCTGGAGCAGTGTGGCCCCTGCCTCAAGGAGTACGACCTCGACCAGATGCTCAAGGCCTTGGTGAGACGCTCGTGCGCCTGTGAGAGCGCGCCGACGGAACTGCGGATGCAGATCATGGCCCGCATCACCACGATCAACATGACTGTCGAGTTTCGGGACTAACCACCCAACAGGCGAGGCATGGCGCGCGGTTACCACGCGACCTACCTCGCTGTTTGTGTGCCTCGATCCGGCTTGAGTCAGGCACGCAAAAAACCCCCACTCCCTACCGGGAACGGGGGCCTCGCGTGCGGTGACGGACGCGGCTCAGGCGTTGGGCTTGCGGCCGTGGTTGGCGGCTCTGCCCTTGCGGGAGCGGCGCTTGCGGGCGCGCTTGCTCATAGGTGCTCCAATTTGGGGTTGTCAGTGGCTTCCTCGGCCCGAGGTCCTATTGTGGCATATCATCAGAGGGGGAGGGACCTGGCGGTCGTTGCGGAGCAATGACCCTACCAGAAGGCCGAAGCAGCCAAGTCGGCGCAGCGGGATGGGTGGTCCCGCCGAGGCAGGCAGTCTGCGAAGGCAAATCGACGCAAATCGACGCTAGAACGAGTAAAACGCATACCGTTCTCACCACCATGATGGCGGGAAGGTCACGGGTGTGTCTTTGTTTGGTGGCCGGGCGGTCGTCGGTGCAATTCTGAGAGTGCTTCGGATCTCGATACTTCGGTTCGAAGCCCACATCGACAGGACGCCCGCAGCGCCCCCTAGCAAAGGAACCGTCATGAGAATCATCGCCAAGGTCATCGAGTCCATGCTCCGCAAGGACGCCACCCAAACCTGGAACGGCCAGACCTCCGCTGTCGCGTCCCGCGACATTTGGGGCTGGGGCGGATTCTCCTAGGAGAGCGCGCCCATCTGATACTTCTCCCGGTTTTTCGCTGACCCGCGGGTAGGTTGGGTCGGGTGAACGATACGGGCCCGAAGGGACGCTCACAGGCCGTGGGGGTCCCTTCGATCGCAGTGTCCGCCTACATCGCAGCGGTTCTGCTCCTCGCGGTGGGCCTGGCCGTGCTGGCCTGGCGCACCTACCCGTTGAACTCCAGCGGCTCGCTCTCGAACAATGACAGCGTCACGCTGGTGGTGCTGGCTGTGCTCGGCGTCCTGGGTTCGGCCTCGCAGGAGCGCAATGTCGGGGGGCACATCACCTTCTCCTTCGCCAGCATCATCCTGCTGGCGGCGGTGGCTCTGACCGGCCCGCTGGGCGCCGCGGCCGTCGGCGCGATGACCTGCCTGGTGGTGTTCGACAAACAACGCGTCGAGGTACGTGTCTTCAACATCGGAATGGCCTCGGCCATCGGGGCCGCCGGCGGGTTCGTCTACCTCATTGCCGGCGGCGCGACCGAGGTGAGCGCAGTGGGTGGCCTCGGGTACCTGATGTTGCACGTGGGGCTCCCGCTGTTGCTGGCCGACGTCTCGATCTGTCTGTTCAACGCGGTGATCCTGTCGGGCATCGTCCGATTGACCAAGGGCACCCCGATGCGCCGTTTCATCCTGGGAATGCTGGAGACCTCCGGCCCGGCCTACATCGGGTACGGGCTCATCGGGTTCCTGTTCGTGATCCTCTGGGTGCCGGCAGGAGTGGGACCGGCCAGCGCGGTGCTGATTCTGGCGCCGCTGTTCGTGGCGCGCTGGGCCTTTGTCCAGTATGGCGACGAGCAGCGCGCCCGTGAGCGCACCCTCAGCGCCCTGGTCGCCGCCGTGGAGACCAAGGACCTGTACACCCGGGGCCACAGCGAGCGCGTGGCCAGCCTGTGCGACCTGATGGCCGGGTCCCTGACCTTGAGCCATCAGGAGACCGAAGCACTGCGCTTCGCCGGGATTCTGCACGACATCGGCAAGCTCGCCATCCCCACTCGCGTTCTGCGCAAGGCCGACCGGCTCTCCGACACCGACCTCGACAGGATTGCCACCCATGCTGCCCGTGGTGTCGAGATGGTTCGCGACATCGAGTTCCTGGCCGACTCGACCGAGGCGATCCTGCACCATCACGAACGGATGGACGGGCTGGGCTATCCGGGCGGCCTGCGCGGCGAGCAGACTCCGCTGCTCGCGCGGATCATTGCGGTGGCGGACGCCTTCGACTCCCTGACCACATCGCGATTTCATCGCGAGCCTCACACCGTCCAAGAGGCGCTCGCCGAGCTGCACAAACGCGCCGGGACCCAGCTCGACCCGTCGATCGTCGCAGCCCTGGAGCGAGGGCTGGTCCGCCATGACTGGGAGCCGACAAGGCTTGAGCCAGCGCTGATGGTCACCGCCGGTCGTGCGTTCGACCACGACGACCCGGCCGCGTCCGACCTCATCGCCGGGCATGCGGGCACCGAACAGGCGCCATGAGAACCCGCGTGCGAAATCGCGTGCGGGCAGCCCCGCTCGAGATGGTCAGCGGGGTCTTTGCCCTGATCCTGGCGCTGGGCGCGGTCGCCGTCATCAGATGGCGTCTGCAGGAACCGCAGACGTTCCCGGTCCGCCCGCTCCTGCCGATGATCTGGGTCTTCTTCGTCGTGATCGTGGTCGGTGAGGTGTTCCGGGTCAGGCAACCGGACAGCCGTCACACAGCGCCGCTGGCCACTGCCGCGGCGCTGGCCTTCGCGATGACGGTGGCGTGCCCGAACGGTACGCCCGCCATATACCGGGCTCCGCTGGTGGTCGCAGTCACCTCTGTCGCGATGCTGGTCGGGCTGGCTCCCAGCCTGGTTCGCAGGCGGCCGATCCGCCTGACAGACCTGGCCAGCAGCCTGTTCGGCATCACGGTCGCGGCGGTGCTCTTTCGCGAGGTTCCCGTTTCGCACGGTCGTAGCGTGCTCGACCTGCAGGGGAGCTGGCCGGTGGACCTGCTTGCTCTGGTCATGGTGCTCATCTCGGAGTTCGCGCTCACCATCGAGGTGCTCCTGTTGGCCACCGTGCGTGCGGCCCGCTCGCACGCACCCTTCTCGCGGACCTTCCAGGACGAGTACATGGCTGCGTTCGGCCTGACGGCCGCACTCAGCACCACTGGTGCCCTTGTCGCCCTGGGCGAGCGGCCGCTGGGGGTGTCCGCCATCCCCTTGTTCCTGTTCCCCCTGGGACTGACGCAGTTCGCGGTGCGACGCCGCAGCGCGATCCGCAGGACCTATCGTCAGACGATCCGCGCTCTTTCCCGGCTGACCGAGTTCGGTGGCTACACCGAGCCCGGGCACGCCTCACGGGTGGCTGAGCTGTCATTGGCCATGGGCCGGCACCTGGGTATGTCCGAGCGCGATGTGCTCGATCTGGAGTATGCCGCCCTGCTGCACGACATCGGTCAGGTCTCCTTGACGGTGCCGATCCCCGGCGGCGCGACCGTGCTGGCGGCGCCGGCGGATCAGCGCCGGATCGCTCATGACGGCGCTGAGATCGTCCGGCAGACGGGTGTGCTCGACAAGGTGGCGGTCATCCTGGAGGCACAGACGACGTCCTACCGTCAGGTGCGTGAGCTGGGCGAGGACCTGCCGCTGGCAAGCCGAATCATCAAGGTGTGCAACGCCTACGACGACATGGCCGGAAGCCACCCCAACGCCGCGCGACGCAGCGCGGCGATGGAGCGGATCAACCTGGGGCTGGGCTACGAGTACGACCCTCGCGTGGTCGATGCCCTGGTCAGGGTCCTGGAGCGAGGTAAGGGCTAGACCGGGACGCCCACCAGGTGGGGGCCTTCGTCCAGCTTCTCGACCCGCGGGTCACCCTCGTCGGCGAAGTAGTCGCCCTTGATGGTGGAGTCCGTGCCGGCAGGGGTCTTCAGTATCCGGAGCACGAGGGTCGCCACCACGGCCACGATCACATTGATCCCGAACGCCGTCAGGGCGATGTAGCCCATCTGCGCCAGGCCGGGAATCATCGCCACCGAGCCGGCGAAGTGTTGGGTGCCGCCAGTCGGTATGGGTTTGACGACGTTGTACGCCGCGATGGTGCCGTAGACCATGCCGACCGCCCAGCCGGCGATCAGGGCCCAGCGGTGGAACCAGCGGGTGTAGAGCCCGAAGACGATCGCGGGCAGGGTCTGCAGGATCCAGATCCCGCCCAGGAGCTGGAAGTTGATGGCGTTCTGCTTATCCATGGTCAGGACGAAAACGAGCGCCACGAACTTGACCACGAGCGAGACGATCTTGCCGACCTTGGCCTCCTCGGCCGGGGTTACGGACGGCCGGTACCACTCGCGATAGATGTTGCGGGTGAACAGGTTGGCCGCCGAGATCGCCATGATGGCTGCAGGTACCAGGGCGCCGATCGCAATCGCCGCAAAGGCGACACCGGCGAACCACGGCGGGAACATGTCCTCGAACAGCTGCGGGACGACCAGCTGCGGGTTGACCTTGCCGTCCAGACCGATCGGCTTGGTGCCCGCGGCAATGGCCACCCATCCCAGCAGAGCCAACAGGCCGAGCACGAAGCTGTAGGCCGGCAGGATGGCCGAGTTGCGGCGGATCGTGTTGCGCGACTTGGAGGACAAGGTCGCGGTGATCGAGTGCGGGTACATGAACAGCGCCAGCGCCGAGCCCAAGGCCAAAGTGGCATAGGCCCAGTACTGGGTGGCCGCCGGGATGTAGGCCCCGGGCACCTTGCCCGTCAACTTGGTGGGTGTGATCATCTTGTGCTGGGCGGCGGCGAAGATGTGGTCCCAGCCGCCGACCTTGCTGGGGATATAGATCACAGCCACGATGATGACCAGGTAGATCAGGGCGTCCTTGACGAACGCGATGACTGCCGGGGCCCGCAGACCAGAGGAGTACGTATAGGCGGCAAGGAGGGCGAACGCGATGAACAGCGGAAGGTCCTGGGCGATGACACCGCCGGAGCCGCCGACACCGATGACCTCCAGGACTGCCTGGATGCCGACGAGCTGAAGTGCGATGTAGGGCATCGTGGCCAGGATGCCGGTGACGGCGATGACCAGGGACAGCCCGCGCGAGCCGTAGCGGCCGCCGACGAAGTCGGCGGTGGTGACGAATCCGTGCCGGTGGCTGACCGACCAGAGGCGAGACATGAAGATGAAGATGATGGGGTAGAGCACAATCGTGTAGGGGACCGCGAAGAACCCGTTGACCGAACCGAGTGCGAACATCGCAGCCGGGACGGCAATGAAGGTGTATGCCGTGTAGAGGTCACCTCCCAGCAGGAACCAGGTGATCCAGGTGCCGAAGCTGCGACCGCCAAGGCCCCATTCGTCCAGGCTCTCCATGCTGGTGGCCTGTCGCCATTTCGAGGCCCAGAAGCCCAAGACTGTGACGAGCAGGAAGAGGACGATCAGCACGGCCAGGGCGACGGTGTTGACTCCCTTGTGGTTGTCCGCCGCTACGAGGGCAAGGGCGTTCATCGGCGTGCCCCGCCGTCGTGGCTGGTTCCGCTGGTCATCGGGCGGTGCGGCCGCGCCTTCACCACGAGCCGGTAGGCGGTGTACGTGCACGCCGAGCACAGGAAGACCCACAGGAACTGGTACCAGATGAAGAACGGGAAACCGCCGAGCTTGGGTTCCACCTTCGCGTAGCTACCGACCCACATCAGGGCAATGATCGGCAGGAGCAACAGGACGCCGGCGGCTGCCTGCAGACTCCTGTTCGCCGGGGGGGTGGTGTCGTGATCCGTGTCGTCAGGCATGCCGTCAGGCGTGTCATGACGTTGGCTGTCTGGCAAGAGGCGCCCCTACGTATGTGATAAAGGCCACATGGTTGAAGCCCATCTTCGGGAGGATACGTGCTCTCTGACCCGCTTGCGAGGCAAGTGGGCGGCGGTGCCGCAGTGCGGTCATTCGGTGCGGTCAGTGGTGAGTGGCCCGCAGGAACGCCGCGCCGCCGGGAGTGCCTCGATGTCAGGCCAGGACATCGCGGCGGCGAAAACCCCAGATCGCGATCAGCACGAGTCCGGCGACGGTGAGGACGGAAACCATCACTGCGGGGCCGGAGATCCCGTTCCGCAGGCGATCATGGCCGCCGTACTGGTAGAACGGCGAGAGCTTCTGGAGTGGCTCGAGCCAGGACACCATCGACGCGAGGCCGTTGACCATGTAGGCGAGGACGGCCACCAGCGCAGGTACCCCGCGGCTGGCCCCGGTCCGGCCGGTTGTCGCCCCGATCGCCAGGGCGAGCGCCCCGAACACGAGCCCGAGCAGCCCGAGGTGGACCATGGCCGCGGCGGCCTTGCCCGCCGCGATCGACAGCCCGAACACCGGTCCGGACAGGAGCAGCGACGCGCCGGCCACCGCCGTGATGAGCAGGATCCCGATGATCATTGCGCCCAGTTTGTCCAGCACCAGCCGCGTCCGGCTGATGGGGTTGGCCAGCAGCAGGTCCATGGTGTGCCGGTCCTCCTCGCCGGCGACGGCCGCGTTCCCGGCCGACACGGCATACAGGATGACCAGGATCGGGCCTATGAAGGACATCAGCTCGACCTTCGCGTAGCCGGCCGGCGTCGACAGGTCGGCCCCGGACATGGCGAACATGGAGCGCATCGCCTCCGGCATCTGGTTCATGAAGTCACTCATCGACGGCTGGTCCTTGATGCTCGGCCAGAACGAGCCGTACAGCATCACCAGCGCCCCGATGCTGATCGCATACGCGAGCAGGCTGCGCCGTTGATCCCGGAGGGTCTTGAGCAGCACGCTACGCAGCATGGTCGCCGCCTTCGCCGTAGTAGGTGAGGAAGGTTTCCTCGAGCTCCGCCTCGACGCACTCGAAGTCGACGACCTGGTGCAGGCTGACCCGTTTCAGGAGCAGGTCCAGGGCCGATTGGGGGGCGCTGCAGGTCATGGTGTGGTCACTGATGCTGAGGTCGACCAGGCCGGGCACTCCTGAGAACGCCTCGAGCGCCACCGGCTCGCTGAAGTGCGCCTGGACGTGGTGCAGTGATTTGCTGCGCAGCTCGTCGAGCCGCTCGACGGCCACCAGGCGCCCGGATCGCAGGACGCCGACCCGGTCGGCGACTCGCTGGACCTCGCTCAACACGTGGGAGCTGAGCAGGACGCTGCCCCCGGCGTCGGTGTGTTCGCAAAGGATGTCGTGGAAGTCCTGCTGGGCGATCGGGTCCAGGCCCCCGGTCGGTTCGTCCAGAACCAGCGGCGGTGGCGCCGACATCATCGCGAGCACCAGAGCCAGCTTCTGCTTGTTGCCCTTGGACAGTTCGCGCGACGGCCGGTCCAGATCCAGGGTGAGCCGCCCAGACAGCTCCTCGACCCGCTTGGGCGTCACGTTGTGGCGCAGGAAACCGAGGTACTGCGCGTGCTCGCGTCCGGTGAGCCGGTCGTACAGAGCCGGCTCACCAGAGAGGTAGCCCATCTGCCGATGCACCCGACGGAGTCCCGCCACGAGTCGAGCCCGAGCACCTGCGCCCGTCCGGACGTCGGCCGGAGCATGCCCGCAAGCAGCCGCAGGGTGGTCGTCTTGCCGGCGCCGTTGGGTCCCAGATAGCCGAAGACCTCTCCCGCCTCGATCTCCAGGTCCAGATCGAGCAGGGCAACCCTGCGGCCGTAGGCCTTGGTCAGCCCCTCGGTCCGGATGACGGGTGCTTGGGTCATGGCCCCACCATGTCGGCTGGCCTGCTACCTGACAAGACTTGTCACGTGGCAGGCCAAGCCCACTACACAGTGGTGCTAGCTCTTCGGCACCTCTGGCACAGCACCATTGGGCGCGTCCGTGAAGGCCACATCGACGGCTGTGGTGGTCTCCTCAAGAGCCTCCTCGTGCGCCACCGTCCGTTCCATGCCCGCCATCTGGGAGTAGAGCCGCCACCGCTCGTCCGCGTCCGCCTGGGCGAGGGCGAGCAGATGATCGCTACGCTCGCTGTCCTTGCGCGCCAGCATCGAGAACCGGGTCTCGGCGAGGGCGAACTCGCGCAGCGGCATGGTCGGCTTCTTCGAGTCGAGCTTGAACGGGTGGCCTTCGGCCTCCACGCTCGGGCGGAACCGGTACAGCGGCCAGAAGCCGCTGGACACCGCTTCCTTCTGGTGCGTCATCGAGGTCGACATCTCGATCCCGTGGGCGATGCAGGTGCTGTAGGCGATGACGACCGAGACCCCGGGGTGTGCCTGGGCCTCGAGCATCGCCCGCACCGCCTGCTGCTCGTTTGCGCCGATCGCGACCTGCGCGACGTAGACGTCGCCGTAGACCTGGGCGATCGCGCCGAGGTCCTTCTTCGCTGTGGACTTGCCCGAGGCCGCGAACTTGGCTGAGGCTCCCCGCGGGGTCGACTTGGAGGCCTGGCCGCCGGTGTTGGAGTAGACCTCGGTGTCCAGGATCAGGATGTTGACGTTCCGGCCGGAGCTGAGCACGTGGTCCAGGCCGCCGTAGCCGATGTCGTAGGCCCAGCCGTCACCACCGACGATCCACACCGTCTTTTCGACCAGCTCGTCGGCCAGGCTACGCAGGTGCGCGATGGCGGAGGCGTGCCCGCCCACCTTGGCGTCGCCCGTTGCGGCGTCGAGCTGCGTCTTGAGCAGCTCAACCCGGCTTCGCTGGGCCGCGATCCCGGCTTCGTCGCTCTGGTCGGCGCTCAGCAGTGCCTGCGCCAGGTCGGCGCCGATCAGCTCGGTGAGCTCGCCGACGTAGCGGCGCGCCTCGCCGTTCTGCTGCTCCCAGCCCAGGCGCATCCCGAGACCGAACTCCGCGTTGTCCTCGAACAACGAGTTGGCCCAGGCCGGGCCCCGACCATCGGCGTTGACGGTGTACGGGGTCGTCGGCAGGTTGGCACCGAAGATCGACGAGCAACCTGTCGCGTTGGCGATGATCATCCGGTCGCCGAAGAGCTGGGTCAGCGTCTTCAGGTACGGCGTCTCACCACAGCCTGAGCAGGCACCTGAGAACTCGAACAGTGGCTGGAGCTGGGACACCCCTTTGACCGTGTCGTGGCGCACCTTGGTCCGGTCTATCTCCGGGATGGTCAGGAAGTGCTCGTAGTTCGTCCTCAGCTCGTCACGGTGCTCCAGTGCGGAGACGAGGTCGAGGGAACGGTGGCTCGGGTCGGTCTTGGAGACCGCCGGGCAGACGTCGACGCAGATCCCGCAGCCGGTGCAGTCGTCTGCGGCGACCGCGATGCTGAGCTGGTGGTCGGCCAGGTCGCGCGACTTGAAGGGCTTGCTCTGGAACCCCTCGGGCGCGCCCTGCAGCTGCTCTTTGGGGAAGATCTTGATCCGCAGCGCGGTGTGCGGGCAGGTCACGGCACATTTGCCGCAGTCGGTGCACAGGTCGGGGTCCCAGATCGGCAGGTCCTGGGCGATCGCCCGCTTTTCCCACTGGGACGTGGCGGTGGGCCACGTGCCGTCCGCCGGCATGGCGCTGACCGGCAGCAGGTCGCCCTCCCCGCGCAGCAGACGTGCGGTGACCTGGCTGACGAACTCGGGGGCGTCGCTGGGCATCGGCGGCATCCGGTGCAGTGTGCTCGTAGCCTCGGCCGGTATCTTGACCTCGCTCAGCTCACTGAGCGCCCGGTCGACGGCGGCGAAGTTCTTCTCGACGGTCGTGCGCCCGCGCTTGCCGTACTCCTTCACGATCGAGGCCTTGATCCGCGGAATCACCTCATCCTCGGGCAGCACGCCTGAGACGTGGAAGAAGCACGGCTGCATAATCGTGTTGATCCGGGCCCCGAGACCGACATCCCTGGCCACCTGGTGCGCGTCGATCACGAACAGCTTCAGGTCCTTGTCGATGAGCTGTTGCTGCACCTCGACGGGCAGCTGGTCGAACACCTGGTCGGCCGGGTACGGCGAGTTCAGCAGGAGTGTGCCCCCTGGCTTGGCCAGCTCCAGCACCTTCACTGTGCGCAGCAGCGAGAACTGGTGGACACCGATCACGTCGGCCGAATCGATCAGGTAGGTCGAGCGGATCTCCTCGTCGCCGAACCTCAGGTGTGAGACGGTGCCTCCACCGGACTTCTTCGAGTCGAGCACGAAGTAGCCCTGGACGTACTGGTCCGTGCCTTCCCCGATGATCTTGATCGAGTTCTTGTTCGCGCCTACGGTGCCGTCCGAGCCCAGGCCGAAGAACACCGCGGTGACCGCGTTCTGCGGCACGACGAAGTCGGGGTCGGCTTCCAGGGACAGGTGCGTGACGTCGTCCACGATGCCGACGGTGAAGCGGCGCTTCGGCTTCGCCCGACCCAGCTCGGTGAAGACACCGGCCACCATCGCCGGGGTGAACTCCTTGCTGGAGAGCCCGTAGCGGCCGCCGATGACGGTCGGCAGGGCGCCGCCACCGTTGAACATGACACTGTCCATCAGGGCGGTGGACACGTCCAGGTGCAGCGGCTCAGCCGGCGCACCAGGCTCCTTGCAGCGGTCCAGGACGGCGATGTGCTTGGCGCTTGCCGGAAGCGCAGCCAGGAAGGCCTCGACCGGGAACGGCCGGTAGAGCCGGACAGTGAGGTAGCCGACCTTCTCGCCGCGGGCCACGAGGGTGTCCACGGTCTCGCGCACCGCGCCGGCCCCTGAGCCCATGATCACGATGACGCGCTCTGCGTCCGGCGCGCCGTGGTAGTCCACGAGGCTGTATCGCCGTCCGGTGCGCTGCTCGAACTCCTGCATCGTCTGCGCCACGATCCCGGGAACCGCGTCGTGGTAGGAGTTACTGGCCTCGCGGCCCTGGAAGAAGGCGTCGGGGTTCTGGGCGGTTCCGCGCACTGTGGGGGCGTCGGGGGTGAGCCCGCGCAGCCGGTTCTCCAGGACGAGCTCGTCGGGGAGCATCGCGCGCATCAGGTCCTGGTCGATCACGCGGATCTTGTTGATCTCGTGGGAGGTGCGGAACCCGTCGAAGAAGTGCAGGAACGGGATGCGGGCACGCATCGTGGCTACATGGGAGATGAGCGCGAAGTCCTGGGCCTCCTGCACCGAGGACGAGCAAAGCATCGCCCAGCCGGTCATCCGGGCACTCATCACGTCGGAGTGATCGCCGAAGATCGACAGCGCGTGGGTGGCCAGGGTGCGGGCGGCGACGTGAATCACGCACGGCGACAGCTCGCCGGCGATCTTGTACATGTTGGGCAGCATCAAGAGCAGGCCCTGGGAGGACGTGAAGGTCGTGCCGAGCGCGCCCTTCTGGACGGCGCCGTGCAGCGCGCCGGCCGCACCGGCCTCGGACTGCATCTCGACGACCTCGGGGACCGAACCCCACAGGTTGCGGCACCCGGCCGCGCTCCAGGCATCGGCGTGCTCGCCCATGGTGGAGGCGGGGGTGATCGGGTAGATCGCGATCACCTCGCTGCAGGCATGAGCCACTCGTGCGGCCGCCTCGTTGCCGTCCACACAGGCCCAGGTCACGTCTGTTGCAACGTCCGCCACGTCATCCTCCGAGATACTAGAACTGCCCATAACTGCGCACACCTACTGGCGATGCTTCACCAGTTGAAACCGTAAGACGCTGTGAGCACGAGGCGAAGGGCACAAGGTCCCGCTACCGCACCGGGTATGGTTCACCCCTGCTGGGCAGGTGGGAGGCGCCCAGTATCATCCAGCCTCCTCTTTGGCGAAACCTGATCAGTTTTCGGTTGCCGTTGACACAACCCGGTCCTCGTCATCCATCGTCCCTTGATGTGCCAGTCTGAGGGCTAGGTCAGCCATTGTTGGGCCGCCGGAGCAGCTCGTCCGAGACCACCTGGTGACGCTGTGCCCCTTGGCTCCACGCCGGAGGTTGGCCGTCGCAAGGACACCATCCAGATCCTCGGACTCCCAGTCGGGCCGTGTGCGTTCGAGCTCATCGCGGAGCTGCGGCAACGTCATCCACTGCACCGGCTCCTCCATGACAAGGACCGTAGGCCGCTCAGGAGTGGACGGCGATTGCAGTGGACACTGCTTTGGCCAGGCGCTCCACGGTGCCATGGAGGCTGGGATCTTCGATCTGCACGTAGTTGCTCAGTGCGTTCCAAAAGTTGGGCGGCGGACCCGCCACAGCCGGTGGGTCCGCCGTCTCACAACGTCCTACAGAGTGCCGGTGATGTCGCCCTGGTCATTGAACGGCCAGTTCACCGTCGTGTCGAACCAGCTGCCGTTGTTCTTGGTCGTGTACTTGCCCCTCAACCACACAAAGGGAACCGAGTACGTCCAATGGTTCGACCCGAAGACGGCGTTAAGGAACTCCGACGCCTTGAGGCAGTTGGTGCCCGAGCAATCAGGCTTCCGGTTCGCCACACCTGCTGGTGCCGAGACTGTGGCGACCCAGTGTCCGGTTACCCTGCCGGTGATACCGGCACCGACCGTTTTGCGGTTGGTGCCGGTGGCCTCGCAGGCACCCGGACTTTGTCCCAGCGACCGTCACGAAGGTGCCGTTGCGGTAGTTGACCTGCAGGTCGTAGGTCCCGTCGCCGTTGTTCTTCAACTGGTAGAACTTGTTGAAGCTGTCGTAGGCCCAGACGTTGTTGCAGGTGCCGATCTCCCTCCATGTGCACCTACAACGTTAGGTCGGCAGATGGGCGTTCGCAATGGGTTATTCACGGGTCTGTGGAGGGCATGGCAGGTGGGTTCGTTGGTCCGGGGACGGAGGCCAAACGCCATCCAGATCAGCGAGTTCAGTCTCCCAAGCCGGGCGCGTCCGGTCGAGCTCTTTGCGGAGTTCCTGCAATGTCGTCCATTGCACCGGCTTCTCCATGACAAGGAGCGTAGGCCGCTCAGCCGGTCTCGTCGGTGCCGGTCTGCCCCAGCTCGATCAGCTGGCCCTCCAGATAGGACTTCTGACGGGCGCGGTGGTCACGCTCGAAGGTTCGCAGCTCTTCGATCTCTTTCTGCAGCCGGCTGCGTTCGCTACCGAGCTCTTGAAGCACCTCGGCCCTCTTCTGCTGGGCCTCGGCGATAAGCGCGTCGTGGCGTGACTGCCCCTCGCTGATGAGTTTTTCGCGAGTGTTCTGGCCCTCGGCCACGTACTCATCATGCAGCTTCTGTGCAAGAGCCAGCATGCGAACCGCCGAGCCCACGCCTGCTGCCCCAGCATCGCCGACCTCGGCTGTGCTTTGCCCTTCGTCTTTGGTAGCGGCAGGAACAGTGACGGCCAGCGCGGACTTGGCATTCTCGTCCGCTGCTTCCGTGGCTGCCTTTGCACCATGATGGTTCATGTGCCAACCCCATTCACGAGGGCGGTCCTGCTGGATCGCCGTTGATAGCAAGATAAGGGACAGCTTCTGCGATATTGGGGAGCCTAATCGGTGCGTCGGTTTTGTCGCCGCACCGGGGACCAAGCAGCCAGCGGCCAGTTCGGCACAGGCCAAGCCGTTGATGGCCCCGCCCACCACGTCGGTGAGATGGTGCATGCCGATTCCGTAGCCCTGCACCCTCGGCCGGGATGCAACCCAAAGCATGCGGCACGGATGGGTCACGCAGTTGGCGGCACGACCAAGGTCCGAGGTGTCTGCGTCCCCTTGGCCCCAAGCGCCTCCCTCGCAGGCTCAAGCCCATTCAGGTGCACCCGTGCCTTCACGATGTGCACGACGGCTGCAACGGCCTTGATGTCCCCGGTCATTGCGGCATCCCACAGAGCCAACTGCAGGGCGTCCAGACGGGCGTTCTCCCAGGTCACGAAGGTCGGCTACCGCCTCGGCGGTCTGCTCCCTGAGGGCCTTGGTGACCACGTTGTAGGCGGTGCCGCGACTGGTGTAGCCAAGCTCCTGAGCCACCTGTGCGTAGGTGTACCCAGCGGTCTTGAGCTCAACAGCCCTCACCCGGCGGGCAGCGGCCAAGGCACGGTTGCGGTGCCGGCCATGGACCCTGGGTAGTTCGGCAATAGCTGCAGTCATAGGACAATGATGGCTCTTTGTTGAGACAAGGTCACGTATTTACCAATGAATGGCTGAGAGTTGGTATTAAGGCCACAGGAAATGGTACCCGTCTGGACCGTTAGTAGTTGATGACTGTTCGCGGATGTCTTGCGGACTTTCTGCGGACTAGATGACAAGGCACTGGTCGCGGCGCTGCCGCTCTTGGGCCGTCGGCAAATGAGGGTCCACATCCATGGCCTCCCAGGCCGGGCGTGTCCGGTCGAGCTCATCGCGGAGCTCCTGCAGCGTCATCCATTGCACGGGCTTCTCCATGGCAGTGACCGCGCTACTTCAGGAGTGGATGGCGATCGCAAGGGACACTGCTTTGGCCAGGCGCTTCACGGTGTCACGGAGGCTGGGATCTTCGATCTTCATGGATGACAGCTGACGGGCAACAACCGTGTTGATTTCTACCCATGTGATCCAGCTGACGATCTCCGGGGTTCGGTTCACGAGATCCTCAACCCGCTCGTCAGCACATACCCTCAAAGAAACTCACGAGGTCGCTGCCGCAGGCATTCAGGCTCTTTCTATGCCCCGGGGTTGCCCAATGTTGTTGTCTGGCAACGAAACCCGAATGGATATGCGCTGGCACCAGGAGAGCACGGTGGACGGCCCTTTCCAGCGACCGTCCACCGGTGCTTGTCCAGAAGTTCGACTAACTCATCTTGAGGCTCCACGAACAGGCTGACGTTCCGGCACACGCTGGGACGACTCCCGGGGGGTCACCTTAGGCCTACTTATAGAAAACCCTGACGCCGACGTGATGCAAGCATGCGCCTTGGTGGTGGGCCGAGAAGGAGTAGGTGGCGTCGTTGCACAGCGCCGTCGCGCCGTTGCCGCGTGAGACCCCGGGGGTAGACAGGGGACCTAAGTCCCTGTCCCGGATATTGCGGTCGCGAGCAGCGTGGAAGGCAGGGCCATCGCAACAACGGGAGGAGCATTTGGCATAGAAGAGCTGCCAACCCTCATCGCTATGTCAGGACACTCTGCTCAGGAAGGCTTTAGTTCGATCCTGAGTGGGGTGGTCGAAGATCTCTGCGGGGCTGCCGGCCTCCACGATGAGACCTTGGTCCATGAAGATGACCCTGTCCGCGACCTCGCGCGCGAAACCCATTTCGTGTGAAACGACGACCATCGTCATTCCCTCGTCGGCGAGGCGCTTCATGACCGCAAGGACGTCTCCGACTGTTTCCGGGTCCAGCGCCGACGTCGGTTCATCAAAAAGCATGACTGTGGGATCCATCGCGAGCGCACGGGCAATAGCAACACGCTGTTGCTCGCCGCCGGACAGTGCGCTTGGGTAACTGTCCGCCTTGTCGGACAGGCCGACCTTTGCTAACAGTTCGAGGGCTTTCTCCTTGGTAACGGCCTTGGACTTCTTTCCTACTTTGATCGGGGCGATCATGATGTTCTCCAGCACCTTCATGTGCGGGAATAAGTTGAACTGCTGGAACACCATCCCCACGTCCTTGCGCACGAGGACGGTGTTGATTTTCGGATTACTGAGATCATGACCATTGATGATCACCGTGCCCGACGTGATTGGCTCCAGCAAGTTCAGGCAGCGCAAGAACGTACTCTTACCGGAACCGGAGGGCCCAATCACGCAGACCACTTCGCTGGCTTCGATTTCGCAATCGATACCCTTGAGGACATCGAGCTTGCCATACCTCTTATGCAGGCTTTTGACGGAAATCATTCATCTTCTCCACTTGGATCATTGATTCTTCAACTGAGTAAGTCCGTGCTTGCAGGGAGCAAGTCTGTGGTTGCAGGGACCAGAACCGGCGCCTCTGGAAGACCAAGGGATACCGAAAGCCGCTTCTCGTACCAGCGACCAAAGCGGCCGAGCGGATAGCAGATGAAAAAATAGATAGCTCCGACCACGACGAATGCCAAGAGTGGCTGCATTGTCGTGGTTCCCACGATCTTTCCTGCCTGCGTCAGGTCAACGAATCCGATCACGGACACCAGGGAGGAGTCCTTGATCATGGCAAGCAGGATGCCCACCCATGGTGGAACCATAACCCTCATGGCTTGAGGGACGATGACGTACCGGAACTTGAGAAAGTATCCCATTCCGAGTGCGTCGGCCGCCTCGAACTGACCGCGCGGTACCGATTCAATACTGCCTCTGACTACCTCGGCGATATACGCGCTCACGAAAAGTGTGAGGCCAATCGCCCCGCTCACCATCGTGGAGAATATCGCGCCCGGTATCAAAAGCGGAAGAGCGAAGAAGGTGAACAACAGAATGATGAGGAGCGGAATTCCGCGTAGCAAATTGGTGTAGATCGCGCTGATCCATCGAACGACACCGATACTCGACGCTCGGGCTAATCCGATGCCGAGACCGATGACGCTGCCGGCGACTCCGGCGATGATGCACAAGATCGCCGTCATCCCCGCGCCCTTGGCCAGCGGAAGCAAGTATTGCAGGTAGTCACCCAATGCTATCGCCTACCATCTGAAGAGTCTCTTTTCCCCGACTCTCGACCCGATTGCCAAAACGGTCGAAACTACGTAATACAGAAGCGCCCCGAAGGTGAACACTTCAAACGTGCGCAGGGTATTGGAGTTCACGGTCATCAGAGCGTTCGTAAGTTCGGGCAGAGCGATCACTGACGCGACCGAGGAAAACAGAAACAGCAGGATAAACTGATTCGTCATGGCGGGGAAAACCTTGCGGATCCCCGGGGTGAATACGACGTATCGGAAGGTCTGCAGAGAATTCATCCCGAGGGCATGCGCCGCCTCACGGAGACCGCTCGGGACCGAGTCGAAACCCGCCCTGAGGATCTCCGCGACGTAAGCGCCATTGTTGATGGTCAGCGCGATCAACGCCGACCACAACGGATCCAGATTGAGCCCAACCTGTCCCAGACCGAAGTAGATAAGGTAAAGAACCACAAGCAGGGGCACATTTCGGACAACTTCGATGTAGCTGGAACTGATTCTTCGCAACGTGGCTGATCTGCCCGCTTTGGCAAAATAGGCGAACAAGCCCAACACGCTGCCTGCGAGGAAGCTCGCGACGCTGACGTAGACACTTACCCAGAGCCCCTGGAAGATGAGCGGGAGGTAGGGAATCAGGTCACCGGGTTGCCACGACATACAGGTCTCTCTTCGCCACGGGACAGATTTATAAGTAGATCATCCCGATGGGGAACGATCGCGTCAGAAGGATAGGTCGCCCGTTACTACTGATAGGCGATGGCCTTGGGAAGGTCGGCCTTGAACCACTTCTTGTAGAGAGCCTGATTGTCCCCCGAACTGTTCAAGTTCCGAATGAAGTTGTTCAGGTAATTCACCCAGACCTGGTCGCCCTGTTTCACTCCCATGGAAATGAGGGCTGGACTGATCGGCTCCACGTTCAAGACCCCAAGGCTTGGATCCTTAGCGGCGGCCGCCTGCACAGTCGCGAAGCCTTCCATCACGGCATCCACTTTTCCCGACTTAACCGCCTGGACGGCATCAGCGATCGTGTCGAATCGAACCACTGTGGTATCCGGGAACTGCTTCGTCATCAGACTGTCGTTCGTGCTCCCACGCGCGACAGAGACCTTCTTGCCCTTCAAATCGGCCAGACTCTTGATGGGGTTGACTTTCCGGAAGAGTGGAAGGGCACCGGATGCGACGTAGGGAATGGTGAAATCCACGGCTTTCGCTCGAACGTCCGTCGCAGTAAAAGCGTCGATATCGACGTCGACTCTGTTGGAGTCAAGTACTGGTTTCCGGCTGGTTCCGTCGGTGTTAATCATTACGAGTTTCACGCCCAGCGCCGCAGCAAGATGCGCCGCGATGTCTGGCTCGTATCCAACAATTTTTCCGCTAGCATCCTGCGAGCTGTACGGAGGGTAGTCGGGCAGGACGCCGACCTTAAGCGTGCCGCTCTTGATAACTTGTTGGAGTCGGCTGTTGGTTGCCCCGGCAGACCCTGCGCTGGTCGACCCTCCGCTGGTCGAGGTGCATCCCGCCAGGGCGAGCATCGAAACCAGCGCCACCAGCACGATAGGGGCCTTGGTTTCTTTCTTGAAAATGTGAGTCATTGCATTTCCAATCTCTGGGGCGGCGCTGCGAGCCGTGCGCCCGGAGTTCGTCAACTTCCCAAGCTCAAAGTATAGGCGCCCTTCGATCTTGGTGCGAGCTGTGATCCGCGCTATTCGTCTCGCGTCCGGAGCGGCGTTTTCAGCGTCGACACCGTGGGGTTGAGCGATCGCTACCCCAACCCCGACCATCCTCACTCTGTGACACTCAACCACCTGATTGAACGTGTGGACGAGTACGCGGCGCGAGTCCAGGACTCTGGACATAGTGCCTTAGTTCTTGTTAGGTCAGGGCCGGGTTTTGATCTCGTAGCGCAGGATGAGATCGGTGCCGGGGTAACGCGTTTTGGTGGCGGTGAGGTGTTCACAGAGCTCGGCGATGGCGGTGGTGGCACGCCGGGTTGGTAGGGGGTCCAACCTGACGGTGAGGACACCGTCGCGGGGGTCGATGTCGCCGCTGCCGGTCAGCGCCTGGCGGATCAAGGCGTGTGCCTCGTGGTTGGCGCGGGCGTACCCGGTGTGGACTCGGATGGCCCGGGCGAGGGTGGTGGCGGTGTTGAACGCCGCGATGCGGATCGCGTGGGTGATGAGCTTGGTTTGG
>Ga0097691_1000708_pt1 | contig 27403 bp, 30 predicted proteins | sample NGESurdeep072012_8_FD_72858 | JGI IMG/M metagenome (GOLD analysis project Ga0097691, IMG submission 72858) | Arctic peat soil microbial communities from Barrow, Alaska - NGEE Surface sample 210-1 deep-072012 | ecosystem: Environmental > Terrestrial > Soil > Wetlands > Peat ... | reverse complement strand
CTGGGCACGGCCGCAGGGCCAGGGCTCCTCTGGGCGGCTGTAGCCGGCGTGGGCCAGTCGATCCCCTCGCCGGCTGTTGGGACGCTCCCGCCGACCAGAGCACGCCCGCGTCGCGATCAGGCGGTGGTGCGTCGGCCCATGAGCAGCCGGTACAACGCGACGACGATGACGCCACCGATCACGGCGACCACGATGCTCTCGATGTTGATGCCGGTCACGTCGGCGACCTTCAGGACCGTGCCGGCCAGGTAGCCCCCGACGACAGCACCGACGATTCCCAGGATGATCGTGGCGATGACGCCTTCGCCGCCGCCCATGATCAGGTTCGTGATGAATCCGGCGATCGCACCCAGGACGATCCACACAAGGATTCCCATGGCTACCTCCTACTGACGAACAGGCGCCGCGTGGAGTACCCACGGCACCAGATATCCAAGATTTGCCTTCGGCCGAGGGTACTCAAGGCCGCCGCGCTCGATGCGTCAACGCCCGCCACGCAGTGCAGCGCAACGGGCATGCCAGGTAGTTGGCGAGATCCGGTCGGGCTGAGGCGAGCTACAAGGGCCGCTCTTCACGCGTGACGACAACGGTATCGTCCTTGGCCTTCTCGTCGATCGCGCCCGCCGTGGCACCCGATGCCGCACCGATCGCGCCTCCGACGACCGCCCCGACGGGCCCGCCGACGACCGCGCCGACGACCGCGCCGGCGACGCCGCCAGCGACCGCGCCCCCGGCCTCCTCGTCACCGTGCGGGGCGCCCGACACGTAATCCTTGCGGAGCGCTTCGCGATGCTCGGCGCCGTCCTCCGTGATGGTCTCGCTCTCGATGACGCGGTGCTCTGTCATGGCCGGGTCTCCTGTCCTGGTTACGCGCCGGTGAACGCCGCTCGCGAACCCGAGTGTGCTGGCCGGGCGCGACGAAGTCATGAAGGTTCGTCATCTCGGCGGGCAGCGCGACCGGGACGCCCGCGAGCCGCGGCACGCCTAGTCCTGAGCGGCTCCGGCAGCAACGGCGGCTCAGCACCATGTGGCAGACTTCTCCGCGTGAACAACGGGCTGATCCTCGACTTTCTCCGCGCGTCCGACGAGAGGTCGATAACGGCCACACGATGAGTTGAAGTGGCGCTGGTCGACGGTGCCCACCGATCTCACGCGCCTGTGCGCGCCGTCCTACTCCACGTCCACGAGAGCGTCCGGATCCGGTGCGGCCGCGCGGGCGCGTGACAGCCGACATCGCTCGGTCCTGCAACACTGAGACCATGACGCAACTCTCGGGGGAAACCGCCGCCGCCCCGCCGCCATTCAATGCGCGCCAGACTGAAACCGTCATCTTCACTCAAGACCTCGTCAAGCGGTACGGCTCGACGGTGGCCCTCGCGGGACTCACCCTGACCGTCGGTCGTGGCGAGGTGTTCGGCTTCCTGGGTCCCAATGGGGCAGGCAAGACGACGGCCGTGAAGCTGCTCGTCGGGCTGACCGCGCCGACCTCCGGAAGCGGCAGCCTTCTCGGCGCGCCACTCGGAGATCGCGACGCGCGCCGTCGCCTCGGCTACCTGCCTGAGCTGTTCCGCTACCAGCCGTGGCTCACCGGGCGCGAGGTGCTGCGCCTCCACTGCGAGCTGGCGCGACTCGAGCGCGGAAGCTGGCGCGGCGAGATCGAGGCGGCTCTCGTGACCGTGGGGCTCGAGGGTCGCGGTGACGACCGCGTCGCGACGTACTCGAAGGGCATGCAGCAACGACTGGGCCTCGGCGTCGCGCTCCTCGGGCAGCCGGAGCTCGTGCTTCTCGACGAGCCCACTTCGGCCCTCGACCCGGTTGGCCGCCAGGACGTGCGGCGCATCATCGCAGGCCTGCGCGAGCGCGGCGTTACCGTGTTCCTCAACTCGCATCTGCTCGGCGAGGTGGAACGCGTGTGCGACCGGGTGGCCATCCTCGACCGCGGCCGGGTCGTCGCCTCGCAGCCCGTGTCGGAGCTCGTCGCTGCCCGCTCGGTCCGCATCCAGGTGCACGGCCTCGGGCCGACCGAGCGGGCGTCCCTGGCGCGGTACGGGCGGATGGCCGAGGACGGGGAATGGCTGGCCTTCGCCGACGTCGACCCTGAGCGCGTGCCCGACATCGTGGCCGCCATCGTGGCCGCGGGCGGCCGGGTGGCTGCGGTGCTGCCGGGCCGCGAGTCGCTCGAGGAACGCTTCTTCGAGCTGCTCGCCGAAGGGCGCGCATGAGCGGGGCTCCGCTCGCTGCCCGCGCCCGGCGCGATCGGCTGGGGGACGAGGTCGCCGGAATCGCGACGATTGCGCGGCTCTCGCTGCTCGAGGCGCTCCGACGGCGGCTCCTCTGGGCCCTCATCGGCCTCACGGTGCTGCTCGTCGTCGTCACGGCGTGGGCCTTCCAGCGGCTGCTCGAGGCCTCACCGTTGCCAGCGGACGAGACCCAGCTCGCGGTGTCGCAGCTCCTCATCCTCGTGGCCTTCATGTTCAGCTTCGTCCTGGCCATGACGGCGGTGTTTGTCGGCTCGCCGGCGATCGCGGGCGAGGTGGAGTCGGGCGAGGCGCTGGCGATCCTGTCCCGACCGATCCGGCGGGCGGATGTCGTGCTCGGTCACTGGGTTGGCTTCGGGATCGTCGTGGTGACCTACGCGATCCTCGCCGGCCTCGGCGAGATCGGGGCCGTCGCACTCACGACGGGCTATCTGCCGCCCCATCCGCTCTTCGCCGCGGGCTTCGTGGCGCTCGAGGGGCTCGTGCTGCTCACGCTGGCCGTGCTGCTGAGCACGCGGCTCGGCGTTGTCACGGGCGGCGCCATCGCCGTCGTCCTCTACGGGATCAACTGGGTCATGGGGGTGGTCGGCCAAGCCGGCGCTATCCTCGGCAACGACGCGATCCGGACGGCCGGCACAATCAGCCGCATCGTGATGCCGACCGACGTCGCCTGGCGCGGCGCGATGGCGAGCCTGGAGCCGCCCGCGGCCCTCCTGTCGTCGCTGGGCCGCACGAGCGTCATGTTCGCGGTCAACCCGTTCTATGCCGCGGCATCGCCACCGCCCGACCAGCTCGCCTACGCGGTCGTCTGGATCGCGGTCGGCCTGTCGCTCGCAATTGCGCTGTTCTCGCGCCGGGAGCTATGACCAGCCGACCGACGGCGATCCGCGACGGCGCGACGGCTGTGGTGATCGTCGTGGGCCACAGGTGACCGTCGAGCCCTTGATCTCGCTTTGCGGAGCGTGGAGCAGTTCGTCAGCCCCAATGGCGTCTCCGACGGAGCGGAGTGTCGTCGAGGTCGGCTACCCGCAAGTCGCAGGGATGCTGTCCGGCCGCACGAAGCATCGACCCCTGATATCGCCTTGGCGTCACGGGATCAACCAGGGCCGATAATCCCGATGATCGAGAACTGTCGGACGGGTCTGTTGTGACGCCCGATGCGAAACTGCCCGTGCGTCGTCACCGCGTTGCGGCAAGCGGGGTTCACCGGCGGCTGGACATGACTCGGCGCCTCACGGCGCTCGGCGTGAACGATCGAGCGGCGGCGTCAGCGTCACGTGTGCGACCGAAGAGGCCGCCGGATCCCAGGAAGAGGGGACAACGATGCAGATCGGATTGGTCGGCCTGGGCAGGATGGGCGCGAACATGTCGCGCCGCTGGCTGCGAGCAGGCCACAGCGTGGTCGGGTATGCCCGTCACGCCGAGACCGTGAATGGGTTGCTGGCCGACAAGGCGATCTCGGCCGGGGCCACGTCGCTCAAGGACCTGGTGGGCCAGCTCGCCACGCCGAGGGTGCTGTGGCTGATGCTGCCGGCCGCGGCAGTGGATGCCACCCTGGACGAACTCGTGCCGCTGCTGGCCCGCGACGACGTGGTCGTGGACGGCGGAAACTCCTACTACGTCGACGACCTCCGCCGCTCCGGAACGCTCGCGAAGCCGGGAATCCACTACCTCGACTGCGGGACCAGCGGCGGCGTGGCCGGCCTGGAGCGAGGCTACTGCCTGATGATCGGCGGCGCGGCGGCGGCGGTGCGGCGGCTCGATCCGATCTTCCGGGCCCTGGCGCCGGGCGTGGACGCCGCGCCGCGGACGCCGGGCCGGACGGGCGATCCGACCCCGGCCGAGAACGGCTACCTGCATTGCGGCCCCAGCGGCGCCGGGCACTTCGTGAAGATGGTCCACAACGGGATCGAGTACGGCTTGATGGCCGCCTACGCGGAGGGCCTGAACATCCTCAAGCACGCGGACGCGGGCCGGCAGGAGCGCGAGGTCAGCGCCGAGATCACGCCCCTGCGCGAACCGGAGCTTTACCAGTATGAGATTGACCTCCCGGCCGTGACCGAGGTCTGGCGGCGCGGCAGCGTGGTCGCGTCCTGGCTGCTGGACCTGGCTGCGCAGGCGTTCCTGCGCAGTGGCGATCTCTCGGACTTCGAGGGCCGCGTATCCGACTCCGGCGAGGGACGCTGGACCAGCATCGCCGCCATCGACGTCGGCGCGCCGGCGCCGGTCCTCACGACCGCGCTGTACGAACGCTTCATGTCGCGTGGCGAGGCGGACTTCGCCGACCGGGTCCTGTCGGCCATGCGCCTGGGCTTTGGCGGCCACGAGGAGGCGAAGGGCTAGCGCCATGGTCCTCAAACGCACCGGCCATCGACCCGCCACCCGGCCCGGCGAGCGCTCCGATGCATTCGTCTTCTTCGGGGCCACCGGCGATCTGGCCTTCAAGCAGATCTTCCCCGCGCTGGCCGGCCTCGTCCGCGACGAAGGCCTCGACCTGCCGATCGTGGGCGTGGCCCGTTCGGGCGACCTCGACAGCCTCAAGGAGCGCGCCCGCCAGAGCCTCGGGGCGCATGGGTTCACGGACGAGGTCGCGACCCGGGCCTTGACCGACCACCTGCAGTACGTGAAGGGCTCGGACGACGACATCGAGACCTTCCATGCGCTGCGCCGGGAGCTCGGGAAGGCCCGGCATCCGCTCCACTACCTGGCAGTCCCGCCGGCGCTCTTCGGCGTGGTGGTCGCCAACCTGGAGGCTTCCGGCTGCGCCGCCGGGGCCCGGATCATCGTCGAGAAGCCGTTCGGGCACGACCTCGCCTCCGCGATGGCCCTCAACGAGACGATTCACAAGGTCTTCGTCGAACCCGCGGTCTTCCGGATCGACCACTACCTGGGCAAGGAGCCGGTCCAGAACCTGCTCTACTTCCGCTTCGCCAATTCGTTCCTGGAGCCCATCTGGGATCGCGACCACGTCGCGAGTGTCCAGATCAACATGCCCGAGGCCCTCGACGTCGCCGACCGAGGCGCCTTCTACGACCAGGCTGGGGCGATCCGCGACGTCGTCCAGAACCACCTCCTGCAGGTCGTGAGCCTGCTCGCCATGGAGCCGCCGTCGGGCCACACGCCCGAGGCCATACGCAACGAGCAGTTCAAGGTCATCGACTCGATCCGCCCGCTCACGCCGAACGACGTCGTCCGCGGCCAGTACCGGGGCTATCTCGAGGTCAAGGGCGTGGCTCCGAACTCCACCGTCGAGACGTTCGCGGCGTTACGGCTGCATGTCGACACCTGGCGCTGGGACGGCGTGCCCTTCTACATCCGGACCGGCAAGTGCCTGCCGGTGACGGTGACCGAGGTCCTCGTCGAGGTGAAGCGGCCGCCGCAGTCCGTCTTCGGCGAGCCGAAGCCGCCGGATGCCGACTACTTTCGGTTCCGGCTCACGCCCGACATGTCGATCTCGCTCGGGGCTCGCGCCAAGAAGCCGGGCGAGACGATGGCCGGCGAGGCGGTCGAGCTGTACGCGTCGCACCTGAGCGGGACAGAGCGGCCGCCCTACCAGCGCCTGATCGGGGACGCCATCCGGGGCGACCAGTCGCTCTTCTCCCGCGAGGACTGGGTCGAAGCCGCCTGGCGGGTCGTCGACGGAGTGCTCGACAGCAGGACCCCGCCCCACGCCTACGAGCCGGGGACGTGGGGTCCGCCGGAGGCCGCGAACGTGCTCGTGCACGGCGATCGCTGGCACGACCCGGTGGAGACGCCCGGGGGCGCGGCGGGCGAGTGAGGCCATGACGCCGGGCGCTGGAACCGGCCGGCCACGGACGACGTCTTCCGTGCTGCAGGCTCCGGACAGCCGTCGCACCGCCAGGAGGAGTAGAAGCCATGTCCACCGCACCCCGATTCCTGAGTGTTGGGGTCGTCCTCGGCATCGCCGCGGGTCTGCTCGTCGGCGTGGGGCTGACACAGCCGGGTACGGCGGCCGCCACCACACCATCGGCCGTGCCGAGCCTTCCATCCAGCGGCGCCACCACCGGGGCACCGGGCGCTCTCCCGGCGATCTCGACGGGCGGGAGCACCGTTACATCGTCCGGGATGGCCATCGCCTACCCGTACTTCGGGGGCTCCCCTGGCCTGGCGCCCGACCACACGATCGTCGTCACCGGGGTCGGGCAGGCAGACGTGAAGAGCGGCGGGTCGGACCGGGCCGCAGCCGCGAAGACCGCCCTCATCGCCGCCCTGGCCGACGCGAAGGGGCAGGCCGACGCCATCGCCGCGGCGACCGGGCTCTCCATCAGCGGTGTGTTGTCGGTGAGCTCCTCCGTGTCGCCTTCCGACGGAGTCATGCCGATGGCCGGATCCGCGAATGGGCAGACCCCCGGACAGGCGGCGCCGCCGATCGTGCCAGAGCCAGCCTATCCGCAGACCCTCAGCGTGTCGGTGACCGTCGCGTACCGCGTCAGCTGACGGCAACCGCCTGCCGACTCGTCCGCGGGTGAGCCGGCAGGCGAAGTGGCCCTCGCTCGCCGGCGGCGTGGAAACGCCCGCTCCCGCGGTTCCGCGCTATCGTGCCGGCCATGGGGTTCGAGTGGGCCTACAAGAACGGGGTCCCTCCGTGGGACATCGGGCGGGCACAGCCGGCAATCGTCCGCCTGGCCGAGCAGGGGCGCATCGCCGGCGACGTGATCGACGTCGGCTGCGGCACCGGCGAGAACGCCCTGTACCTCGCGTCACGCGGCCTCGCGGTCATCGGCGTGGACGCCGCCCCGACGGCGATCGCCCAGGCGCAGGAGAAGGCTCGGCTGCGAGGCAGCAGCGCCACGTTCCTCGTTGCCGACGCGCTCGCGCTCGAGAGGGTCGGGCGCAGGTTCGACGTCGCGATCGACTGCGGCCTCTTCCACACGTTCTCCGACGCCGATCGCGTCCGCTTCGAGCGGAGTCTCCATCGGACGCTCCAGGTGGGCGGGCGCTATGCGCTGCTCTGTTTCAACGAGCACCAGCCGGGCGGCCTGGGTCCCCGCCGGGTGACCCAGGCGGAGATTCGGGCCACGTTCGCGACCGGGTGGACAGTGGATTCGATCATCGCGGAACAGTTCGCCGCCCACCTGCCCGGAGACGGCGCGCACGCCTGGCTGGCCCTGCTGATGCGGATCTGATCTGTTTCGGGATCGCCCGACGTAAGGCACGTGATCGCCTGCGCCGGAAGACGCACGAGCCGGCGATGCCGTCAACGCTCGACCGGCCGCCCACCAGGCTCTTCAGCCGGTGCCGACGCGCACGCCGGGCGCAATTGGCCCAGTGATGGCATCCAGCGTCGACGGCCCTCGGGCGCCGAGTATTGCGGGGCCGCGACATTCGGCGCAACGAAGACTGAACCTTTGGGAGTCAACGCGGTCCTTTATGACAATGCCAGAGGACAGGGGCAAACGCGGACTCATCGAGCGTGCCCAGCTGGGCGACGCGGAGGCGTTCGCCCGCCTCGTATCGAGCCATCTCGACTCCTCGTGGCGGTTTGTCCGGGCCATCGGCGGCAGCCGCGTCGATCCCGACGATGTCGTGCAGGAGGCGTTCGTGATGGTCTGGCGGGACTTGCCCCGACTGCGCGACGCGGATGCCTTCGACGCGTGGCTTTGGGCGGTGCTGGTCCATGCGACTCGGCATGCAATCCGGGCCAGTGACGGGGTCCGTCTCATCCGGATCGCGGACGACGCCTCGTCGGACACCATCGACCGCAGCGCCCGGATCCGCGCGGATGCGCTGGTCGATCCGCACCTCGAGCCGGGCGCTTCGCTGGCGAGAAGAGATTCACTCACCCGGGCGTTCGGTCGGCTCTCGATCGACCAGCGGACGATCCTCGTCCTTCACTACCTCGAGGGCGATGGGCTGGAGCGAATCTCGGAGGTGATCCGGCGCCCAGTGGGCACCCGAGATCGCCGCCTGGGCGAGTGCCGTGGAACACGCGGCTGGGCGAAGCTAGACTCGGTTTCTCGAGGATCGATTCCCTGCAGCCTGGCGTCGGACGGCCCAAGGTCCGCCGGCGGAGCCGGGCAAGTCGTGACCACCACCGGGAGGATTTGGAGCCATGCCAGCCATCGTCCCGATCGCCATCATCGGACTCGTCGGCGGGGTGCTGTCTGGGCTGTTCGGGATCGGCGGCGGGCTCGTGATCGTGCCGGCGCTCATCCTCGTCGCGGGGTTCCCCATCGCGACGGCCGCCGGCACCTCCCTGGCGGCGCTCCTCCTGCCGGTCGGCCTGTTCGGCGCGCTCGAGTACTACCGGGCCGGGCACGTCGAAATCCAGGCGGCGGCCGTCATCGCCGTCGGCCTCCTGGTCGGGGCCTACTTCGGCGCCCGGATCGGGACGGCGCTGTCGCCGGAGGTCGCGCAGCGAGCCTTCGGCATCTTCCTCCTGGTCGTCGGCGCACGCCTGACCCTGTTCACCTGACCCGCGGCCGGGCCGGCCGGCAGGCTGTGATCCCGCGGCAGGGGGCGGGCAGAATCGAGGCGGATCGGAGAAGCGGAGCGGTCCGCCTCGCCAGGCATACGTGGGGAGTCAGGCGGGTAAACAACTTCAGCGGGAGTTCAGACCTCGACAAGGAGGTCGTCGCCCTCGACCTGCACCGTCCGCGAGCGCACAGGGCGCTCGGCCGGGCCATGCAGCACGGCCCCGGAGGTCACGTCGAACCTGGCGCCACGGCAGGCGCACGTCAGCGTCGTCCCGTCCAGGTCGCCGTTCGCAAGCAAGCACCCCTGGTGCGTGCACGCGTCATCGAACGCATAGAGGCGACCGTTGACGCTCGTCACGTTCACCTTCGTCCCCCCGACGTCGAACGTCCCCCCGACGTCGAACGCGCACATGGTGCCCGCGGCGACGTCGTTCGAGCTTCCAACCCGGACCAGCATGACCAGGCTCCTCCCATCGACCGTACATGGAGAGCGCGGATCCCGTCGCCCCTCGTTTCCGGTGCCGATTCAGGGCATCGCGCCATTCCCGCGCAACCTGTCAGGGCTGCGCGCTCAACCCTGGATCCAGTCGTCCCCGGGCCAGGTCGCCGGCGTCATCCGCCAGCCGCCAGTCCCAGCCCCCGCCGTCGCGCCAGGCGATGGATCGGAGGGCCACGCCAGGTCCCGCGGGACGCAGGTACTCAATGCGATACCGCCGGGCCGGCGCGCGCACGTCGTCGGCGCCCCCGGCGGCCGCGACCGCCTCGTCCAGCCAGTCCGGGTAGACGCCATTGTTGGCATGGCCCACGGGATCCAGCTCGCGGAGGCGCGGCATGAGCCGCTGTTCCACTGCACCGTGCGGCGACGGCGGCAGGTGGACCCGAGTCGGCGTGAACGACGCCACGTCAATGCCGGGAACGCGCGTGAAATCGGCCGGGATCCGGGTCGGGGCGCGGCCGTCGGTCATCGCCCAGTCAACCGTGACGTCGCCGACCGACGCGCCATCGGCCGCGCGGAGCTCGGAGCGGCGACGGACCATCACCCTGCGGAACCCCGCGAGCCGGGTGGACACGCGAAGCTCGTCCCCGTCGCGGATCGGTGCGGCAAGGCTGACGTCGATCGCCCGGACTACCCATGCGAGCCCCCGGTCCCGGTACCACTCCCTGGGGAACCCCAGGATCTCCGAGTGGCGCCACGCGACGTCGCCGACGTAGCCCAGCAGCGCCGATGTCTTCGCGAGGCTATCCGGCGTCGCCTCGTCGAAGCGGACGCGGTACATCTGCTCGACCCGGAGGATGTCACGCGGAGGGTCCGACGCGGGGTGCGACGCGGGGTCGGAGACCGTCATCCGGGCGGCGCCTTCCGGCCGGCAAGGGCGTCGAACGTCTCGAGCGTCACCACCGCGGTTCCCTGCCGCGGTGCCGTCTGCTGCGAGAGCCGCACCGCGCACGAGGTCCGCACGTCGAACACGATCAGCCCGACGCGCAGCGAGCGCTCCTCGTCGGCCGCGTGGCGACGCGCATCGTCGAGCTGGTTGAGGACGTCTGCGTTGATCCCGCGCGCGCCCCACTTGCAGTCCCACGCCTCCTCGCGGCCGGCCTTCTCGACGGTGAGGTCGTACGGGTGGATCTCGGACGCGACGCCATCGAAAAGGACGCGGCGCTCCCGACGGACGGCAGCATCACCCGTCCGTCGCGCGACCAGCACCTGGGAGAGCGCCTCGACGAACGCGCCCCGGAACTGGCTGCGCACCTGCTCCCCGCGCTCAGCGACCTCGAGGCTGGCTGCCAGGAGCGCCTCGGCGCGCTCGAGATCCGGTGCGGTGGGGCCGAAGACCGTCGGGAAGATGACGCGCCAGGTCGCGGGATCGGTCGACTCGCCGTTCATGACCGCCCGGGCCATCAACCGTTGCCCGTACGTGGCGTCGGCGGCAAGCGCCGCCAGGCGCGCGACGAGCGGATCTGCCTGGATCCCCGCATAGACGATCGCTCGCGCGTCGCGCGCTGCGTCCTGGAAGCGCATGCTCAGGTGCCGCCCGCCGGGGGACGTGCCGGAGCGATGACGCTTCCCCCGCCGAGCACCAGCTCGGCCACGGCCGGGAGGGTCGAGAGCCAGTCGATCGCCCGATGCGGATCCGTGATTCGGCCCGCCTCGACCGCCAGCGCGTGGATCGCGGCGGCGCTCTCTGGGGACACCCGCCCGCCGGCATCCGGAACGGCCGCACGGAGCCTGGCGCGGCCGATCTCGACGAGCTTCGTCACGTAGGTCCACTCGTCCTCGACCGTCTCGCCCAGCTCGGCGAGGAGCCCAAAGGCGGCCAGGGTGATCGCGAGGAGGTCCCCGGCTCGTGCGGGGCCGCGCGCGACGGCGACCGGGCGGACGGATCCAGGGTCGGGACCGGGGTTGTCGGGCAAGTCGTCGCTCACCCAGAAAGGGTAGCGCCGGCGCCAGCGCGGCGTTCCGGCCGGTCAGGCGAGGCTGGGCCGGCCACGGCGCTCCAGGTCGCGCGCCGCGTGGTCGATGCGTCCCAGGAGCTCCTGGAGCCGCTTGTGGCAGGCGGCATCCCAGGCGCGCGAGTACCCGGCGATGGCCTCTGTTCGCCAGCGCGCGGCCTCGCCTCGGGCGCCCAGCTCCTCGAGGAGGGCAAGGCCATCGAGCACATCGCGGTAAAGGCGCGGGATGGTCTCGGCGATCGTCTGCTCCGAGTTCACCTCTGGACGTTCGCGCACGACACCCGTGCAGACCATCCCCCGAAGGTACGGGTCGGGGAACGAGCCCGTTCTGATCAGTCGCCGGGGTGGCTGCCGGAGCGAATCTCGAAGCGGCCGAACCGGCCCGTCGCGGGCATCCAGGCCGGGATGACGCGTTCCACCTGCGCGGAGATCGGGCCGCGAGCGAGCGCCAACAGCAACGCCTCGAGTGCGGCCCGTGGCCCCTCCGCGACGCAGACGACCGCCCCGTCCGCCCGGTTCGCGACCCAGCCGCGGAGCTGCAGGCCGCCGGCTGCCTCCATCACGAACCAGCGATACCCGACCCCCTGCACGGCCCCGACGACGGTCGCCTCGAGCCGCTCGGCCGCCGGCAGGCCGTCATCGGACGCGGGCTGACCGGGCACGCGGGCCACGCCGGCCGCGGGCGGCGAGCCGCCGGGCACGGGTGGAACGCGGTCTGGCACGGTCAGGCCGCCCGGGGCCAGGCGAGGACGAGGACATCCACGATCAACTCGGGATTCGCGTTCGCCTCGAGCAGCTGCGCGGCCCGTGCCAGCCGGGCGAGGAATGCCGGCGCAGCGCCGACCGGGATGCGCGCGGCAGCCGCCTCCAGGTCGTCCATGAGCGCCAGATCCACGGCGCGGCCGCGCCCACCGGCGGCAACCACGGCGAGGTCCCGCGCCACGGCGGCCCACGTCTCGAGGAGCGCCCGGGCGGCGAGCCGACGCTCGGCCGGTGACGAACGACCCGGTTTCGCTGCCTCGGCCTCCCCGTCCGCCGGGGGCGCCGTGGCCGAGAGGGCTTCGGACGATCCAGCGAGGGCTGGCAAGCCGGCGGAGGCTCGGGCCCCGGCCGCACCCGGCTCGACGCGCAGGCTCGCCAGGTCCGCCGCCCGTGCCAGCAGCTCGCGGCCGATCGCGAGGCGCCGCGAACGATTCTCCGGGATCAGGTCCAGGAGCATCCGCGAGATCTCCTCGCGCGCGTCGACCGCCTGCGGCGCGGCCGCGTACGCAAGGGCCAGGCCGGGCCGACCACCAGCCAGGCGAGCCAGGCGGGCGGCGCGGGGCGGATCGATCCCACGCTCGCCCAGCAGTCCCTCGATGGCACGGATCCCGAGCGGTCCCAGGCGGAGGGTCGCGGCCCGCGACCGGACGGTAGGAAGCAGCCGCTCGGGCTCGTCGGCGCAGAGGATGAGCGTGGCTCCCGCGGGCGGTTCCTCGAGCGTCTTGAGCAGCGCGTTCTGGGCGTCCTCGTTCATCCGGTGCGCACCCTCGATCACCGCGACGCGGTGGCGGCCCTCCACTGGGAGGCGCGCCATCTCGCGGATCAGGTGGCGGACGGTGCCCGGATCGGGATCGTTCGGGTCGCCGATGCGGACCTGGCGGCCGGCCCCCTCCGGCGCCAGGTGGTGGAGGTCCTGGTGCGAGCCGCCGGCAACAAGGCGACAGGCGCGACAGGCGCGGCACGGACGCGCCACCCCTTCTTCTGCCACGCACAGGAGCCCAGCTGCGAGGTCCAGGGCGAGCGTGGTCTTCCCGATCGCCGCCGGACCGATCAGGAGCAGCGCCTGCGGAGCGCCGCCGGCGAGCATTCGCTCGACGGCGGCGAGGGCAGCGGACTGGCCGCGGGTCGAAAACCGCGTCGCGGACCCGGCCGGCAGGCGCCCGGCGCCAGCGGGCGGTTCCACGCCGGGATCCGACACGACCCTGCGACGTCCCGCCACGCGACGGGACCGGGGCTCAGGCGCCCTCGGCTGGCGCCGCTGCCTTTCGGGTGGTCCGGCGCTTCGGCGCCGGGGCGTCCGCGGTGCTCGACGTCGCGTCCGCTGCCGGTGCCGCGGACGCGGCCGCTGCCCGCGTCGTGCGGCGCTTCGGGGCGACCTTCGGGGCCGCCTCGGCCACCGACGGCGTCTCAGCGGGGGTCGTGCCCGCGGGCGACGCGGCCTTGGGCCGGGCCGCTCGACGCTTCGGGGCCGGCGTAGCAGCGGGCGCGGGCTCGACTGACGGCGCGGCGACGAGAACAGGCTCTGTCGACGGCGCGGCCGTCGACGCCCCGCGACGCCGTCGCGCCGGTGCTGATGCGGAGACGGGCACCGACTCGGCCATCGGCGTTGCGACCTCGGCGGCAGCAGCAACTGACGTGCCGGCAGTTCCCGGGCGCCGACGTCCGCGTCCGCGAGCCGGTGCGGACGCGTCGGAACCGGCTGGCGTGGGCTCGACAAGCGCCGAGTCGGTCGCTGCCGGTCGCGCCTCGGCCTGGCGGCCGAGCTTCTGCGCCAGCTGCGCCTTCAGCAGCTCCTCGAGCTCCGGCGGGACCTCGCTCCACGGCTCGCTGCCCCCGGAACGGCTCTCGAAGCGCTCCGGGCGGGCCTGCACGAAACGCCCGCTATCGCGGCGCGGTGCTGCATCACGTCGCGGCGCGACATCGCGGCGCGGTGCTGCGTCACGATTCACCCCACCGCGGCCCGCGGGCTCGCCGAAGCGTGTCCCACCGCCGGCGCCGCTTGTTGCGCCACCCGTGGAGCCGCCCCGGCCGTAGCGCTCGCGATCGATCGCCGCGGCGTAGGAGCCGCCACGACCGCGACCACCGCGATTGCCCTGGATCGGCTGGCCGCCACGGGCACCCTGCCCGCCACGGTTCCGCCGCTCCGCGAGCAGGTACTCGGGGATCTCCGGCTCGTCGTCGAACTCCTCGTCCTCGGCCGCGGGCCGGCCAGCGACCGGCGCCGCAACTCCGATCTGCGAGTCCCAGACCGACCCGAAGGCCGCCGGTCGAGCCGGGCGCGGGGCCGGGATGGACTCGTCATCCACCTCGAACTCCTCCTCGGCATCGACGGAGGTGCCGGCGACCACGGGGAGACCCTCGGCATCGCCGTCTGTCGCCACTTCCGCGCCACCCTCCTGGCCACGGCCACGGCCACGGCCACGGCCGCCTCGCCGCCGCCGCCGTCGCGGTTCCCCTTCGCCGTCCGTCTCGAGCGCATCGGGCGCGGCGTCGGCCGCGATGTCGGCCGGGGCAACCTCCTCGGCCTCGGCTTCGGGTGTCTCGGCCACGACTGGGGCCGCGGCGCGCGCGACGCGCGCCTTGGAGAGCTTCTCGCCGGGCAGCGCGATGATCACGCCCTGCTCGTCGAGCTCCTCCGCGGGGCCACGCTCGTCGGCGACGACGGGCACAGCGCGACGCGTGCGTGGCGCGCGAACGGCACGCTCGACGCCCGTGCGGGTCGCCGCCGCGGGCACGCGCTCCACGCGGACGCGTCCCCGGCCACGGCCGCGCCCGGTGCCCTCCGACAGCTTGTCCGGGACCTCGGTCATCGAGAGGTCCTCGTCGTCCGACGCGACGCGGCGACCCGAGACCGTGGAGCCCTTCTCCACCTTTGCCAGCTGCGTGATGTCGGTGAACTTGTCAGCGACGTCCATCAGGTCCGAGCTGGTGTTGCCCCGGAAGCTGATGACCTCGACGCGCACGCCCATCTCCTGGACGGCCCGAATCGCGGGCGCAAAGTCTCCGTCACCGGAGACCACGACGGCGACGTCAAGGTTCCGGGCGGTCTTCATCATGTCGACGACGAGTTCGATGTCGAGGTTCGCCTTGACCTTCCCGTCTCCGTACTTCCGGATGTCCTTGCTGACGACCCGGAAGTCATGGCGCGCCAGGAAGGAGTGGAAGTTGCGCTGGTTCTCGTTGTCCGGGTCCAGCCCGGTGTATGCATATGCCCGGACGAGATCGCGCCCGGCCGTTGCCGACTTCAGCAGCAGGACGTAGTCGATGTCCACGCCGGCCGCCTTGGCCGCGTAGAAGATGTTCGCGACGTCCACGAAGACGGCGACGTTCTTGCCCACGATGACTCCTCAATTAGTCCCTGGCACGAGAGCCGAGCTTTCGACTCGACGCCCGCGGGCCGCCCGGCGCCACGCGCCGGAATCGGCCTTCACCCCCTGCCGGCGGGAGCCCGCTCCGCCCGGATCAGACATTCGATGCGAGGCCCTGCCGCGGCGAAGCCGAAGCGCTCCCAGACCGGCAGGGCAGGCCCTGCAGATCGGAGCGCCGCCTCCACGAGCGTGCAGCCCTTGTTCCGCGCCGACCGGAGCAGCTCCTCGACCAGGACGCCGGTCACCTGTTCCTGGTCGTGGCGCGGATCCACGGCCAGGAGGTCCACCGTACCGACGTAGCCGCCGGCGTGGACGGACGGCCGAAGGGCGAGCACCGCCAGCCCGGCCATTGCGCGAAGGTTTTCCGCGACGATAACAGTCGCCTGCGGGAGAAAGACCAGCTGCCGCAGCAGGTCCCCGGCGTCGAGGGTCGCGGCCGAACCGGCAGCCGGCGCGGTCGTCGACCAGAGCGCGAGCATGCGCTCGACGTCGGTGATGCGTGCCGGTCGAACCTGGTATTCCACTCGGCGGGCCCGAGACCTCGCGCTTTGATGCGACCCGGCACGTACAGTGAACGGTCCTCGGACGGGCTCGACCGGGAACCTGGCGTCGCAGCGCCGCACCGGGGCGGCGAGCGTGCATGACACTCGGCCGGACCACGCCGGGGCGCGCGACGCCGAGTATTGCATTCGGGTCGCTGCCGACTAATATACGGCATCTCTCCACGCGCAACGCATGAAGAGTCAAATGGGCCCTCGCCCGAGTACCCCCGCCGTCCGCCGCGTGCCCCTGGGGAGGGAAGCACGTCGTCCAACGGCGACGGGGGAGGCGCGAACACCGCGGACGTTCAGCCGCGCGCGGGGCAAGGGAAAGAGGAGGAGACGCTCATGAAACTCGCCCGAGTGGGTGCGGCTCTCGCTATCGCGTCCATCGTGGTCGGGGCCTGCAGTGGCAGCGCGACCACGGCACCCAGTGCCGGAGGAGGTGCCAGCGCGGCACCTGCCAGCGCGGCACCCAGCGCCGGAGGAGGCGCCAGCGCCGCGCCAGCGAGCGCCGCCGCCGGAGCCGTCGACGTCAAGATCGGCATCGAGCTACCCCTGTCGGGCGCCGACCTGCCGAACGGCGAGCCGACGCTCAACGGCGTCAAGCTGGCACTGGCGCAGATCCCGGTCCCCGGCTTCAACGTCACCCTGAACGTCCAGGACGATGCGGTCAACGGCGTCCATGACCCGCAGCAGGGCGCCAAGAACATCGCGACGCTCGTCAACGACACGACCGTCATGGGCGTCGTCGGCCCGTTCAACTCCAACGTGGCCATGGCCGAGATCCCGATCGGGAATGCGGCCGGCCTGGTCCAGTGCAGCCCGGCGAACACGAACATCTCGCTGACCAAGCCCGAGTTCGGAGCCCTCGATCTGCGCAAGACAAACCCCGACAAGATCGCGTACGTGCGCGTCGCGACCACCGACGACATCCAGGGCGCGGCCGGTGCGGACATCGCCTACACCATCGTCAAGGCCCGGAAGGCGTTCGTCATCGACGACACGGAGACCTACGGCAAGGCTCTCTCGGACCAGTTCGTCGCCACCTTCACGAAGCTCGGTGGCACCGTCATCGGCGGTTCCTCGCACGGCGTGCCGAAGTCGGGCCAGGGCGACTTCACGAGCCTCCTGAGCCTGGCCAAGAAAGATAGCCCGGACTTCGTCTTCTTCGGCGGCGTCACCGCGACCGGTGGCGGCCTCCTGCGCAAGCAGATGGTCACGGCAGGCATGGGCGCCATCCCGATGGGCGGCGGCGACGGCCTCAGCGACGGCGCAGCGAGCGTCAAGGGATCGTTCCTCAACCTGGCGGGCGACCAGGGCGATCCGAACACCTACATGACAGTCGCGGCCACCCATGACATCCCCAATCCCACGAAGCTCGCCGCCGACTACAAGGCCATGTTCGGGGCGGAGCCCGGCGCCTATAGCGCATCCGGCTACGCCTGTGCCCAGGTCATTCTCGAGGCGCTCAAGAACGTTGGCGGCGACCGCGCGAAGGTCCGCGCATACGTGACGGACCCCTCCCACACCTACGACACGGTCCTGGGCAAGTTCCAGTTCGACAAGAACGGCGACACGACCCAGCGCATCATCTCGGACTACACGTTCGACCCCGGCACGAAGGACTGGAAGTTCGTCTCCCAGAAGGACTTCGGGGCCGGCTAGACCGTCCGCCGTTCTGCTGAGCAAAGGGCGAGGCCGGGACCGTTCGTCCCGGCCTCGCTCGACATCCCCCCGCCCATGAGACGCCGACCGGGCCGAGCCCTGCTGGTCCCGGCCATCCTGCTCCTGTTGGCCACCCTCGACTGGAGCTACATGGGGACCGAGCAGTTCGTGAATGCCCTGACGATCGGGGCGGTATACGCCTTGATCGCCCTGGGCTACACGATGGTCTACGGGATCATCGAGCTGATCAACTTCGCCCACGGCGACGTGTTCATGGTCGGATCCTTCGTGACCTACTGGCTCCTCAGCAGCCTCGGGTTCAACGGCACGATCTCGGATCTGCCGTTGCTCGTTGTCGTTCTGGTGGGCACGTTCCTGGCTGCCATGGTGGTCATGGGTGGGATCGGCGTGGTCATCGAGCGGTTCGCCTACCGGCCGCTCCGCAACGCGCCCCGCCTCGCTCCCCTGATCACGGCGATCGGGGTGAGCTTCATCCTCCAGAACATCATCCAGATCTTCTTCGGGCCGTCGGTGATCTCGGCCCCGCAGGTGATGGACGTCCAGGCGCGGGTCAACCTCGGCGGCGTCGACGTGTCGGTCGTCAAGCTGTTCGTCATCGCCGTTGCCTTCATCCTGATGATCGCCCTGCAGACGTTCGTCTCGCGGACGCGGATGGGGCGGGCCATGCGCTCCACGGCCATCGACCGCGACGCGGCCCAGCTGATGGGTGTCGACATCAACACCACGATCGCGGTGACGTTCTTCATCGGCTCCGCGCTCGCCGGCGCGGCCGGCGTCGTGCAGGTCCTGTACCTCGGGACGACCAACTTCCAGCTGGGCTTCCAGGCCGGCCTCAAGGCATTCACGTCGGCGGTCCTGGGCGGGATCGGCAACATCACGGGCGCGGCCCTGGGCGGCTTCCTCATCGGGTTCATCGAGGTGAACAGCACCGTGGCCGGATTCTCGCGCTGGAGCGAGGCAATCGTGTTCGGCATCCTCGTTCTCGTCCTTGTCTTCCGTCCCACGGGCCTCCTGGGCCAGCAGCTTGGAGAGCGAGCATGAGCGCCCGGCGACTCCAGGGCGGCAGTGCACCGCTCCGGCTCCTGCCCGGCGCGCTCCGCCGCGGGGTCGAGCGCTTCGCGGGCCGCCACCAGTCCCTGGCCGTCCTCGTCGGGGTGGCGCTCGTGGGCGCGTTCCTCCCGGTCATCGTCGGCGTCCCGCCGTTCTCCGGATTCGGGAACCGCAACGACTTCGTGGACGGTTTCGCGAACGCGGGGGTCTTCGTCCTGCTCGCGCTCGGGCTCAACGTGGTGGTCGGCCTGGCCGGCCTTCTCGACCTGGGGTACGCGGCGTTCTTCGCGATCGGCTCGTACGCCTACGCCTATAGCGCGTCGCCGTTCTCCCACCTCGACGTCCCGTTCTGGCCGATGCTCCTGGTGGGCGCAATGGTGGCGGCGACGTTCGGCATCCTGCTGGGCGCGCCCACGCTCCGCCTGCGCGGCGACTATCTCGCCATCGTCACCCTCGGCTTCGGCGAGATCGTGCCCGTGGTCTTCCTCAACAGCGACACCTACACGAACGGCACGAACGGGATCAGCGCCGTCTACCAGCCCAGCGCGTACGGACTGTTCGGGATCGGCAGCTTCGGGTTCGGCAACCCGTGGCCCTACTACGTCACGGTGCTGGCGATCGTGGCCGTTGCCATGATGCTGCTGTACCGGTTACAGGACTCCAGGCTGGGCCGTGCCTGGGTCGCCATCCGCGAGGATGAGGTGGCGGCCGCGAGCATGGGCGTCAACACGGTCACCACGAAGCTCCTGGCCTTCGCGATCGGCGCATCCACGGCCGGGCTGGCCGGCGTCTTCAACGCCTCGAAGCTCTCGCTCGTCAGCCCGGACCAGTTCGGGTTCACGGTGTCGTTCACCATCCTGGCCATGGTCGTGCTCGGCGGCATGGGCAATATCTGGGGCGTGGCGATCGGGGCATTCACGCTCTACGAGGTCCAGAGCGTCTTCCTCAAACAGCTCACGAACTTCGTCCATGGCATCCACCTGCCGGCGGTGGACCTGGGCTTCCTCCGCCTGGACATCTCGGCCATCGACTTCGTCCAGTACCAGTTCCTGCTCTACGGCCTGGCACTGGTGTCGATGATGCTGCTGCGGCCCGAGGGCCTGTTCCCGAGCCGCGAGCGGAAGCGGGAGCTGCATGAATCGGCGGAGGAGGCCGCCGAGTCGAACGAGGAGGTGGTGCAGGCATGAGCGAGAGCGCCCCCGCCCTGATCCTCTCCGCCAGCGGCGTCACGAAGCGGTTCGGCGGCCTCGTGGCCGTCAACGCCGTGGACTTCGACATCCCCGAGGGGTCCATCGTCAGCCTGATCGGCCCCAACGGCGCAGGCAAGACGACGTTCTTCAACGTGGTGGCGGGCCTGTACGAGCCGACCCACGGCTCGGTCCGCTTCATGGACAACGAAATGATCGCCCGCGGCCGCCGCGCCTGGGCCGAGCCGCTCACCTGGGTCCTGCCGACGGTCATCGTGGCGCTCCTGGGCTTCTTCATCATGCAGGTGAGCGGGTCCGGCGTGGCCCTGGCGTTGGCGATGCTGGTCGCGCTCGGCCTCCTCATTACGATGTTCCTGCTGGCGATCGTCCGGCCGCCGATTTACGAGCGGATGCTGCACAGGCTCGGGATCTTCAAGAGCGCCCGGCCGAACGACATGGTGGTGGCCGGCCTGGGCCGGACCTTCCAGAACATTCGCCTGTTCAAGACGATGACAGCCCGCGAGAATGTCATGGTCGGGATGCACTCCCGGCTCCGATCGACCGTGCTCGACGCTGCGCTTCGGCTGGCGCGCCACCGGCGCGAGGAGGCGGAGGCCGACGCCCAGGCGCGCCTCTGGCTGGCGTTCGTGGGGCTCAAGGGCAAGCAGGGTGAGATCGCACGCAACCTCTCCTACGGCGACCAGCGCCGCCTGGAGATCGCCCGCGCCCTCGCGAGCCAGCCGAAGCTGCTCCTCCTGGACGAACCGACGGCCGGGATGAATCCATCCGAGACGGCGCAGATGATGACCCTCTTCGGGCGCATCCGGAGCGAGCTCCGCCTGACCATCCTGCTCATCGAGCACGACATGCAGGTCGTCATGGGCGTCAGCGACCGCGTGACGGTCCTCGACCACGGCGAGAAGATCTCCGAGGGGACGCCGGACCAGGTCCGGCGCGACCCCCGGGTCATCGAGGCGTACCTCGGCAAGGGAGCGAGCGCGTGACCGCCACCGCGGGCGCCGCCGCGCCCGTCGCCAGCCAGGCCAAGCGGCCGCTCCTTCGACTGAATGATGTCCACACGTTTTATGTTCACGTCCACGCCCTGCAGGGGATCACCCTCGAGGTCTTCCCGGGCGAGATCGTGACGCTCCTGGGCGGCAACGGCGCGGGCAAGACCACGACGCTGCGCACGATCAGCGGCATGATCCACCCGCGCTCGGGGACGGTCCACCTCGGCGACGACGACATCACCAACGTCCCGGCGCACAAGCTCGTCCGCCGAGGGGTCGGCCACGCGCCGGAGGGGCGCCGGATCTTCGGCCGGATGACGGTCCTCGAGAACCTCCAGATGGGCGCCTACACGCGGAGCAACAAGGACGAGCTCGGGGCGGACTTCGAGCGCGTGTTCGCGCTCTTCCCACGGCTTCGCGAGCGGAGCGGCCAGGCCGGTGGCACGCTCTCCGGCGGCGAGCAGCAGATGCTCGCGATCGGGCGTGCCCTGATGACCCACCCGAAGCTCCTCCTCCTCGACGAGCCGTCGATGGGCCTCGCTCCGATCCTGGTCGAGCAGATCTTCCAGGTCATCCGCGACATCCACGCGCAGGGGACCACGGTCCTCGTCGTAGAGCAGAACGCCCTGATGGCGCTCGGGGTCGCGCACCGCGGCTACATCCTGCAGACGGGCCGGATCGTCCTGCAGGACACGGCGGCGAACCTTCGCCAGAACCCCGAGGTCCAGAAGGCGTACCTGGGCGGCTGAGCCGGATCCGGCGCCTACTCGGGCCGCGCCCCGAAGAGCTCCGCGGTGGCGAACGCGAGGCCGACGACCCCCGCGGCGGCCAGCCAGATTCCCGGCGCGCGATCCGGCAACATCGTCCCGAAGCCGCCCGAGTCGAGGGCGATCGCGAGCGCTCGCAGGAGGATGCCCAGCGCGGCGATCCCCGCCAGCAGCGCGTAGACCCACCAGCGGTCGACGGCCACCGGCCGATCGCCCATCGCGTAGGGCAGCGCCACCAGGGCAAGCGTCGCAAGCGCGGCCAGGAAGGCGAGGATTCCCGGGCCGAAGAACCCGTTGCCCACGAGGGCGGGAATCCCCTCTCCGCCGCCCGCCCGGAACCAGGGCAGGGCACAGCCGGCGACGATGAGGACGGCCGAGACCGCCGCGACCCAGCGCCCGCGTCCCAGGGGTCGACGGTGGAGCGACATCAATCGGGGTCCGTGTAGACCTCGGGGCGGAGGACGCCCACGAAGCGAAGGTTCCGGTAGGCCTCGCCGTAGTCGAGGCCGTAGCCGATCACGAACTGGTCGGGGATCTCGAAGCCTCGATAGTCGATCGCGATCTCCACGATGCGCCGGGCCGGCTTGTCGAGGAGCGTACAGATCTTGAGCGAGGCCGGGTTCTTGCCGCGGAGGTAGCGGACCAGGTAGTTGAGCGTGAGGCCCGTGTCGATGATGTCCTCGACGATGAGCACGTGACGCCCGTCGATGCTCGACGAGAGGTCCTTGAGGATTCGAACGAGCCCGGAGGACTCGGTCGCCGTGCCGCCGTACGAGGAGACCTCCATGAGGTCGATCTGGACGGGGATCGTGATCGACCGCATCAGGTCGGCCATGAACGGCAGCGAGCCTTTCAGGACGCTCACCAGCGTCAGCTCGCGGCCGGCGAAGTCGTCGCTGATCCGGCGGCCCAGCTCGAGGACCTTGGCCTGGATCTGCTCCTCGCTCAGCAGGATCTCCGAGACGTCGGCGGTGAGGTCGGGGCGGCGGGTCATGCCGTGACCGCCGTGCCGCCGGGCTCACCGGCAGTCGACGGCTGCGAGGCGCCGCGGGCGCGAGCCTCCGCGCGGGTCCGCCGCGCGCGGCGGCGACCGTGGTCCGAGCGGCGCGCCGGATCATCCGCGCGCGTCCCCGCGATGGGGTGCAGGGGCCGCGCCTTGGGCGGCGTCGTCTGGCCGTCCGCGCCCGTGAGCGTGTCCGCAAGCGACAACTTCCCGTATTTGAAGAGCAGCGCCCGGAAGTCGCGCGCATAGAGGAGCTTGATTCGGAGGCCCGGGTAGAGCTCGCGCAGCCGGCGCAGCTTGCGGTTCTTCTTCCGGACCAGGCGCTGCTTGAGCGTCGTCAGCTCCACGTAGAGGTCCAGCTCGGGAAGGTAGAAGTCGGGGCTGAAGCTCTCGAGCACCGTGCCGGAGCGGTCGAAGAGGATCGGGAACGTCTGTGGCTCGTACTCCCAGGCGACGGCATAGAAGTCGAGGATCCGGGCCAGCTCCGCCTCGCTGGCGTGAGCGAAGGCCGGGGCAAGCCGGATTTCGAGATCCGCGTCGAGATCCATCGAGGGCAGTCTAGCCGGTCGGCTCGCCGTCTCGCCAACGGCACGGCAGCCCCGGCGGATGACGGCGGACATCCATCCGCATCCTGATACCCGGGGGGAGTATCATCAAGACGCCGGATCCCGGGCCACAGGAGAGCGCCGCCATGACGACCGAGAACACCGCGCACGCCGCCGCGTCGGTCGCGGCCGCGACTGCGGAGCTGCCCGGCACGTTCCGCCACAGCTATTCGCGCGATCGCACGCAGCTTCTTCGCCGGCTCAGCCGGATCGAGGGGCAGGTCCGGGGGATCGCCCGGATGATCGAGCGCGAAGAGTACTGCGTGGACATCCTGCAGCAGACGAGCGCGCTGCGCGCCGCCGTCGATGCGGTCAGCCTCCTGGTGTTGGAGGACCACGTCCAGGGCTGCATCCGGACCGCTGCCGAGCGGGGAGAGGCGCAGCAGTACGTGGACGAGGTGCTGGACGTGGTCCGCCGCGCGATCGGGCGACCGGTGCGGGGCGCGCCCCGGGGATGACGGCTCCCGGGACGGAGGCTCCCGGGCCGGGCGCGCCTGCCGTGCCCCGGGCGGTCGAGGCGGTACCTTCGGACGCCGCCCGGTGCCCGTCGGGGGGATGGCCCGTCGCGGTGCGTCGGCGCACCCTCGTCTCGATGGCCACTACCGATCCGCCGACCGCGGCGCTGCCGCGACCCGACCTGCCGCGCGTCCCCGCGCCGCCCACCTTTCGCGACCGCCGCGGTGCCTTCCGGCGGGGCGAGGATCGGACGGTCCACGAGGAACGTGCCCTGCTGGCGCACGCGCTGGACATCCTGGCCGGACTGGGCGACGCGGACGAGCAGCTCGCCGGGATCCTCGCGATGGTTGCCCGGGTTGTCGGGGCCCGGCGCGCGGCCCTCGTCGTCGATGAGCCGATCCGGCGCGTCACGGTCGCGATCGCTTCCGCCGAGGCGGAGGACGCCGGCCACGCGCTCGCGGCGTGGCTGGACGCGCACGCGCCCCGGTCCGCGGCGCGGCGCGCGGCGGCCCTCGCGGCCCCCATCAGCGTGGTCCGTGCCCGGCGCGAGGCGATGGCTGCCCGGGCCCACGGCGGCGGCGAGGCGGACGCGACGTACTTCCTCGTCCCGGTGTCCGGAGCTGGCCGCGTCCATCTCGGGGTGGAGCTGCCACCCGGGGCCGAGACCGCGGCTGTCACCGCCCGGCTCCCGGCGTCCACCTACCGTCACGTCCTCGCCGCGCTGACGCTGGCATCGGCCCGCGCCGCCGACGAACGCGAGCGGTCGGAGCTTCGTGCCCGCGACGCCGAGCGGACTCGCTTCGTGTCGATGGTGGCGCATGAGCTCCGGACGCCGCTGACCGGCCTCGGCGGCTACCTGGACCTGCTCCTCGAGGGCCGGGTGACCGACGCGGGTGTCGAACGCGAGTTCCTGGAGCGCGGCCGCCGGATCACCGAGGGGATGGCCGAGCTCGTGGGCGATCTCCTCGAGATGAGCCGTATCGAGGCCGGCAGCCTCGGGCTGAAGATCGCGCCGTTCTCGCTCGCCGAGGCCTGCGCGCACGTCCTCGACGGGCTGGAACCGATCGCCGACACGGCCGGACTCCGACTCGTCCGCGCGCTTCCGCCGCGCCTCCGTCCGGCCACCGGGGATCGGCGCCGGGTGGAGCAGATCGTCACGAATCTCGTCGCCAACGCGATCAAGTACACGCCGCGCGGCGGGCTGGTGGAACTCGAGGCGCGGGCCGGCGCCGCGGCCGCATTCGTGGTGGTCCGGGATGACGGGCCGGGGATCACGATCGAGGACCGCGCCCGGATTTTCGAGCCGTTCGTGCGGCTTGCGGACCACGAGCGGATCACCGGGACCGGGCTTGGGCTGCCGATCGCGCGCGACCTTGCTCGCGCCATGCGCGGGGACCTGGGCGCGGCAAGCGTCCTGGGGATCGGGTCGTCGTTCGTGCTCGCGCTGCCGGGAGCCGCCGACGTGGACGGCGACGCGGTCACGACGGTCCTGGCGGCGGCCCTAGAGGCGGAGGAGATCGCCCTGGAGGAGCAGGCCGTGCTGGTCGCGCTGCGCGGCCCGGCCCGACCGGCCATCCACGCACGCCACCGCGACGACACGCGGATCTCGCGCCTCGACCCGGAGTCCACCGGCGACGGTTCGGCGGCCTGATCGCCGGTCCACCGGCCGAGCGGGCGCCGGCGGGGTTGTCCACAATCGCTTGCGGCCGCGCGGAGTTCGTGGATAAGCCCGTTGACACGCCCGCGGGCCGGATGGACGATCCGTCTCCGCATCGACCGCGGAACAACGACGGGGACCGTTGCCCGCGCGGGGCCCAGGGGAAACCCGGCCACGAACCGCGCGGGACATCGTGAGACCGTCGGCGTCATGCCGGCTGGTGCGAGCCGATCGCCGGCCGGGAAGCGGCGTCGTCGTGGCGGGGCCGGTCATGCCAGCTGGAGGGCCCCAGGCCTGCACGATCGCGCGCCGCTCCCGGCCGATCCGTCCCGGTGCCCGCCGCTCCCGCCCGACGCCCAGGCCGCGCTCGCAGACGGCCTGGCGGCGATGGGCCTGGGGGACCTGCCGTCGCCGGCCGTGACCGCCCTCGCGGACCACCTCCGCCTGCTGCTGGCGTGGACCGGCGCCGTGAACCTGACGGCGATTCGCGACCCGCGCGCCGCCGTGGCCGCGCACGTGCTCGACGCGCTGGCAGCACTGCCGCTGCTCCGCCAGAATGGTGTCCGCGCGCTCCTGGACCTCGGCTCGGGCGGTGGCTACCCGGGCCTGCCACTCGCGATCGCGCTGCCCGCGGAGCGAGCCCTGCTGGTCGACTCCATCGGCAAGAAGGCCCGCTTCCTGGCGACCGCGGTCACGGGGCTGGGCCTCGCCGACCGCGTGGAGGTCGCCGCGGAACGGGCCGAGACGCTGGCCGCCGACCCGCGTCACCGCGGGCGCTGGCCCGCCGTGACGGCGCGCGCCGTGGCGGCCCTGCCGGAGCTCGTCGAGCTGGCCTTTCCGCTGCTCGCGCCCAGTGGCCTGCTCATCGCCTGGAAGCGGTCGGAGATCGACGAGGAGCGCCTTCGTGCCATGCCCGCCCTCGCCGCACTCGGCGGCGGGACGCTCGACATGCTCCAGCTTGCGTCGCCGGTTCCGGCCGGCCACGTCCTGGTGGTCTGTCAGAAGACCGGCCGCACCCCGGCAGGCTGGCCACGTCCCCCGGTGGAGCGCGCCCGACATCCGTGGTGAGCGACGGGGCCGCGCCCCGGGGGCCCCTGGGGCGACCGGCCGCGAACCGCGCATCGCCGGCAGCGCGCAGGCTGCTACGCTCCCCGGGATGCGGATCGCGGTCCTCTCGGACATCCACGCCAACCTGCCCGCGCTCGAGGCCGTGCTCGCGGCACTGGGCCCCGTTGACGCCGTCTGGCACCTGGGCGACGTCGTGGGGTACGGGCCCCATCCCGACGAAGTGGTCGCGCGGCTGCGCGAGCTGGGCGCGGTCGGCGTGCGCGGAAACCATGACGCGGCCACCCGGGACCTCGGGATGGCCGAGTGGTTCAACGCGGACGCGCGGCTGGCCATCGAGTGGACGGCGGGGCGGATCTCCCCCGAGACTCGGGCCTGGCTCGCCGGCCTCCCGGAGCGCGCAGAGCTCGGCGAGATGACCCTGGTCCACGGGAGCCCCCGCGACCCGACCTGGGAGTACATCATGACGGCGCCCGACGCGCGGGCAAGCCTCGCCGCGTTCGCGACGCCGTACTGCTTCTACGGGCACACCCACATCCCTGCCGTGTGGCGCGTGGACGACGGGCGCGTGGAGCCGCTGGGCCTCTCCCATGGCTCCGTCCTGCCGCTCGACGGGCGACGCCTCCTCCTCAATCCGGGCAGCGTCGGCCAACCTCGCGACGGCGACCCGCGCGCCAGCGCGGCGATCCTGGACTTGGCTGCTTCGACGCTGACCTGGCACAGGGTCGCCTACCCGATCGCCGAGGTCCAGGCGGCGATGCGCGCGGCCGCGTTTCCGGCCCGGCTGGTGGCGCGCCTGGAGCGCGGGCTCTGAACGACGGCGGGAGTCGCAGTGGCTCGGCGTGGTGGTATAACCATCGTCTTGCCCTTGGCCGCCGCGACAGCGCCGGCCCCCATGTTCGAGTGACGACCTTCGCATGATCGGTGGCCGCCGGCCCCTCCAGGGCCGCAAGATCGGGGACCGGCGCGTTCGCGTGGATCGCCCGCACTCCCCGTACTTCCGCTATACCGGCCCGGGCCAGCTGACGGCCAAGGAGTCGACGCTGGAGCCGAAGAGCGGCGGCGGGCGGGCGGTCGAGCGTACCCGCAGGTTGCTCTT
>Ga0097691_1000706_pt1 | contig 27432 bp, 22 predicted proteins | sample NGESurdeep072012_8_FD_72858 | JGI IMG/M metagenome (GOLD analysis project Ga0097691, IMG submission 72858) | Arctic peat soil microbial communities from Barrow, Alaska - NGEE Surface sample 210-1 deep-072012 | ecosystem: Environmental > Terrestrial > Soil > Wetlands > Peat ... | reverse complement strand
CAAGGCAAACTGCCCTGCTCCGGCGCCGAAGGCCGCATGCTCCGCCTCGCCGCAAGCCTGGCCGCCGGAATCCCCGTCGACCTGCGTGACGCACTCACCAGCCTGGACAGCCACAATACTGAACTGGTGTCCTACACAGTCAAACAGGCAACCGGACACCGATGAACCCGACGACCACGGCCGGGCCATCAGCGACCTCCCAAGTTCAGAGAATGGCTCAACGGGCATGAGTGGGCCAAGCGGCAAACGACCGCAGCCGGGATCGGGTGGACCGCGTTGTCCAACGGCTTCGCCACCTGCCAGGACCCCGCCGCGCTCCAGGGGATCTGCGACCGGCTCGGACCAGGGACCATCCAGGTCTTCTTCGGGCGGTGGATGGCCGCCTTGCCGTTGCCGTTGACCGAGCACGACCGAGTCGCGGGCTACTGGTGGGAGCTGTCGATGCGCCAGGTCGAGGTCTCCCGGACCATGGTGTTCGACGCGCCACGGCGAGCCCGGGCGTTCTTCGAGGCACTGGTGGCCGACAACCTGGACGTCGGGCGCCCCGACAGCGTCGAGTTCATCTTCACCGGACACAAGGGCCGTCGCGGACGCCTACCGAAGGTCGAGGCGGTCTACAAGACCAAGGTCGTCACCCGCGACACCCTGGTCACCGCCGGCGCCTTCGACAAGCACTCCGGGGTCAAGCAGTACCTCAAGGACGGTCGCGCACTGCGGATCGAGACCGTCATCAACTCACCGACCGACCTGCGTTGCCTGCGCCGCCTGCAGAACCTCGACGAGCTGCAGGCCAAAGGCCGTGACGTCAACGCCCGCATGCTCAATACTGAACGCGTCGGGCAGAGTGGTGTCCTTGCGAGCCCAGCCTTTGAGCGGGTCGCGCTCCCCACGCTCACCGCGGACGGCAGGAGGGCCCCAGCCTTACGGTTCGGCGACCCTCGGGTCATGGCCCTGCTCGGCGCCTTGTGTTTCGCCCTCAACGCCGTCGGATTCACCCATCGGAGCCTTCGTGCCCAGGTGAGTCAGTTGCTCGGTGCGGCCTACAACACCAACCAGATGAGCTACGACCTGGGCAGGCTACGGATCAACGAACTCATCGAGCGCCGCGAGCACACCAACACCTATGACCTGACCCCCGATGGCCAACGCGTCGCGGTCTTCTACACCAAAGTCCACGACCGGCTCCTACGACCACTACTGGCCGCTGACCGGCCACCTGCACCACCCGAGCTACGCCACGCACTGTCCACCATCGACCGGCACGTCCACACTTACACCGACCACGCCCGCCTCGGAAAGCCTGCCTGAAAACTCAAGACACATCCATGAGTTCGTGACACCAAGCCGTGGCTAGGACGAGTCGAAACAGATGAGAGAACTCGTCTCACGGTGTCCGTGAAGGCCTCGGTCAGGTGCCGACGTAGGCCGCGAGGTGCTCGCCGGTGAGGGTGGAGCGGGCGGCGACGAGGTCGGCGGGTGTGCCCTCGAATACGATCCGGCCGCCGTCGTGGCCGGCGCCGGGGCCGAGGTCGATGATCCAGTCGGCGCGCGCCATGACCGCCTGGTGGTGCGCGATGACGATGACCGACTTGCCGGAGTCGACGAGCCGGTCGAGCAGGCCGAGCAGCCGCTCGACATCGGCGAGGTGGAGGCCGGTGGTTGGCTCGTCGAGGACGTAGACACCGCCCTTCTCAGCCAGGTGGGTGGCCAGCTTGAGCCGCTGCCGCTCGCCGCCGGACAGCGTTGGGAGCGGCTGGCCGAGGCTGAGATAGCCGAGCCCGACGTCGGCGATCCGACCGAGGATGGCGTGCGCGGCCGGCGTGCGCGCCTCGCCGGCGCCGAAGAACTCCTCGGCCTCGGTCACCGACATCGCGAGGACCTCGCTGATGTCTCGGCCGCCGAGGTGGTGGTCCAGCACCGATGCCTCGAACCGCTTCCCCTCGCACTCCTCGCAGATGGTGGCGACGCCGGCCATCATCGCCAGGTCGGTGTAGATGACGCCGGCGCCGTTGCAGGTCGGGCAGGCGCCCTCGGAGTTGGCACTGAACAGCGCCGGCTTCACGCCGTTGGCCTTCGCGAACGCCTTGCGGATCGGGTCGAGCAGTCCGGTGTACGTCGCCGGGTTGCTGCGCCGCGAGCCCTTGATCGCTGCCTGGTCGACCGAGACCACCCCGTCCCGGCCCGACACCGAGCCGTGGATCAGTGAGCTCTTTCCCGACCCGGCCACGCCGGTCACCACCACCAGCGCGCCGAGCGGGATGTCGACGTCGACGTCCTGCAGGTTGTGGGTGCTGGCGCCGCGCACCTCCAACACCCCCGACCGCGTCCGCACCGACGGCTTCAGGGAGGCGCGGTCGTCCAGGTGCCGCCCGGTGAGCGTGCCACTGGTCCGCAGCCCCTCGACGGTGCCCTCGAACACCACCTCACCGCCCTCGGTGCCGGCGCGCGGGCCGAGGTCGACGACGTGGTCGGCGATCGCGATCGCCTCCGGCTTGTGCTCCACGACCAGAACGGTGTTGCCCTTGTCACGCAGCCGCAGCAGCAGGTCGTTCATCCGCTGGATGTCGTGGGGGTGCAGCCCGATCGTCGGCTCGTCGAAGACGTAGGTGACGTCGGTGAGCGACGACCCGAGGTGGCGGATCATCTTGGTGCGCTGCGCCTCGCCCCCCGAGAGCGTGCCAGAGGAGCGGTCGAGGCTGAGGTAGCCGAGCCCGATCTCGACGAACGAGTCGAGGGTCTCCTGCAGCGACGCCAGCAAGGGCCCGACGGACGGTTCGTCCAGACCCCGCACCCACTCGGCGAGGTCGCTGATCTGCATCGCGCAGGCGTCGGCGATGTTGATCCCGTTGATCTTCGACGACCGAGCTGCCTCGCTGAGCCGGGTGCCGTCGCACTCGGGGCAGACGGTGAAGGTGATCGCCCGCTCCACAAAGGCGCGGATGTGGGGCTGCAGCGTGTCGACGTCCTTGGACAGGAACGACTTCTGGATCTTCGGGATCAGCCCCTCGTACGTCAGGTTGATCCCATCGACCTTGATCTTGGTCGGCTCCTTGTGAAGCAGGTCGTGCAGTTCATTCTTGGTGTACTTGCGAATCGGCTTGTCCGGGTCGAAAAGAAGCCGCAGCCGCGGTAGATGCGGCCGTACCAGCCGTCCATGCTGTAGCCGGGGATCGTGAGCGCGCCCTCGTTGAGCGACAAGCTGTCGTCGTACAGCGCAGACAGATCGAAGTCGGTGACTGAGCCCCGGCCCTCGCAGCGCGGACACATGCCGCCGGTGATGCTGAAGCTGCGACGCTCCTTCACGGTCTGTCCGGCGCGCTCTAGGGTGACCGCACCCGCTCCACTGATTGACGCGACGTTGAAGGAGAACGCCTGGGGCGAGCCGATGTGCGGCTGCCCGAGTCTGCTGAAGAGGATGCGCAGCATCGCGTTGGCGTCGGTGGCGGTGCCGACCGTGGAGCGGGCGTTGGCGCCCATCCGCTCCTGGTCGACGATGATCGCGGTCGTCAGCCCTTCGAGTACGTCGACCTCGGGCCGGGCCAGCGTCGGCATGAAGCCCTGCACGAAGGCGCTGTAAGTCTCGTTGATCATCCGCTGCGACTCCGCGGCGATCGTGCCGAACACCAGCGAGCTCTTGCCCGAGCCGGAGACGCCGGTGAACACCGTCAGCCGGCGCTTCGGGATCTCGATGCTGACGTCCTTGAGGTTGTTCACGCGAGCCCCGTGCACGCGGAGCAGATCGTGACGGTCGGCAACGTCCAGCGCAGGCGACTGTGTGTCCGTCCTCGTGGCCTTGCTCATCGTGTCTCCATCTGTTGGGCGGGGCCGCCTTCGCGGTCTTCGTCGGCTTCGCCTGGCTCGATCTAACCAGCTTCGAGCAGTATGTCTGGTTCTCCTTCGTCGGCCCGGTCGCGGCAACGGTCCGCTGTCTACCTGATCGGCGGTGTCGACCGGGGTGGCGCGACGCCCGTCCGGCTGACGCTGGCCGGGGTCGCGCTCGGCGTAAGAACCAAGGCATCCACGCCGCTTCGGCCCGTGGAGCCTCTGGGCCCGCCACGCGGCGTGCCCGCCGAGGCGTCAGACCAACCAGCGGCCGTCGCGCATCAGCTCGCGGTCGGGCAGCTCGTTCACCTCGCGCCAGGCCTGGATGCGGCGCGGGGAGATGCGGAACCAGCGGTACGGGGTGGCCAGCGCACGCGGGTCGAAGCCGGTGCGCGCGGCGAACCGGTCAATGCCGTCGGGGTCGGTGACGGTGGCCACCAGGCGGCCGCCACCGACGTCGTGCGCGGGCTCCTTCACGGTGGCACCCGCGGCGGTCACCTCGGCCAGCTTCGCCTCGAGGTCCGGCACGTGCCAGTAGGCCACCGGTGAGGTCATGCCCTGCGGTCCACCGTCCGGCACCAGCCCGATGTGCTGGCCCGCGGCCCCGAAGCCGACGTAGTAGGACTCGTCGGTCTGCGGCGGTACGCCGAGCAGGGCGGCGTACACCTCCTTGGCCGTCGCCAGGTCGGAAACGGGATGCAGCACGGTCTTGATTCCCTGGGTGGAGAGCCGGTCATGGTCACTCCTGAAGTCGTGGGTCTGGTCGGGATTGTCTGGCTTGAAGACGAACGGGAAACGGCCTTTGTATGACCGCCCGGCACTGGTGTTGGGCGCGGACCGCTTCGTCGCCGCATCGCTTGAGCGCGTGGACGACCCTGTCCTAACCCGGTTGCCGCTTGTCGGGGCGCTTGACCGGCTTCTCGACTGCGCGGACGCCCTCGCAAACGCGGCACTGACCTCCCCCATGCGCTGCTACGACGACGCCTTGGCCGCGGAGGGTCCGCGGTAGACGAGGAGCGGCGGCCAGTTGCGTTGCACGAACGTACCTGCATGCGCGTGGGTTGCCTCAGGCTGTTGTCCCGGTCACTCGTGCAGCCGACCTCGGACGTCCGTGCACGCGACTTCGAAAGCTGACAGCAGGCAGGGGGTGGCCGCCTGAAGTGGTGTTCCGTAAGCCCCGCCCGGTGACGATTCCCGTTCGCGTCCGTCCTACGCGATGCTCAACGGGCTCGATGATCGCAACTGGTGGGCCCCGCCGAAGAACACGAGCCCGAACGACGATGCGGATGTGCCACGGCACTTTGCCAGGATGGTTAATGGCACGCGGTAATGGCACGAGTGCTGATTCTGATGCCGACGGGCGCCTCTCCAGAGGTGAGATGGCGCCCGATTTCTATGTACGGCACGCTTGTGGCGTGTGGAGCGGGTGACGGGAATCGAACCCGCACTGTCAGCTTGGGAATCCGATACGGACCCACGATCTACGCTCCCGTGGCCGGATCTGACGGAGCGGTGAGTGACCTGTCTTGACCCCGGTTTGTTGCACGCAGGGGGTCGAGGAAATTGATGCTACGGAATCGCGGCCTCAACCGTAGCCGGCGGCGAGAGAGCCCCGCCACTTAGCTCGCAAAGCCACACTCACCTGCTCAAGACGCGTTGACGAATCTAAACTGACGAAACACATGGATAGGCGTTCTTGCGCAGGTGGGTTAGATGAGCAGTTCGGGTAGAATTGAAACAAGGTTTAGGAGGCTGATGTGACTGTAGCCGCGCAGGGAAGTACTCGAGTGCGCTTCCAGGATGTCAAGCCCTATGATGCACCCGCGAGTCTCGAAGACCTCCGCGGGCCAAGCGACGGAGAACTCGTGTTGCCTCATCATGTTCACTGGGGGCCACGCCGTGACGTGAACCTCAGTCGTGAGGGCGACGTACTGACCGCCTACCAGGCAACCATTTCCGAGGGCATGGTCGCTGACCAGGTGACGATTCTCAACCGCTCAATTCTTCTCGAATTGTGGCCCGAGCTGATCTTGTCCGCTCGCGTCCGGAATCTGTGGGAGAGCCGGTTCCCCGAACTAACAGCAACGGCGTGAGCGACGCCGAAGAGCCGCAACGGGAGATAACCCGCATGGCTCTCCGGTCCCTCGACGGAACCAGCTTTGTACTCGCCGGGTCCGGTGCCATGCGCGAGCACGGCCTTGTCGACCGCCCAACCGAGGACGTCGACCTATTCACTTCCGACGTCGACCTGGCGCGCTTTTCTTCCGCTGTCGACGCCGTTGTGCGTGGCCTCCGCGAGGCCGGCCACGATGTCGCAGAGCTGCGCCGCGTCGACCAATTCGCTCGCCTTGAAGTGACCACCGCCGACGGCCACCAAGTCGACATTGACATGGGTGTGGACTGGCGCGAGGCCGAGCCGGCTGTGCTGGCCATCGGCCCCGTACTCAGTCTCGAGGACGCCGTAGGCAACAAGCTCAGCGCGCTCTACAGCCGTGCGTACGCGCGCGACTTCCTCGACGTCGATTCGATCCGCGCATCCGGGAAGTTCACCGACGCCGAGCTGATCCGCTCAGCCATCGAACGCGACCCAGGGTTCGAGGTTCCGATGTTCATCACACAGCTCGAACTGGTGCACCGCGTCCTTCCCGAACAGGTCAGCCAGTACAACGTCGACGCCGACCAGCTCGACGGGATCAAGAACAGATTCGACGTATGGGTGTCGACATTGCGGGGAGAGATCCCTGATCTCGATGAGCGCGCCGAACGCGTACAGCGTTTCGCCGGCCTTGACCATCCGCCGCGCGAAAGCGACATAGCTCCGAGGCGGCGCGCGACGCCGCGGCCGGAGGACTACGGCCAGACGAACCGGACCAGAGATATGGGGTTAGGCAGATAGACGTGGGGACGGTTGGCTACGCGCGCGTCGACGCAGGATCAAGACCTGCACTCTCAGACAGAGGCGCTGACCGCAGCCGGGCAGAGAGAATCTTCACGGACAAGATCACCGGGAAGAACGCAGCACGTCCAGGACTCACTCTTGCATCGACTACTTGCCCGCCGGCGACGTGCTGTTGGTCCACAGCACGGATCGTCTCGGCCGGTCGATGACCGACCTCCTGGCGATCGTGGGAGAGCTGCACAGCCGCAGTATCCAGTTCCGATCGCTTGCTTAAGCACTGCCGATTGCCTGCGGGCCCCGATGAGGGCGAACACCGCGGTCTTGCGGCACTGGATAGTTGCACATGGGCTGCACAGAGGGGCGCTGATCTGTACGGGAGATGGCGTCCGATTCGGTTGTGTTGCAACGTTTTTCGCGGTTGAGCGGGTGACGGGAATCGAACCCATACTGTCAGCTTGGGAAGAGTTCTTATCCCACCGTGTTCCGCTGTCCTGCACGGGTATTGGCGGCCTCAACTAGCCTCTGGTGACCCCCACCGGCCTGGTCTTGTGGCCCGTGTGTGGCCCGGAACTCTGGTCTATGTTTGGTGCTTGGTGTCATTGGTTTCGCATAATGTCACGAGCTCCCGTTGGTCAGAGGGGAGCCTAGGTTCGACGCACCAGCAGGGGAAGCTCGCCGTGGCTTGCGTCGTTAACACCACGTCTCGAACCATCCCATCTCCGTGGCCATCTCAGCAACGGTATGACCTCCGCGCTGTTCCATGTTGAGTCTTGCTTTGAGCGTTCTTGTCGAGGGAGCCGTCGGAGACGGGCCAACGGGGCCAAGGTGGTGCTTTGAGGGTCGTATGCCCGGCAAAACGCAGCCCGCGCGTGCCTGAATCCGCCTCAGAAGGGCCAGACCGGAGTGGCGGAGGCAGGCCGGGCCTGCTCGTACCATGCACAGGCTCGCAGGACGCCGAGGTCGTCGAAGCGTCGACCGGCGATCTGGAGGCCAATGGTCTTGTGGTCGTCGGTGAACCCACAATTTATCGAACAGGCCGGCTGCCCGGACATGCTGTAGGGCGCGCAGAAGCCGATGTGCGCCATGCCTCCATCCTCGTTGCCGAAAGGCATCGGCCACTCCGCGGGGAATGCCACGGTCGGTGCCACCGGCGAGAGCACCAGATCGTATGCCGAGGTGGCGGCCACAGTTGCCGCTCTCAGTTTCATGGTGCTCTGGTAGCAGGCGATGGTTCTGGCGCCGGACACTTTTGCACCACCGCTACACCAGTCAACAATGAAAGGGAGGACGTCACTTTGGCGCTGCGGTGACAGTTGGACGAAGTCGTTCCAGGAGCGCACCCGCCAGAAGAGATCCAGATCCTCGAGCATCGTCGGTGTTATGAACGGGGTGATCTCCTCCACTACGGCACCGGCGTTGGCGAAGAGCCGTGCTGCCCCTTCAACCGCCTCTGCGACGGTGGGGTCAACCGCCATTCCGCAGCCAGCATCGACGTGTACGGCAACCCGTAAACCGCGGACATCGAGATCCAGGTCCGACCAGTCGATGTTGGCTTGGGGCAGGCTTGACCAGTCCCGGACGTCCGGTTGGCTGAGCACCTGCATGAACAGGGCGGCGTCGCCGACAGTACGTGTGATCGGACCGGCGCACCGGCCAAAGTAAGGCACATCCAGTGGGACCCGCCCATAGCTAGGCTTGTGGGCCACCAGACCCAGCCAGGTGCCCGGAAGACGGATCGAGCCGCCGATGTCCGTGCCGACGTGAAGTGGTCCAAATCCCGCAGCGGCAGCTGCGCCTGCGCCGGCACTAGAACCGCCGGTGGTCCACGCAGGATTCCAGGGGCTGCGAGTGATGCCGTGCAGGCTCGACACACCTGAGGACAGCATCCCCCAGTCCGGCATCGTGGTCGATCCGAGCACAACGGCGCCCGACTCCTTGACACGTGCCGTGATTGGCGCGTCCGCCAGTGCGGGCAGTGCCTCGCTGCACGCTGTGCCAGCTGGCATCGGGACGCCCTTGCGGGCGATGTTCTCCTTCAGGGTCACCGGCACGCCGTCGATCGGTCCGAGCGGCTCGCCCCGGACCCACCGGGTGGCGCTTGCTTCCGCCTCAGAGCGGGCCGCGATCTGGTCTCTGACATAGAACGCGTTGATGACCGGTTCAACCTCGCCGATAAGCTCCTCGACGGCGTCGTAGACCTCGACTGGCGAGAGCGTGCGACTGGCAAAAGCAGCCGCCATGTCCACGGCTGACAACTTGGCAATGGTGTTTGCGACGGTGTCTGGGAGGGTGTTGTGGACAGTCACGCCTGCTCCTGGGTGTCGGTCGTGTCCAGCAAGGCTTGGAGGGGTGCGCGGTCGGCCTCGGGCACGTACCCGGCGTAATAGTCGTAGAGATTTTGTCTGGCCACTCTGGCTGCAGCATGACCGTCGCCTGCACGGACGGCGACTAGCACCTGCTCGTGATGCGCGAGGGACTGGCGCATGAGGGCCTTGCGATTGCCGGCACGCAAAATCTTGTCAGAGATCAGCGACAGGGTGACGCCGCGGACGACCTCGTTGCACACCTGGATCAACGCGTTGCGGCTGGCGCGCGCCACGGAGTCGTGGAACGCGACGTCGGCCTCGCTGAATGCCTCGTAGCTCGACTCGATGGCCGCGCGCATCTCGTCGATTCTTAGCTCCATCTGCAGCAACTCGTTCTCGCTGCGCAGTTGGGCAGCAATGAGGTTGGCCGACCCGTCGAGGATCATGCGGAATGCGACCAGTTCGGCGAGGCTGAGCTGTTCCACGCGTGTCAGCCTGGTTATCTGTTTGGCCAGACCTCCGTTGGAAAAGGCGAGGACTTCGGGGCCGCGCGGGTCACCTGGTCGCGATCGGAGCACCCCGTTGCTTTCGAGCACTCGCAGCGCCTCGCGCACGCTTGAGCGGCTGACTGCGAACTGGGACACGAGCTCTCGCTCGCTTGGCAGGCGATCCCCGGGTTTCAGCTCGCCGCTAGCCAGCGCATCCTCGACCTGCTCCACGATTCGCTCGTAGGCGCGAACTGGCTGCACGGGGCGGAACGGAGTGCGCTCGCTCATGGTGTGACCCTTCGGACAAGATTCGGGGCGAACTCCTTGACAATCTGCAATCTCACCTTACGGTAATGGCAATCGCTACAAAGTCCACTGGTCCGACCAGTGAAGGCGAATCGGAGGCCAAGCGTGTCAGTGCGAATAGCGGTAATACCGGGCGATGGCGTTGGTCCCGAGGTCATCGAAGCGGCTGTGCCAGTGATGCGGTCGGCTCTGAATCACCAAGGCGAGAGCCTCGAAGTCGTGGAGCTCGACTGGGGCGGCGAGCGCTTTCTGCGGACCGGATTTGCCATGCCAGCCGATGCCGCCGACATCGTGCGGGGCACTGAAGCTGTTCTGTTCGGGGCGGTCGGCCGACCCGACATCCCAGACCATGAGCTGGTCTGGGGGCTCATCATCGGACTGCGCCAACAGCTTGACCTGGCAGTCAACGTCCGTCCTGTGCGCGCCTTCCCCGGAGTGCCGACAAAAGTCCGAGACACGGACGGGGTCGATCTAGTGATCGTCCGGGAGAACACCGAGGGTGAGTACGTTGGAGCTGGCGGAGTCGCACATGCCGCCACCGGATACGACATCGGTATAGAGGTGGCGGTTCACTCACGGCACGCGATCGAGCGAGCTGCCCAATATGCATTTGGGCTTGCAGAACGGCGCTCGGGGCGATTGGCGCTGGTCACCAAGTCGAACGCCATGCGCTACGGCTATCCGTTGTGGGACAGGGTTGTTCGTGAAGTTGCCGAGAAGCACCCGGCCGTCGACCTGGAGGTCGTTCTGGTCGACGCCATGGCCGCCCGCATGATCCAGGCGCCAACCTCGCTCGATGTCCTGCTTGCCGGCAACTTGTTTGGCGACATTCTCTCTGACCTTTCCTCCGTCCTGGTTGGGGGCATGGGGATGGCGCCAAGCGCCAACGTCCTGCCTGGTGGCGGTGTCCCAGGCGTATACGAGCCGGTTCATGGCTCTGCACCTGATATCGCTGGCAAGGGAGTCGCCAATCCCGTCGCTTGCATCTTGTCCAGCGCCATGCTCCTCGAGGACCTCGATCACGTTGAGGCGGCATGCGACATACGTACTGCGGTGGCCAGCGCGCTCACCGATCCCCAGCACCACACCCGTGATCTGGGCGGAACGGCCACTACGACGGAACTGGCAACAGCCGTCCTGCGACAGATGGAGTTGAACTCATGAGACATCAGTTAACTCGTACGGCAACAGTTCTCATTGCTATCGCAAGCACGCTCGCTGCAACGTCCTGCGCGGCGGGCTCGAGCACAGCCGTGACGAGTAAAGGCTCTGGTGACGCCAACCAGACGCTCACGGTTGGGCTGGCCGCCGAGCCCGCTAGTCTCGACTTCACCAAGACCGATGGTGCAGCAATCCCGCAGGTCCTTCTCTACAACGTCTACGACGGGCTAGTGAAGCTCAACAACAGCGGCGAGATCACCCCTGATCTGGCCACGGCGTGGAAGGTCTCGACTGACCGCCTGACCTACACCTTCGACCTGGTCAAGGACGCTAAGTTCTCCAACGGCCAGACCTTTAGTGCTGAGGATGCAGCCTTCTCGATCAACCGGGTTAAGACCGACTGGACTATTTCATTGAAGAAGTCCATGGATGTGGTCAAAGAAGTCAAGGTGGTCTCGCCCACTCAGTTGCAGGTGACACTGAGCAAGCCCAGCAACAACTGGCTGTATTCGATGACCAGTCGAGTCGGCGCGATGTTCAGCAAGACTGGAGTCGCCAATCTGGCCACGGCCCCGATAGGCACTGGCCCGTACACCCTGAAGAATTGGAACCGCGGTGACTCGATCACGTTGCAGCGCAACGACTCCTACTGGGGCAAGAAGCCGTTCTTCCAGACCGTGAACTTCAAGTACTTCAAGGATCCAACCGCACTGAACAACGCACTGCTCACCGGAACGATCAACGTCATCGGAACGGTGCAGGCTCCGGAGTCGCTGGCACAGTTCACCAACAACCCGAAGTACGACGTGATTCAGGGCACCAGCAACGGTGAGGTCGTGCTTTCGTTCAACAACAGCAAGGCGCCGTTCACCGACAAGCGAGTACGTCAGGCCGTGCGTTACGCCATCGACCACAAGGCGTTGATGGACACATGTTGGGCCGGGCGGGGCACGCTGATCGGAAGCATGGTGCCGCCCACCGACCCGTGGTACGAGGACCTGACGGGCCTCTACCCGTACGACCTAGCTAAGGCCAAGTCACTGTTGCAGGAGGCAGGCAAGACAGGGGTCACGTTGCGGCTCAGGGTGCCCAACCTTCCGTACGCCGTCTCCTGTGGTCAGGTGGTCAAGAGCCAGCTCGAGCAGGCAGGGTTCAAGGTCCAGCTTGACCAGCTCGAGTTCCCCGCAGCTTGGTTGACCACCGTGTTCACGAATGCCGACTACGACATGTCGATCATCTCGCATGTCGAACCGCGCGACATAGGTACCGTCTTTGGCAGCCCGAGCTACTACACGCGCTACAACAACCCAGCCTTCCAGCAGGCCTTGACGGCTGCTGACCAGGGGACGCAGGCGCAGCAGCTTGTAGAGATGAAGAAGGCAGCCCGACTGCTTTCCGAGGACGCGGCCGCCGACTGGCTCTTCCTACAACCGAACCTGATGGTTGCCGACAAGGGCATCACAGGTCTGCCCAAGAACGCCATTGCCGAGTCATTTGACCTCTCGCCGCTGGCTCGGGCCTGAGCACGTCGATGATCGCCGAGGTCCTGAGCGAACTGTTCTGGTCATGACCCTGCGACTCATAGAACGCATCGCGGTTCTCGCGGCAAGCCTCGCCGTCAGCTCGATCCTGGTGTTCGGGTTCATGTCGGTGCTGCCGGGGGACCCCGCGCGGGTCGCGCTGGGAGTGAACGCATCCGACCAGTCAGTAGCCTCGCTGCGCGCGGAGTTCGGGCTGGACCGGCCACTGGTGTCGCAGTACTTCTCCTGGGTGGGCGGGCTGCTTCGTCTTCACCTTGGCGACTCCTACATCTCGCGGGCCCCGATCGGCCCGCAGATCGCCGACCGCCTCCAGGTCACCTTGTGGCTCGTCATCACCAGCATGGTGATTGCGGTCCTGATCGCCGTGCCGATTGGCTCGTTAATGGCCGTGTGGCATCGCCGGATCTCCGGACTGGTGCTGTCGGCTGCCTCGCAGGTTGGGGTCGCGATCCCCGCGTTTCTCGCCGGCATCTTGCTCATCACGGTATTTGCAGTGCATCTGGGTTGGCTACCGGCCAACGGATGGACCCCACCGGCGCAGAACCCCGCGATGTTTCTCAAGCAGCTTGCGCTGCCGGCTCTTTCACTGGGCCTGGTCCAGGCGGCCGTCTTGACGCGCTACGTCCGCAGCTCCGTCCTGGATGTCCTTCGCGAGGACTATATGCGCACCGCTCGTGCTAAGGGCCTGCGGCCGATGCCGGCGCTGTTGCGCCATGGCCTGCGCAACGCGTCGGTGCCCGTCGTCACGGTGCTCGGGCTGCAGCTGGCGACCCTGTTGATCGGGGCGGTCGTCGTGGAGCGAGTCTTCGTCATCCCAGGGCTCGGCAGCCTGTTGCTTGACGGTGTATCCAGCCGTGACCTGAATCTCGTCCAGGACGTCGTCATGTTCCTGGTGGTAGCAGTACTGCTCGTTAACTTCGTCGTGGACCTGCTCTACGTGGTTATCGATCCAAGGATGAGAGCTGGTGGCCGGTGAGTAGTCAGGATAACGTGGCGGTCCAACCGCCCACCGACAGCCGAGCCAGTCGCCGGCTCAACCCCAGTCTGGTCGTCGGTGCGGTGATCGTGCTGTTCGTCGTCTTGACGGCGCTGGTCTCTTTTGTGTGGACGCCTTACGACCCCACCAATATCGACGCGACGCAACGGCTTCTTGGCCCTTCTGCCACGCACTGGTTCGGCACCGACAAGTTCGGCCGTGACGTCCTAAGCCAGATTCTGATGGGCTCGCGCACCACGCTGTTCGTCGGGTTCGTAGCCGTTGGTGTGGCCGCCGTCATTGGCGTTCCATTCGGCATCCTCGCCGCGATGGCCCCGCGCCGGCCCGGCGAGCTGCTGATGCGCGGCAACGATCTCCTGCTCGCTTTCCCGGCACTACTGCTGGCGATCATGTTCAGTGCCGTATACGGCGCCAGCACCTTGACGGCGATGATCGCGATCGGTATTGCCACGGTGCCGAGCTTCGCCCGTGTGATCCGCAGCGGGGCCCTGCAGGTGATGGGCACCGAGTACGTCCTTGCAGCGCGCTCGGCCGGACGGCGTCCGTTCGCAATCGGGCTTCGCCACGTTCTGCCCAACGTCAGCAGTTTGATCATCGTGCAGGCGTCCGTGTCCTTCGCGATCGCGGTCCTGGCCGAGGCTGCGCTCTCATTCCTCGGCTTCGGCACCCCGCCGCCGACTCCTTCGTGGGGCCGGATGCTTCAGGAGAGCCAAGAGATGTTGTTTGTCGCGCCACGGCTCGCGGTGTTCCCGGGCCTGGCAATTGCTTTGGTAGTGCTGGGTTTCAACCTGCTCGGTGATGGTCTGCGGGACCGTTTCGACCCCAAACTGGAGGACCGCAGATGACTGCCTTGACCGATCCGGTCTCGATCGACCCTGTGATGTCTTACATTGCGGCACCCGCGGTGTTGACGGTGCGCGGTCTTGGTGTCTCCGTTCGAGACACCGCACTTGTCCAGGATGTCAACCTGACCATCGGCCCCGGCGAGCGGGTTGGGCTGATCGGCGAGTCTGGATCGGGAAAGTCATTGACTGCCCTGAGCATCATGGGGCTGTTGCCCGAGGACGTGACTGCCACCGGGTCGGTGCGACTGAACGGGGTCGCCCACGACCTGATCGGCGCGGATGAACGCGCGCTATCGCGGGTGCGAGGTCGCGACGTCGCGATGGTGTTCCAGGAGCCGATGACAGCACTTAACCCCACGATGCGCGTCGGGGACCAGGTCGCAGAGGCGATGCTGATCCATCGAACCCAACCAAACCGTCGAGCAGCTAGGGCAGCGGCGGTCGCTCGGCTGGACAGAGTCGGACTGCCTGACCCAGCCCAGGCGGCACGCGCCTATCCCAACCAGCTCTCAGGCGGCCAGCGGCAGAGGGTTGTCGTGGCCATTGCCCTGGCCAACGACCCAGCGCTGCTCGTCTGTGACGAGCCCACCACGGCCCTCGACGTCACCGTCCAGGCCCTCGTCCTCGACCTCATAGTGCGTGGCGTGACCGCTCGGAACTCAGCGATGCTCTTCATCACGCACGACCTCGCCGTGGTCGCGACCGTGTGTCAGAGGGTCCTCGTGATGTATGGCGGTCGGGTCATCGAGTCCGGAAGCGTCCAGGAAGTCTTCAGCAGGCCGCTGCACCGCTACACACAGGGCCTCATCGGAGCTTCGGACCTCGACATCGTGGACTCACGTGGGCGACTGGCAACAATTGCAGGATCAGTGCCGCCCGCGGGGTCGTTCCCAACGGGCTGTGTCTTCCGCAACCGGTGCACGTACGCAACGGAACTGTGCCAGACGCCGCCGGACTGGACCGGACCAGACGCGGCCGACGGCTTCGCCTGCCACCACCCTGCAGGGGTGCAGCATGGGTGAGCCACAGGCGGCCATCAGCGTTCGCGATGTCACCCATAACTATCGACGTTCGCGGACTTCACTGCTTCGCCCAGGGCCTTCTATTCATGCCTTGCACGGCGTCAGTTTCGAAGTTCAGCCAGGCGAACGGTTCGGCATAGTGGGTGAATCTGGCTGCGGAAAGTCGACGTTGCTACGCATTCTGGCCGGACTGGAGCAGCCGACCAGTGGCAGCGTGGTCATTGACGGGGCCGATATCTCCCGGCTGCCCGAGCGAAAGCTACGGTTCCTGCGGGAGCGACTGCAGCTCGTCTTCCAGGACCCGATGAGTTCTCTCGACCCCCGTATGAGGGTTCGCGACATCATCGCCGAACCGCTGGTGGCGCAAGGGATCGGCGGCCGCGAGGAGAGGGTCAACGAGCTCTTGAGCGCCGTCGGTCTTCAGCCAGATGCTGCCAACAGGTTCCCCCATCAGTTCTCCGGCGGGCAGCGTCAGCGCATCTCCATCGCCCGTGCCCTGGCACCACGGCCGCAGATCCTGGTCGCAGACGAGCCGGTAAGCGCCCTCGACGTATCGGTCCGCGCTCAAGTGCTCAACCTGATCACCGACTTGGTCCAAGAACTTTCGCTGACGTTGGTCTTCGTGTCCCATGACCTGTCCGTTGTGCAGCACGTCTGCGACAGGGTCGCTGTGATGCGCGACGGCCAGATCGTCGAGACGGGTGCGACCCGGGAGGTCTACGAGAACCCGCAGCATCCTTACACTCGCCGACTCGTGTCCGCTGTGCCCAACCTTCGCAGGGCCCTGACCGGGACGTCGGCAGCAGAGCTTGCGGCGGCCACGGTAGGTGCCATCGCAGAACGCAGCACCCGGGCAGTTCTCCCGTGAGCGACCTGCGGCCCGGCCCAACCAACAGCCTGACCGACGTGGCCGGCATCCGGCTAGGGCATACCGATCGTCGCGTTGACGGCTGGTTGTCGGGCACCACAGTGGTTCTGGCTCCCGAAAACGGCGCCGTTGCCGGGGTTGATGTCCGCGGAGGTGGCCCCGGCACCCGGGAGACAGATGTCCTCGACCCGCGCAACCTCGTCGAGAGGATTCACGCAATCGTGCTCTCTGGCGGCAGTGCTTTCGGGCTCGCGGCCGCCGACGGAGTAATGGCGCGGCTGTTCGAGGCCGGGGTCGGTTACCCGGCTGGCGGGCCGGATGAGGTCGTCCCGATCGTTCCTGGCGCCGTCATCTTCGACCTCGGCCGCGGAGGCGACTTCACCAAGCGTCCCGGGGCGGTCTTGGGCCAAGAGGCTTATGACGCAGCGTTTTCCAGTCGGTCTGGACCGGCGCCGATCGGGTTGGTGGGAGCCGGCACCGGCGCCGTTGCCGGGGGGCTCAAGGGCGCGGTGGGCTCGGCCAGCGTGGTGCTAGCAGACGGTACGACGGTGGCCGCGCTGGTGGTCGTCAACTCGTTTGGCTCCTGCGTCGACCCGGCCACGGGCGAGCTCTATGCCGCCCGGTTCGGCCTGTCGGGGGAGTTCAGTCAGCTCCTGCTGCCCAACCTCGACGAGGTCGCAGCTGCCTGCGCGGCCGCCGAGGCGAAGGCTGAGGCGGCAGGTCCGGGTCGTCTGGGGCCCGCACTTGCCACCACCATCGGCGTCGTGGCAACTGATGCGACCCTGACGAAGGCACAGTGCGCCAAGGTGTCGGGCGTCGCCCAGGACGGCATGGCGCGCGCCATTCGCCCGGTCCACACGATGTTCGACGGAGACACGGTCTTCACCATGGCGACGGGGGACCGTGGAGCGCCAGACCCACTGGCATTCCACGCGTTGCTGGACGCCGGCGGCGACTGCTTCACCCGCTCGATCGGGATCGCGATTCTGGCGGCTGAGAGCGTCGAGACCCCGGCCGGTCGTTGGCGTTCATACCGGGACGCCTTCCCCTCGGCTTTCCCCGCTGGCCCCACAAAGGAATGAGTGACGAACTGTGCAGACAATGGAGCCTGAACTGATGACTGACCAAATGTTCGTGCCGGACTTCCCTGACGGGTTGCCGATCGGCGACGGCTGGGTCGACGCGCCGCAGAGGGCGGAGATCCGATTCCCATTCGACGGTTCTTTGGTCGCCGACTCGCCCGTTGGCGATGTCGCACTGGCCCAACGTGCCCTCGAGCAGGCGTTGGCCCTGCGGGACACGGTGGGGCGTCTGCCCTCGCATGTTCGACGCGCGGCGCTCACCGGTGCACATGACTCGATTGCGCAGCGCCGGGGCGACTTCGAACAGCTGTTGGTGCTCGAGACGGGCAAGCCGCTGGTCGACTGTCGGGTCGAGGTCGAGCGCACCCTGCTCACCTTGCAGACCGCCGCGGAGGAGGTGGCCCGCCTGCATGGAGAGACCGTGCCGCTGGACCTCCTACCATCTGGCGAAGGCTTGTTCGGTTTCTGGGTGCGCAAACCCATAGGGGTCGTCGTGGGTATAGCGGGCTTTAACTATCCGCTGCTGTTGGCTGCCCACAAGATCGCGCCGGCAGTCGCGGCAGGGTGTCCGATCATCATCAAGCCCGCTCCACAGACCCCGTTGGCCAACCTGTGGCTGGTACACATAGTCCGCGAAGCGCTCGTAGCAGCGGGCGGACCAGCCGGCGCAGTGCAGCTAGTGACGGGTGGCCCCGAGGTAGGCGTCACGCTGACGACGGACCGCCGAGTGGGCGCTGTCTCCTTCACAGGGTCCGCGGCCGTCGGCCACCGCATCGCCCAGGACGCCGCGCCGACCAAGGTGCTCCTGGAACTCGGTTCCAACGCGGCACTGGTCGTGGCTGCAGACGCAGACATAGACGCGGCCGCAGACGCCGTGGTTCGAGGTGGCTACTACGCGTCGGGCCAGGCCTGCATCAGCGTTCAGCGTGTCGTGGTGGTCGAGGACGTCCGCGAGACGTTGCTCAGCCGGCTCGTCGAGCGGATGTCCACGGTCGTCGTAGGCGACCCCCGGGATGAGGCCACCCGAGTCTCTGCGCTGATCGACGGGAGCTCGACTTCCCGGGTTCAGAAGTGGGTGGACCAGGCGATCGGATCGGGAGCGAGGCTCATCACAGGTGGCACCGTCCGGGGCAGACTAATGGCTCCAACAGTCTTGTTGGACGTGCCCGACGGGCTGGAGGCCTGGGACGAGGAGATCTTCGGACCCGTCGTCGCGGTCCGGTCGGTGCCCGATCTCAAGGGCGCCTACGACATGGTCAACGCCTCGCGCTACGGCCTGCACGCAAGCGTCTTCACAGCCTCGCTCAGTACTGCCTTTGAGGCGATCGATCAACTTGAGGTCGGCGGGGTCGTAATCAACGAGGTGCCCGGTTTCCGATCTGACGTCATGCCGTACGGCGGGGTCAAGGACTCCGGGGCCGGGCGCGAGGGACCCCGATTCGCGATCGAGGAGCTGACCGTGACCCGGATGGCCATCATCCGACCGCAGACCAGAAAGGCCTGACAGTGAAGGACATCATCAAGAACCAGGACCAGGCAAGAACTATGGCAAGAACTGTCCAGGAGCACGGAGACACGACGCCTGAGGTCGACTATACGAGGCTCTTTCGACTCGACGGACGCAGGGCCGCCGTGATCGGCGCGGGGAGCGGCATCGGCCGTGAGAGTGCTCTAGGACTGGCGGCGCACGGCGCGGAGGTGATCTGCGTCGACAGGGACATGGCTGCCGCAGAGGCGACCGCCGCGCGGGGCGGCAACCTTACGGCATACCGGCTGGACATTCTGGACAGTGCCGCTGTCGACCAGGCGGCGACCGATCTCGGCGACCTCGACGTCCTAGTCTTCACCGCCGCGACAAACGTACGCAAGCGGCTGTTGGACTACTCCGGCGCCGAGTTCGATCGCGTGGTCTCCCTCAACCTCCGCGCCTCGTTCGACCTGGTGCGGGCCTTCGGCCCGGGAATGGCGGCCCGGGGACGGGGGAGCATCATCGGCTTTAGCTCGATCCGGGCCGTTGCTGTCGAACCGGGGCAGGGCGTTTACGCCGCGACGAAGGCCGGTCTGGTTCAACTGCTTCGGACTGCCGCCGCCGAGCTTGGGTTGTCGGGTGTGCGGGTCAACGCGATAGCGCCTGGCATCGTCGACACCCCGTTAACTGCCCAGATCCATGCGGTGCCGGAGTGGGCAGAGGCCTACGCAGCCAAGAGTGCCCTCGGGCGCTGGTCGCGCCCCGATGAGTTGGTCGGTGCAGTCGTCTATCTAGCCTCTGACGCCTCGAGCTTCGTCACCGGCAGCCAGCTCTTTGTCGACGGGGGCTGGACTGCCATCGACGGGCGCTATACGCCGCCGCACATGGCTCCGCGACTGGGACTGCGCGGGGACGACGTCTCAGGGTCACAGCACTTGGTCGGCGCCGTCCCGCAGGCGTAGGCGGATCGCCTTGGTGACCCATCGAAACTCCTCCTTTGAGTCCACCCGTTGTCTCGTTCATAGCTGACCGCTTGGGTAGCAACCTAGACCGCCACGCCAGAACCGAACACGACCGTTCTCGCCATCCAAAACGGTCTAGGTAGCGTGCGGCATCGCCCTCTACGGCCAGGCGATCTGGGACCCGAACCAGTTGATCGGCAAGTTCGACAACACTTTTGTCGTGCTCTTCGGCATCATCACCGTGGTGATCGCCACTTTGTCAGTCAACGTCGCGGCCAACGTAGTCTCGCCGTCCTACGACTTCTCCAACGTCTTCCCAAAACTGATTACCCGACGCACGGGAGGGATCCTCACCGGGATCCTTGGCGTCATGATCATGCCGTGGCGCCTGCTGGGCAGCGCAAACACCTACATCTTCGTGTGGCTGGACTTCTATGGCGGCCTGTTCGGCGCCGTCGCTGGGGTGATGATCGCTGACTACTGGGTGATTAAGCGCCGGCAGATCGAAGTGGCCGAGTGCTACCGCGAGGGTGGTCGCTACTGGTTCACCGGTGGTTGGAACCTGCGTGCGCTCGCAGCCACGCTAGCCGGCATGATCATCGGCGTGGGCGGGGCAAACTCCCCCCTCGACGCCTCCGGGCACAAGTCCGGGCCGTTCCCCGTGAACGGCTTCATCCCGTTTCTCAAGTTCTTCTGGGAATATAACTGGATCGCCGGATTCGCGGTCGCCTTCGGCCTGTATCTGGTCCTTTCACGGTTGATACCCGAACCAGGTGCGACCGCGCCGCTCGAACTCGCACTCGCACCCGCACCCGCACCCGCACTCGCACCCGTGAGCTCGTGACGCCGGTGATCTGCTGGCAGTCGCCACCCCATCCTGAAGTTCGCACCCTTCCTTCTCGGGTGCGACGTAACCAGCGTCGCGGCGAGGTGAGGTACGGCGGCGGTGACCATCTTCAGTCCTGAGCGGGTGACTTGCTGGGGCCCGTCGCGGGAACAGCGTCCAGGTTGGTCATACCCAGTACGACCCAGCAGGCTGCCGCCAAACTTCCGAGAGGCACGACATGCCATTATCTGACCTATTGACCCTACGAATGGGGCTATTCACACTTCGACGTGATGACCCGATCGTAGAGGGGCTCGTGGCCCTGCGCTGAGATGGGTGTTGTCGAGACACTCCATCAAAGAAGGACCACGAGCCGTGATCGAGCCTACGTGCTCGCAGCGTGATGCTACGAGCGTGCTGTTCAACCTGTCCGGGTACCGCGTCGTTGAGGCCGTCGACGGCCCGCGGGGCGTCCGCAAGGTGTGGTCGAGTCGTTGGACATTGGACCGTGAAGGCGCCTGTCCGTCGTGCAGGGTGCTGACCGCTCGGGTGCATCAGTGGACGCTGCAGCGGGGTAGAAGCCGTGGCGGCGGGCTCGACCCCGTCTTGACAAGGAGCACACATCGGAGCCTGTCCGATTTGCAGGTTTGCCTGAGCCACATTTGCCCTGGTCGTAGCGACCGGTTCTGAGCATGAGGTCTACAGAGAGATGTGTTTGGTAGAGATTTCGTCCATATCCAGCAGGGGTGGGTTTGGCTACTATGACGCAGATCACCATCCGAAGGAGAAGAGACATGAGCCAAGCTGTGTCGGCGCAAGACGAAGAACTGGGGCAGCGGGTGATCCGTAAGGTCTCGCGACGGCTCGTGCCCTTCATGGGCCTTCTTTACTTCATCAACTACCTCGACCGGACCAACATCGGGTTCGGCAAGCTCACCATGAGCAAGGAACTCGGTCTCACCGACACGATGTTCGGCCTGGCATCCGGGCTCTTCTTCGTCGGCTATCTCTTTTTCGAGATCCCCAGCAACCTGGCCCTGCACCGGTTCGGGGCCAGGCGCTGGATGGCACGCATCATGGTGACGTGGGGCTTGGTCGCCGCCAGCATGGCCTTCGTGCCCACGGCGGGCTGGCTGTACGGCCTACGAGTCCTGCTCGGCATCGCCGAAGCCGGCTTCTTCCCGGGCATGCTGCTCTACCTGACGTTCTGGTTCCCCCGAAAGGAGCGGGTTCGCCTCACCGCCCTCTTCCTGCTGGCGATCCCCATCTCCTCCGCCCTCGGGGCGCCGCTCTCGGCTGCGGTCATCCAGTACGGCGATGGCCTGTTCGGGCTGTCCGGCTGGCGGATGATGTACCTCATCGAGGGGCTGCCCGCCATCCTCCTGGGGCTCATGACGTGGTTCCATCTCACGGATCGGCCCGCACAGGCCAAGTGGCTCTCGGCGGACGAGCAGTCCTGGCTGACCGAGACGATGGACGCCGAGAACCGGGTTACTGCCGAACGCTTCCACTGGCCGTTGCGGCGTTCGCTGACCGACCTGCGCGTGTGGGGGCTGGGCCTGGTCTACTTCGGTGTCGTCTATGGCCTCTACGCGCTCAGCTTCTTCCTGCCGACGATCGTCGCGGGCTTCGCCGAGACGTTCCATACGACGTACTCCCTGTTCGAGACAGGCCTCATCGTCGCCGTTCCGTTCGCGGTCGGCGCCGTGGCCATGGTTTATTGGAGCCGACACTCGGACCGCACGGGGGAGCGGGTCTGGCACGTCGCCGCCCCAACCCTGCTCGGTGCCGTGTCCATCCCGGTGGCGCTCTACCTCCAGTCGCCCTTCGCGGTGATGGTCGCCGTCACGCTGACTGCCGTCGGCATCTTCTCCGCCCTGCCGGTGTTCTGGTACCTGCCGACGACCTTTCTGTCGGGCGTGGGAGCGGCGGCCGGCATCGCCCTCGTTAACTCCCTGGGCAACGCCGCGGGCTTCGCGGCGCCGTTCATCACCGGATGGCTCTCGGACACGACCGGTAGCAAGAAGGCCGGCATGTGGGTCGTCGGCTTGGCCATGTTTCTCGCGGCGATCCTGGTGCTGCTTCTCCGTGGGGCCCCCCGCCCCGACCTTGGGGTCGAACAACTCGGCCCTGAGGTCGACCAGCGGCACCTCGAGGTCGACGAGTTGGTGTAGTTTCTCGCAGCCGACGCTGGGCTCAGGCGGGGCCTGAGCCCAGCGAGGTCGCACTTTTGTTGAGCCGGAGCACCAGGTGCAGGTCCGTCGCGGTGCCCTTCGCGCCAACTATCGCCGAGGAGACGGTCGAGGGTGTCCAGCCGCTGATAGAGAGTGTTGACGTGTATACCGAGCGCCGAGGCCGAGGCCGAGTGCCGTCGGCCGTGGGCCAGGTAGGCATCCATCGTCGCGAGCAAGGGGACGCCCCTGCGCTGCTCCTCGCGCAGGACCGGCCCCAGCTGTGCCTCGACGAGACCTGCCAACTCCTGGCGGCCGGTGTAGGTGAGCAAGATCCGGTATATACCGAGTCCCTGTGCCGTTGCCGCCTCACCGGAGCGGCCGAGCGTGGCCAGGACGTCGACCGTCTGCTGCGCCTCCCGGTAGCTCTGGGCGAGTTCGGAGGCGCCCCGCGCCGGACCGGCGATGCCTATCGTGCGCGATGTCCTGGCATGCTGACGCTGGCTGTCCAGCAGTCCGGCAGGGTCCTCGCCCGGAACGACGATGAGGGTGCGCGTGCCGTGCTCGGCGATGACGCTACCGGCGGGCAGCTGGATGTCGTCCTCGGTCGTGGTCGGCTGGTCATCGTCGACGATCTGCAGCACCATCACGCAGTAGGTCCCCGCCGGGTCCAGACCGGCGAGGCGGGCCTGGCGCTGCATGCCCTTGCTCGTCATGCTCGGTCGGGTGACGAGATCGAAGAGGAGGGCATTCCGAGCCAGGACGGTCGCCTCCGCCGCCGCCCGCTCGGCGATCAGGGAGAGTGCAACGGCGGGCACCGCACGATCGAGCAGCAGCAGCTCGTCCGGCGCAGGTTCGCCGGCGCAGGTCAACACGAGCGAGCCGAGGTGGCGTCCGGCGAAGAGCACGGGACGTGCGACGAGGTGTCGGTCCGAGAGCTCAATGGTCGCTCCGGCTTCGGGGGCGGCCGTGGCCACGGTTGCTAGCGCCCGGTCCATATCGTCGTCCAGGGCGAGGTCGCCGGGCAGCGGCGACCCTTGCGACACGAAGACGACGGGCTGTCCGGCCAGGCTGGAGATCTCCTGCACAAGGTCGTCCACGTCGCCGCCGCGCAGCACCACTTGGGTCAGCGTCTTGTCCCACTGCAGGGTCTGCTCAAGTTCTGATGTCCGACGCGCGAGCTCGTCGTTGACGGCGTTGAGCCGGGCCACGGTGGACTGGTACTGCGCGACCGACCTGGCGTTCTCGATGACCATGGCCGCGTGTGCGGCCAAGGCCGAGAGCAAGGCCACGTCCTCCTTCCGGAAGTGTCGCTCCTGCCGTGTGCTGGCGAACAGAGCGCCAAGCACCTGGCCGCGCACCTGGAGAGGGACCCCCAGCAGCCCGCGGATGTTCTCCGACCTGGAGGCGGCGTCCGCCGTCGGGTCGTGGATAAACGACGACTCGGACTGGTAGTCGTGAGTCCATACCGGCTCGCCCTTGGCGATCACCCCGGCAGCCAGCCCCTCTGCAAGCGACACCTCCAGCTCGAGCAGCTGGGAGGTGAGCGAGCCGCTGGCAACCTCGATGACCATGTGGTCGCCGTGGACGAGGCCGAGGTAGGCCAGGTCAACGCTGAGCAGCCTCCTGGCGTGGGCGACGACCTCGCGCAACAGCATGTCGTGGGCGCGCAAGGTCGTCAGCTGGCCGGCGATCTGGTTGAGAGCCGCCAGCTCGGCGGCACGTTGGCGTCGCTGGTCTAGCAGCGCCCTGAGCCGCAAGGCGGCACTGAGGTCCCGATCTGCCCATGTGGTCGCCGCTGCATCAGCACCCAAGGCCGCGCGGTCGCGCAGCCGGACCAGCTCCGAGATGGGTGCCTCGTGCACCAAATGGTCCAGCCAGCTGCCTTCTCTGGCATCCGAGTCCCGGGCTGGCGGAACATTTGCTCCACCGCTGTCGCGCATAGATGGAGAGTATCTCCATTGAACGCTGTCCGGCTCACGGCTACATTCGAAGGTGCTTCCCCCGTGCCCTGGACGTCCCCCGAACCTACCTGGAAGAGGTGGTCACCGGTGTTGATCGACGCGCTGCGGCGTGAGCTTCCTGTGGACCGGATGGTGCTGGATCCCGATGTCATGCGCGGCTACTCTCACGACCACGCGGAGTGGGCCGCACACACCCTTCCGGACGTCGTGGTGCGCCCCCGCAACGCCGCCGAGGTGCAGACGGTGGTCCGGCTCTGCATGGAGCACGGCACGCCGCTCGTCACGCGCGGCGCCGGGACGGGGCTCTCCGGCGGCGCGAACGCGATAGCGGGATGCGTCGTCATCGTGATGGACCAGCTCAACGCCATCAAGGAGATCAACCCGCTGGAACGGCTCGCCGTCGTCGAGCCCGGAGTGATCAACGATGACCTTCGCGCTGCATGCGCCGAGCACGGGTTGTGGTATCCACCCGATCCCGCCAGCGCTTCATGGTCCACGATCGGCGGCAACGTCGCGACTAACGCGGGTGGCTTGTGCTGTGTGAAGTATGGCGTCACCAGAGACTACGTACTGGGCATGCAGGTCGTCACCGGCTTGGGGGACCTCGTCAGACTCGGGCGGCGGACTGCGAAGGGCGTCGCGTGCTACGACCTGGCTGGACTGATGGTCGGCTCGGAGGGCACGCTGGGCGTGATCACCGAGGTCACGGTCAGACTGCGCCCCATGCGAGAGCCGGAACGAACCGTCGCCGGCTACTTCGACTCCATCGTCGACGCAGGCCGGGCGGTCAGTGCCGTAGCCGCTGCAGGCGTCACGCCCTCGGCGTTGGAGCTGATCGACCGGCACTGCCTGGAGGCTGTGGACGCCTGGAAGAACATGGGGCTGTCCGTCGACGCGAACGTAGTGCTGCTGGGGCGCACCGATGCACCGGGTGTCGTTGGTGAGCAGGAGGCCGCCACGATGCTGGACTGCTTCTCTTCCGCCGGGGCCAGCTGGGCTGCGCAGTCCACCGATCCCGAGGAGGCGGATGCGCTCTTCGCCGCAAGGCGGCTCGCGTATCCCGCGCTGGAGCGTCTGGGGCCGGTTCTCACCGAGGACGTCTGCGTGCCAAAGGGTCAGGTGGCGGAGATGCTCGAGCGCATCGAGCGGACCGCCTTGCGCCATGACGTCACGATCGCCAACATCGCCCACGCCGGGGACGGCAACCTCCATCCGCTGCTGGTCACGCCTGTGGGTGACGAGGCGGCAAGGGAACGGGCGCAAGCGGCTTTCGAGGACATCATCAGCGATGCACTGGCCCTGGGTGGGACAGTGACCGGTGAGCACGGTGTCGGGCTGCTGAAGATGGCAGGCCTTCGCCAGGAGTTGGACAAGCCCGTCCTGGACATGCAGCGCGCCATCAAGGTAGCGCTCGACCCACACGGGATTCTGAACCCAGGAAAGGTCTTCGAACCCTGGTGAGATCCGGGTTGTCCGAGCCCTCCACCAGAGCCGGGGCGGTTCAGAGGTCGGCAACCCGTTTCGCCGCCTCGGCGAGGCCGAAGAACTGCTCTATGGAGACGACCGGGTCGAGCCCTGATCAGACCGAGCATCGTGCGGATGCCTAATGGCTACCGAGCCGGGCGCAGGGTTGGGGATGAGACCTGGTCGCCGCGCAATGGGATCGTTGCTTGCCCTCCTGGCGAATCTCGTGAGGTGTCAGGGCTACCGGCCCGCAGGGCTGTCCCTCTAGACCATGGTCAACCGGACGGGCATCTCGGCGCCTAACGCCCTGACGCGTGGCCGGGGATCACTGGTCTCGTTCCTTCACGTCGGGCTCGTAGTTGTGGCGGGGACATCCCTTGGGTGAGGTTGGAAGAACCGGAGAACAGACGGCCGGAGAACATGACGGAACAAGCTGAGCGTCTTCTGAAGCTGAAGGGTGAGTGCCGAGGTGTGGATAAGTGTGGCCCAAAGTGGCCCGGGCGAGGACCGAAACATGGTCCGGCAGAGATCGGGAATTCTCGAATACAGTTCTGCTGCAACGGTATTCGAGCATGGAGCGGGTGACGGGAATCGAACCCGCACTGTCAGCTTGGGAACTGCTCGAACGCATGGGTATGTGCTTGGTTTTCTGCGAGTTTCGCGGTCCCGAGCGGCCTGGAGTGTCCCTTGGATGCCTGCCGTAATGGCACGTGAATGGCACGGAGCCGGAATGTGACAGTCGCCTGGCCGGAAGGAGTCGCCCAGCTTTCGTAGGCCTCAGCGCGAACCTTCTTGGCGACGTTGGTGGCGGTGGACGATTAGCGCAAGCCGATCCTTCTCCGGGGACGGCCAACGGCACCACAAGAGTCACGACTTGCTCCGCTGGCCGTTGGCAATCGGGACGCTAATCAACCACGAATACCGACAGGGCCCGCCGACGATCTCACAGGTCGACGACCCGCACGACGTTCCTGATGCCTCTGGCGGACGACACCGCGCCCCGGGTGTTCAGCGGCTTCAACGAGGCGCCCGGCGGGCCGGCCACCTTGGACAGGCGTGGCGGTTCGCCTTTGAGATCCTCACGCTGGTCGGCGGGCTCGAGGCCTGACCTCCACTGACAAATGGGCGACTGCCTCGATCAAGGAGGCTGGCGCTGTCGACTGTGGCTCGTGGGCGTCGTAGACAACGGGGGCTGACTCACGGTGACTGTTTGCGGACGTCTTGCGGACTTGGCTGCGGA